>Ga0310122_10001578_pt1 | contig 14523 bp, 14 predicted proteins | sample CB6_Bottom_1051__FD_203503 | JGI IMG/M metagenome (GOLD analysis project Ga0310122, IMG submission 203503) | Marine microbial communities from Western Arctic Ocean, Canada - CB6_Bottom_1051 | ecosystem: Environmental > Aquatic > Marine > Oceanic | place: Canada: Western Arctic Ocean | collected...
ATTAAAATTATATCAGTGATTGATAAAAAATAAACCCACGACCGAAGCCGTGGGTTCAAGGATCACCACCACCCGGGTGGTGGAAAGATGATCCATCGTCACCGCTGTGCAGGCACATACGATGACGGGTAGTGGTGATAAATCACCACTCTCTTCAAAGAAGAAGGGGGTTGCGTAGATCTGGGTTGAACCGGAGTCTGAAGCCTGGGCTTCGTCGTCGGTGTCGGCTGAGGCACTCTCCGCTGCCAATTTCCAGAACTTGTTGATCCCGATTGAGGAACGACAGTACCCGGATCAGGTGCCGGTTCGGCAGCTGGTTGTTCACCACCTACCGATTTTCTCAATCGATCAATCGCATCGAGAAAAACCGGCTGATCAAATTGATCTCTGTCCATTTTCGCCCTGAAGTGCAACGTTCCTGTAACGTTGCCGTTCTCATCGACCGTAAAGGTCAGTGGGCCGGTACTGGACTCGTCTTCCTCAGGATCAACTTCCTCAGGATCAATTTCCTGAATCTCGGCCGAAAAAACCGGCGCAACAGTCTCGGTCGGCAGAAGATTCTGAACAATCAGAATCACCAACAAAACCAATCCCGCAATCACCCCATAAGGCATGAACTTATCCATCTCTTTCTCCTTCTCCTTCTTTGGTGAAGCCTAACATCCATAATTAGGCCAACTAGTAAGAACTGCCCCTATTATAGGTGAAGTAGGTTATTTTGTCAAGGGTTTTGAGGTGTTTCTTATAGATTTATCTTTAAGAGCTTTATAGATGATAGTTTTGGTTTGTTGAGGCTTTGGGGTATGAAAAAAAACAAAGTCGGCCTCAGTACCAGCTGTTTGCACTTTAATGTCACCATAAGTGAATAAAGTGGCAAAAAAGCCCCTGGTAGAGACCTTGATATCCTGAACCCTATCAAGATTGATAGTAGTAACTAATCTATTAAAGAAACCCTTTAATTCTATTTTAATTAGACGTTGGTCAGTAATAACCCAGATATCAAGATAATAATCAGCTAAAAAGGTAAAAGAGATAATAAGTATCAGTTGATAATACATTACTAATAACAAGACTAGCGTCCAATCAGCAAATAAAGCTGCCAGTGGTTCAAAAGAAAATTGGAGCCAGAAAATTGATACGGGAACCAAAACAGCTAAAAGAATAATCCAAAGAAATTCGATAAAAATGGTAAACCAATGACGCCGTTGGATTAATAATACTTTTTCATTAGGACGAAGTTGAAAAGCCATATTGATTAAAAAACAAAGGTATAGATTATTAATAGACCAAAAATAGATAGGAGCAGGTAAAGGAAGACATAAGTGGATACAAACCACCGACCTCTCTTATCACCTGGTAAACCAAACTTCTTAAAATGATAACTAAGAATCCAAAGAAAAATACCACCGCCAATAAAAACCAATAAGAACAAGGCGGAAAGAATTGTTGGTAAGGAAATACCTAGATTAACCATATCTTTATTTTAACTAAAAAAAACAAAGAAGGATACGGCATTGCATTTTCAAATATTTAGGGTATAATAGTGACGCGGGTAAGTGTAATGGATGCACGCCGGGCTCATAATCCGGAGGCAGGAGGTTCGATTCCTTCACCCGCAACAATTATTCTAAAGAAAAAAGCCCAGAGCATTTAGACTGGGCCTTTCACTACGTATTTTGATAACTCATTGACCAAGTTTGCTAATCAAAGAAAACTCATCAATTATATCTCCTCTAATATTCTTAAGATAACATTTGGCTTTATAAGGTTGCCCATCAACATGGAAAGTACAGAACAATGCGCCATATGAATCCCTATTTCCCGGACCAGTTGCAATCTTTCCTCCCCTAGTATAAATACTTGCCCACCAATCACCACTTTTTTTCTGTCCATGAAAACTATATCCCCCAATACCAGAAACAAAGGCAAATGTTTTTCCTTTTTCAATTTCAAGAGTATTTGAAGTTGAAGCAATGCTCTGCTCACTAAAATCATCCATTAAATGCGTTCTTGAATAACTATGAGCATGTCCTGTTGCAACAATACCCCCTCCTTCTCTACAAGATTCATAAACACCCCATCCAGATTCATTTCCTAAATATGAAATCTGCATTTTCCCTTGATTCTTATGCCAAGAGCAGACGCTCCATAAAGAATCATCAGCATCTAGCTGTTCAGTAATATAATCAGCATAATTAGTTCTATCACCACCAAAAATACCAGGAGCAACAGAAATCCAAAATAACCCCTTATATTTACAGGTAGATTTAATACCAGGGTCTCCTGAACAACTTACACCATCAATTCTAGCCATTCTTTCTTTCATCTTGTCCTGATAGCCTCCTTCCCTATACCAATTACCAACATCATGGTTTCCAATACTCCAAAAGATAGGAAAATTTTCTCCCAAAATATCATTTATCTGGCTTTCAAAAGTTTCAACAACAGCAAGGCTTCTTTCTGCCCCATAACCTAAATCGCCTTGATACAAAACCATCTCAGCTCCCTCATCTTTAATCAATTGCAAAACACCCCTAGGATTAGAGCCGCTGTAGCGCCCTCCAATTGATGCATCTGCAATAAAAGCAACTTTAAAATTTGGAGGAGTTGAACCTCTAACCGGTACAGGCTCTTGAGGTTTCTCCTTACAATTAAATCTGATGTTATAACTTTTATGGGGAGCTCCTTTGAGTCTAGTTACGCTGTAATTCTGATCAGGAGTCTCCTTTATTACTATCGCTCTAAATGGAGCCTGACGAAGAGATAAGAAGACCTGCTTTGTTCCTACGGCATTGCCATCGATAAGATCAAAATCAGCCTCAACTCTTAAATGCCATTTGGTATAAGCAGCAATAACAACATCATCCTTTTCTGGTTTTAAGGTTACCGTCCATCGATTATCGATCTTTCTAGGTTCATCTGTACCAATAAGTCTTCCTGAAGCATCATAAAAATAAACTTTTTTGACTATATTGACTTCATGCTCCTTAAACCTACCAATATGGAATGTCATTGTATCAAGTACAATATTATTTTCTCCAGCTTGAAGAGTAAAATTACCAAAATTCCAGCGGACATCTCCAGGACAATCGTTATAATCATAGCGAACACGGTTACCTAAAAGCTTGACAGGTTGATTAGCTCCAGCCTCAACAAAAACGCCTTCACCACTATAGGCCTGCCAGCCAAGATAGAGACCAACTAAAATAAGACCAGCTATAATTATTTTTTTCAGATCAGAGCTCTTCTTTTTAGCCATTAAGTCAATTATACCTTATATAAAAAAAGGGGGGGGTATTGTAGTTATTAACAGTTATTAATCACGGTTTGTTATAATTAATAATCATGGCTAATGAAAATAAAACCGTAGCACCTTCCGCCCCTGATCAACCAACGCCACCTATTAAAGACAAAAAGTTTTCTCAAAAAGATTGGGCTTTAATGGTTATTGCAATTGTAGTTATTTTAGGACTACTTATTTGGGGCGGTGGCTATTATGCAATTAGAAGAGTCCTGGAAAGACTTCCGGTTATAGAAAAAATAGAAGATATAGAGGTGAGAGGAAGTTATATCAGTGATAGTCCTGATTTTTCCTTTTCTTATCCTGAAGAATGGGGAGACGTTGAAGTTATTGATAAGCCTGATGTATTTTCAGGTAGTGATTATAGTTTGGCATTTAGTAATTTGAAATGGAAAAATAATTCAAATGCTGGATTTCTATTAACTCAATATAGTCAGGGCAGAGTTATTGAAAAAGGTTATGAAGGAATAATCAATAAAGTCAATCTTGATGAAGAAAAAAATGAAGTTGAAGAAGATGGTCAATTAACAATTAATGACATAAAAGTATTAGTCCAAGATGATTATTTCCCTTCGGGGGCTAATTACACTAGAACTTATAGATTCTTTACGCCTGATTACAAAATAGAATTGATAGGATCTTATAGCGTTGGCGATTATTATACCGATTTATATCTCAAACATCAGAGAGATAAATCTATATACGAGCTTATAGAAGAAGATCTAGGTGAAAATTATAATGATATAAATGTTTTTATCAATAAACATCCAGAAGCGGTTGAGATGATTGATTTCTATAACAAACTCGATGAAGTTCTGATGTCTATATTAATATCCTTATAAGTACTTTAAGAGCTTAATTAAAAAACCGCCTCTTTGGCGGCTTAAGCTTAGGGTGCATAGACCTTCAACTTCATATTGGTCTTGATCCTTGAAGCTAACCTCTTTATCTCCTCAGTGCCCCTAATAGAATCAAAGTAGCCTTCACCAGGAACAAAAGCTTTCATTTTGCACCGACGACTCATCATGCTTGTAAGTAGACAAGTGCTGCGAGGATGGAAAACCAATGAGTTTTTTGAAACAATGGTACCTTTGTTTCTGGGATTGCAGCAACAAATAATACAAAGAGCTGTGTCTTGTTCATTTTCTTTATCAATCCAGTCTTGAATAGGTACCAGCCCCTCTGATCCTTTAAAATACCAAGTACCACGCTTAACAGTGCCATGAGCGTGTAGAATGGAGCATCCTTGGAGATTAGGATTGGCATCTAACCAAGTGTCATACAGAAGAAAGAAACCGTCATTGAACATGGTAAAAGATAATAAAGTACTACAGATCACTGATTCAGGCTGGAATCTCATGTAAGGGCCGATATCATTCCCGGTGCCACAGCATATTCTGTCGGCACCATGTTCGATAGTGATCATCACTCCTCCTTTAGATTGTTAAAGATCGTAATTATATATTACCTTATTTGAATAGAAAAAGAAGCAATAAACTATAGCTAAATTTATTGCTAAAAACCCCTAAATGTTGTATATTATGAGAAGTTAAGCCAGGGTAGCTCAGCTGGTTAGAGCGGCGGAATCATAACCCGCAGGTCGTGAGTTCGAGTCTCACCCCTGGCACAATGAAAATTGCTATCTTAGGATTCAGCCGGGAAGGCCAATCCCTATACAAGTTCCTCAAGAAACAGCCGTCATATAAAAAGGCGGAATTTTTTATATTAGATCAAAATACCAAGACCAAAACTCCTAAAGGATCAACTCCCATATTGGGAAAGAGGTATTTAGATAATCTTAATAAATATGATTTAGTTTTTCGCTCTCCTGGTGTTCCTTATCACCTAGTCGAGAAACATAACAACATTACCAGCCTCACCGCACTCTTTCTCAAGCTCTGCCCAGCCAAGATTATTGGTGTCACTGGTACCAAGGGCAAAGGTACCACCGCCACTCTTATTTACAAGATACTCAAGTACTGTAAAAAGGATGCTTATCTAGCCGGTAATATTGGTAAACCAGCACTAGATATTCTACCTAAACTAAAAAAGAGCTCTTGGGTAGTGTTAGAGCTTTCTAGCTTCCAACTTCAAGGTATCAAGCAATCTCCTCATGTTGCGGTAATGTTAGATCTCTTTCCCGACCATATGGAGGTTCATGCCAGCTATCAGGAATATGTTAATGCTAAAAAGAACATCCATCGTCATCAAAAATCATCCGATAAAGCCTTTTTTGTTAAAGATCTAGATCTCAAGCAGTTTAAAGCCTTCTCCCCTGATGAATTGAAGATTCCTGGTACACATAATTTCAAGAATGCTGTTATGGCCTATACCGTCACCAAAAACCTCAAATGTCCAGAAAAAAAGATTATTGAAGCTATTATTAGATTTAAAGGTAATGAGCATCGTTTGGAGTTTGTAAAGAAGATTAAAGGAGTCTCCTTCTACAACGACTCAGCCAGCACCAATCCCCAAACCACTATAGCGGCGGTTAAAGCTTTTTCCGAATCCAAAATATTAATTGCCGGTGGCTATGACAAAAATCTCTCTTATAAACCCTGGGCTAAAGTATTTCCTAAAGCCAATGTTAAGATGTTGATCTTGATTGGTAATAACAAACAGAAGATAAAGAAAGCTCTTGTTAATAAGAAGGTAGCTATTAAAATAGCCTCGTCTTTAAGAGAAGCTGTTAAATTATCTAAGAAGATAGCGGCCCAAAATGATATAGTTATTCTATCTCCTGGAGCAGCTAGTTTTGATATGTTTAACAGCTATGATGACCGTGGACAAAAGTTCAAAAACCTGATATAAAGAATGTACTGCGGCCGTGGTGTAGCCTGGTTAACACATCCCCCTGTCACGGGGAAGATCGCCGGTTCAAATCCGGTCGGCCGCGCAAAAAAAGGAGTTCTTTAACAATTAAAAGGAGTCTAATTGTGCTAGAAGTATTAGAAGCAATTCTGGTCTTCTTTATCAGCGTTTTTCTAACTGTTTTTGATATAATTCGTTGTGCTAACAAATATTATTGCTACCGAGAAAAAAAGGCCTATAAGAAGATGCTGAAGAAACATCCTCAATTAAAACGAATGGACGACTAGACCCTGCTTATGGCAGGGTTTTTTTACTACAACAATCTCAACTCTTGAAAAGTTTTTCTATAAATATAGATAGCCTCACTAATCTCTGCTTTACTAGCAGAAAAATCTTCTTTTTTAGCTCGCTGAGCTAGCTGATGAGCTTGGCGTAGCTCTTCAATATTACTCATCTGAGCAGAGGTGATAATGTCTAGGCGGTCGGTAAGGTTTTTGCCATAATAGCCAGCTAGTTTAAGCACCTCATCTAAAATATTATCAGCCAAGATAAGTGCCGTCTGCCAATCTTGCTCTTTCTTGCTACTAATATTCTTCATGATCTCCTGCCAACCTTTGATAGAGCGTCGTCGGGGAAGGTTGCCCACCATCAGGGCGTCCATCAACCGTTCGGTCTTGTAATCGAAATATTTACTTTTGACCAAAGCATAAATAATACCAGCTATTAAGATAAGCGAGACAAAGAAAGAGATTGTTTGAAGAGTCACTAAATTAATCTCCACCCAATCTCTGATAGAGAAGGTAAAATCTATTATTGCTGTAGGAATGCTGAGAATAAAATCAGCTACTGTTTTGAACATGTTCGTAGTAATGACCAATATTTAAAATATCCGCCTCCCGCCAATGTTGACCAATCAGCTGAAAACCAGGGGGCATGGAGAGAGCTGGTAGGCCAGCTAGGTTGGCCGGCACGGTCAAGATATCGGTCATATACATTGATAGAGGATCTTTAGTTTTTTCTTTAAACTTGAAGGGTTTGGTAGGTGAGGTAGGGGTCAGGATAACATCCACCTCTTTAAAGGCCTGATCAAAATCCTGCTTGATTAAAGAACGAACTTTCTGAGCTTTGGCGTAGTAGGCATCATAATAACCAGAAGATAATACAAAAGTACCCAGCATGATTCTTCGTTTCACCTCCTTACCAAAACCCTGGCTTCTGTTCTTTACATACAAATCATGAAGATCTTTGGCTTTAACACCTTCAATTGGTGAGTAGCGAATACCATCAAAACGAGCCAGATTGGCACTGGCTTCAGCTGGCATAATGATGTAATAACAGGAAAGGGCGTACTGGGTATGAGGCAAGCTAATCTCTTTGAATTTTATCCCCAAGCTCTCTAGATCCTTAATAACCTTCTTCACTTTCTTGATAATCTCCTTATCAATCCCCTTATTAAAATATTCTTTAGGCAATCCAACCACCATCTTCTTCACCTTTTCTAACTTAGGATTAAACAACTCATTGCCATAAATAACCTCGGCACTGGTAGCATCTTTCTCATCGTGGCCACTGATAGCTCTAAAAAGAATAGCCGCGTCCTCAACATTCTTAGTAATCGGACCGATCTGGTCGAGACTGGAGGCCATAGCAATCAAGCCGTAGCGAGAAACAGCACCATAAGTAGGTTTGAGCGCTACCACCTGACAAAAGTCAGCTGGCTGACGAATGGAGCCACCTGTATCAGAGCCTAAAGAGGCGACGGCCAAATGAGCCGCCACAGCCGCTGCCGATCCGCCCGAGGAACCCCCGGGTACCAGCTTGGGGTCATGAGGATTCTTCGTATTACCAAAAGCCGAGTTCTCAGTGGAAGAACCCATAGCAAACTCGTCCATATTAGTCTTGCCCATAAAAACCGCTCCTTCATTACGTAATTTCTTGATGACGGTGGCATCATAAGTGGCTATATAGTTTTCTAAAATTTTAGAAGCCGCCGTAGCGGGTTGATCAGCGATCAGAATGTTATCTTTGATGGCCAACGGCACCCCGGTTAAGAGACCAGCTCCTTTACCCTTAGCTATCGCTAGATCAGCAGCTTCAGCCTGAAGATAAGCAGCTTCTTTATCCAAGCTTAGATAAGCATTGATATTTTTATCTTCTTTTTCAATAAACTTGTACAACTGCTGTACCATCTCCAGGGCAGTGAATTCTTTATTAACCAAACCCTGATTGAATTTTTTGATTGTTAGATCGTGTAAATGCATATTAAAGCACTTTGGGAACCTTGAGATAGCCCCTATCTGTTTCTGGAAAAAGTTCGATAATTCGGCCCGTATCATCAACCGATTGAACCTTCTTCTCTAAGTTAATAGAATCATCCCGAAAAATATTTTTTAAGAGCGTACCACCGTTCATCGGTGCTACCCCCTCGGTATCAACCTCTTGGAGTTGTTCGAAGTATTTAAGAATGCTCTTTAAATCTTTTAGCTGACTCTCTTCTTCTTTCACGGTGAGCTTAATGCGAGCCAATTCAGCTAGCTCTTTAAGCAGATTTTTGTTAATAGGCGTAGCCATATATTCAAAAGTTTAAGGGAAAAAGAGGTTAAATTCAAATAAAAAAGGGGCGGTGCGAGATTAGTCTCGCACCGCCCCCTGGCGAAGAGCGGACCAACCGGTCCGCGAGGCTGACACCTATGTATGGAGATACTCTAATGGCTGGAACGATCCAAAAGAGTATTCTTCCAAAAGGGACTGTCTACAAATTAACAGCTCAGATTGAATATGTCAAATTATTTTGATAATTGAAGGAATTGTTGTTCAGTAAGAGTTTTAACACCTAGTTGCTGAGCTTTGTCATATTTGGAACCTGGATCACTACCAACAACGACGTAAGAGGTCTTTTTGGAAACAGACTCGTTAACATTGCCCCCTAAATCTCTAATTTTGCCCTTGGCCTCATCTCGGGTAAGAGAGGTTAAACTACCAGTTAAAACAAAGGTGAGGTCTTTAAACTTGCCACCCCGAGCCCGTTGCTCTCCCTTAACCCTCACCCCTACTTTTTCCAGCTTATCTAATAGATCTTGATTGCTCTTTTCCTGAAACCAATCATGGATGCTTTGCGCTACTTTAGGACCAATGTCTGGTAACTGTTGTAAATCCTCAACAGATAATTTAGCAATCTTGTCAACTCCGCCTACCTCTTGAGCCAACAGACGAGCCGTCTCCTCACCAACATTAAAAATACCGAGGCCGTAGATAAAGCGTGGTAGAGTAATCTCTTTTTTCTGATTAATCTCATTAATAATATTTTCAGCAGATTTCTCACCAAATCTCTCTAAACCAGCAACATCTTCTTTCTTTAAAATAAAAATATCAGCCGAGTCTTTAATCAAGCCTTCTTCTAAAAAGCGGTCGATAATCTTGCCACCTAAACCTTCAATATTGAAAGCGCCTTTGGAGACGAAATGATAAAGTGACTCTCGCTGAACCGCTCCACATTTTTTATTAGAGCAGCGATAATAAACGCCCTGCTTAACCACCTTAGAACTATCAACTGGGCATTTACTAGGCATTCTAAAAGTCTTAGCATTCTTGGGTCGAAGATCTTTAAGCACCTCTGTTATTTGAGGAATAACATCACCCGCGCGAGAGACGATAACCGTGTCACCAATCTTTACTCCTAAACGCTGTATTTCGTCATAGTTGTGTAGTGTTGCGTGACTAACGGTTACACCCCCTACCTCAACTGGCTTGAGTTGAGCTACTGGTGTTAACACGCCTGTACGGCCAATATAGACCTTAATATCTTCAACAATGGTAGTAACCTCTTCAGGAGAGAATTTGTAAGCAATAGCTGCTCTAGGAGCCTTACCAATCACTCCCCCGGCATCAAAATTATTATTATCATCAACCACTATCACCAAGCCATCTATTTCATAATCCAACTTACTTCTCTTCTTGTCCCAAAGATCTCTCATTTTAAAAATCTCCTTCATTGATCGACAGATCTTGTTGTTAGGATTGGTCTTAAAGCCCCATTTTTTGAGAACCTCGTGCTCTTGGTGATGTTTGTCGATCCCTTGGTCGGTAACGATGTCGTAGATAAAGGAATCTAATTTACGCTTAGCGGTTATTTTTGAGTTAAGTTGTCGTACACTGCCAGCCGCCAAGTTGCGAGGATTGGCATAAGTCTTCTTACCCGCCTTTTCTAGATCTTTATTAAGTTTATTAAATTCTTTTTTATTGATAAAAACCTCCCCCCTCACTACCAGATGATTAGGCCAATCACTCTTTTCTAATTTTAAAGGAATAGCCTCAACTGTTTTGATGTTCTGAGTGATATTTTCACCAATTCGCCCATCGCCACGGGTAGAGGCCTGAACCAAAATGCCATTGGTATATACTAACTCAATAGCTAGGCCGTCAATTTTAAGTTCGCAGTAAAAATCAGGCTGGATATCTTTCTTGGTATGATTTTTTAAACGCTTAAACCAATCATTAATATCTTCTTCACTAAAAGCGTCATTAAAAGATAGCATCCGGGTTTCATGCTCAACTTTTTGAAATTTTTCTAAAGGCTTGCCCCCAACTCTTTGAGTGGGTGAATCAGGAGAAGCTAATTCAGGAAATTTCTGCTCTAAATCAAAAAGCTCTTTTTTTAAAGAATCTAAAGCTGCGTCAGAGATCTTTTGTTTATCTTGGACATGATAGAGGTGGCGATGATGATTGATGGTTTTCTTTAACTGATCAACCCGCTCCTGAGCCTCTTTTTTGGTTGAAGTTTTAGGCATTATACCCCTATTTTAGCAGAAAACCGCCTATTTGATAAGTCTGTTTTACCGCTAACTAACGTTCAAAGCATCTATAAGTTACAGGTTTTTTAGTTGCAAAGCTTCGAGTTCTTTCTTTAATCTTTCTTTCTCAGCCTCTAATTCCTTGCTTATCCTCTCAACCTCTTTGAGAGCTTCTTGGAGAGCTTCTATTTCTTCATCTTCTTTTTCAGGAGGCACTCTTTCCCAATCAAGATCCAATACTTGTGGTGGTAATATGACTGGCGCCATCTCTGGTTGTTTTCTAGGAATAAAGTCTTTAAATTCATTCCACACACCACCTTCTGCCACAGCAGCTAACCACTTTACTTGAAAATCAGAGGCATCTTTAACACCATATTCGCCATAGTTTTCTAGCAAGGCAGCACTCCAAGCTTCTTCTGATTTAATTCTTTGAACGTTAATAAAATAATCATCTAGAAATGCAACCAATTTTAATCTTCCTTTTTGACCACCACCACCTATCGCAATCAAATATTCAACAGCACTTGTTCCTTGGGCATAAAGGGGCAGCATATCTTTAGGATATGCTGTCATATTAAGCATCTGACCGAATGCTATGCCTCGATCGGTTGTAAGAAACTCTATTAATGCTTTTTGCAATTTTTTTCTTTCAATAAGACATTCAAGAGTTGTACAATTTCCCTCATCAATCCACCTAGGTATTTGTACCTTAAACCGCTGCACCCAATTTAAATGGTTGACCTCATGAGGTATAACAGAGTCCGTGAGTCTAGTTCTAGAACCTTGTACAGTCATGTTCATGCTTACAGGACCTTTATTTGTCATCAAAAACGAGGTAACTCCTCCAGCTCCCAAATTATTACCTTCGTGAATGGTAACATTAACCTTCTCAAGATATGCTGGGGGATTATCTATTCCAAACCAAAAACTTCCTAATTCTTTTTTATAATATTCAAGAAGTTTTGCGTAATAAGCTGCATTAAGACCTGAAACTACAAAGTTTTCTGATATAGCAAATTTATCCCCTACCCTTACTGGTATCTCAGCTAGATCAGCAGCTGTTGGCAAATCTGGCTGCTCTGCTCTAACCAATCTGTCATCTGGAAAACTAGATGAACTAAATAAAACTATAGCTATTATCAAAGCTAATATTATCCAAAACTTCTGTTGCTTGGTAAGGTTTTTATTCTTTTTAGGCATTTACTTAATTATAAATCAAAAACCAGAAAAAGAGCTGTTAATAAAAAATAATCATTCAAAGATTACTTAAATATTATTTAAAAAAATATTATAAGTTTTTTGATCGCAAAACTTCAAGCTCTTCCTCTAATCTTTTTTGCTCAGCCTTTAATTCCTCACTTTTTCTTTCAATTTCCTGGAGAGCTTCCTGGAGAGTTGCTAGTTCTTTGTCTTTAGCAATAAGCTTAGGGAATTCATACCTGCGCTCGCCTGTCACACTATAGGCCTCCTCTATCGCCTCTACCCATTGGCGTTGCAAATCACTAGCGTTTCTAATGCCATGTTTTCCATAGTTTTTTAATAAAGCATACTCCCAAGCTTTTTCAGAACTTAATTTATTTTTTTGTCTCAAATAATCTCCTATAAAGTCTACAAAAGTCTTTCTGGCATCTTGATCATCTCCTTCTAATGAGAGCAAAAATTGTACAACGCTAGCTCCTTGAGCATACATAACTACATTCTCATCCTTCAAAGCTTGTTTTTTTTCATCGGTTAGGCCAAAAGTTCTCCGATATATTGACCCCTCTGTTGAAAGCATTTGACTGAATGGAATGCCTCTGTCACTGCCAAGAAACTCGATTAATGACCAAGCCTGCTTTCTCCTCTCTGAACAGTCTTCGATGCTTGTACAACTCCCCTCGTCAGCCCAATAAGGCAAACGTATTCCAAAGTATTGAGCCCACATTAAATGCAAGACTTCATGAGGTATAACAGTAACCTTCAATTTAGTTTCCGGACCTTGGATATACATCGTCCCCTCCTTAAATCCTCCGTAGTCTGCAAAATAAAATTTAGTTTGTCCTCCTGCTCCCACATCATCGCTCATGTTGATGGTGACAATAACTTTCTCAACATAAGGAGGAGGATCATCATCTCCCAACCAAAAACTAGAGAGTGCTTTTTTATAATACTCCAGATATTTGGCAATTTCTGTCGCCTGAGGACCTTTAACTACAAAATTTTCTGAAACAACAATATTTCCCTCCACTCTTACTTCTATATTTTTTAGATCTTCAGCTGTTGGAGAAGGCAGCTGCTCAGCCCTAACCAATCTCTCCTCTGAGGGGGTAGAGAAGCCAAACAAAAGAACCCCCACAACCAAAGCTAATATTATCCAGAAAGCTTGCTGATTATTAAATCTCTTTTTAGGCATTTGCTTAATTATAACTTAAAAAATATGAAAAAGAGCTGTTAATAAAAAGGCCCCGCTTCCATAAGCATCACACTGCTATAGAAAACGGGACCAACCAAGGGGGGAGCTCTTTCCCTTGGTGTAATTGAAGAGTTGGACTGATGTAGAGTCAACCAACCCTTACCTCTCAAAGGTGCAAAAAGCAATCATTCAAAGATTGCTAACATATTAAAAATACCCGATATATCAAAATTGTCAATAGCGAACCACCTCGAATAATAGTTGGAGAGAGCGATTAACCTTCCGAGAACAGAGGTGGGCTGGTACCTTGCCCTCTATCAAAGCGCCGGCACAACCCACCGAACGAAACTCGATACTGTTATCTCTACCAATAACCTCAGTCACAAAGTTAGCCTTGTTCATCTCAGGTTTATCATAACTCTTTTCAACAAAATTGTTATACAGCTCCCACTCCAAACCAGCATCAGCAGCAAAGATAGCCTGTAAAGAATGTTCAACGTTAGTAGCCTGACGAATCTGGTTAAGCATCAAGATACCAGCGATGGTGGTAGCGCCGAGGATCGTTCCAGAAACGATCAACACGGTTAATATCATAACTTGGCCTTTTTTATTCATATTAAACATCTAATTTCTTGAGCTAACGGTGGTTTGGAGGTTGGTAATAATGTCAACAGCTCGTTTTTCATTGGAGCTAACACCTAAGCGAATAATTACCCTGGTAGAGGCACTATCGTCAGGACCAGCACCAAAAAGATCAAAATAAAGATATTTGACCGCCACATTCTTGCTGGTCAGAGCCACGCCATTTTTCTCTATAGTCTCCTCAGTTTTGTTCCAATAATAAGTAACCTCATCTTTTTGGCGCTGACTAAAGAAGACTAGCTTGGTCTGATCATTGTTGGTTAGAAAGTTAGAGCCGGTACGGATCTCTCTCATCATCTGTTCGAGTGACAAGCTAGCATTATCATTAGCCGCCATCAGAGCCACGATAGAGCGTTGCGCACGCAACGACTGAACAAAAACCGTCGAAGCGATGCCCATCACCACCACAAACAAGCCCATGGCTACCAACAACTCGATCATTGTAAAACCTTTTTTATTCATCCTTGCCAATAATTAAAGAATCTGTCCTCCAAAACGACCTCGAGGTCGGCATCACCTCGCCCCGACCAGGAGACAGTGGCGGTCACCTTGAGCTGGTTACCATCATCTAACAACCGAATATTAAC
>Ga0310122_10001580_pt1 | contig 14521 bp, 14 predicted proteins | sample CB6_Bottom_1051__FD_203503 | JGI IMG/M metagenome (GOLD analysis project Ga0310122, IMG submission 203503) | Marine microbial communities from Western Arctic Ocean, Canada - CB6_Bottom_1051 | ecosystem: Environmental > Aquatic > Marine > Oceanic | place: Canada: Western Arctic Ocean | collected...
CGGGTCGTGATCTGGGAAAGCGCGGCAATCGTTGCGAAGACTTCTGGAAACGGTGTCGTTCCATCGAAGGGCGGTTCGCCGCCCTCGCTATAGGGGTAGCGAGAGTCGAACGTCTCGGGTGCGAAGATATGATCCGCCAACATGATGCCTTCAAAGCCCGCTTCTTCGGCGACCGGCGCCAACTCAAGCATTTCGTCCGGGTGCATCATGGGAAGCGATTGCCAGAATTGCATCAGGGATTCCTCGACTCGAAGCGGGCTTGGCCCGATCTATTCATGAACAATGCGGGCTAGCATGCCGCATCGTCTGCTCTTCATCTCGTCCGCCAACCCGTCCATAGGAATTTCGATCGGTGATCAACCATATTGTAATCGTAGGGGCATCGCTCGCTGGACTGCGAACGGCCGAGGCGCTTCGTCGGGAAGGACATGACGGCCGTTTGACGATCGTTGGAGCTGAGGAGGCCATGCCCTACGACCGGCCTCCGCTTTCGAAACAATTTCTGCTGGACGACTGGGAGGACGAGAAGCTCGCCCTCAGTCGCGGTGCGCTCGAGGCCGATTGGAAACTCGGCTGCCCCGCACTGTCGCTGGCGCAAGATTCGCTTCGACTGACGCTGGCGGGGGGCGAGTCCATCGAGGACGCGGATGTCGTCGTGATCGCAACGGGGGCGCGTGCGAGAAGCCTGCCTTTTGGTACTGATCTCGAAGGGGTGATCGGTCTTCGAACCCTGCCGGATGCCCATCTGCTTCGAAACGAAATCGCGAGGGCGTCTCGGATCGTCGTCGTGGGCGCGGGGTTCATCGGTATGGAAGTCGCGGCGAGTTGTCGAGCCAAAGGTCTCGAAGTGGCTGTGGTCGATCCCCTGCCGGCCCCACTCGTGCGTGGGCTTGGACCGATCCTGGGCGAACGCGTCGCCGACAGACATCGCGAAGAGGGCGTGGAATTTCATCTGAGCGTCGGCGTCGAGGACTTCGAAGGCACGGGTCGAGTCACCGGCGTCTGCCTTTCCAGTGGAGCGACCCTGAAGACAGAACTCGTCGTCGTCGGCGTTGGAGCCGCACCGGCCACCGAGTGGCTGGACGGGGCTGGGCTCGAGATCGACAACGGCATCGTCTGCGATGCGACGGGATCGACGAGTCGAGCCGGCGTGTATGCACTCGGAGACTGCGCGCGTTGGGCGAATGCGAACTACCCGGAGCATCCGCGCTTCGAACATTGGACCAGCGCCGTCGAACAATCGGAGGTCGTCGCGAAATACATCCTTCATGCTGAGGGGGCCAAAATGGCGCCGATCCCCTACGTCTGGACCGATCAATTCGATTTGCGGATCGCGATTGCGGGCATGATCGAGGACGGCGATGAGATGCGGATCTGTCACGGCAATCTCGAAGACGATCGCTTTCTCGCGCTCTTTGGTCGAGGGGGAGGTCGATTGGTCGCCGCCGTGGGTTTCAAGCGACCCCGGCAATTGAACGCCGCTCGGAAAGCGATGGCCGCCGGTATTTCCTTCGCGCAGGCGATCGCCGACAACCGGTGAGCCGCGATCAAGCGCCGAACGAGATCGGCAACTTCCAATAGCCCTGAACGAATTCGGTCAAGAGTCGCTCGGATCGGTCGAGATCGACTTCGTAGTTTGGGAACCGCTTCAATAATTCCTCGGTGCAGATCTTCGCTTCGAGTCGCGCCACGTTGACGCCCAGGCAGGAATGAGGCCCGTAGCCGAAGCTCATGATGCGTGGCGGTCGTCGCAAGATGTCGAAGCGGTCCGGATCGTCGAATTCGCGTTCGTCGTGATTCCCCGAGTGGTAGAGGAACATGATCGGTTGGCCTTCTGTCATCTGGGTTCCCGCGAACTCGACGGGGCGGGTGACGACTCGCATCAGGAATTGTGTGGGCATGTCGAAACGTAGACCCTCGTTGAAGGCATCCGGGATCAGGCTCGGATCGTCCACGCACATCCTGCGCTGATCCGGATATTCCCAGAGTCGCCGCACGAGGGAAGCGAAGGTCTTCGGGAAGGTCTCGGACCCGCCGATGATCAACATCGAGAGATGTGAGGCGATTGCTTCGTCGTCGAGTCGTTGGCCGTCTTCCTCGAACTCGAGCAGGTCCTGAAGGACGTCGTCCTGGGCTGTCCCACTGCGTCGCTCTGCAATCTTGCTGTGAAAGTACGCAAACATCTCGCCCATGGCTGCGAGCCCGGCATCGGTCATTCCGTCGTGGCCCTCCTCGCGTTTGAAGAAACGCCAGACCAGGTCGTTCAGAAGAGGGCCATCTTCCGGGGGTAGCCCGCTGATCATGCAGGCCACCGTCACCGCGACCTGAGAGGAGAGATCGGCCATCACGTCCATCTCGCCCTGATCTGCGACGCGAGCAAAACAGTCCTCAGCGATTCGGCGGATGACCGGTTCGAGTTCGGCCACTTCCTGCGCGGCGAATTTCTTGCGCATGGAAGATCGGAGCCGAGTGTGGTCGGGGGCGTCCATCATGTTGATCATCGGTGTGACGGGTTGGACTTTGGTGAGCAGGTGGGCGGCCGTCGTTCCCTTGGCGGCCGTGAGATTCTTCATGTCGCCCGACGCTTTCCAGATGTCTTCGAAGCGCGACAGCACCCAGGTGTCGTATTTGCTGAGATAGTAGGCGGGCGCCTCATCGCGCAATTTCTTGTAGATCGGAAGCGGATCACCTTTGACGACTTCGTCGGAGAAGGGATTGTATTCGACCATTTTGGCTCTGACTCCTTCGGGTTGGGCCTCGGTTGGAGCTTGGACTTCGAGATCCGAATGTCTTCGGGCGCGCGTCTCGAATCAGGTGAATTGGAACGGAACGTATTGTATCGTAATGTCGAAGTCTTCCCCTCCATTCGGCCCGACTCGGCCTGTTTCGATGGAGAAATTGGACTCGAGGGGGTCGTCGGTGAGGACTGGGAGAGCGAGTTCGATGGCGCGCACGGAACAGCGGCAGGAAGTCAATCGCGGCGGGATCGGCGGCAGCACGGGTCGGCCGCGTAGCGAAGAGGCGCATCAGGCCATTCTCGATGCGACACTCGAATTATTGATCGAAGTCGGCTTTTCCGCCTTGACGGTCGAGGGGGTCGCCCAGCGCGCCGGAGTCGGCAAGGCAACCATCTACCGCCGCTGGGCCTCCAAGTTGCCTTTGGTGGTCGAGGCTTTCGGCAAGCTTCCCGGCTTTGAAGCGGTCGACACCGGGCGCCTCGATGCCGACCTCAAGGCGACGCTCAAGTCGTATCTACAGGTATTCCATTCGACTTCGCTGGGTGCCGTCTTTCCCAGCCTGGTCGGCGAGCGAGCGCACAACCCCGAACTCTCGAAGCTGCTCGAACCCGTGACGGCGAGTCGACGAGAACCCTTCGTTGAGATCTTCGAACGCGCACGAAAGCGCGGCGAAATTGCGGACGACATCGACGTCAATCTGGCTGCCGATCTCGTGGTTGGACCGATTTCGGTCGCCCTGTTTTTTCGGGGCCGTGCGCCTTCGCCGAGGATGGCGGGGCCGATCGTCGACCTCGCGCTGTCGGGAATTCTTCGACCCCATTCCTGATTGCCGGTCTCCCGATCGCTGGCCTAGGAACCGAAGCGCGCGCGGAGTTCGTGTTTGAGGATCTTCCCGGTCGCGTTGCGCGGAATCCTTTCGACGATTTCCAACTGTTCGGGGACCCTCTGTATCATCAGCTGTTGGCCGAGAAGAAATTCCTTCATCTCCTCGGCGTCGATCGGATCCTTCTCGTCGTGACAGGAGACGATGGCGCAGCATCGCTCTCCCATTTCTGAATCCGGAAGGCCGATGACGGCGACATCGGCCACCTTCGGATGGGTGTAGAGAAGGTCCTCGACTTCTTTGGCCGGAATATTCTCGCCCTTGCGGATGATGATGTCTTTCAAGCGTCCGGTGATGACGACGTACCCCTCGCGGTCGATCCGACCGAGATCTCCGGTTCGAAAATAACCTTCGTCGTCGAAGGCGTCGCGATCGAGCGCCGAATCGACGTAGCCGCGGAAGAGTTGAGGTCCGCGCGCTCGGATTTCCCCTTCCTCGCCGGGGGCGGCAAGCTGGTCGTCCGTTCGAACGACACGAAGGTCGACATTCGGCAGCGAGGGTCTGCCCTCGGTGCGCGCCAGCTTTTCACTCGGGTCGTCGACGCGACTCATCGTCAGGATCGGCGCCTCGGTCGACCCGTAGCCCGAGCAGATTCCCACCCCCCCGATCTCGTCGATCAAGTCGAGATGAAGCTGCGGCGGCTTCGGCGCCCCGCCTCCCGGAAAGGCTCGGACTTTCGGGAAGAGCGAGCCGGTTCGCGCCGGGCTCGCAAGCTCGGCCTCCGCGAGCCTGCGTTGCGCGGCGAGATAGGCCTCATGGAAGATGGTTCCCGCCCCGGCGAGCGTTACGCCGCGCTTGCGGAGGGTGGGGATCGTTTCGGCTTCTGCGAAGTTCTCGATCAGGATCTGGGTACATCCATGGGCTAGGCCGGCCTGAAGCCAGTTGATACCGCCGACGTGGGTGACGGGGAATACAAAGGCCACTCGATCGGAGGCTTGCAGATCGAGCGCGCGACTCATGCCGGTCGCGGCCGCATGGAGAGAGGCGTCGGTATGCTGGACGCCCTTGGGGTCCGCCGTCGTGCCCGAGGTATAGAAGATCCATCGGATCGGCTCGAGACTTGGATCGTCGATGACCCTGTTAGGTGGCGGAAGCTCACCGTCCTCAGATTCCGGTAGATCCCGATCGACAACCAGTGTTGTGAGTCGATCATCCTCCGCAGCGATCGCCTCGGCCATCTTGGCGAAGTCGAATCCCCGCCACTCACTCGGCGTAACCAGGAGGCTGGGTCGACATTGCTTCGTGATGAACCGGACTTCTCGTTCGCGATAGATCGGAAGGATCGGGTTCTGGATGGCGCCGAGCCGAGAGAGTGCACCGATCAGGATCAATGCTTCGATTCGCGTCGGTAGCATCCAGGACACCGTCTGCCCGGAACGCACGCCGATCCGAGCCAGGCCGCGCGCGGTTCGCAGGACTCGAGACTCGTACTCCCGGAAGCTGATCTCGCGGTCCGCACTGTCGACGGCCAGGCAATCGCTGGGCGTCCGTTGCGCTCGCGCTTCGATCAAACGCCAGAGGGATCTCGATTCGAGCATCGATCTCAGCTCGCGGGGGCACGGAATCGTCGCGCCCATTCGGGGTCTTGCATACGAGTCGTACCGTATCGTAATATCGAGGTGAACTCCATCCCAGAGGTTGGCCTCATGGACGCACGTTTCACGAAAGAGGACGAGGTCTTTCGGAGTGAGATCGCCAATTGGTTGGCCGAGAACCTCAAGGGCGAATTCGAAATCGTCAAGGGCCGCGGGGGTCCCGGCGACGAGCACGCGCTCTTCTCCGAACGACACGCCTGGGAACGGCGGATGGGCGAGCATGGCTGGGTCGGCGTCGGCTGGCCGGAAGAGGTGGGCGGGCGCGGCTGCTCGCTGACTCAACAGATGATCTTTCATGAGGAATATGCGCGCGCCCATGGACCGGGCCGAGTCGGTCATATCGGCGAAGGCTTGTTAGGCCCGACGCTGATCCATTTCGGAAGCGACGAACAGAAGAAGCGCTTTCTACCAAAAATTCTCTCCGGTGAGGAAGTCTGGTGCCAGGGTTATTCGGAGCCCGGTGCGGGTTCGGATCTCGCCAATGTCAAGACGCGCGCGGAGCTCGATGGAGACGAGTGGGTCGTGAACGGGCAGAAGGTCTGGACGTCGGGCGCCGAAACCGCCGACTGGTGCTTCGTCCTTTGTCGGAGCGATCCCGATGCAAAGCCAAAGCACCGCGGGATTTCCTATCTACTGGTGCCGATGGATCAGCCGGGCGTCGAGGTGAGGCCGATCATCCAGATGACCGGCGATTCCGAGTTCAGCGAGGTCTTCTTCAGTAATGCCAGAACGCCCGTCGAAAACAGGGTCGGACCCGCCGGCGGGGGTTGGGCGGTGGCAATGGGGACGCTCGCCTTCGAGCGGGGTGCTTCGACACTCGGCCAACAGATGCTCTTCCAGAATGAACTCGATGAGATCATTCGTATCGCCCAGGAGAACGGCAAGGCGAGCGATCCGCTTATTCGTCAGCGAATCGCGCAGGCCTGGATGGGCCTTCGAATCCAGCGGTATCACGCGCTTCGCACCCTGTCTGGCAGCACCGCGGCCGCCGACGCGCCGCCGGCCGCCAGCATTTCCAAGATCTTCTGGGCGACCTGGCATCGCGACCTCGGCAAACTTGCGATGGACGTCATGGGGCCCGAAGCGGAAATCGCTCAGGGCGAGCCCTACGACTTGACCGCCCTGCAGCGTATGTTCCTGTTCACGCGATCCGACACGATCTATGCGGGTTCGAATGAGATTCAGCGAAACATCATTTCGGAGCGCGTGCTCGGACTGCCGAGAGAACCACGTTAGGGTTAGCGGGCTGTCCTCTTCTCGTTCTCCCAATCTCTGATTCAAGTCAGCGATCGATCGAAAAGGCAATTCATGATGAAGACCGCGCCGCCCGACTACGTTCCCGCACACAATCTGCTCCGCGACAAAACCGTCCTGATCACGGCGGCTGCGGGAGCCGGCATCGGCTTCGCAACGGCGAGGCGTTGTGCGGAAGAGGGCGCCCGGCTCTTCATCAGCGATATCCACGAGAAAAGACTGGCGGAGGCGGTTCAGGAACTCGAAAAAATTTCACACCACCCGGTGGGTCAACGGCTGTGTAATGTGCGTGAGGACACGGACGTTCGGTCGCTCGTGACTGCGGCGATCGAAGACATGGACGGCATCGATATCGTGATCAATAATGCCGGACTTGGCGGAGAAGTGTCCGTCGTCGACATGACCGACGAGCAATGGTCTTCGGTTCTCGACATCACGCTGAATAGCGTCTTTCGGATGACCCGCGCCGTGCTGCCCCACATGATCGAGCGGAAGAGCGGCGTGATCGTCAATAACGCCTCCGTCCTCGGTTGGCGGGCGCAGACCGGGCAAGCACATTATGCGGCCGCAAAGGCGGGCGTGATGGCGTTTACCCGATGTAGCGCGCTCGAAGCGGCGCCCCATGGCATCCGCATCAATGCGGTGGCGCCGAGTATCGCGATCCATCCCTTCCTGAAGAAGACGACCCCTGAGGAACTCCTCGAAGAACTCGAAGCCCGGGAAGCGTTCGGCCGCGGGGCGGAACCGTGGGAAGTGGCGAATGTGATGGTCTTTCTTGCCAGCGACTACGCCTCATATATGACGGGTGAGGTCGTGTCCGTCTCGAGTCAGCGCGCCTGATTCGGGGAATGGGGTCGAGGTTCGGACAGCCCTATTTGCCCAACATCGGTAGCAACGCCGCGGCGATTCGCGCGTGCCCCATTTCGTTCGGATGGATTCCATCGTCGAAGTCATCTTCCCCGAGGAGAGTGTAGAGATCCGGCGGATAGCGCCAGTTGGGCTGTCCTTCGAGTTGGTCAATGGCTATCGATGGCCTCGCGTATTGGATCTGATTCATCGCGACCTCCGTTTGTACGAAGGGCGGATGTTCGCGACGGTCCCGCGGAGGGCTTCGATCGATTCCGATCGTGGCAACGCGTCCCGCAGTGTGTCGGTAGAGATAACGAGCGGAGCGATCGTTTCGCTTCGATGAAATGACCGTGGCGATGGTTGTGCGCTGGCCGGCCGACGCCTGAATTCCTGCGCGTTCTCGCTATGCTGGCGGCCCGAAGGAGGAATGATGTCGATTGCCGATGATGTGACGAGCCAGATGAAAGCGGCGATGAAGGCCAAGGAGGCTCTTCGTCTTTCCACGCTGCGTTCGATGCGAACGGCTTTTCTGAACGAGATGAAGAAGGATGGTTCGGATTCGGTTTCCGACGAGGTCTGCCAGACGCTGCTGCGCAAGCTCGAGAAGCAGCGAAAAGAGAGCATCGAAGCCTTCACGAAGGGCGACCGCCCAGAAATGGCGAAAAACGAGCGGGCGGAGTTGGCGGTGATTCAGGAATTTCTCCCTCAGTTGGCGGACGAAGCGCAGACGCGGGCCTGGGTCGAGGCCGCAATTGCGCAGACGGGCGCCGCGGGCGCCAAGGAAATGGGAAAGGTCATGGGTGCGCTGATGAAGGCGCACAAGACCGAGATCGACGGAACCCTCGCTCGGGGGATCGTACAAGAACTTCTGAACGGCTGAGAGCCGAAGGCGACGGAATCGAAGGGATCGCGCTCGGTATGGGTGTTCGAGATCCCGATGCAGAGGCTCGTTTCTTTCGCGAAGCTCTCGAGCTCGAAGAAGGTCGCTTTCGTTGTGGCGACTCCATCGTCTTCATCGAAGGAGACCCGGACGCGGTTTCGGACGTCGCCTTTCAAGGGGGTGGGTATCGCTATTTCACGATCCAGGTTTTCGATTGTCGTCGGGAGCACGCACGAATTCTCGAAGCGGGTGGCGTCGAAGGATTCGCACCGCGACAGCTCGGCAACGTTGCGGTGATTTCGATGGTGCGGGATCCCGATGGAAATTGGATCGTGATTTCCCAACGCGGCACGTTGACGGGGTCGTTGTCAGCTTCTTGAGACGCGCCATCGACACAGCGCCGACGAGTCGGGACTAAACCGGACTAGACGGGATAGAAACGGCTGATCGTTTCGATCACGCAGGCTGGGCGCTCCTGGCCTTCGATCTCGATCTTCACGGTGACTTTCGTCTGGATTCCGCCGTCTTTCGTCTCTTCAGCGCTCGTGACGGATCCTGTCGCCCGGATCTTCGAGCCCACCGGTACGGGGGAGGGGAAGCGAATTTTGTCGCAGCCATAATTCACGCCCATCGATGTCTCGCGGACTTCGAGCAGCTGTGGCAGGAAATAATTGGCCAGAGAGGCGGTCAGGTAACCGTGCGCGATCGGCGCTCCGAAGGGACCCTGCTTGGCTTTCTCGATATCGACGTGGATCCATTGATGATCGCCGGTCGCGTCCGCGAAAGTGTTGATGCGCGTTTGATCGATCTCCAGCCAATCCGTGACGCCGAGATCGGCGCCGATCGAGGTGAGGAGTTCGCTTGGACTCTTGAAGACTCGCACCGTGATTCCTTAAAGGCCGATCGCCCGCGCGACCCGCTCTCGATGATAGGCGGGGTCGCCGAGCCAGCTCTCGCTGGCTCGCGCCCGCTTGAAATGGAGATGGGCATCGTATTCCCAGGTGAATCCCACGCCGCCGTGAATTTGGATCGTGTCACTCGCGCAGCGAAAATACGCCTCCGAACACCAGGCCTTCGCCAGCGAAGCGTTCGTCGAGAGGTCATCGCTACCGTCGTCGGCGATACAGGCCGCGTAAACCAGCGCCGAGCGAGCGGTTTCGACGGCGACGAACATGTCGGCACATTTATGCTTCACGGCTTGGAAGGATCCAATCGGTCGCCCAAATTGTTCACGCTCCTTCGCGTAGGCGACGGACATTTCGAGACAGCGGGACGCACCCCCGACCTGTTCTGCCGCCAGCGCGATCGCGGCCAGGTCGAGTGTCCGACGTACTCCCGGCCAAGCGTTTCCGACATCACCCAGAACGGACTGCTTCGAAACGCGGACACCCGATAACCCGACCTCCGAGAGTCTCCTCGTCTGGTCCATGGTCGGCAGCGCCTTGGAGGAGACGCCGGATTGATCACGGGACACCATGAAGGTCGAGATTCCATCTTCCCCGACGGAGTTGGGTGCGCGAGCCACGATCAAGAGTCGCTCCGCCGAGTGTCCGTCGACGACTCCATATTTTCGGCCCTCGAGAATGAACTCGTCGCCCGATGGGGTCGCGGTCGTTTCAATGTCCGCGGCGTCCCAGCCTCCATTGGATTCCGTGAAGGCCAGCGTGGCGGTCTGCGACCCGTCGGCGAGCGGTGGCAGGAACTCGGATTTCTGCGCGTCGTCCGCGATCTCGAGAATCCCGTTGGCTGCGAGCGCGACTGTCGAGAAGAAAGGGGCGCATAGCAAGGTCTCGCCCATGGTTTCGAGCAGGATGGCGAGATCGACCTGACTCAATCCGAGACCGCCGTGAGCTTCGGGGATATGCAGCGAGGTCCATCCCAGCTCGACGGCAATCTGTCGCCAGGTTTCTTTGTCGTAGCCGGTCTCGCTCTGCATTGCCGCGCGGATTTGTTCGGGACCCGAGTACTCCTTTAGGAACGCGCGCGCGCTCTCGGCCAGCGCCGTCTGCTCTTCACTGAAGCGAAAATCCATCCGTCAGCTTCCGTAGACTTTCTGCGAGGCGGGTACTTCGGCGATCAGTTCGCTGATCTTGGCGCCGATCTCGTCCGGCGCCCACTTCGCGCCGCGATCGAAGGTCGGCCCATCGCGCCAGCCGTCGGAGACGCCGATCAGGCCGCCCTTGACTTCGAAGACTCGACCTGTGACCTCGCGCGAGAGGGGGCTTCCCAGCCAGACGACGAGGGGCGAGACATTCGCCGGATCATTCTCGTCGAAAATTCCCTCCTCCGGCTTCTTCATGTCACTGAAAATCGCTTCGGTCATGCGCGTTCGTGCGGCGGGCGCGATGGCGTTCGAGGTCACCCCATAGCGGCCGAGTTCGGCAGACTGAACCAGGGTGAGCGCGGCGATGCCGGCCTTGGCGGCGGAGTAGGTCGCCTGTCCAACGCTGCCCTGGAGGCCGGCCCCTGAACTCGTGTTGATGATGCGTGCGTCGACGGCCTCGCCCGACTTGGATTGCGCCCGCCAGTACTCACACGCGTGTTTGCTCACGCAGAAATGGCCCTTCAGATGAACGTCGATGACGGCGTCCCATTCCTCTTCCGACGTGGAGACGAACATGCGATCACGCAAGAAACCGGCGTTGTTGACGACGACGTCGAGGCGACCGAAGTGGTCGATTGCCTCTTCGACCATGCGCGCTCCGGCCGAAAAGTCGGAAACGCTCTCGGTATTCGCGAGCGCCTCGCCGCCGAGCGCCTTGATCTCTTTCACGACCGCCTGGGCCGGCCCGCGGCCACCGCCCTCGCCATGATTCGAGACTCCGAGATCGTTGACGAGAACCCGTGCACCTTCGGCGGCGAAAGCGAGGGCGTGTTCACGGCCGAGGCCGCCGCCGGCGCCCGTGACGATCACGACGCGTCCTTCACAGATCCCGCTCATCGCGTCCGCCCTGTGTCGCTTAATCGAAGGACGTCGGTCCGTTGAATTCTTGCGGTCATGGAACTAGAGCCGTTCCAGGATCGTGACATTTGCCTGACCTCCGCCCTCGCACATCGTCTGCATGCCATAGCGGGCGCCGACGCGTTCCATTTCGTTCAGCAGGGTCGTCATCAGCCGTGCGCCGGTCGCCCCGATCGGATGCCCGAGCGCCATCGCCCCGCCGTTCACGTTCACCTTTTCGAGGTCCCAATCGAGTTCCTTCTGCCAGGCCAGGACGACGGGTGCGAAAGCCTCGTTGATCTCGACCAGATCGATTTCTTCCTTGCTCATCCCGGCCTTGGCCAGCGCGTGTTGAGTCGCGGGAATGGGCGCGCTCAGCATGAAGATCGGGTCGTCGGCGCGAACGGAAATATGATGGACGCGCGCACGTGGCTTGAAGCCGTGGTCCTTCACCGCCTGCTCGGAAGCCACCAGGATGGCGGCGGCTCCATCGGAGATCTGGCTAGCAAGCGCGGCCGTGAGCCGACCGCCTTCGATCAACGGATTCAGACTCTGCAGCTTTTCACGGGTCGATTGGCGCATCCCTTCGTCGTGTTCGATTCCCGCGATCGGAAGAATCTCGTGCTTGAAACGACCTTCCTCCGTTGCACGAATCGCCCGCGCATGACTCTCGAGCGCCAGCGTCTCCATGTCGTCCCGCGAGATATCCCATTTTTCGGCGATCATCTCGGCGCCCCGGAACTGGGATACCTCCTGCGTCCCGTAACGCTCGACCCATCCCGTCGAGCCGGAAAAGGGATCTTCGAAGCCGAGGCTCTCGGCGCAAGTCATCGCGGACGAGATCGGAATCTGGCTCATGTTCTGAACGCCGCCGGCCACGATCAGGTCGCTGGTTCCACTCATCACGGCCTGCGCCGCGAAATGCACCGATTGTTGTGAGGAACCGCATTGTCGATCGATCGTGACGCCGGGCACGTGGTCGGGAAGTCCCGCGGCCAGCCAGCAGGTCCGCGCGATGTCGCCGGCCTGAGATCCGATCGTGTCGCAGCAGCCGAAGATCACGTCTTCGACCGCGCCCGGATCGAAATCATTGCGCTCGGTCAAGCCCTTGATGACGTGGGCGCCGAGATCGGCCGAGTGAACGCCCGCGAGACCGCCGCCGCGTTTTCCGACCGGTGTGCGAACCGCGTCGATGAGATATGCCTCTGCCATGCTGATTCCTCCGCAGCAGCGTAGGGCTGCTTGATTCGTGTCCAGACCACCAATCCGATTCGCCGTTGCGAAGGGGTGGCTTGGCTCCGTGTGGGTCGCCTACTCGTATTTCGCGTCACGCTTTTCGAGGAAGGCGTCACGGGCTTCTTGTGAGTCCTTCGTGGTATAGAGTTCGAGCGTGAAGCCCTGCTCGTAGCGATAGCTCTTCTTGACGTCGAGCGTCTCGATTCCGTTCAGCGCGAACTTGCCGAGCCGAAGGGCCCTGGGACTCTTCGTCGCGATCGCGCGGGCAATCTTCATGACTTCGTCGCGCAGCCGGTCCTTCGGAACGACCGATTCGCAGCCGCCGAGACGATGAAGTTCCTGTGCGCTGATGGCTTCGCAGGTATAGAGCATGCGTCGGGCCTTCTGGACGCCGACCATGCGCATGAGATGGGTTGCCGCACCGAGCGCGCCGCGATCGATCTCGGGCAAGGAGAAGGTCGCATCCTCGGAGGCGATGATGAAATCCGATGAGCCCGCAATTCCAATGCCGCCGCCGATGCAATAGCCATGGACGGCGGAGATCGTGGGCACGGGGCAGTCGTAGACCGCGGCGAAGCTGTCGTAGCACCCGCGATTGAGATCGACGATCAAGTCCCCGTTCTCCGCGAGCTCCTTCACGTCGACGCCGGCTTGGAAGCCTCGACCCTCGGATCGGATGACGACGCAATTCACCTCGTCGCGAAGCCCCACGGCCTGCACTTTTTCGGCGAACTCGCGCCAGCCTGCATTGTCGAGCGCGTTGACGGGTGGGGCGTCGATGATGACCTCTCCCACTCCGTCTGATATTTCGACGTTGATCGCCATGGTTGGCTCCCGGGCCGCGAAGACTTGCGGCGATTGTTTTCTACGTTCTTTCCGAACTCAATTTCTTGAGAGTCTGGTTTGCTTCATCGACGATGCGGTCGATCAATTCACGACAACTGGGGCGATCCTCGAGCACACCCGCGACGGTGCCGCTCGGAAGATAGCCTCGAACGGGGTCGCCTTCGCTCATGGCAATCCTCGCCAGAATCGGGGCGTTGGCCGCCAGGATCATCTGCGCGTTGCTCAGCTTCTCGTTCCTTCGCATGGCCAGCGCGCTGCGCAACAATTCGGCAACCGTGGCCCCGGTTTCGCGCCGTAGCTCGAGGGCGTTCTGCAGCGCCATGGCCAGTCGGCGGATCGGTCCGGCCCGGTCGAGCGCTTTCGAGAGTTCGTTTTCGATGATTCGCTGGGGCATGCCGTCGAGCGAGCGACTGACCACGACGTCGCCCATCTGGGCCTCCAGGTAGCGGCGGAGGGTCGAATCTGGAACCGGGCTCTCCTGTGTCATCAGGAAGCGCGTACCCATGGCGACGCCCTCGGCGCCGAAGGCAAGCGCTGCGACCAATCCGCGTCCGTCTCGAAAGCCGCCGGCTGCCACGATGGGTACGTCGACGGCATCTGCGGCGGCTCCAGCGAGGAGTGAGGTCGGGATGGTGCCCGTATGGCCGCCGCCCTCGCTGCCTTGGACGATGATGATATCGGCGCCGAGTTTTTCCGCCTTGATCGCGTGTTGGACGGCGCCACAAGTCGGCACGCAGACGACGCCGTCGTCCTTGAGTCGTCGGATCAGATCTGCGTTCGGTGCACGGTTATAGCCCGCGGCGCGCACATTCTGGCGGAGGATCGATTCGGAAATGACGTCGGCACCGGGCGCATCCATCAAGAAATTCACGCCAAAGGGTCGTTCGGTGAGACGTTTCACCTCGAGAATGCTGGCTTCGACGTCCCTTGGCGGGATCGTCGCGGCGGCCAGGAAGCCGAAGGCGCCAGCATTGCATGTAGCGGCGACGAGTTCAGGCGTGGCCACCCAGCCCATGCCTGTCTGCAAGATCGGATAGCGGCAGCCGAGGAGTTCGGTGACCCGGGTCTGAAGGGCGCTCTCGCCGGGCATCAGGAGAATCGAATCTTGGCGAGCAGGGCGGTTGGCAACTGGACTTCTCGCTAGTGTAATTTGAAGAGTTCGAAATCAATTCGCTGGTGGCTGTTGGTACGGTGCTAGTTCGCGACTTCGCGGCCGAGCATACATTCCGGGTCGATCTGCTCGCGAATCAAGCGGAGTTCTTCCGCGCTGGGCAGACGCGTCTCGGGGATGTTGCTTTC
>Ga0310122_10001581_pt1 | contig 14515 bp, 6 predicted proteins | sample CB6_Bottom_1051__FD_203503 | JGI IMG/M metagenome (GOLD analysis project Ga0310122, IMG submission 203503) | Marine microbial communities from Western Arctic Ocean, Canada - CB6_Bottom_1051 | ecosystem: Environmental > Aquatic > Marine > Oceanic | place: Canada: Western Arctic Ocean | collected...
GGGGCGGTCACGACCAGCCGCAAGGAAATCAAGCCGAGCCTGAACCTGGTGCTATTTGATGGGGATGAGGAGATCGTGGAGGAGGACGTGGTGGCGTTGCGGACGGCGATGTTTGAGGTCAACGGTGTCGAGCAAATGGCCTCCGGTGCCATCGGAGCAGTGCCCGGAGAAGGGCGATACTGGATTCGGCTCGAGGCCGCTGGTGGCGCGGCGTTGGCCGATGTTCAGGCGGCATTGAAGAAGCACCGGCTCGGATTGAAACTGGTCAAGCCGTTGAAGAGCAAGTAGCCAGACGTCGCCCGGCAATGAGGCGAGGTCAACGGGCTGCTAGGGGGTGGAACCGCTTCGCGGTTCTGCGTCCAACGATGGCCCAGGACCGTGATGACCGTTCTGCAACAGGCTGCTAGAGGGCCAACTGCCAAGTCGTGCGAATCAAAGCAACAATGGCCGAGGTGGGATTCGAACCCACACACCCCTTACGGGATACGGGATTTTAAGTCCGTCGGGCGAACTGCGTCCAGCCACGGCCAGCCACCACAAGTCTAGCGAGCGGCTACCCTTGGGACGCACAGGCGAGTCCGGGCCGGAAGCTCAAGAACGCCCTGCGGAGTTATCTTGATGAGGCGCTGATGAGGCGCCCCGCATACCGCTGGAGCGATTCCCGAAGTGCGAAGTCATCGCTTCACCCCAGACTCTCCGCCCGCCTGCCGCCACTCTCGGCCTGTCCCACTGGGCAGGCAGCCAAAACAGTGGGAAGAACCCGGAGATGATGCGGCTGATCAAGGGCTATAAAGAAGGCCCGGATCGGGCATAATACCTTGCTGGGAACCGGTTAGCTCTCAGAGGGCACCGGTTTTCCACGGCTTAGAGCCCCGCGAATCAGCCAATTTGGGTTGTTCGCGGGGCTCTTCTTGCGCGTCGCTGACTTGCCGATCACCGGCCAATCTGTCAGCCCCCGCTGTGTCGTGGGGGCGGTGTGTTTTCTTGCACGCCGTCCCTGCACGGGGACGGCCCACCTCGAAAAGGGAGGCTGTTCCCATGGTTGCACTTCCATCCAGGCATCGTCGTCAGCTCTCGCCGGCACGCTGGCACTCGCTGTTCCTCTCGATGCTGCCCACGATCAAGCGTTACGCCGAGTTTGCCTTTCGGCACTTGCGGCACGATGACTTCGACGATGCCGTTACCGAAGTTGTCGCCAACGCGCTGGTGGCCTTCGTACGCCTCGTCGAGCTCGGGAAGACCGACCTCGCTTACCCAACCGTGCTGGCCCGCTACGGGGTCGCCCAGGTCGGCTCAGGCCGCCGCGTCGGCAATCGGCTCGCCGGACGGGATGTCCTGTCATCACAGGCCCAGCACCGCCACGGATTCAGCGTCGAGCGTCTCAACCACGAAGATGCCGAGGGCGGTGGTTGGCGGGATTTGGTCGTTGAGGACCGTAGATCACGACCGGCTGAGATCGCCGCCACGCGGATCGACTTTTCCAGCTGGCTCGGGACACTCTCCGACCGCAAGCGTCGCGTTGCCGAGTTTCTGTCGATCGGTGAGACGACCAGCGACACCGCCCGACAATTCGGCGTTTCACCGGCTCGGATCTCTCAAATGCGTCGTGAGCTGCAGGACTCGTGGCGGCAGTTCCACGCTGAACCTGTGTCTGCAGCGGAGCCGGTTTCCGCCTGAAGAGCGCACACCTGTCCGTGCATTCCTGATTCCCCCATGAACAAGAGGACCCAACCATGCCACTCTCACTCAACGTCACGCACTCGAAGAAAGTCGGGCTGCCGAATTACGGCAGTCTGGGTGCCTGTTGCTCCGTCGGCATCGAGCTCGATGGCTCGCTCCTGAAGGACGACCCGGAGAAGTTCCGCCACGAGGTCCGCGACGCTTTCGCGGCGTGCCGCGTGGCGGTCGAGCAGGAGCTTACCCGCGACCATGTCGACCAGACCGCTTCGGTGAAGCAGGACGATGGCGGCAACGGACAATCGAACGGCGTCCGGTCGGAACGCCCTGCGACGGTCAGCCAGGTGCGCGCGATCCACGCGATCGCAAACCGTCACAAGGTCAACCTGACCGAACTCCTACAAAACGAGTTCCAGGTCGACCGTCCGGATGACCTCCCCATCGTGGAAGCCAGCAGTCTGATCGACCTGTTGAAGGCCGCGACCCTCGCGGCGGGAGGAGGCCGATGACCGAGGTCCTTGCACTCTCACCCAATCAGCGAGCACTGGAGCTCACCGGTCGGGACTACGTCTCCTTCTCGGCTCTCTCCACCTACCAGAGGTGCCCGCTGCAACATCACTTCCGCTACGTCGCGGGACTGCCCGAGGCGACTGTCTCGGCAAGCCTGGTCTTCGGGGCCGCCATCCATCGTGCGGCGGAGCCTCACTTTCGGGAGCTCCTGGCTGGAAACTCGGCTCCCAGTCTCGACATGCTGCTCGACTGTTACCAGCAGGAGTGGCAGGAACGGGCTGGAACGCCAATCGAGTTCCCCAAGCGTGACGATGTCGACTCGCTTGGGGAACTGGCCGAGCGGGTGCTGAAGGCCTTTCGCGACAGCGACGTCACGGATCCGGACGGGACGATCCTGGGTGTCGAAGAGGAGTTGCGTGGCCCGGTGGTCGAGGGTTGCCCGGATCTCCTGGCCCGCATCGACTTGATCACCGAGACGAACGACGACTTGGTGGTCGCTTTCGTTCCAGAGAGCAGCTGACACTTCTTCGCCCCTCTGCATGGAAAATTCAGGGACTCCAACCCGACGCCTGGGGCGTGGTTCGGAACCAGCGGGTTGAACGCCGGGGCTGGGGTGGGGAGACTGGGGGGCGTGGTTCCAGGAGACCCTGGGAGCCCGATGCTGAGGGCCGACTGAACCGGATTCGTGGGTGCGATTGCCCACCCTGCAACTGTCAGGGGACCTTGTCCTCGATCCACCCAAGCAGTCCGGCCTCCATTGCCAATTCTCCCAGACGCTGCGGGAGAATGATGTCGACGTGTTTGGGAATTCCCTCCGGCACCGATTAGGTTGGCTTTCGGAGAATGGACGACGAAGAACACTTGGCGGAAGTCCTCGGCCGAGAACTGTTCAACGATCTGGTTGAGTTCCGCGAGGCCAGCCTGAGACTTTACCTCGACGACGTAGCGATCCCCGATGAGCGGGTCTCTGAGTGCTAGGTCATACGCCTTGGCCTGCTGCCCGAGCACGCTCTCTCGTTTCCAGCCCGCGTGGCGAAGGTTCAGGTCGACAAACGCCTCAAAGTCCTTCCAGTGCAACTCCGTAATCGCCACAGCCAGTGTTCTTGGGGTTTTTGTCGGTATCGAGACCATTTCCGCGACGATATTAGACACAAGGTGTTTCTAGATTCGGCAATTGCTCATCTCGTCGAAATCCGCTGCAAACCCTGTTTTTGCGGCTCAATTGTCACCAGTTTTTTTTCGGCACGCCGCACGCCCAAAGATGTTCTCCGAACTGACGCTGGGACCGCCATCAAACGGGGCATGATGAAAAGCCAGAATGCCCATACGCTTGAGGTACTCGCGGTTTGGTCCTTCCTCTTGTGGGATGGCGATTGAACGGCAAATAGAAGCCATTGAAGATCTTTGCTCGAAGAGTCGCGGTAATCAAGATTGACGCAAAGAAGGGTGGAGCAATGACAGTTCGAACCATGTTCGCTACGTTTTTAGTGTCGGTGGTTTTGTTCTCGTCGTTCGGCTTGGCGACGACCCACGCAGCGGCCTTCGAACCGAAACTGACGCCCACAACCAAGCAGCCAACTGTATTCACCGCCAAAGAGATATTCGAGAAAGTCTCGCCTGCGGTTGTTCGCATTGAGGTGCGTGACCGGAAATTGAAATCCATTGGCCATGGCTCGGGATTTTTCGTATCCGATGACGGATTGGTGGTCACGAATTTCCATGTCATCGAAGGTGCTTTCTTTGTCCATGTGTCGACATCGGATGGCACTGTCTATTCGCTGAAAGGTGTCGAGGCATTCGACAAACGGGCGGATATTGCCATTTTGCGAGTTGCCGGAAACAACCTACCTGCACTCACCCTGGCTTCTGTCGCACCTCCGGTTGGCACCAGAGTCTTCGCGATTGGAAATCCTCGCGGGTTCATCAACTCGATCAGCGACGGGATTGTCAGCGGGAACCGTCGATTGACCGACGGCTTGGTCTTCCTACAGACGACAGCTGCAATCAGCGCCGGGTCTAGTGGTGGCCCCCTCCTCTCAGAGAACGGCGAAGTAGTCGCCGTAACCACCGCTTCGGTTCGTGGGGCACAAAGCCTCAATCTTGCTGTTCCCGCCCGGCTGGTCGCGAAGTTGCTGAAGCAAAGAAAGGGTCTTTCCCCGCTCACCTCTATTGGAAGCGGCGAGTTGTCCAAAGGGGAAGCCAAAGCCATGCGAAAAGTGTGGCAAGCAATCGATGCGCATAACCCAGCTGCTGCGTTGAGACATCTCGGCGTCCTCAGGTCAACACAAGGTGGTTCGGTGGGTTACTGGATGGCTTGTGGAGAGGTCCATCGGAACCTGAACAATCACAACATCGCTGTCAGTGCCTATCAACGCGCTGCAAAGCTAGCCCCTGACGACTGGAAGCCGCTTGTCGGACTTGCCGAGGCGCATGCGGCAAATGGAAACACGACTCAAGCACTCGCCATCGCACAACGTGCCGTTTTGCTCGGACCGGAACAATCTACACTCTATGAGGTGCTCGCTGAACGACTCATGGCTTCAGGACAAGCTGTTCAAGCCGGGAATGCTATAGAGACCGCCATCACCTTAGACCCGCATGACTGGAGCAGTTACTACACGCGAGGAACCATACTGGAAGTGTTCGGTGACTACAAAGGGGCAGTCGCCGCTATCAAACGTTCCTTACGAGAATTCGAATCATCTCGTATCAAGACATCTGAGAGACTCGGAACATACGACCGGTCTCTGATGATGTTCCACCGCAAACTGTCATTCCTGTACAAGCGCCTGAATGACACCGGACACGCATGGTACCATGCAGGACTGTATTCAGCGCACGGGTGGAGAGAAGACGAAGCAGTTGCTTCGTTCGCCAGAGCTGTGTCACTGCTGCCCAAACCCGCAGCAGCTCACTATCACATTGGAAAAGTACACAGTTTCTTTCTCCACCTTTCAGGTGGTGAGACGTTTCACCCCAAGGCACCGACGTACAATCGGATCGCCGCCCACTTTCAGAGAGCCTTGTCAATAGCCCCCGACCACGCTGACGCACATGCCGCCTGGGCTGGTCTCGCCACTCAATTTCGAGACTACGCCGTTGCAATAGAGCATGGACGTGCGGCGTTACGGAAACAGCCGTGTGCCGCACATGCAATTACGCTCGCCCGCGCATACAATCGCGCCGGCAGACGACGGGATGCTCAAGCGACCCTAGAAAAGTCGACGAAAGCGTTTCCAACCGTGCGAGGTTTTCTTTACCTAGGTGATCTGTATGCCCGCGGGGAAGCCGAACTGAGGAAGGGGAATGTGAATGGAACTGTTAATCCGGACGTCGCCTTTTTCTTTTTGGACGCATTGAAGGGACTGCCGGAGGAACAATATCGTCAAGCACACATCCTCGCACCGGACGATCTGACGCCATGGCTTCGCCTCATAGGCCGCCAGCACGACGATCGGGCGGCTGAACTGCTGTGCCGAAAGGCCATGGCGGAAGTATCACCGGTGTCTTGGGGATATGGCCTCTTAGGCAAGAAACCACGTCGACGATTGCGGACGATGACGCTCTACAAACGCTTACGCGACATTTACAACGCAAGGGGTGACATCGAAGCATTGATCAAGCTCGCAGCCGCCGTGGTAGCGTTGGACACGGACTACAATGAAGTTGTCTGGATGGACCTCGCTGAATCTCTCAAGAAAGCAAACCGTGATGAGGAGGCCGCACAGTCATATCGAAATGCCATGGCGGCTGCCGAGACATTCGCGGACACACAAGAACTCGACCGTGAGACTCGCCTTCTGACTCAGCAACAGATGTACCTCGGCTTGTTCTTCATACATTGGAGGAACGAGCAATACGAATTGGCCAACACGATCATGCGCGAGGCTTTCGCTAAGTCAGGTAACAAGGGGACCCTCCCACTATACGGCCGTATGTTTGACGTGTTGAAATATAATGTGTACCCGTTGATTCAGAAAGGACAATATGCAGAGGCTAATCTATTTCTGGACACGTGGGTCGACTACGCACCCACACATCCTCTTCAATTACAAAGCCTTGGCCTTCAGGACGACACTTTGATCGCGTGCCTTAGGGGTGTGCAACCAAGGCGTGTTGAGGTGGGAGCCGCAATTACAAACAGAGGGATCGCCTTCCTTTCGGAATGCAAAACGATCGAGTCTCTCGACATTCGTCGTCATCGTACAGACGCAACGTCCCCTGATGCCGATTGTGAGCAACTCATCAAGATCGTGTCGGGATTCACCAAACTTCGTTCGCTTCGACTGTGCTGCACTGGCAAGATGACGATCAACAAGAAGGAGCTGTTAGCCCTTGCCAAGTCCACACACATTTGGGAGTTAGATCTTTCCGGTTCACTTCTGGGTCAAGGGGCGGCAACAGCTTTGGCAGCCATGCCAGAATTGCGGACCATAAAACTGGATGGCGACACTGTTACGGATGAGGTGTGCGCACTCTTTACACAACTACCAGAACTACGGACATTACAGCTGAGATCCTCGGCGGTGACAAATCGTGGATTAGAGCACCTGTCGGAGTGCACCAGGCTTGAAGAATTGCGGCTACCTAAGTGCAAGATTTCCGATGAGGGCATTGAGCACCTTGGTGCTCTTCACTCGCTGCACACGTTGGATCTCTCAAGAACACCGATAACCGACAAAGCCCTGGTCAGAATCAGTACGCTGGGCGGTCTCAAGTTCCTCGACGTTGGGTACACCCGGGTAAGTCTGAGCGCTCTGTTGAAGATGTATCGCGAACGGACATCAGACGACGCTTCTGCAATTCGTGCAGCGTTAAGCGCCGCAAATGGTTATGCAGGGGTGTCAGGGAAAGGTGATGTTACTCGGATGAAGTTTGGCCACGTACGCCTCGACGAAGTGGTCGTAAAGGACCTCTTAGAGTCGAGTCCGGGTCTTGAATACATAGAACTGAATGGAGCGGACGTTAAGGATGGATGGCTTGAGAATATGAAACCGCTTGAATCACTCAAGGAACTCCGGCTTCTGGGCACCGATGTGGGTGATGACGGGGTCCCGTACATCGCAGGAATCAAGACGCTCGTACGGTTGGACCTAAAGGGGTCAAAGATCACCGACGCCGGCGTTGCGGAACTGAAGAGGGCGCTGCCCAACTGCAAAATCAACAAGTAGACCCCACCTCTCCCGTCCCCGCCCGACCCCGGGCTGCGTGGTTCGGATCTGGCGGGGTCAACGCCCCTGCGCCGCCTCGACGATTGCCATGCGAGTATCCGACGGACCTGAAGACTTCCCGTAGCCGTTGGTCACAGACTCAGGCCGAGCTCTCGGCCGAGCAGTTGTTGCTCTACGGCGAACTGGCCAGTCGTTTGGCACCGGAACGATCCTTGCGTCTCCGTTTCCTCGTCCTGACCAAGACGAAATCACCGATTGCCGAGATCCACGAGGTGACCGTCGATCCTCGGCGGGTCGATCGCACGAAGCGCGTCTTCCAGCGGACCTGGGCGGCGATCGAGACGGGCCTGGTTTACCCGGCACCGTCAGTCATGAATTGTGGGGGCTGTCCGTTTCGAGAGCCGTGCCGCGACTGGACCGGGTGGCCGAAGCCCGCGGAGGGAACCAGAACGACGCCCTCAGCGGCTGGACGGGCGACGACTGTCTCTACGGTCGCAACGGCAACGACACACTCGTCGGCGGCGATGGCAACGACAGCCTGTACGGGGCCAGCGGGGACGACATCCTACAGGGCGACGACGGCAAGACGGGCACCGACCACGCACGAGACGACGACCGGTTGGACGGCGGAAGTGATGCCGACACGATCCGCGGCGGCGGCGGCAGCGACACGATGCTCGACGACGCCTCGGAGATCAACGAGAACTTCACCTACTGGGCCGAGTGGGTGGATGCGGTGTAGCTTGCCCGCAGGGCGTCGGGCTTGGGGCGTGGTCTCTGTCCGGGGGTTCCTCACGGGTGCCCGCTCGTTTGAGGTTCGGACCTCCTCAACGGCACAATGCGGCCTGCCCGACGTTGATGTTCTTCCGGAGATGAAGCGATGCGGCTGACCCACTGGCTTGCAGGACTGGCTCGAAAGCAACCTCTCTCCAGGCGGTCCATTCGCCGCAAGTGGCGCGGCGATGTTGCTTGTGCGGCGGAGCGACTGGAAGACCGGACGCTGCTGGCGGCACCGCATCCGTTTTATCTGTCTACGTTGGATGGTAGCAACGGTTTCCGGCTGGACGGCATCGATTACGCTGATATCTCCGGCCATTCGGTGAGCACCGCCGGCGACGTCAACGGTGACGGCTACGCCGACATCCTGGTGGGAGCCTATGGTGCCCACGTGGGTGATGCCGGAGAGACGTACGTGGTCTTTGGCAGCGGGGATGGGTTCTCGGCCAGCCTGGATCTCTCGACACTGGATGGGAGTAACGGCTTCCGCTTGGACGGCATCGATTCATATGATTCCTCCGGCCATTCAGTCAGCACCGCCGGCGACGTCAACGGCGACGGCTACGCCGACATCCTGGTGGGGGCCGTTGGTGCCGACCCGGGTGGTGACAGCACGGCCGGCGAGACGTACGTGGTCTTTGGCAGCGGCAGCGGGTTTGCCGCCAGCCTGGATCTGGACACGCTGGACGGCAGCAACGGCTTCCGGCTGGACGGCATCGATGCTCTTGATTCCTCCGGCAGAAGGGTGAGCACCGCCGGCGACGTCAACGGCGACGGCTACGACGACATCCTGGTGGGGGCCAGAAGGGCCGACCCGGGTGGTGACAGCGAAGCCGGCGAGACGTACGTGGTCTTTGGCAGCGGGGGCGAGTTTGCGGCCAGCCTAGATCTCTACATGCTGGACGGCAGCAACGGCTTCCGCTTGGACGGCATCGATGCGGGTGACTGGTCCGGCTATTCGGTGAGCACCGCCGGCGACGTCAACGGCGACGGCTACGCTGACATCCTGGTGGGGGCCCCGTATGCCCACGCGGGTGGTGACATCGATGCCGGTGAGACATACGTGGTCTTTGGCAGCGGTAGCGGGTTTGCAGCCAGCCTGGACCTCTCGACACTCGATGGCAGCAACGGCTTCCGGCTGGACGGCATCGATGAGTTTGATTACTCCGGCTATTCGGTGAGCACCGCCGGCGACGTCAACGGCGACGGCTACGCCGACATCCTGGTGGGGGCCAAAGGTACCGACTCGGGTGGTGGCAGCTATGCCGGTAAAACGTACGTGGTCTTTGGCAGCGGGTTTGCGGACAGCCTGGATCTGGACACGCTGGACGGCAGCAACGGCTTCCGCCTGAACGGCATCGATTTGGATGATGACTTCGGCTTTTCGGTGAGCACCGCCGGCGACGTCAACGGCGACGGCTACGACGACATCCTGGTGGGGGCCAAAGGTGCCGACCCGGGTGGTGACGAGAAGGCCGGCGAGACGTACGTGGTCTTTGGCAGTGGAGGCGGGTTTGCGGCCAGCTTGGATCTATCGACGCTCGATGGCAGCAACGGCTTCCGCCTGGATGGCATCAATGCAGAGGATCATTCCGGCACCTCGGTGAGCACTGCTGGCGACGTAAACGGAGACGGCTACGCCGACATCCTGATAGGGGCCCCTCACGCCGACCAGCGTGGTCCAAGTACAGGAGAGACGTACGTGGTCTTTGGCGGAGATTTCACTGAATCGGTCACGCACGCGGGAACATCGGCAGATGACACGCTGACCGGTGACGCCACTGCCAATGTCATCGTGGCCGGCCAAGGCGACGACACATTGGTCGGCAACGGCGGAGCCGATGTCCTCTACGCTGCCGAGGGTGATGACGTCCTGCTGATCAGCGATACCCGATTTCGCCGTGTCGATGGGGGCCCTGGCGTTGACACGCTGGTGCTTGATGCCATCGCGCTCACACTCGACCTGTCTACGATTCCGGACAATCGACTGCGCGGGATCGAGAGAATTGACCTCACCGCGTCCGGCGCCCAGGAGGTGGTCATTAGTCCCCTTGAGGTCCTCAATCTCTCCGACACTTCCAACTCGGTTACCATCATCGGCTACGTCGACGATGTTGTGCCCATCGACCCCGCATGGACGTTCTCTGGTGTGGTTCAGCCGGATGGCAGCACAGTCTTTAACCGATACATCCTCGGAGCAGCGGAGTTGTTGGTGGAATCCAACATCCCGCGGTTCAGCGTCAACACGACGGCCGACACGATGGATGCCAACCCCGGTGACGGAATTGCTGCCGATACCGACGGCAACACGTCACTGCGAGCGGCCGTGATGGAGGCCAACGCCCTGGCCGGTGATGACACGATCTATCTACCCGCGGGCACCTACACGCGGACGATGGGCGGGCTCAACGAAGGCCACGCCACCACCGGCGATCTGGACATCCGAGATGATTTGATCATTACCGGAGCCGGTGCTACAGACACGATCATCGATGCCGCCAGCCTGGATCGTGTGTTTCACGTCTTTGGCGATTCGTCACTGACCATCATTGGCGTGACGATGACCGGCGGGCTGGCATTGGGTGGCTCGAACGGAGGTGGCATCCTGAATGGCAATGGCCTGTTGACGATTCAAGAAAGCACGCTTATCGCCAATACCAGCACGGCGGATGGTGGGGCCATCTACAGCGACGGATCGCTGACACTCCAAAACACTACGGTTTCCGGAAATACGGCATCTGGGGCCAAGGCCATTGTCTTAGTAATGCTGGAAGACCAGGAAACACTCGCAATTGACAGCAGCTTGGTGGAAACGAATTACGGAACTGGTGTTATGGTTTCGAGCGTTAGCCAGTCTGGTGATATGACCGTCCTTGTCCATAATTCCACATTTCATGCGAACACTTCTAATGGCCTTGATTTAGCGGTTGGATACGGCAGTTCGAGTATTTCAATTGGAGAGAGTTCGTTTTATGGCAATGGCCACATAGGCATTCGTGTCGAACAGATGGAAGACGCTAGCTCTGTTCGGATTTTCGACAGTGTTGTGGACTCGAATACGCATGGGATTTTCATTGACGAGCTCCGGGACGATGCGGTGCTTACGCTCGAAACAACCACAATTGCTTGGAACACAGGTTCCGAATGCACTCATGACGAACCCCTTGACCTTGGGACTGGGGTGTACTTACAAAGTGCGGCTTATGGTTCTCAAGTGAACTTATCGACACTCACAATCGTCGGTAACGACGTTGGGATCAACGTGGGGAATTCAATGGACGGGACGTTTTCTCTTAGCGACAGTGTTGTCTTACACTCGTGCGGCCTAGGTGTCCGCTTTGGAGATATTGGCGGCACCGTATCGGTGACAGGAAATACGATAGCCAACAACGAGGGCCGCGGACTCCTGAGCACTGGAATCGGATCGGAGGTCTCTTTCCTAGTTAGCAACAACACCATCACCGGAAACACGGGGTCCGGGGATGGTGGCGGTATTTACCTAGGGAACATCGGATCGAATGCTGACGTGCATTTTGTCAACAACACCATCACCGGAAACACCGTTTCCGGTGATGGTGGCGGTATTTACCTGGGCAACATCTACTCGAATGCTGATGTTCAATTCGTCAACAACACGGTCTTCGACAATACGGCCGGTGTGAATGTGGGCGGCCTGTTTAGTGGCGGATCGTATCCGGTAACCGTCGCGAACAACATCATTGCAGGCAATCACTCGGCGACCGGCGACGCCGACATCCGCGGCACCTATACTTCAGGCGGCAACAACCTGATCGGGATCATTGGTGAAGCAGAGGGGATCGAAAACGGAGTCAACGGTGACATCGCGGGCTTGAGTACCAGCCCGGTCGACCCACTGATCGGACCGCTGCGAAACGACGGTCATCCAACGCCCACGCACCCGCTTCTGCCAGGAAGTCCCGCGATCGATGCCGGGAACAATGACGTCGCGCCAGCAACCGATCAACACGGAGTGGATCGCCCACAGGACGGGGATTCAGACGGAACTGCGACGGTTGATATTGGTGCCGTCGAACTCCACCTGCCTAGCATCCGTGGCATGAAGTTCCACGACGTCAACGGGGACGGGATCCACGATCTCGATGAGCCGGGACTGTCCGGATGGACCATCTACATCGATGCGAACAACAACGAAGCACTCGATGGAGGCGAGCTTAGTACCATTACTCTTGCCGATGACCCGTACACGAATGACGTGGATGAAATTGGCACGTATTTCTTTGAGGGGATCGAGTCGGGCACCCACGTTCTTCGCGAAGAGTCTCAGTCAGGCTGGGAACAAATCGCCCCCGTGTCATACAACCTTACGGTTGGTGCAGGAGACAGCTTCACCGACATCAACTTCGCTAACCGTTTCCTGGTAAGCCAACCGGCCGTGCTAGGGGCAGGCCCGGGTGCCGACGACGGAGCAGCCGACACGTTCCTGGTGATCCGCAGCGGCGACTTGATTGAGGTCTCGGTCAACAGTTCACTGTTCATCCGCAAGCCGTTGGCCGAAGTCAGTGGCCTGATGATCAACGGATCGGATGACGACGACACGTTGATCGTGGACTTCTCGAATGGGAGTCCCGTGCCGTCGGGTGGAATCAGTTTCGCCGGGATGGGAGAAACAACTGGTGGGGACACACTGGTGTTACAGGGTGGTGCCAGTGACATCGTTCAGCATGACTTCACCAATAGCAGTGACGGCAGTGTGACTGTCGACGGCAGTGTCATCAGCTACAGCGGATTGGAGCCGATCAGCGACAATCTGACGGTCACGGATCGTATCTTTACGTTTGGTGCTGCCGACGACGTGGTCACACTGGCCAACAAATTACCGCAGCAAGACGAGTTTGTCTACGACGGATTAATGATCCTCAGCAGCGTTTCTTCAAGCGAAACCGTGATCTTCAGCACCCCAACTTCTTCTCTTTCGATTAAGTTGGGTGATGGGGCAGATCAACTGACTGTCGATCTGATGGATTATGGGTTCATGGGTACGTCGTTGACGCTCAACGGTGAAAGCGGTGACGACAGAATTGAAGCACTGGCCGTTGACGTACGCTTCAAGATTAATGGTTCAGCCGGGAACGACACGCTCACCGGTAGCCAAGGAGACGACACACTCAACGGTGGCAGCGGAGCGGACCAGTTGGTCGGCGGCAGAGGGAACGACAAACTCCATGGCCAGGGCGGCAGCCTGGATACACTCTCCGGTGGCCCCGGCGACGACACGCTCGACGGCGGTGATGGCTACGACCACATCTCCGAATCGGCCAACGTCAGCTTCAGCGTCACCAACTCCACGCTGACCGGACTGGGCAACGACACACTGATCAACATCCAGTTGGCGCAGCTCTTCGGCGGCAGTAGCGACAACACGATCGACGCCTCGGCATTCTCAGGCCGCGCATTTCTGAATGGTCTGGGGGGCGACGACACGCTTACGGGTGGCGCCGGCTACGATCGTCTCTTCGGCGGTGCTGGCCGCGACCTGATCGTCGGTGGCGACAAGGACGACGTGCTGCGAGGCCAGGGTGGCAACTACGACACGCTGATCGGCGGAGCAGGCAACGACAAGCTCAACGGTGGTGCCGGCCACGACATCCTGATCGGCGGCGGTGGTGATGACGTTTTGACCGGAGAGAGCGGCGACGACACGCTGGATGGTGGTGCGGGGACCGACCGGTTGTACGAACGTGCCAACGTCGACATGACGCTGACCGATGCCAGCCTGAGCGGCGGGTTGGGCAGCGACGACCTGACGAGTATCGAGACGGCCTACCTCAAGGGCGGCAACAGCAACAACCGGTTGGACGCCTCGGCGTTCAGCGGCGATGTGACGCTGATCGGCGTGGGTGGTGCCGACACGTTGCGCGGCGGTTCGGGCAACGACATGCTCAACGGTCGCTCGGGCAACGACTCGATCACCGGCGGCGACGGCGATGACACGCTGAAGGGCCTTCGCGACAACGACACGCTCAACGGTGGCAGCGGCAACGACTGGCTCGACGGTGGAACACAGGACGACTCGATCAGCGGCTGGACGGGTGACGATGTACTTTACGGCCGCAGCGGCAACGACATCCTGGTCGGCGGCGATGGTCACGACAGCCTGTACGGGGCCAGCGGGGACGACCTGCTGCAGGGTGACGACGGCAAGACGGATACCGACCACACGCGAGACGACGACCGGTTGGACGGCGGAAGCGACGGCGACACGATCCGCGGCGGCGGCGGCAGCGACACGATGCTGGACGATGAGTCGGAAGTCGACGAGAACTTCACCTACTGGGCCGAGTGGGTCGACGCGGTGTAGGCCCCCAGCCCCGGCGTTCAACCCGCGGGGCCGTGTGCCC
>Ga0310122_10001582_pt1 | contig 14513 bp, 13 predicted proteins | sample CB6_Bottom_1051__FD_203503 | JGI IMG/M metagenome (GOLD analysis project Ga0310122, IMG submission 203503) | Marine microbial communities from Western Arctic Ocean, Canada - CB6_Bottom_1051 | ecosystem: Environmental > Aquatic > Marine > Oceanic | place: Canada: Western Arctic Ocean | collected...
ATTTTCCTATCGCGCTCAGTATTCGTGACCAGCAGAACATCGGGGCAATTATGGATAAATTTAGTGTCATCAAGGGCTTTGTCGTGGGTATTTTTACATTTCTCATGGGTCTAGTTCTTTGGAACGCCGGTATCCTAAGCGGCATTCACCGCTATGGTGAGATGGGACTTCGTCTTGCATTTGGAGAGTCTCATTGGAGACTGATATTCAACCTTGGGATAGAGGGATTGATGATAGGAGTTTTAGGTGCGATAGCAGGATCTCTTTTCGGGGCGGGATTTACTTGGTTTCTGCAGGAAGTGGGAATCAACATGGGTGATAATTTTGCCCAGACCGGTATGATGATCAACGATGTTGTTCGCGCAAGACTCACGGCTGGCGCTGTCATACAGGGTATTGTGCCCGGCATTTTTGCCAGTGTTGCCGGAACCCTTGTAGCCAGTCTGGCTATTTTTAAACGTTCGGAAGCCAATTTGTTCCGCGAACTGGAAGCGGGTTAAGAATTATGGTTATCATAAAAAATAAAATTGGCTTGGCTATCGTTATTTTTCTGCTCCCCTTTTTTTGTCTTATAGACCTTGGTGTTACGGAAGAAATACACGCGCAAAAACTTTTGCAACTGGTGGATGAAAATCTTTGGGCAGACACAAAATTTATTTCTGGCCGACTCATTATAGACAATGGGCGCAAAGTGCGTACTTTGACACAGGACTCGTGGATGGAAGGTGTTACGCGTTCATACAGCCACTACAAATCACCGGCTCGTGAAAAGGGGACTAAAATGCTCAAGATTGGCGGCAAACTCTGGATGTACACCCCGCGTACAGATAGGAAAATATTGATCGCCGGTCATCTGCTCAGGCAGTCGATGTTGGGAAGTGATTTGTCTTACGAAGATATGATGGAAGACCACAAGTTGAGCCATGCTTATGCCGCAACCTTTTCTAAACAGGGCTTCGAGGATTTTGCGGGTATTCGATGCACCGTATTAAATTTGGTCGCCCGGGATAAAAAAACGACTTACCAAAGCCGCAAGGTCTGGATCAACCAGGAGAAGCGCATTGTCCTGAAAGAGGAACGCTTTGCCAAAAGCGGAAAACTTCTAAAGAGGATCCTGTTCAAGGACTACGAAAAAATGGGCAACCGTCTGTTTCCCCGCACCATGGTTTTCCGCGATATGCTCAAGGAAAATACCCAGACCACCTACAAGTTTGATGTTATCGAATTCGATGTCGAAATTCCCGCTAAATACTTTTCCCAAAGCATTCTGAAACGGTAGAAATGGGGTTCAAGCAGGGAGAGCAAGTTTTCATCCCTGCCGGTCGAACAGAATTATTTAGGATGTTCGGCAGGAACAAAAATAATGTGATTCTATGAATTGAACAAGGACGCAGGAACCGAACTGAAAGAAAATGCCGGTCTACGATTGAACATTAAGTTCAGGCCAAAAGCTATTTGCTCAAAGTCAGCAATTCCAGCCTCTATGAAGACGGCCTGAATAAGGCTCCTAATTATTTCATAGGGAAGGTTAATTCAAAAAGGAGCCTTTGCCAGAACAATGTTCGCGAACAGGGGACCTTTTTGAAAATGGAAGCATTTTTCCTTCTGATCGTAAATGGAAACACCGGTAATGTCGGCGGGCAAAAGGTCGTTGGTGAACTGGATGCGTTTGAATTCCAAATGAAGCGAGTTGGCCAGGCAATGGGCCAGTGAGGTTTTGCCGACACCGGGAACATCCTCAATGAGCAGGTGTCCCCTGGCGAGAAGGCAGGTGATTGCAAATTCGATGGTTTCGCTTTTCCCAAAAATGACTTGCTCAATATTTTTTTTGAGCCGACTCACCTTTTCCTGTATGGAATTCATTTTTTCAGTTCTTTCAAAACTTTTTTAATATCTTCATGGACGGCCTTGCGGTTTTCCAGGGTAGGGAATCGAATCAGGTAAGCCGGGTGGAATGTAAGCATTAACTTGATGCCTTCATATTCATGCCAAGTACCCCGCTCCTTGGTGATGGGCACGTTCCTTCCCAAAAGGGTTGAGGCTGCGGGTTTCCCCAAAGCGACAATGACTTTAGGCTTGATAGCTTTTAATTGCTGGATCAGAAAGGGTTTGCAGGCGGCAATTTCATCCGCTTCGGGATCGCGGTTGCCCGGGGGACGGCATTTGACGATATTGCAGATATAGGTGTCTTTTTCCCGATTCAGGCCCATTCCCTTTTCAATAATTTCTGTCAGTTTTTTTCCTGCCCGGCCCACGAATGGGAACCCTTGTTCGTCCTCATCAGCACCCGGTCCCTCTCCCACAAACACCAGGTCGGCATTGGGATTGCCTGAGCCAAATACGATATTTTTTCTTCCCTCGGAAAGTTTACAACGGGTGCAGTCGCCCAGTTCTTGTCGGACGGCAATCAGGGATTTATTATTTTTGGATACCATTTTGTTTAGGGACTGAGGTGGGTGCGAATCCAGAGGCACATTACCTTTTTGAGCATCTGCAAACAAATCTGCTTCTAATGGGATATCTGTATACCCCAAGTCCTTTAAATGAATGAGGTAATTTTTTAATTCCCGTAAGAGAGGCGCTTGTTTTGACGTTTCCATATCGAGGCTCAGAATAGCAAACGGGCATAAATAAAACAATCTATTCAGATAAAATCAATATGGCTTAGTATCGAAATTCCATCATCAGCCGGAGGTTGATTACCGCTTTGCATTAGGTATAGGAATCCATTTTTGAAGAGAAAAATTGTTGTGAAAAAAATCGCTCATTTAGCAATAGTAATACCTTTAACTTTTTCACTATCACTTTTGGCATTATTTAATACTGCCTTTAGTGAAAACTTTTCCAATTCCAAAATCAAGGTTTGGGGTGCGAAAGGAAACGATCAGGGAAAGTTTAATGAGCCTTTTGCTATAGCTGTTGATCAGTCAGAAAGAGTTTACGTAGCGGATGCCCGAAATCATCGGATCCAAATATTTGATCAAAAAGGTAAATTTTTAGGACAATGGGGGAAACATGGTAATGGTCCGGGAGATTTTGAAAAACCTTCCGGGATTGCGGTTAATAATGATGGCGACATCTTTGTGTCCGATTATGATTTAGACCGTATCCAGAAGTTCACCCCCCAGGGCAATTTTTTAATGCAGTGGGGAACCCCTGGAAAAAATCCTGGACAGTTTGATTCACCTACCGGGATAGCCATTGATTCCCATAATTATCTTTATGTAACTGATACCTATAATTACAGAGTGCAAAAATTCAATTTGCAGGGCAATTTTTTACATGAATGGGGTGAGCATCAGCCTATTTCTACGGTAAGATCTTTTTTTAATTTTTTGATTAGTCCTGAAGCGGAAGGTAATTTTAATTATCCGACCCGGATTGCGGCTGGACCAAACAGTACTATTTATGTGTCCGATGCATACAATAACCGCGTCCAGGCTTTTTCAAAAGATGGAAAATTTCTTTTTCAATTTGGAGGCAGCGGATTTTTGGGAGGAAGTTTTCGGGTGTCTTCAGGAATAGCGGTTGATATAAAGGGACATTTATATGTGGCGGATTTTTATAATAATCGTATTCAAATGTTCACCGAAGAGGGTTCTTTTTTAAGCGAATGGGGTGAAGAAGGGGAGAAAATTGGTCAACTCAAAGGTCCTACTGATATTACTGTAGATGATCAAGGGGGTATCTATGTTGTGGATTGGGGCAACCATCGGATACAAGTGCTTCATTTAAATGGTGGCTTGGATTAACTTGGGGTACAAGTCCCTATAGAAAAGTAACGAAAATGGAAAAAAACTCATTAAAAAATTAGTTCCAACTGGAGTGATATGCCTATTGAGTATGGTTTATAATTCCTTTATAATTAAGCAGTTAAACTTTTTTGAGAGATGGATATGTCGGGATTAAAAAGCGCTTGGGAATTGAGCCTGGAACGTTCGAATAAGCTGGTTCCTGAGCTCAAAAGCCAGAAAAAACTGACTAAAAAACAAAAACAGGAAATTGCCGAGGTTCGAAACGAATATACCGCCAAGATTGCCGATCTGGATGTGACTTCCCACGACAAGATTCGCAAATTGTCGGATGGGGTTTCTCCTGAAGAGATTGGAGCGATAAAAGCAGAATTAGAGAAGCAGTTTCGATTTGAGAAGAAAGCTTTGGAAGAGCGAATGGAAAAAGAAGTGGAAGCTGTCCGCAACCGAAAAAATTAACCCTGTTACCTGCCTGGCCCCTGAAATCAACCCCTATCGTTTCCCTGTCTTATTTTTCTCATTGCCTGCATTTTTATTTTTTTACGATAAAGCCTGAATGAAAACCGCCATAAAAATAATTATCCACGATGCCTTGGAGAATGCCCGGCAAGCAGGAGAGCTGGAGCTTTCCCCGTTTCCGGAAATTGTGGTGGAAAAACCCAAAGACGAAAAAATGGGAGATTTTTCAACCAATGTTGCCATGACGCTGGCGCGGAGTGAGCGCAAGAACCCGAAAGTGATTGCGGAAAGTGTTGCCCGTTACCTTAAAAATGGTTCCAATGATTTAAGCCAGGTGGAAATTGCCGGGCCGGGATTCATCAATCTCAAAATGTCCAATGAGTTTTTTCTGCAACGGTTAAGGAGTGCTGTTAAACAGGGGGATGATTTTGGTCAAACGGATGTTGGGCAGGGCACTAAGGTTATGATCGAGTTTGTCAGCGCGAACCCCACGGGTCCCTTGCATGTCGGGCATGGGAGGGGGGCGGCAGTCGGGGACGCTCTAGGAAGGATTCTAAAAAAAGCCGGGTACGATTTGAGCACCGAATACTACATCAATGATGTGGGAAACCAGATGAACTTTCTGGGCCGGTCTACCTGGCTTCGTTACCGAGAACTGCTGGGGGAGGTTATAGAGTTTCCCGCTGACCATTACCGGGGTGAATATATTAAAGATATTGCCAACGAAATAATCGAACAGAAAAGGGACGAGTTTTTAAATTTGCCGGAAGAGGAATGCATTCCTTTTTTCAGAAAGTATGCAACGGATAATATTCTTCAAGGAATTCAAAAAGACCTTGCAGAATTTCGGGTGACTTTCGATAACTGGTTCAGCGAACAATCTCTTTATGATGATAACTCAGTAGAGAAGGCCATTGAATGGTTGAAGGGCAAAGGCCATATCTATGAAAAAGACGGAGCCGTTTGGTTGAAGTCTTCTGCCTTCAATGATGATAAGGACCGGGTCCTTGTCAAAAAAACAGGGGAGAAAACCTATTTTTGCTCCGATATCGCTTATCATCAGAATAAAATCAACCGTGGGTTTAAAAAAATCATCAATCTGATGGGTGCCGACCATCATGGTTACGTGCCGCGCATGGAAGCGGTTCTGCAGGCAATGGGGTATGACAATAAAATCTTCAAGATTCTTCTGATTCAATTTGTCAGTCTTTTGCGGGCAGGAGAAAAAATTTCCATGTCCACCCGGGCCGGTGAGTTTGAAACGCTGAGGGATGTGGTGAGTGAGGTGGGTGTCGATGTAGCACGATACTATTTTTTGATGCGCAGTTCCGACACGCACCTGGAGTTTGACCTGGAGCTGGCCAAAAAGGAAAACTCAGAAAACCCGGTTTTTTATATACAATATGCTCATGCCCGGATATGCAGTATTTTTCGTACCGCTGAAGAAAAAGGCGTGGTGTGGGACAGATCTAACGAAGTGGATCTCTCACTTCTGGTTGAAGAGGAGGAGTTCGGCATTATCCGCGCCGTTCTTGCTTTTCCTGAAATAGTGGAAAAAAGCGCTCGGGCTTTGGAGGTGCATCGGATTTCCCATTACCTGCTTGATATGGTTTCCCGATTTCATGGGTATTACAGCAGGCATCGAGTTATCTCTGATGACAAGGCGCTTACACTTGCGCGTTTATCTTTGTTGGATGCTATACGAATTACCATCCGCAATGGTTTCGAATTGATGGGCATATCTTCTCCAGAAAAAATGTAACCCGGCGTAGCCGCCGGTGGCAATGAGTAATAGCATGCAGGGCAAACAAGGGGTTAGCTCGGCTTGACGAGTTTCCCCTGCGACTAGTAGCCACTGCTAATAATAGGTGCTATTAATTTATGAGACTTCTCCTTGTAATGATTTTTTTGGTGGCTTCGGCGGTGGGATTGCATTTTTCTGGAATCAATTTATTAGGTGGATTCCAGAAAAAGGAGGCGTCTGTTAAAAAATTAAGAGCCGTTAAGCCCAAATTCATCCGTGACAAGGTTGCTCAGGTTGCATCCGATAAACAGGTATATACTTTTTTTGAGACCTTGAATGATCCCACCATGACCCGGTATGTGGGGCTCAATGGCAAGTTGTTGCCTGCTGTACTTCCCCTGGAGAGAACGGTTATTGTGCCTGCCAAAAGTACTGCGACTTCTTCAATCCCTCCTGTTGCAAAAACAGAGCAATCAGAACCGCTGGCTGAACCTGAAATTAAACATGATCTGGATATTAGAACTGAAATTGAGGGAAGACCCCGTTATGCCGTTCAGGTGAGCTCGTTCCGGGATGCGGGGCGTGCGGGTGCTTTGAAAATGCGTCTTCAGGAAAAAGGTTTCGATGCATTTTTGATGCAAGCGGAACTTGCCGATCATGCTGGAACCTGGCACCGGGTTTTTCTGGGAAGGTACGCGGATGAAAAAAAAGCACAGGAAGCGGCCCGCATGGTTAGAAGCCAATATAAATTAAACGCGGTCGTGGTTCGTAAGACCTATTGAGGGTTATTAAAAAGCGGGTTTAATGGGTTGCTTGGGCGTTATCAGCAAAGGTGGTCGTCATCACAGAATGCCTGTAACTCTTCTATCGGATCATCAATTCTTGGTCCGCCATAAAATTTTTTCTTGCTGTCAAACCAGGTGTTGAACCGATAGCCTTCAATATCGTCTTGATATAGCTTTCTTCTTTCGTCTTCTCCTTTAAAATCGAAGTTTAGATTGGCTTCTCCCTTTTGGGGGATGGTGATCATTGCTCTTTGTTCCGGAATATAAGGATGCCAGGCAATCACCTCGTAGTTTCCGGGGGGAATCTTTTCGATACTGAAGTTGCCTTTCGAGTCTGAAACCGTGTAATAGGGATTTTGCACCAGGTATGCATGAGTTTGGAGGAAAGGGTGGAGATTGCATTTGATGATAAATTCCTCCGCGTCTTTACGCACAAAAACACTTCGCACTTGGCTGGATTTCTCGGTTAGCGGACGGTTACTGGTCTGGTCTGAATAATTGTTACGGACTTCATAAGTCGCTATCTCATGCTGAATAGGATCTGTGTTTTCCAATAAAATGTTTTCACCGTTTTTAGCGCCGATTACATAACGGTTGGCCCGGCAACGGTCGATGTGAAAGATTTGCATTTTAGGCGAAAACGGTTTTCCTTTTTCAATGTTCGACAAATGGATGATCGTATCTTTCAGCCCTCGATTTTGTGAAACGGTGAAATCAAACAGTAGACGGTGGCCCCTCCCATCCGATATCCTTGAGCAGAATTCGATATTCGGTGCATTGATCAGGTGAAAAGAACGAGCCTTGGGAACCCGGCCAGAAAGTGTGACACGGCCTTTTAAAGTTCCTCCATCGTCTACAGAAACGACCGTGTAATGGGATCCAATCTGGTCAAATAGTTTTTTTGAAAGTTTGTTGTTTCTTTTGAATAAAATTTCAACTTTTTCCAGGGCTTTCTCACGCTTTCCCTGCAAATTGTATATAACCCCAAGGTCATATTCTGCTTTTACCATTCTGTGGTCCATGTTTAAGGCTGTTTCCAGTTCCTGAATGGCCTCATCCAGCAATTTGACGCGGGCAAAGGAAACTCCGCGGTTGTAGCGCAGGCCGGAAGAGTCGTATCCCAACCGCAAAGCCATTTCAAAGGAGAGCAGGGCTTCCTTGTGCCTTCCTGTCTGGCTGAAGGCGACACCAAGATTCGCTTGAATCAAGCTATCCTGCGGGGCGAGTTCGGCGGCTTTCGTGAATTCAGCTACGGCATTGTTCCACTCCTTTTTCTGGCTCAGTTTCATTGCTTCTTGATAGTGGGCTTTTGCTTCCTTATCAGAAGCCCCAAATACCGCTGGGCAGCCAAAAAACAGGATCAAGCAGAAAACCAGAAAACTCAGGCTATATTTTATGGGGGATTTAATTGTTTTCACTTTGGTAATATGATGGTTGAGTTTTGCAATGTAACAATACCCAAAGGGAGTGTCAACTTCTGTTAGATACTTGCAAGGGGTTAAAAATTCCACCGACACGTAAAATTTTCGTTTGCGGAAAATGTTAAGGGGAGCTCTATTTATTCAGTAATTTTCTATAAGGCAATTCGCAGGCCCTTATTTTTTAAGGCCTGCTCATGGCCAAAAGCAATTTTTAGAAGTGCCCTTAATTTTGAAGAATGATGAATTTGAAATCCACACAATACATGGAATCATTTGAAGCGCATTGGGGTGTTCCGGGAGGAATTTTCCAGACCATTGTCGGTGCCCAGCTTAAGGGTATGGAGTTGCCCTGTCCTCCCCGAATCCGGCATGAACTGCATTTGGATGAACAGAGCAGGGCCATCCTGTACGAAATTGAAGCGAAAGATCAATCCAAGCCAATCATTATGCTGGCTCATGGTATGGGAGGGTGTTCCGAGTCCGGTTATATGAAACGGATTTCCACCAAGCTCTGGATGCAGGGTTATGGGGTGTTCCTGATCAATCATCGAGGTAGTGGACCGGGTATGGGTTTGAGTCCGCGGCTGTGGAATGGGGGCGCCAGCGATGATTTGGCAAAAATGATTGATTTTGTGATTCAGCGGAATCCAGATAAGTTCCTGGTGCCGATCGGTTTTTCTTTAAGTGGTAACATTCTTTTGAAATATTTGGGAGAGAGCCAGATTATTCCCAGTAAGGTTTTAGGAGTTCTGGCTGTAAATCCGCCTATTGATTTGAGGATTGCAAGTGCCATCATATCGAGAAAATGGAGTTGCGCGGTATTCAATCAGTATTATATGAAATTGATTCGAAATCAGGCTGTTGCTCTCGTGAAACAGTTTCCATCTGCTTTCAGTCCGCTCAAAAACTTCAAAACGATTTGGGATTTTGATGTCAGTTATACTGCTCCCTCTGGCGGATACAAAGATGTCGATGATTATTATGATCAATGTAGTTCTAGGTATTATTTAAAGAGAATTGAAATTCCCACTTCCATTTTGTGTGCCGAGGACGATCCATTTGTTCCAGGCAAAATATTTGATCAGGTTGAGATGAGTGAAATGGTGACATTGCATAAACCGAAAAAGGGGGGCCATATGGGATATATCGCAAGAAATGTCACCCCTCATGGAGACCGGCGGTGGATGGACTATGCCATATTGGAATGGATTCGGGAATTAAGCACGGGAGGGAAAAGCTCGAACCCAAAACAAAAGCCTCCGCTTGGTGTTGGCAAGTTTTCCCCACGGGTAGTGGTGCAGAATACCGGGGACAAGCCATGATGCAGGGCCAGGGAGGTCTTCTTTTAAAGTACAGGTTGAAGGCCCTTGCCAACGGTTTCAAGGGGGTCGGTTTCAAAAAGGCCATGCGCCCGATTTCTATTTTGACGTTGGGGATGCTTTTTGTCATCGGCGACTATTGGTTTTTTCATAGAGTGATAGTCTATCTGGACGGATTGCCATTCAGGGTAGGTGATGAGTTGATCATTCAGTTGATCAACCTGGTGTTCATCACCCTGTTTATGATGGTCCTGTTTTCCAGTTTGATCGTTTCCCTCTCTGTCTACTATTTATCGCATGATCTGGAACTTCTCCATTCCCTACCAATTTCCATTTCGGGGATAGTTACCGCCCGTTACTTCCAGTGCATGGGAAACAGCTCCTGGATGGTTTTATTATTTTCCCTACCCATGTTTACTGCATACGGTTCGTATTTCAAGGTTTCATGGGATTATTATCTGTATTTGATATTCAACCTGGTTCCTTTCATAGCCATTCCCTGCTTGGTCGCAATTTTGGCGATAATGGTTTTAATGAAACTTTACCCCACCCACAAAACGCATCAGATAATGACTTTTCTGGGGTTATTTTTTCTGGTTGGAGTGGTGGTGTATTTACGGTTTATGTCACAGGATAAATTTTTTGGTCAGGATGTTTCTGATGAGCAGATCATCGCTTTTGTTGCTAGCCTGAAGGCTCCCGATTATCCATTTCTTCCCAGCAACTGGATAACCCGTGGGCTTTCAGGCTGGGTTGAGGGAAAAAGAGAAATGCCATTTATGCAGACTTTAATATTGTGGGGGGTGGCTGGAGGATTTTTCGTTTTGCATTTGTGGGTAGGTTCGCGGATTTATTTTCAGGGGTGGTGCCTGGTTCAGGTGGTGCGAAGTACTCCCTTGGAGAGGCGTGGGCGGGAGACTAAGAGGAGAACCTTTTTTCAAAATCTACCCCTGTCTGCTCCTGGCAAGGCTTTGTTGAACAAGGATTTTAAAATTTTTGTTCGCGATCCGGAACAATGGTCGCAACTCTTTATATTATTTGCTTTGGTGTGCGTTTATATTTTTAATATCATGCATCTTCCCCTGGAAAATAAAGTTTTGAGAGATGTGGTTTCCGTTTTGAATGTTGGCCTGGTGGGGTTTGTCATGGCGGCACTGATATCCAGATTCGTGTTCTCTTCACCCAGTGTGGAAGGAAAAAGTTTCTGGTTAATTTATACCCGACCCGTGACTATGCAGAAGTTTTTGGCGGGCAAGTTCTGGATGTTTTTCCCGCCACTTTTATTTATCGCCGAGTTGCTGGTTGTGGTGTCGAATCAGTTGCTGGAGGTGGATGCTTATGTGATGAGGGTTTCCATTATAGGTGTTTTTCTTTTAACATTGGGGCTGACAAGCTTGGGACTAGGACTCGGTACCCTGTACCCTAAATGGGACCATGAAAATATTGCGGAAATTTCATCCAGCGCGGGCGGTGTGCTGTTTATGATTTTAGCATTGAGTTATATTGGGTTAGTGTTAATGTTGGGAGCACGTCCGCTTTATGTCCATTTTAATGAGAAATTTCTTTTTAAATCCATTGGCGGGTTGGAAGTTCCCGTTTGTTATGCTCTGATTTTTATTCTCACCTGGGCAATCGCCCATATTCCGTTGCGGTTGGGAATCCGTTCCTTGAATGCACGGGATATCAATTAAGGGAATCTCTGGATTTTTTTTTGGCCATGAGCGGCCCTTATGAAATAAGGGTCTGCGAGGTTGCCCGAGGCAAAATTGTTGAATAATCAGAGATATCCTAATAAATTGTTATGGAATTATTTCCGGAATTTGAAAAGGAAATGCAAAGTCCGGTTGCGCCATTGGCGGACCGGATGCGCCCTGAAGACTGGGAAAAATTTGCCGGACAAGAACATCTGGTCGGTGAGGGTCTGCCGCTGAGGGAACTGGTGGAATCCGGCTCACGGTTGTCCTTTTTATTATGGGGACCACCGGGTACCGGTAAGACAACCCTTGCCCGGATTTCGGCCCGGTTGACCGAAAGCGAGTTTTATGAGATCAGCGCAGTGAATGCTGGCGTCGCTGATATCCGTAAGATAATCGAAGGTGCTCGTCAAGCTTGGAAAGTAAAACGCAGGGGAGCGGTCTTATTTATCGATGAAATTCACAGGTTCAACAAGGCCCAGCAGGATGCTGTTCTCCCACATATAGAGAATGGGACGGTTCGCCTGATTGGCAGTACCACGGAAAACCCTTCTTTTGAAGTAATACCTGCGCTTCGCTCGCGATGCCAGACTTTTCGCCTGGAACCTTTAGGACGTGGAGAAATCAGGGATATTCTGGACCGAGCATTGAAGGATTCAGAAAAGGGTTTGGGAAAATCCGCCCTGCAAATTGCCGCAGAGGCAATGAATATGATTGTCAGCCATGCCAATGGTGATGCTCGCCGTGCTCTCAATGTGCTGGAGGCGGCTCATGATGTGGTCACTAACCGTAATGAAAATCAGGTTAAATTGGAAATCGTTGAAGGCATCATTCAACAAGCCGCCACGCTTTACGATAAAAATGGAACCGAGCATTACGACCATGCCTCCGCATTCCAGAAAAGTCTGCGTGGTTCAGATGCCGATGCGGCCATTTACTGGCTGGCAAAAATGATTGCGGGTGGGGAGGACCCTCGTTTTATTGTCCGGCGACTGCTGGTCACAGCGGCTGAGGATGTGGGCAATGCAGACCCTAACGCATTCCTATTAGTGCAAGCAGTAGCAAATGCAGTGGAAAAATTGGGGTTTCCAGAAGCCCGGATTCCCCTTGCTCAGGCGGTGATTTATATTGCCCGGGCACCGAAGGATAATTCGGCTATTGTGGCTATTGATCAGGCTTTGGACGATATTCAGAAAAAGGGGCTCTCTTATCCCGTTCCGGATCACCTGAAGGACACCCACTATAAAGATGCCAAATCCAAATATGGATTTGGTGTGGATTACAAATATCCTCACGATGATCCTTCTGCGAAACAGGAATATCTGCCGAAACCCCTAAAAGATAGAAAATACACTACCCCCACTCGGCGCAGGCGAGCCGCCGGTGGCAACGAGCAATAACATAAAGGGCAAACAATGCGTTAGCTAGGCTTGATAAACTTTTGCTATCTGTTGGTAACTGAGCAAGGACTCGTTAAGCCGTGACAACTCTTTGCTAGCGGTAAAAAAGCTTTTGCCAGTTACCACCGGCTGTTACGCCGGTTGTTGAATTGTTTGCCTCATGATATAGAAGGCACTCATATCCTCGATGGAGGAGAGCGATTTTATAAGGAAAAATAATGAACGAGAATTGTCGGTTTGAAAATGTTGAGGCGATTTTTGAGGGACGGTTGCGCGGCAATCAGCTGATGCTCAGCGGCAAGGGCCTTACCCCCGAAGAGGCACGGCTCTTATGGCAGACGCCAAGAATGCGGGAAGTCAGTTGGCTGGATTTGGATGATAACAACTTGGGGGACCAGGGGGTCAAGGAATTGGCCGAATGTGCATTTTTGGAAAACGTCCAGTATTTGAACCTCAATCAGAACAACGTGAGCGATGAAGGACTGAAATTCTTGGCCAACGCAAAATTTCTGAGTAAACTCAAACGCCTGCATTTAAAAGGGAATCCGATAAAAGGAGAAGGTGTTATCGCTTTATTCAATTCCGAAATGTCCCTGTCTACCTTCCAAGTCAATGACGGCTGGACCTGCAAAAAGAAGGAAGGGTGGCGTTACAAGCCGCAGGTCTGAATAATGCCTCCTTTTTTTTCCTCCTCCAGTCAATTACATATTCATATCTCAGCGCAAGACCGGCCGGGAATACTGGCTGAAGCGTTGGCGTTTATCGTTCAAACCGGTTGGAATGTGGTAGATATCAAGCAATTTGTGTTTAACGGATTGCTCAATCTTTCCATTCTGCTTGACGGTTGCGATGACCACCGTATTTTGCCTCTGCGCGAGGCGTTGTCTGCCTATGCGGAGAAAATGGATTTTAAAGTCACCGTCTATCCCTGGGAAACCGCCACCCGACCAGATGCTCCCTATGCCCACCGTTCGGTAGTGACCCTGCTATGTGATTCGATTCCCTCCTCCGGTTTTCAGGAAATCACCCGAATTTTTTCCAAACTCGATATTAACATTCTGCGCATTGAACAATTGGATTCGGGAGATGTCCATGCCCTTGAGTTTGTCATAGGAACCCGCAAGGCCCACTCATCGGAGGAAGTGTTGGACGCTCTGGTCAAGTTCAAGGAAAATTATGGGGTCGATATCGCAGTGCAGGAGGAAACCTACTTCCGGCGCAACAAAAGATTGATTGTGCTGGATGCTGATATGACCTTCCTGCAATGCGAAGTCATTGATGAATTGGGAAAGCTTGCCGGGGTGGGTGATAAAATAGCGGCAATCACCCGCCAGGCCGTGAATGGGGAAATGGACTTCAAATCCGCTTTGCTGAAACGGGTGAAGCTGTTAAAAGGCCTTCCCATAGAAAAACTGCACCAATTGTCCGATTCTCTGCCCCTGACACCGGGGGCAGAATCCCTGGTAAATATCTTGAAATATCTGGGTTATAAAATTGCTCTGGTGAGTGGTGGGTTCCATTTTTTTATCGACAAGATTCGCGATAGCTACGGTTTGGATTATGGAGTTGCGAATCAATTGAAGATAGAAAATGGAAAAGTTTCGGGGGAATTGGAAGGGCAAATCATTGATGCGGAAGCCAAGGAAAAAACCCTGGTTGCCCTTGCAGAAAAAGAAGGATTTTCACTGCGGCAAGTCGTAGCAGTGGGGGACGGGGCTAACGATATCAAGATGCTGGCCCGGGCTGGCCTCGGAATCGCCTTCAATGCCAAGCCCCTTGTGCAACGTCATGCACGAGCCAGCATCAACCAGTCTAATTTAAAATTAATCCTTTATTTTATAGGGATTAATGGCCAAGAACTTCAGGAATTAGATGAGGTAGTGCGTGGCGGTAAAATTCAATCCTGGCCTGCGTAGAACCTCCGCTGGCTTAGCTTTCT
>Ga0310122_10001584_pt1 | contig 14505 bp, 16 predicted proteins | sample CB6_Bottom_1051__FD_203503 | JGI IMG/M metagenome (GOLD analysis project Ga0310122, IMG submission 203503) | Marine microbial communities from Western Arctic Ocean, Canada - CB6_Bottom_1051 | ecosystem: Environmental > Aquatic > Marine > Oceanic | place: Canada: Western Arctic Ocean | collected...
TAATAAAATTCAACCCGGAGATTATCTTTTAAATTTGATTGAAAGTGGAATTTTTTGTAATAAATGTTCTGAAAAAACAAAATTTTCAAGTTTGAAATTATTAGAACAAGAAATCAGATTATTAAAGCATATTAAAAATACTGAATATGATAATAACTTAAATATAAATAATATAATTACGAAAAAAGTCGAACTAAATTTATATAAAAAACTATCAACATATATAAAGTTTTATACTAATAAAGAATTGAAATCTGAAAAAATATTATTCTCTTCATTAAATAAGTACTAATATTATAAATATAAAATCTGTTGAATGAAGAGAATGGTTATGCTAGACTCTCATATTATGCCACGAAATTTTCGTGGTTAATTTTATTATGGGAGAAATAAAATAGCAAAAGATTACTTCATAAATGAAGGGATAAAATCTGATAGAGTTTTGGTCATAGACGAAAACGGAAAGCAAATGGGGGTCTTACTCACTAAAGACGCTGTTAATCATGCACTCCTGAGATCTCTGGATTTAGTAGAAGTATCTCCGGGTGCTCAACCTCCTGTCTGCAAAATAATGGACTATGGTAAACATAAATATAAACTTACCAGAAAAGAAAGGACAGCCAAAAAACAAAGTAGAGTAAAAACTTCAATACAAAAAACTAAAGAAGTTAAATTTAAAACAAGAACAGGAGATAATGAATTAGACTGGAAAATAAAACAAGTTAAAAAATTTCTATCAAAAGGAAATAAAGTCAAAATAACAGTATTATTTAGGGGAAGAGAGATTACTCACCCAGAACTTGGGATGAACGTATTAAAAACTGTGAGAGATTCTCTTTTAGATGAAGCAATACTAGAATCCCCTCCAGGAATGAGTGGCAATATTCTATCTATGACTTTAATGCCACCATCAAATAAAATTAATAAAGGATAAAAAATATGCCCAAAATGAAAACTCACAAAGGTGCATCATCTAGAATAAAAGTAAGCGGCAGCGGCAAACTTCTTAGAATGAAAGGAAACAGTAGTCACTTAAAAAGAAAAAAATCACAAAAAGTAAAAAGAACTTTTCATGATACTGTAAGCGTACATAAAGCAGATGTTAAAAGATTGAAAAAATTAATTTAATATTATAAACCGGAGAATAAGTTGACTAGGATAAAAAGAGGAACAAATAAAAAACGATCCCATAAAAAAATTTTAAACCTTGCAAAAGGACACCGAGGTTCAAGAAGCAAATTATTTAGACAGGCTAACGAATCTGTTTTACATGCTTTAATGTATAACTATATACACAATAAAACTAAAAAAAGAAATTTTAGAAGACTTTGGAATGTCAGAATAAATGCCGCAGCAAGAGAGCATGGCATTTCATATAGCGTTTTCATGTCCGGATTAAAAAAATCTGAAATTGAAATTGATAGAAAAACACTTTCTGATATGGCTATAAATGAGCCTGTTGGATTCGAACAATTAGTAGAAAAAGCTAAATCTTCATTAAATTAATTTAATATATTTTTTATATCAACTTTAATAGAATCTATATCAAACTCAGTATATATTAATGTAAATTTATTTTGATTAGAAATTAAATATGCTGGAATAGAATGCAAAATCAAATTACCTTTTAAAGATTTACTTTGAACATAAGCCACTGGTACATAAAAATGTTCCCATATTACTTTCAGATCATATTTATCAGCAATTAAATAATCAAGAGAATTATTTAATTCATATTTATTCAATAAATTTTTTACCTGAAGTTGGGTATCATTAACAGGATCAATGGAAAATATTATTATATTTAATTCATCTTTGTATTCATTTCTTATATTTTCAAAAATCTTTAAATCATTGAGTGCAGAGGGGCACTCTGTTTTGCAATTAGAATACATAAAAGTTACAAGTACTAATTTAGATGAAAAATCGGCATCAGATATATAAACTCCGTTTTGATTTTGGAAATTAAATTCAGGTAAATACAAATCAGTTTTTGATTTTATTCCCATATAATTAGAGTTGTCAAAAATGCAGGATGATAATATAAAGAATATAAAGACTAGTAATATTCTGATAAAAAATTTAAACAAAAATCCTAATAATCCAATTACTTAATATATTTTACTGCTAGATATGCCATTATTGGAGTTCCTATTAATATAGCCATACCAGCCAAAACAACTGATAAATTTTTTAATTCACCCTCACCAGATCCTAATGTGGGAAGATTATAAAAAATATAACCTAAGGAAATAGCAAAAACAGCTACAGTTAACACTGAAATAAGAGATAATATAATTGCATAAATTAATCGTTTTAACATACATTCACGGTCATTGAATTATAATTCTAACATTATAAATAAAGCTATTCATACCTTTTTTCTGACAAATACCATTTAAAAAAATAATAAATAAATAAGCCCATCAGAATTAAAGCTGTACCAACTTTCATAATTACCCCACCTAATTGTTGGTCTTCAAGTGGGGAAAGGCCAAACATATAAGTTGAATTTTGATAATGCTCATAAATATTTTCAGAAGCATAAGTAATTATTCCAAAAACAATAATCTGCGCGATAGATAAAAGAAACAAATAAATTAATTTTAGGGAATAGTGTAAGCTTGGCTTAATTAAACTTGGAGTTACTAAAGGCCACCACATAAAAATTGCTGAAATAATAAACATAGTATGTTCTAATGCATGAAATTTATAGAAAGATACAGATAAATTATATACATTTGGTATGTGCCATAAACCAAATACAATATTAAATAATACGAAACAAAAAACAGGGTTAAAAATAAAATTAAAAATATATTTTGATAACTTAAATTTAAACAATAAATCAGTAATTTTATGATTCAATCCTAATAATAATAAAGGGGGTGCTATATAAGAAATCATTATATGTTGTAACATATGTGCGCTAAATAAATAATATTCACTTATATAATGAACAGGCCATACCAAGGCTAAAAATAAAACCAGAATACCAAGCAAAAAAGTAAATGATTTTTTATAATCTGTTTGAGGATTGATACTGAATTTATTTTTCAATCCAAAAACAATGGCTAAATAAATAAATTCTAGTGCTACTAGCCCGAATATTATTTCATAGTGAAAAGAAGTATTTAAAAATACTGAATGCATTTAATTAGTTTAGACAAACCATCCAAATAAAGCCATCAGCCATAAAATTACAACTGTTGCTAAAATCAGCCCTGACATAAAAACATATGTAAATAATTTTGAGTCAAATTTTAAATGCATATAATACATCACAACAATTGCAAATTTTGCTATTGATAAAAAAGCTAACACAGGAATAATTCCATAACCTAACCAATCAAAATAAAATACCAAAATTTCAAGAGATGTTAAAATAACAAGTGCCATTGCTACTTTAAAGTATGTCATTGGCTTTGGGTGAGAATGACTTTCATCTATATGATTAGATTGATTTTTTATTTCTACAGACATTTTTATCTCCTCACTATGATGATGGGAATCCAGTAAATGTTCCAAATAAATAAACAACTGCAAAAATGACAATCCATACAATATCAACAAAATGCCAATACAAAGCTGCCAAATCTAAGTCCAAATTGGTTTTTGAAGTTACTGTATTTCTAAACAAACTTGAATAAAAAATTATACCTAACCAAATTACTCCTATAGTAACATGAAGGCCATGAGTACCAGTTAAAGCATAAAAAGTCGTTCCAAACAAATTAGTTTGAGGACTTAAATCATCATGGAAATAAAATTCGCTAAACTCAAATACCTGAAACCCCAAAAATGTTGATCCCATTATTATAGTAGAAAACATCCATATCCTAAATGCTTTTATATCATCTCTTACTAAATATGCATAAGCAAAAACCATACTCATACTACTCATAAGCAAAACAAATGTGCTAACAGATGTTGTTGGTATATCAAACACATCTGCAGGGCCAGGGTGCAAAACACCTGATCCTTTATAAATAAGATACGTGCCTATCAAAGATGCAAAAAACATGCAATCAGATCCCAAGAAAACCCAAATTAATAGTTTTCTATGACTTAATCCTGTTGTCGTTTCATCAGACATATTCTATATACCTCAAACTAATGTGAATCGGGTTCGTTAACCGGTTCAAAAGACCAAGCACATACTGTTATCAGCATAATACCAATACCAATTCCAGTGAACACCAAATTATAAATAATGCCAAAACCTGCTATTGTTAACCCTACAGCTACTAATAAAGGCCAGTAAGAAGGCTGAGGTAAATGAATATCGCTTACTTTCGTTTTACTTTTAACTTTAGTATTTGAATTAGATGATTTTTGTTTAGTGTGCCAAAAATCATCTAAAGATTTAACTATCGGAATATCTCTAAAATTATAAACAGGTGGTGGAGAAGGTATTGACCACTCTAATGTTCTTCCATCCCAAGGATCATCACCTGCTTTTTTACCACCAGTCCAACTTTTTATCATATTTATAACAAATATTAAAACTCCGAATGCAATCGCATAAGCTGCAATTGTTTCAAATCCGTTCCAAAAAGCCCATCCCATTCCAGAGTCGTATGTAAAAATTCTTCTTGGCATGCCTTGCATTCCAACCCAATGCATAGGGAAGAAAGTTAAATTCTGACCAATAAACATTATCCAAAAATTTAGCTTACCTAATTTTTCATCATACATTCTTCCAGTGATTTTAGGAAACCAATAATAAATACCTGCAAAAATTCCAAATATAGAACCTCCGAACAAAACATAATGTATATGAGCAACTATAAAATATGTATCCTGTTGCTGATAATCAGAAGCAGAAAAAGAGTGCATTACACCACTAATTCCACCAATTAAAAACATTGACATAAATCCTACAGCAAATAATGTAGGGGTTTTGAAATCTATATCTCCACCCCACATGGTACCCAACCAATTAAACATTTTTACACCAGTAGGAATTGCTATAAGCATTGTAGTTAATGTAAACACACTATTTGCAATTGGACCTAATCCAGTTGTAAACATATGATGACTCCATACTAACCATCCCATAAATGCAATAAAAGAAGCTGCTAGTACCATTGCAGGATACCCAAATATAGGTTTTCTAGAAAATGTAGGTAAAACCTCAGATACTATTCCCATAGCTGGTAATATCAAAATATAAACTTCAGGGTGGCCAAATATCCAGAATAAATGTTGCCACAATATAGGATTAGCTCCTGCTTTAGTATTGAAAAAATTAAAATCAAAAGTTCTATCAAGCATCAATTCAATTAAAGCAACAGTTATTACTGGAAAAGCTAATATAAGTAGTATAGCTGTTATAAAAGTCATCCATGTAAATAATGGCAACCTCATCATTGTCATTCCAGGGGCTCTCAAATTTATTATAGTTACTATAAAATTAAAAGATGCGGCTAAAGAAGCTACACCTAAGACTTGAAGACCAATAATCCAAAAATCTATCCCATTTCCAGGATTAAACGTTGCAGTAGTTATGGGAGCATAACCAAACCAACCAGCATTTGGAGATCCTCCTAAAAACCAGCTTGATTTCATTATTAAAGCACCAGCAAGAAAAGCCCAATAACTAAAAGCATTTAATCTAGGGAACGCAACATCTCTTGCACCAATTTGTAAAGGAATAATAAAATTAAAAAACGCTGCAGACAAAGGCATTATAGCTAAAAAAATCATTGTTGTTGCATGCATAGTAAAAAGCTGATTATAGACTTCAGGAGCAATTATTTTTAGCTCAGGTGCAATTAATTGAGTTCGAATCAACATTGCTTCTATTCCACCTGTGAGAAACATAATGAATGCAGTTACACCATATAAAACACCTATCTTTTTATGATCAACAGTAGTCAACCAACCCCATACACCAGTAGGACTGACAGGTCTATATAATTTTATATTCAATGGTAATTTAAAAGGAATTGTTGTCATAATTTAATTTTCCTATATCACTTTAATGATTGTAAATATGAAGCAAGGGCTATAACTTCAGATTCTGTTAATGATTTATTAGGGTCCATATAAACTGCAGCCTGACCTGACATTATATTACCTGGTTTTATCATATCAGGATTTCTTATCCAATTCCTAAGATTAACCTGATTATTTTCTAATATACCTGCAGCCATATGTTGACGAGATCCAAAATGTGTTAAATTAGGGCCAATTTTACCTTTTGCCTTTTTAGACCCATTTATCATATGACAACCTCCACATCCTGCTTTTGAAGACATAAAAATATCATAACCAGATTTTTCCAAAGGATCATTAGGGACAAAAGCTTCTGATTTTTGATGAGATATCCATGCTCTGAAATCTTCATCTGTATCTACTACTACTCTAAATCTCATTAAAGCGTGAGATTCTCCGCAAAATTCTGCACATTGCCCATAATACATACCAACATCATCGCCTTGAATCCACATATAGTTGCCTTGATTAGGAATAATATCAGTTTTACCTGCTATCTTAGGTATCCAAAAACTATGCAATACATTATTAGAGTAGAGATTAATTAATATTTTTTTCCCAACAGGTATATGTAATTCATTTGCAGTTACAACGTCTAAATCTTGATATTCAAATTCAAACCAATATTGATGACCATGTACATTTACAACAACATCTGGATTTTTTGGTGGAGTTCCAATAGTCCAAATTGCAGACAATACAGGAACGGATACAATTGCTAAAAATATAGCTGGTAAAATTGTCCACATAATTTCCAATTTAGTATTCCCATGAGTCTGGGATGGAATTCTTGTAGAGTTTTTCTTTCTTCTAAATTTAATATATATATATATAATAACTAACTCTACTGCTACTAAAACAACCATACCCGCCCACAAAATCAAATAAAACAAGTCGGCTTGCTCTTTTGCTACTGGGCCGTGTGTATCAAATGTAGATTGCGGACCATCAAACCCTCCGCAGGCAATAACAAAAAGTAAAGACAGTAAAATTGGTAAGAATTTTTTTATCGTATTAAACACTAAATTATCAATTAGTAATATAATTCACATTTAAAAAATTGTAACAACAAGGACATCTATAGTCTACACATTTTATAGTTAATAATTAATAAAATATAATTTTTCTATTATAAAAAATTACCTTCAAATTAAGTTGATTTAAATATTCTGTATTCTATAAATAACCATGAAACAAATAACCATATAATACCAGCCAAACTTAGATGTACCACCCTTAACCATCCATCAAATCCTGCGTGAACTAATCCAATACTAAACAAAATATGAAGTATAAATATTAATCCCAGTGACCTGGCAATAATTTTAACAAAAGAACGACGCATTGCAAATCTTCCAACTACATGAGAAATATACAATATCATCAGACCAAAAACTAAAGCTAAATATCTGTGTATCATATGTAAAAGATACGAACTTTCATTAAATCTTATCCATTGACCCATACAATCAGGCCACGACATGCAGGATGAATTAACTCCTAATCCCACTATTGCTGAACCGTACAACATTAAAATCAAAAGTCCAATCAAAGTGGTATTTAATATATATTCCTGAAATATCTTAAGATTTGATATAAATGATTTTTTATTAACTTTTCTAATTGAAGAAAACAAATATGCAAAAAGAAATAAGATTACAAATGAAACTCCCAGATGAATTAACCGGACCCACCATGCTAATTCTGTCAAAACAGTAACACCGCCTAAAACGCCTTCCAAAACAACCAACAATAACAAAGAAAAGGCTATAGATGATTGTGCCGATTTTCTTCCAAAAAATTTAACTGAAATAACATTAATAATAATAATTAAAATTCCAATAGAAGCACCAGAAACTCTATGCCCCCATTCTATGGCAGTATGAAAGTCTAATTCAGGTACGATTTGACCATCACATAGAGGCCAATCAGGGCATCCCAATCCTGATTCAGTGACCCTTACTATCCCTCCCAAGGTTATTTGGAATAAAACCATCAGAATGCCTAGCAAGGACACATAAGACAATATTTTTAATTTATTTATTGATAAAAATTTATTAATCATTTAGCAAATTAAAAAATTCATTTAAATCTATATCTGGAATGTTTTCGCCAGATCTAGTTCTTATTGAAAGTTTGTTTTGAGAAATCTCTCTATCTCCTATTACAATCATATATGGTATTTTTTGCATTTGAGCTTCCCTTATTTTTGCATTCATTCTTTCAGATGAATCATTCACCACCGAACGGAAATTTTTTTCTTTCAAAACATCAGAAATTTGATTACAATAATCTATGTGTCTATCTGCAATTGGAATAATCATAATTTGAATTGGGGCAAGCCACATTGGAAATGATCCTGCGTAATGTTCAATTAATACTCCAAAAAATCTCTCAACTGAACCAAGAAGTGCTCTATGAATCATAATTGGTTTAATCTCCTTACCTTCTGTAGATATATACTTTAAATCAAAACGTTCGGGTAAATTGAAATCAAATTGAACTGTAGTACATTGCCAAAGGCGACCTATAGCGTCTTCAATATGAATATCTATTTTAGGGCCGTAAAAAGCCCCTCCACCTTCATCAAGTTCGTATTCAAGTCCTTTTTCATTTAATATTTTTTTAAGGATATTTTCAGCAAAATCCCAATCTTTATCTTCGCCAACATATTTCTCAGGTTTAGTTGACAACGTAATTTTATAATTTCTAAAATCAAATTTATCGTAAATTCTAAATGTTAAATCAAGTACTGAATTAAATTCTTCTATTACTTGCTCAGGCATACAAAATATATGAGCATCATCTTGAGTGAATCCACGCACTCTTAATAATCCGTGCAAAACGCCCTGTTTCTCATATCTATATACCGTACCTAATTCACCTATTCTCATAGGTAAATCCCTGTAACTTCTCAACTTATTTTTATAGTACGCAATATGAAAAGGACAATTCATAGGTTTCAAATAATATTCATTATTATCCATATCAATACTAGGAAACATATTTTCCTTAAAATTATCTAAATGCCCACTTTTTGACCAAAGATCTGATTTACCAACATGCGGAGTATATATCAAATCATAATTATCTTTGATATGTTCACTTTTCCAATAATCTTCAATTTTACTTCTTATAAAAGAACCTTTAGGATGCCATAAAATCATTCCGGAACCAATATCTTGTGAAATAGAAAAAAGGTCTAACTCTTTACCAAGTTTTCTATGGTCTCTTTTTGATGCCTCTTCTAAGAAAAGTAAATGCTTGTCTAATTCCTCAGTACTTTCAAACGCAGTTCCATAAATGCGTTGTAACATCTTATTATTTTCATCTCCTCGCCAATAAGCACCCGCAGTTGAAAGCAATTTTACAGCTTTGATTTCCCCTGTTTTCTCAACATGTCCGCCCTTACATAAATCTACAAAATTACCATTAGAATGACTGTATTCTGTTATTACCTCATTTTCTGGCATAGAATTAATAATTTCTGTTTTATAAGGATTATCTTTATAAATAATCAATGCTTCTTTTTTGGATAATTCCTTTCCTTCAAATTTTGTATTCCTTTTTATTGATCTTTTCATTTGCCGTTCAATTGAAACTAAATCTTCATCGGAAAAAGTTTCATCAATATCAAAGTCATAAAAAAATCCATCCGATATAGCCGGTCCAATTGTTAATTTTGCATCAGGATAAATTTTTAATACCGCTTCAGCCAGCAAATGTGCCGCTGAATGTCTTATTTTATCTCTAAGATTTTGTATATCACTCATTAAAACAAATAAATATTAATTACTTTTTATATGATATATCAAGTATAAATTAAATTAAACTCTCATATAATAAAGTATAATATTTCTAAAAATATGATCATAAAAAAGCTTAAAAATATAATTTCTATATGTCTAAAATCACAAACATAAGTTCAATACAAGTTCTTGATTCAAGAGGTACTCCTACATTACGATCTTTTGTTACTCTTGATAATAAATATACTGGCATATCCACAGTTCCTTCAGGTGCAAGTATAGGGAAATATGAAGCAGTTGAATTACGTGATAATAATTACCAAGATTTTTTTGGTAAAAGCATCAATTCATGCATTGAAAATATTCAAAATATTATATCTCCTCATATTATCAATTGTAATTTTGATACAATTCAAGAATTTGATAAAGTTTTATTAGCATTAGATAATTCTGAAAACAAATCAAATCTTGGTGCTAATACACTACTATCTCTTTCGATGTCTTTTACAAAAGCTCTCGCTTTAGCAAATAATCTAGAAGTTTTCAAAATCATTGATGATAATTACAATTCTTATCAGATACCTGTACCTCTAATGAATATACTAAACGGAGGAAAACATGCAATTTTATCAAGTGATTTTCAAGAATATATGATCATACCTCTTGGATTTGAAAATTATTCTGATGCCATAAATTGTTGTGTAAAAATATATTGGACTATCAAATCATATTTGGAATCAAAGGGAAATTCCACAAGTGTAGGAGATGAAGGAGGGTTTATTTCTCCATATAATAATAATGAAGAACCTCTAAAATTGATAATTAAATGTATAGAAAAAGCAGGCTACAAACCTGGTGTAGAAGTTTTTCTGGGACTTGATGTAGCTGCATCAGAGCTTATAGAAGATAAAAAATATAAAATAATGCAAAACAATAAAAATAATTATATGACTTCTGACGAATTACTTGATTTTTATATACATCTAGTAAAAAATTATCCTATAAAAAGCATTGAAGATCCATTTGACCAAGATGATTGGGAAAATTGGACAAAATTAAATAAAGCAATTGGCTCACAAGTTCAAATTGTTGGTGATGATCTTTTAGTAACATCTATAAATAAAATAAAAACATCAATAGCAAAAGATTCTTCAAACACAGTACTTATCAAACCAAATCAAGTAGGAACAATATCTGAAACTCTAAATACAATAAATTTTGCTCATAAAAATAACTTAAATACAATCATTAGTCATAGATCAGGTGATACAGAAGACAGTTTTATTGCTGATCTTGCAATAGGAACTCAATCTACTCAATTAAAATCTGGAGCTCCAGCAAGGTCAGAAAGAACAGCAAAATACAATAGAATAAGTGAAATTATATCGCAAAATAAAAATATAAAATATCTTGGATTACGGGCAATGAAAATTTAAAATGAAACAAAGGGGTTTAAATGAGTACTAAAATTGGAATAAATGGATTTGGCAGGATAGGAAGGAATGTTTTCAAAGCAATTATGAAATATCACAAATCTTTAGAAATAGTTGCTATAAACGATCACTCTGGCGTTGAAACCAAATCTCATTTATTAAAATATGACAGTATTTACGGAATATATGAAAGCCATATTAGCTATGATGATGAAAACTTAATTGTAGATGAAAAAAAAATAAAATGGAGCTCTCACTCAAACCCTAATGAAATTGACTGGAAATCTTCAGGAGTAGATATAGTTATTGAATCATCTGGTAGATTTACATCAGCCAAAGATACTATAGGTCATATAAATGGTGGTGCCAAAAAGGTAATTATTTCTTCCCCTGCTAAAAATGATGATATAACTATAGTATTGGGAGTAAATGAATCTGAATATGATAAAGAAAAGCATCAAATAATATCTAACGCTTCTTGTACAACTAATTGCGTAGCACCAATGGTTAAAGTTTTAAATGATAATTTTGGATTCGCATCAGGGTTTATGTCTACTATTCATTCTACAACAAATGATCAGTCCATATTGGACAAAGGGCACAAAGATCTTAGAAGAGCAAGAGCAGCTGGAATGAATATAATACCTACCACAACAGGTGCAGCGAAATCCGTAGGAGAAATAATCCCGGAATTAAAAGGTAAAATCAATGGTTTAGCATTTAGAGTTCCTACTTTATATGTATCAACTGTAGATTTAGTATGCAATCTTGAAAGCAAAGTTACAAAAGATGAAATCAATAAAGCTTTCAGAGAAGCTTCTAATTCATATTTAAAGAACATATTAGAAATAACTGACGAACCATTAGTAAGTGTTGATTTCAAACAAAATCCTGCAAGTTGTATTATTGACTCTTTATCTACTGAAGTAATTAGTGAAAATTTAGTAAAAGTAATTGGTTGGTACGACAACGAATGGGGTTATAGTTGCCGAACAGCAGACATGGTTGAATATATAACAAATATCTAACCCTAGAATTTAAAATAAATATATGTTAAATTATTGAGACAATTGTTAAGAATGATAGGTTAGGCGACTGGGCCAACAATCCTGTCTGGCAACCTTGATGTAAAGGTGCCCCAGATCATACGTGACCTTGTGAGAGGTAAACATTGAAAATTAATCTCTCCACTAAGGAGAGATTTTTTTTTAAGGAAAATTAAATAATGACTAAAGATATAAAAAAAGAAGAAACTACAATTTTTCAAAAAATGACTGAGCTTTCGATAAAAAATAAAGCTATCAATTTGGGACAAGGATTTCCTGATGAAGATGGCCCAATCGATATAATAAATAAAGCATCAGAATCACTTAATACTATTAGTAATCAATACCCTCCAATGAAAGGTTTAGCAAGTTTACGAAAAAATATTGCAAAACATTTAAATGCCCATTACAAATTAGAATTCGATTGGGACAATGAAATTCTTATTACTAATGGCGCAACAGAGGCTTTAGCATCTTCAATACTTAGCAACATAATACCAGGAGATGAAGCTATAATTTTTGAACCTGCTTATGATTCTTATAAACCAATAGTAGAAAAAGCTGGTGGTAAAGCAATATGTGTACCACTTAAATCTCCTAAATGGGAATTTTCATATAATATATTAAAACCATATATAACCAAGAAAAGTAAACTCATAATACTAAACAATCCAATGAATCCTCTTGGAAAAATGTTTAGTATGGATGAATTGAAAGATTTGTCAGAAATAGTAATTGAAAATGACATGATCATAATTTCAGATGAAGTACATGAACACATTGTATTTGACAACAAAAAGCATATACCTGTTATCTCATTACATGGCATGGAGAATAGAGTAATTAAAATTGGTTCCGCAGGAAAAACATTTTCGCTTACTGGATGGAAAGTTGGCTTCGCGGTAGGTTGCACAGAACTAATTAAAAAAGTTGCTGGCATGCATCAATTTATCACATTTACTGTTCCTCCTAATCTACAAGAAGCCATAGCATATGCATATACAAAACCAAAAACATACTATGAAAACCTGAGAAATACTTTTCAGACCAAAAGAGATTTGATTTATACCAATCTAATAAAAAACAATATAATAACTTACCTTCCTGAGTCAACATATTTTATCAATATGTCCTATGAGGAAAAATTTCCAGGATTTCAACCGGAAGAATTTTGTATTGAATTAATTAAAAATGCCAAAGTAACAGGAATCCCAATCAGTGTATTTTACAACAAAAATGTTGAAGAAAAAAATAAAAGTAAATTGATCAGATTATGTTTCGCCAAATCTAATGATATTTTAATTAATGCATCCAATCAAATTGGAGAATATTTTAATACTAATTAAATATTTAGATTATATTTAACTGTTTCATAAATGGATGATGAAATACGTTTAACATCTTCTTCAGCATCTATAATTTTCCATTTATCAGAATCTTTTCTAGCCATAGATTTATATCCAGATCTCACCTTTTCATGAAAAACACGATCTTCTTTTTCAAATCTATCATTTACATTTATGCCTTTACGTTTTTTCTTTTCTTCCCAATTTATATCCATATAAAAGATTAAGTCAGGAATAATATTTTTTACTACTTCATCATTTATTTGATTTATAAAATCAATATTCATCTCTCTGCCATAACCTTGGTAAGCAATTGATGAATAAAAATATCTGTCACATATAACAACATCATAGTTTGCTAATGCAGGTTTAATTTTTTCTTCTATTATGGCAGATCTTGAAACATAAAAAAGTAATAATTCAGAAAGTGGAGATAATTTTTGATCAGATTGTAAAATTTTTACAATCTTTTCGCCAATCACTGTACTACCAGGTTCTCTGAATGAAATACTTGAAATTTTATCAAATTGTAACTTGTCATTTAATAATTGTTGCTGAGTTGACTTGCCAGAACCATCCAATCCTTCAAATACAATAAATAAACTCAATAAATTAACCTTTTTAATTTTTAAAATATATTACTCTTCTAGATTCACCTACATCTTTACTTGCAGATATTAATCCATATTTTTCTGCAATATTATGCTGTATTTTCCTTATATAAGCACTTTGTGGAGATAATTCCAATTGCGAAATATTATCTGATTGGCTTAATTCTAAGGCAGTACCTTCTGCTTCTTTCAACGCAGGATCGTCTAAATCTAAAATTTGAGTAGATTGCTTTTTCAACATACTTAACAAACTAACTATTTGATTAAGTGTATTTTTTCTTATTACATATAAAGGAATATTACTTTTATGTGCTTCAATT
>Ga0310122_10001586_pt1 | contig 14497 bp, 15 predicted proteins | sample CB6_Bottom_1051__FD_203503 | JGI IMG/M metagenome (GOLD analysis project Ga0310122, IMG submission 203503) | Marine microbial communities from Western Arctic Ocean, Canada - CB6_Bottom_1051 | ecosystem: Environmental > Aquatic > Marine > Oceanic | place: Canada: Western Arctic Ocean | collected...
CACCCATCGGTACAATTGCCCACATCATCGTAGTCTTCTGCGGAAGATCCGCGTCCCGAACGGGACCCTCAACCCGCGCATCTCCCGGGAGACGACATGGAATTCCACGAAATGCTACGCCGGATGGTTCAGGAGAAAGCTTCCGATCTCTTCATCAAGGTGGGGTGTCCACCCTCCTTGAGAGTTGACGGTGTCGTGCGTTTCATGGATTGCGAGGAGATCGCACCCAGAGATGCCCAGGAGATCCTGGAGATCGTCCAGGATGCACGCCCCGAAGCACTTCCCCAGAAACTGGATGTCGACACCTCGTATGATCTTCCCGGTATTGGGCGTTTCCGTGTCAATATCCTCCACCAGCGTGGGCATCTGGGATTCGTATTCCGCCACGTTACGGAGACGGTTCCTTCCTTCGAAGAATTGAATCTACCTGCTGAGACTCTCATCCGTCTGGCCCAGCAAAAACGTGGATTGGTGCTGGTGACGGGAAACACCGGATCCGGAAAGTCGACGACCCTTGCATCGATGGTGAACTACATCAATGAGACCGTCAATCGTCACATCATCACGGTCGAAGATCCGATCGAATTCACTTTCCGTGACAAGAAGTCGATCATCGATCAACGTGAAGTAGGAATCGACACCGAGTCCTTCCCCATCGCCCTGCGCCATTCGCTGCGTCAGAGCCCTGACGTGATTCTCATCGGAGAGATGCGAGATCGGGAGACGATGGAAGCGGCCATCGCTGCCGCGGAGACGGGGCATCTGGTGCTCTCGACCCTTCACACCGTGAACGCCGTGCAGACCGTCGAACGGATCATCCACTTCTTCCCTCCACATCAGCATGATCTGATCCGACTGCAACTGTCGCTGGTGCTCTCGGGGGTGGTTTGCCAGAGGCTCGTACCGCTCAAGGACGAGGCGGGACGGATTCCCTCTCTGGAACTGATGATCAACAGCCCGACGGTCAGGGAGATGCTACGAGAAGGTCGTACCCACGAGCTCGGGAACGCTCTTCGCGAGGGTGAGCACTACGGTTGCTGTACCTTCAACCAGTCGCTGAGAAATTTATATCAGGCAGACCGGATCACCCTGGATGAAGCGCTTGCCTACTCGGATTTCCCCGACGAACTGCAACTCGAGCTGCGCGGAGTAGTCAAAGGGTCTGCCATGGGGGACTTCGACTTCGACTACTAACCCTCAAGTGTGCTGGGGTCGAGGTTCGGTTCGCGTTATCCTCCGGTGGATTGGGAGGATGCCGCGTGGCGACGCTCGTCATCGATATCGGTAATACACTGCTTTCCTGGCGCTTTCGGGATCGGTCGGGCGATCTTCGCTTCGGTACCGCATCGCACCGGGCCATCTCGGATGCTCTCGATGACCTTCCCGAGGCGCAGACGATCGCCATCTCCTCTGTGCAGCCAGCCCATGAAGGTGAACTCGAGAACTGGCTCGAGCATTCTGGCTGCTGCGAACCCATCTGGATTCGAAGTGGTGCTGACCTGGCGTCCAACGTGCTCACCGATGAGCCGCAAAATACCGGCGCTGATCGTGCTCTCTGTGCTCTGGCCTGGGGTGCGGTGAGCGAGGGTCATCCAGCAGTGATCATCGACGCTGGCAGTGCCGTCACCGTCGATGCGGTGAGCGCAGATGGACAACTGCTGGGGGGGTGGATCGCACCAGGATTGCACTCGCTGGCAATCGGTCTCCAGCGGGCAGTTCCATCACTTCCCAGTGCTGGCGAGGCGAGTGATGAGGATGCATGGGGCAAGGATTCCAGTTGCTCCATCCGGGGAGGAATTGACACGCTGTTCATCGGGGGGGTGGCGGCGCTTCGTGATCGCGTGCTGGCGGGGCTCGGCGCTGATGCCATGACGGTGGTGACCGGCGGAGATTCACAGTTACTGGTCGCTTCTGTCCCGGGAGTGATCCACAAGCCCCAGTTGGTACTCGATGGCCTGGAAGTGTTGCTGAGCGGAAACCGTGAAGATGCCTGATATCACGGTGGAAGGACTGACAGGACCGGGTCGAGCGGCCCTTCACGCGGTACTCCTGGACGGCAAAGGAAGTGCCTCCATCATCGATCAGGCCTTCTGCGGCAGGGGCCTCTCACCTCACGGAACCATCCTCGATGCCGATGGGGATGTGATCGATGACGCGATCCTCATCGAGTGGCCCGGTGAAGCAGAGCGATTCGTTCTGACCCTGCACGGGAGTCCATTCATCCGGGACCGCGTTATCGAACGACTGATGCAACTGGGAGCATCCGCTGCGCCCTCCACTGCCCGACTGTGGCCAGCTCGAGGCCAGAAGTGTTGCAACAAGGTGCGAGAGGAAGCCTTACTGGCTCTACCAACAGCCCTCAGCCACCAGGCCTGTGCATTTCTGCTCGAACAGGCTTCCGAGCGTGGATTTTCGGGTTGGCTCGCGCGAAGTGTCGAGCAAGGTGTTGTCCGTCAAGAACTCGATGAGTTACTCCGCCTGTCTGATGTCGGCATCGGAATGCTGGTCGCTGCTCGCGTGGTGCTGGCAGGAGAGCCCAATGCCGGTAAGAGCACCCTTTTCAACGTGTTGACGGGGCACCAGCGGGTGATCACCTCGCACCTACCCGGCACCACCAGGGATCTGATCGAAGAAGAAATGTGCTTGCTGGGATTTCCGATCCAGTTGGTCGACGGGGCAGGCTTGAGATCCGCCGCCGGCGAGGTGGAACGAGAAGGGGTTCGACGGATGGAAGCAGCGATGGAGGCTGCAGATCTCGTCGTCTATCTGGTGCCTCCAGGAGCGGTGGAGCCGGTTGCAGGAATGAAGGGAACTCCTCGGGGGAGAACCCTTGTTATTCATAGCCGCCGCGATGAGGATCCCGGGGGTGAGATCGCTGGTCTGGGGATCTCTTCGGTCACTGCAGAAGGGTTGCCACAGTTGCAAGAGCGAATCCTGCAGGAGATCTACGGTGACGATCGGAATCTCACTGGAAGAGCCTGCCCCTTTCTTCCGGGCCACAGGGATCTGCTGATGGAACTCAGATCCGCACTTGATGCCGACCAGGATCCTGTGGATATCTTACGCCACTATCCCACCAGCGAGATGGGAGCACACCGCTGATGAAAGCTGCCCAGAGGGATCTGGTAGAACTGTCCGATCTCTCTGCCGAGTCGATTCGGGAGATCCTCGAGCGAGCGATCTTCTTGAGTCAGCAACCTGGCCCCATCTCAGGCGAGCGGGTGCGCCATGTCGGATTGCTCTTCTCTGAACCGAGCACCCGCACGGTTCTATCGTTCAAGGCCGCGTCCGATCGCCTCGGAGTTCATGTGCTCGAGGTCCAGGCGGGGACTTCGAGCCTCATCAAAGGTGAAACCATCATCGATACGGCACGAACTCTCGAAGCGATGGGGGCTGGGGCCATCGTGGTGCGTGATTCGGGGGAAGAGACAGCTCGGCAACTCTCCCAGCAGTGCCGAGCCGGGATCATCAATGCCGGTGGAGGGATCAAGGCGCATCCGAGCCAGGGTCTGCTCGATGCATACACCCTGGTCGATGAGTTCGGTCAACTCGAGGGGAAGCGAATCGGAATCGTCGGGGACATTCTTCACAGCCGTGTGGCTCGCAGCGATCTGATCGCATTTCGGGCGCTCGGCGCAGAAGTGGTGCTGGTGGCGCCGCCTTCCTTACAAGACGAGACTCTCGAGCAGGAGGGAGTCGTACTCGAGAGTGATCTCGATACGGTCCTTCCCCATCTCGATGCGATCCAGATGTTACGCATCCAGCACGAGAGAATGGAAGACGGTCGCTTCGGAAACCTGGAGGATTACATCGAGTCCTATCAACTCGATCTCGCTCGAATGGAACGGGCGCGGGAATCACTGGTTGTGATGCATCCGGGCCCGCTGAACCGTGGCGTCGAGATTTCCAGCGAAGTGGCCGATGGCGAGAGATCGAGAATCTATGCCCAGGTGGCCGCTGGTGTGCCGGTCCGGATGGCGTTACTGGAGCGCGCTCTGGGTGGTCTCGCCGGATGAGCAGGTTACGTCGATGACCTCCGCTGCTCGCTGGCTACCGTGGATTGCTCTGGTGCTGGCGGCTGCTGGGGCGATGGTGCCGGGGGATCGTCTGGCACAGTGGATTCCGGAAGTTCTGACAGAACCTGGTCGCGATGAGGTGATGCATGCAGTGGGGTTCTTCATCTTGACGCTCTGTTTTCGCGGATGGCGTGGGCCCTCGGCCCCACCGGCACGGTGGATTCCCGGAGCGATGGTGATCTTGATGCTGTTTGCTCTCGTTCACGAGGGAGTTCAGCGGTGGATTCCAGGTCGTGCACTCTCGACGGGCGATCTTGTCGCCGATGGGATCGGGATCGCTGTCGGAGTCGCTTTTTGCCTTCTCTTGAAGTCTCCATAAATAGTCTGATTTTGTCTGAATAGTCGCCTTGTGGATGCGTCATCTATCCGGGAACGGGTCTTTGGTGACTCTTTCGCCGTTTCGTGCGTGTCTCTGGCGGGTGCCCTTGCGAGGCCATAGGTGGTATTCTGGATACGGATCCATGGTCGGGACCACGATGAGACTCTGACGGAGGATCGCATCCGTGTGCGCGGGGGAAGTCTACCGCCATGCAGTGCCTCCGGTTCGCGTGGTCGAATCGAGATGGGAGCATCCAAGTTGATCAGACTCCATGAATTCTGGATCGCGCCGCTCAGTTGCCTCGTCGTCGGCGGGCTCTTCATCAGCGCTGGTCTCCAGGCCCAGACTCCTGGGCGAGGGACATCCATCCGTCCAGCGACCTCGCAGGTTCGCCCCCAGTCGAGGCCAACGGTGCGTCCGTCGAGGCCGCAGGTTCGCCCCCAGTCGAGGCCAACGGTGCGTCCGTCGAGGCCGCAGGTTCGCCCCCAGTCGAGGCCAACGGTGCGTCCGTCGAGGCCGCAGGTTCGCCCCCAGTCGAGGCCAACGGTGCGTCCGTCGAGGCCGCAGGTTCGCCCCCAGTCGAGGCCAACGGTACGTCCGTCGAGACCGACCGTGCGCCTCTCGAGGCCGCAGGTTCGCCCCCAGTCGAGGCCAACGGTGCGTCCCTCGACGCCACAGGTTCGCCCCCAGTCGAGACCGACCGTGCGTCCCTCGACGCCACAGGTTCGCCCCCAGTCGAGGCCGACGGTTCGCCCTTCCACTTCTGTGCGTCGCCCGACGGGTTCAGGAATATCGGCCACCGCCTCAGGGAATACCGGCAGCGCCATCTACGTACGGGGAACCGTGGTGCCGTCCTCGAATCAGCGCAACTCGGTGCGCACCAGGTCACGAGCACCGATCGTCCTGCATCGTCCAGAGGTCACTCCGTCACCGCGACCGGCTACCAAACCGTTGCCGGCGTTTCGGACCGATACCCGCGGTGAACGTAGAGAATTACTGGGTACTGTCACCATCACAGGTGGCGGTCGTGACTCGAACCGATCCGTGACCCGACTGCTCAAACCGTCTCGTCCGACCCGCGATCTGATCGACCGTATTTCGCGGCCCAGGGAGACTGCCAAACCCCGTGTCGTGACCTTCACCAAACCGGTCAGACCCGTGTCGCTGACGCCCTCTTCGAGGAAACCGGGAGGAATCGTGGTCGGATCGGGCCCGGTCCCGCCCTTCCCTTCGACGGGAGGAACGGTGACAAATACCGGGGGTGTGGCGCCGATCACCTCCACCTACTGCGCACCTGTACCCTGGTGGTGTCAGCCGATCTACAACACCGGCTATTACGGTTCTTCCTGGGGGTATTACGGACCGGTCTGGACTTATCCCTGGTCGGCCGGTTGTTGGAGTCCCTGGTACCTCAACGATCCGACACCCTGGTGTCATGCCTGGGCGTTCCCGTGGGTGTGCTATTCCAGTTACAACCTGGTCTGGTGGCATCATGGTTACTGGAGCAATTACGGCTCCTCGCGGGTATGGACTTCGCGCTACTGGGGCAACAGCGGCTACGACTCCTACAGTGAGCCGATTGTCGTCTACGATTCAGACGACGATGAATACATCCCTGAACCGGAGTTGATCGATCGAGAAGAGTTCCGGGCAGCTCTATGTGACGGTTTCCATCGCCTCTCGCAGGGTGATCCGGTCGGCGCCCTGCCGCTGCTCGATTCGGCGCTCGAGGGTCTTTCGGATGTGGGTATGCCGTGGTTGCTGAGGTCGGTGGCACGTCTTCTGTGCGATGATCTCGACGGTGCCGAGGCGGACCTGACGATTGCCATCGAACTGGATCCCTCGCTTCTTCTGGTTCGCTGGCAAGAAGATGAGATCCTCGGTGGTGAGATCGACTCCGTACGTGAGCAACTCTGGTCTCGACTGGAGATGATTCCCGAGGATGCACCGGCGGCTTTGATGCTTGGAACCCTCGCACTCCTCTCGGAGTCGGTCCCCGATGCTCCAGCCCGCGGTGCGATCTCTGAGGTGCTCCTCGCCGGGCAGGGCAACGCGGCGACCGTCGCGGTTCATGGAGTGTTGCGTGGCGAGACGACGGCCGAAATGCTATCGCCGGCGGCGGCCTGGCTCGAGGATCCAGACTGTTCAGGACTGCTGGAGGCGATCCCCTAGTTTCTCGATGTTTGCTCTGCTTCCATACCTCGTCTCCCGCAGTGTCGGGATTCGGGCAATCTCCCGTTGGTACATGTTATGATCGCCACCGAAGGGGGGAGCCGTGGTTGCGGACCCGACAGGACCGTTCGATCCGGATTCCCTGTTCGAGATGGCTCGTCAGCAGGTTGACCATGCGCGGGCACCCTATTCCGGTCTCCAGGTCGGTGCAGCGTTGTGGAGTGATTCCAGGGTATTTGGCGGCTGCAACGTCGAGAATGCCAGTTACGGGCTCACCATCTGTGCTGAACGAGGTGCCGTGATGAACTGGGCTGCTGCTGGCAGCCCAGGTGCCCCTTCGGCGATCGCCATCGTCGCGAGGAATGCCAGAGGTGACTGGGTGGCTGCTATGCCGTGCGGGGCGTGTCGACAGGTTCTCTCCGAACTTCCCGGTTCCTCCGAACTCCAGGTGTGGATCTGGAAAGGTCAAGAAGGAGAATCGGTAGCGCTTGGCGAACTTCTTCCGCGCGCCTTCGGGCCGGCAGATCTCACGGGGAGAGAGGACTAGCTCGGTGGAAACTGCCTACGAAGATCTCGGCAATGAATCAGGTGGATTGACTCACAAATATGGAAAAGACGTCCGCATTCTTGCGGAGCCTTACACCATGAGTCTTCTGACGCAGATGTGTCACCCGGAGACTCGACAACCTCGTTTCAACGATCTGCTGGAGATTGTCTATCGCCACCTGCTCCAGCGGGTGGTCGCAGATGTATTGCCCAGAGAGGTGGTCGAGTCCGACACGAACATGAAGCAGTACACTCCGAAAGGCGTGTTCCGTGGCCAGGTGATCGATCGATCCACGCGCGCGGTGATCGTCAACGTTGCCCGTGCCGGGACGGTACCCTCACACATCTGTCAGCAGGTGCTCCATCAGGTGCTCGATCCGGCCGGGATCCGTCAGGACCATGTGATCATGGAACGAACCGTCGATGAATCCGGTGCTGTGACCGGAGCCTCCCTGCATGGCAGCAAGATCGGTGGAGATGTGGAAGGCAGCCATCTGTTCTTTGCCGACCCGATGGGCGCGACTGGATCTTCAATGTTACGAGTGATCCAGCATTATCGTGAAGAGGTCGAGGGAACACCCGAGGCGATCATCACAGCCAATCTCATCGTCACCCCGGAGTTCATCCGGGCTTTGACCAGCGAGATTCCCGGGGTTCGGATCTGGGCTTTGCGCCTTGATCGTGGTTCCAGTCCTGACGAGGTTCTGAAGATGATTCCTGGCGAGGATTCGCGCGAGAGTGGTCTCAACGAAGTGGATTACATCGTTCCTGGCGCGGGTGGTGTCGGGGAAATCATCAACAACTCCTGGGTATAACTTATAAGATGAGGGAATGATGGCTACGACTACAAAGTTCAGACTGAATCCGGAACCTCCCCTCCCTGCTCATCGGCTGGAAATACTTCTCGAAGAAGAGGAAATACGGAATCGCATCACTGAGATGTCGAGAAATGTGAGGGAGGTGCTGGGAAACAAGGATCCCATCTTCGTCTGTGTTCTCAAGGGTGCTTTCATGTTCGTGGCGGACCTGGCGCGACAACTCGATTTCCCCTTCAGTATCGATTTCCTGCGGGCTTCGTCATACGGGGATTCCGTGGTGACCAGTGGGGAGGTCCGGATGGATCTGGATCTCCAGCAGTCGATCTCGAACCGTCATGTTCTGATCGTCGAGGACATCGTCGATACCGGACTCACCGTCAAATACCTGAAGGCCAATCTGGAGACGAGGAATCCCGCCTCGGTGAGGGTCTGTACGTTGTTGCACAAGCCCGCCAATAACGTGAAACTCGCTCCGCTCGATTTCTGTGGCTTCGAGATTCCTAACCACTTCGTGGTCGGATACGGACTCGACTGGCAGGGCTACTATCGCAACCTTCCCCATATCGCCCAGGTCCACGAGATCGGCGACTGATCGCTAGATCGAGACCCCCCAGCGGGCCATCCGCCGGTACAGGGTGGTCTTCGGGATTCCCAGGATCCGAGCAGCACGAGCCTTGTTGCCCTCGGTTTCGGTCAGCACCTCCCTGACGATTCCCCCCAGTACCACCTGCTCGAGTTTTCTCAGGTCGGTGCCCAGTTCGGCACGAAGACGCCTGGCGATGGGGTGCGGAAGTCCATTTCTGGTCAAGGATGGAGATAGATCTTCACCCAGAATGCGTTCCTTTCCCGAGGCAGCGAGCCGTTCCATCTCGTTTCGTAATTCTCTGATATTCCCTTTCCAGTGAGAACTGATCAGGATCGTCAGCGCATCCGCTGAGAAGGAAGGAGTTTTCCTTCCAGTCGGTCGACAGAAAGTTCGGAGAAAGTGCTGACAAAGCAGCGGGATATCCTCACGGCGCATTCGCAGCGGTGGGACATCGATGCGCAGAACTTCGATGCGGTAGCGGAGATCATCTCGGAAGCGCCGCTCTTGGGTTTCTTGCTCCAGATCCTTGTTGGTTGCTGTGACCAGACGGAAGTCTACCTTTCTCTGACGGTTGCTTCCGATTCTGCGGATTTCTCGTTCTTCGAGAACTCGCAGCAACTTGGATTGAAGATCTAGCCCCATCTCTCCGATCTCATCGAGAAACAGAATTCCACCATGGGAACTCTCGATCAGACCGGCTCGTTCGCAGATGGCTCCGGTAAATGCCCCGCGGGTGTGGCCGAACAACTCCCCATCGAGTAGGGAAGGTGAGATCGCGGCGCAGTTCTCACTGACGAATGGACCGGCGCGTCGTGGACCTGTCCTGTGGATGGCTCGCGCAACCAGTTCCTTGCCGGTGCCGCTCTCACCCTGGATCAGCAACGGCGCCTCGGAGGCGGTAGATTTTTCCAGTTGTTGCAGCATCCTCATCAGTGTGACTGACTGGCCGAGAAACTCCGGGAACCGGGTCTGCAGGCGCTGGATCTCGGAGGGCAGCAGTGATGGGGCGGTAGAGCTGGTGACAATGGGGACAGGATCTGTGGTCATCATTTTCTCCTCGATCGCAAAATCGCATATATTTGCGTTAAGTCAATACCAGATCTGGCCGGACCCGGTCGCTCGATCGACAGGATCGGCGCGCCTCGTTGACAGTTTCCTGGCTGCGCGATAACGTTCCCGGCCGGAAGTGAGTTCACTTCCCCGGTAGCTCAACTGGCAGAGTAGGTGACTGTTAATCACTTGGTTGTTGGTTCGAATCCAACCCGGGGAGCCAGGATCGCCCCCGTCGGAGACGACGGGGGCGATCTCCTTTTATTATTCCACCACCCGGGCGAGTGTCGTAGTTGTGGATGAATTTCCGGACACGGTGTCCAATTCCTGCGAGACTACGGGGACATGCTCGGTTTCTTCTCCAGCTGTCACCGGGTGGCGATGAGTTCCGAGCAATTACCAGGGAAGAGGAAAATGAACAGAGAACGAGCCTCTCGATGCTGGTTTTTCGTTCGCGAGTCAAACTTCTCTTCGAGGGGCGCTCGGCGGCTTCTCCCATCGGTTTTTCTGCTGTCACTGCTTGCGACGATCTGCTCGTGTGCCGCACGTGATCACGCTATCGCCGAGCAGGAAGGCAATCGCATCCGTGCTGAGAAGGTCGCGCAGGTCGACCGCTTCCGCCGCGAAGAACTGATCAGTCCCTCGGATCCCGTTGGGTCGAAAGACACACGTACTTCCTCCATCGAGGTACCCGAGATACTCGATCTCGACTCTGCCATCACCATCGCAACGAAGTACAGTCGCTCTTTCCAGTCGCAACGAGAATCCCTGTTTCTCAGCGCTCTTTCTCTGGGATTGACACGCAGGGACTTCCTGCGGCCGGTTTTCGACGGGACGGCTTCCTTCAATGCTTCCGACGGAAATGACCAGGACTTCCAGGATGTGACTGCGCTCTCTCTCGGAGGAAGTCAGTTGCTCTTCACCGGCGGAAGTATTTCCGTCAATGTGAACTCGTCGCTGTCCAACTCGTCGCAGGACATCTCGAAAGATCCTGCAACACCTGACATCCAGTCCATCCAGTCTTCCAATGCGTCATTCTCCGTCTCGGTGAACCAGCCACTGCTCAGAGGTGCCGGACACGACATCGCTTTCGAGTCCCTGACCCAGGCGGAAAGAAATCTGCTCTACCAGGCGAGGAGTTTCGAACTGTTCAGGCAAGACTTTGTCATCTCGATCACCGAGAAGTACTTCCGACTCATCAGCCAGCAGAAGCAACTGGCCAATACGCGCGAGAACATCGAGGGGCAACGATTTGCCTGGAACCAGGCGAAGGCGCTGTTTCGGCTCGGGCGCGGCAATAGTCTCGATGTTTTTCGTGCCGAGCAAGCGCTTCTCGAAGCTCAAAACAGCGCTCTCGATTCGGAACAGGCATTTCATCTCGCCATCGACCAGTTCAAGGTCGATCTGGGCCTTCCCATCGATGTGGAGTTTATTCTCCAGGATGACTTCCCGGAGGTGACCTCCTTCGAGATGGATCTGGACGCGGCTGTCGAAGCGGCACTTCACAATCGGCTCGATCTGAGAACGACGCGAGACCAACTCGAAGATGCCGAGCGGGACCTCAGTATCGCAACCAACTCGCTGTTGCCGTCGCTCGATCTGACGCTGGGGTACTCCTCTGCCGCGCAAGAGAAGTTCAGGTTCAGTGATCTGACCATCGATGATGAAGTTGACTATTCCGTCGGCCTCGTCATGGAGATTCCGCTCGATCGAAAGAGCCAGAGGAATAGTTTCAGATCTGCGGAAATATCTCTCGATCAGGCTCGACGCGAACTGGATCGTCAACAAGACGAGGTGATTCTGGAAGTCCGTGATTCACTCAGAACGTTGCAGCAGCGCAAGGATCAGATCGAACTGGGAGAGAAGAAGATTCAATCGGTGACCTTCAGTGTCGAGAAGGCAGAGATCGACCAGGTGCGAGGAACCGGTACCAACCGGGATGTGGTCGAGGCAACCAACTCGCTGACTGATGCAAAGAACGATCAATTGGATAGAATCGTGGCGCATGAGGTCCAGTTGCTGAGACTTCACAAACAGATCGGGCTCCTCTTCGTCGATGAGGATGGATTGGTGGCAAAGTGACGAACTATGCCAAGCTGGCGATCGGAGTGGCGGTGCTGTTGCTGTTGCTGTTTCTGGGGGGGGTCTTCGATGACTCTGGTGATGGTGTGGCGACCGGTGGCAGCGTCCCTGTTCGCAGAGGCACCCTGACGGTCACCTTGACCGAGCGTGGCACCCTCAAGACGCGAAACGCCGTTCATATTCGATCCGAGGTCAAGGGTCGTACTGCGATCGAATGGCTGATCGAGGAGGGGGTGAGGGTCGTAAAGGGTGATGTCGTCGTCGAACTGGAAAAGCAGGACACCCAGCGACGAATCGACGAACTCGAGAAGAACCTGATCGGGATCGAGATCGAGTTGAACTCTTCTCGTACCGAGGTGGCGATCCAGAGGGAGCAAAACAAGACCGATGCGGAGAAGTCGCAACTGGCGCTGGAGGTCGCCCAGGTCGAGAAAGAGAAGTTGCTCTCGGGCGATATTCCCAAGGATGAACGTCGTCTCAACCTGGCGATCGAGAAGGCAGAATCCGAACTAGTTCGTGCCGAAGGCCTGTGGGAAGACATGCCTCAGATGCTGGAGAAAGGGTTCGTCACTCAGGATGAGTTCGAGCAGGAGCGCATCAATCTGAAAGAGAAGCGCGAAGGACTGGTGACGGCGATACAAGAAAGGAAACTGTACAAGGATTTCGAGAAGCCGCTGAGCATGAAGCAGAAGGCAGCGGCTGTCACCGAGGCCCTACGAGGTGTCGAGCGGGTGGTCAAGCAGGCGGAAACCAAGATGGGAAGCCTGGTGGTGAAGGTCAGCCAGGATGAGCGCCGTCTCGACGAGAGCCAGGAAGAACTGGGCAGGGAGCAATACGATCTGGAGCGTATGACGATAGTTGCTCCCAGTGAAGGTGTCATCTTCTACGGCAATCCGGACCGTTCCTGGGAAACAGATGAGATCAGGGTGGGGGAGAATGTCTATTTCAATCGTGTCATCCTGACCTTGCCGGACCCCTCGGAAATGGCGGTATCCATCAACATACACGAGGCGGACATCGACAAGATTGCCGAGGGGATGACTGCGGTGACGCGATCGGATGTCCAGAAGAATCGGGTATTTCATGGTGTAGTCACCAAGATCGACTCGGTCGCCAATGCGGGGAATCGTCGCTGGGGAGACCAGATCCGCCGCTTCAAGGTCGAGGTCAGTCTGCAGGGGATCGATCTCGATCTGAAACCCGGAACTTCCGCACAGGTGGAGATCAATACCGGAGACCTGGTAGATGTGCTGTATGTGCCGCTGCAAGCAGTCTATGCCGAGGCCGGGAAATACTACTGTTACCTCGACGAGTCCACCGGGCTCAAGAAAGTCGAGATCGAGGTGGGGCGTTCCAACGACAGTTTCCTGGAAATCGTCAGTGGACTCGATGAGGGACAACTGGTGCTCCTCTACAGGCCAGAGTCTGCGGCCTCCACCGCCAACGGGGTGCAGCCATCCGTCAGGAAGTCGGCCGGGGCCGACGGTGCATCGACGGGTAGATCCGGCAATGGCAATCCACGCTCCCGGCGCTCGGGGCGCCCCCCTCAGTGAAGGTTCCTGTCATCTCCTTGCGGGGGGTTCACAAGTATTTCGGTGAGCAGGAGCCCAGGCTCCATGTGCTCAAGGGCATCGATCTGGAAGTTGCCGAGGGAGAATACGTTTCCATCACCGGTACCTCCGGATCGGGAAAGTCGACCTTGCTCAATCTGCTCGGTTGTCTCGATAACTCCAGTGAAGGCTTGTACCTGCTCAATGGGCGGGATGTTTTGTCCTTCTCCGATGACGAGTTGTCGAAGATCAGGAACGAGGACATCGGTTTCATCTTCCAGAGTTTCAATCTGATCCCACAGTTGACGGTCTTCGAGAATGTCCAGGTACCACTTCTCTATGGTGCTAGATCGATCGCTGCCACGACGGATCTCTGTCACGAAGTGATCGATTCAGTTGGCCTGAGTGATCGTAGTGAACACCTGCCCAGCCAGTTGTCGGGAGGGGAGTGCCAGCGGGTCGCCATAGCGCGGGCTCTCATCAATGATCCCGCTCTGCTGCTGGCTGATGAGCCGACGGGGAACCTGGATACCGGCACCAGCAACGAAGTCCTGACCTTGATCGATGAACTGCATCGACAGGGACGATCGGTGGTGATGATCACGCATGATCCGGAGGTCGCGAACAGGTCTCAGCGCAGGGTTGATTTACGTGACGGTGTCATCGTCGAGGCGGGAGCGGCGTGATTCCCCAGAAGCACCTGGAAATGGTTCGGATGGGGCTTCGTAGCCTGGTCGGCTATCCGATGCGTACCGTGTTGACGATGCTGGGTGTCGTATTCGGGGTGGGATCGGTCATCGCGATGCTGGCTCTGGGTGCTGGCGCCGAGCGGGAGTTGTTGCAGGAGATCGGCCGGCTCGGAATCCAGAACATCATCATCAACTCGATCAAACCGGAAGAACCAGAAGACGCCGCCCAGAGGAGCAACTGGATCAGCAGTTACGGCATTACCTTCAAGGACCACCGGCAGATCGTCGACACAATTCCCGGGATCGAACGCGCCCTCCCTGTTCATGTCAGCAAGAAAACGGTCTGGCACGGAAGTCGGCGAGTGGAGGCAACCCTGTATGCCGTGACACCGGAGCACCTGGATATGTTCCAGCTCAACACATCCTTCGGCAGGAACCTGACCCATCTCGATGACGTGAAACTCTCTCGGGTATGCGTGATACGCTCCGGAATGCTCAAGGAACTGGGGATCTACCAGGATCCGATCGGCTTTCCCCTCAACATCGATAACGAAACCTTCTACGTGGTCGGCGTTCTGGCCGAGGACTCGTTCCTCGGATATGCCAGAA
>Ga0310122_10001587_pt1 | contig 14494 bp, 18 predicted proteins | sample CB6_Bottom_1051__FD_203503 | JGI IMG/M metagenome (GOLD analysis project Ga0310122, IMG submission 203503) | Marine microbial communities from Western Arctic Ocean, Canada - CB6_Bottom_1051 | ecosystem: Environmental > Aquatic > Marine > Oceanic | place: Canada: Western Arctic Ocean | collected...
GATGAATCCATTGGCGCTTACAGTGTGTTTGTTGGTACAGGCCCGTACTGGTTGTCCGTAGCTTGACCCTCAATTATCGTGAGATAGATATTGTAAAATGGGATTAAAATGAACCATCCCGATTTATCATGGTCGTGCATTCTTCTAATGGCTGCACATATGCCTGGAATTCCGAGTGCAATAGTGACTATCCCGGAAAGCATGAGTATTGCCGTAATTTCAGTAGCAAGATAAATCATGTTGAAAACCGTTGAACTCACTTGTGTCACGATAAAAAAGAATAGATAGAACCACCAATATTCTGACCTAGACGCTCTTCCGCTGGCATTCACATACATGCCAAAACATTTCTTGATAGAATCCATGAATCCCATCATCTGGGCGGGTCGGCCGCCCCCCATTCCTACGGCCGCCACGGCGGGCTGCGGGGTTCCAATCAACATCGGTTCAGGTTGCATAACTGGTCTTTGGCCGACCAGCCACTTAGTCGTGCTGCCGGCACCTTCCAACACGAATAGCGGAATCAAGCATTGAGCGCAGCGAGGACTTCGTCGTAGTTCGGCTCGATTCCGGGATTCTCGCCGACCCACTTGTAGGAGATGTTGCCATCCTCGTCAACAATGAACACTGCCCGCTGACTCGCGGTGTAGCCGGGCATCCCTGCAAAGTCGTCGAGTTCAATCCCATAGGCGCGCACAGTCTCACGCGTGTAGTCCGATAGGATTTCGAATTCGACTCCGTTTGCCTCAGCGAATGCGGCATTCGAGAATCGGGCATCGACGGAAATCCCGTAAATGGAGGCATTTGCCTCATTCAGTTGAGCGAGAGACTCCTGGAAAGTGCACAGCTCGGTGGTGCAGACACCGGTGAATGCGGCCGGAAAGAAGGCGAGCACGACTCTCTGACCACGATGTTCTGCCCCCGTCACCCAGTCGTTCTGCGTGTTCACCAGTCTAAAATCGGGTGCGTCTTCGCCTACCTCTACCATGGCGGCGGCTCTCGGTTGCCCCACTTGAACTCGCGTGTGCGTGTTCCGGGTACTCGCCAAGGATTCTCTCTACTCCCTCCCTTGATATGGAGGACTTCCCACGGGCGGGCGTGGCAGTCACTGAACTCGATGATGATAGTTGGCCGATGTTCGTTGCTCAGCGGGGCGCGGTCGTCGTGCTTACACGCAGCGACTGTGAGAACTGTGAGGGTTTCCTCACTGATCTGGGCGGCAGGGAGTTTTCAGTGGGGGTCATCAGGTTGGATGCGCCGGGGGCGGTGGAGTTCAAGCGAGCGTATCCGCAGATTTCCGTCGAAGCGAGCGTTCTGCCATTTTCGATATTGTTCGAGCGAGGCGAGTGGGTCGACTCCGTGATGGGTGCGCGGGTCGGCTCGATTCTCCGATGGTTCGACTGACCGGGCAGAAAACTGACGCCACCTTCATGGGGGGCGGGGCCTCGTGAGCGATTGATGACCGACCTTCGACAGGTGTTCATGCCCTGCGTCATCAACACGGAACGAGAGAAGACCGAGTTGGGCGTCGTCACCCGCGAAGAGGACGCCTGGGCCGTTTTGCGGGCCTTTTTCGCGCGGGCGGAGGATACTGACTGCATCTCGGCCACCATCGATGTCTGGGAGGTCGACTACGTCGGCGAGAATCCGCGTACCGAACTCGCCGAACTTAGCCGTCGCCCCTGTCCCATCTGCGAGCGCTCCTCCTTCTGGTCGGAGATGGGAGAGGCGAATTTCAGGGGCGAAAAACCCTCGACCAGTGGTCGTTGTTATCGCTTGGAATGTTCCGCCTGGGTCGAGCCCAACACCATCGAGATTGGCCGCTTTGACTGTGGTTGGCCGGCTGCACAGTGGACCAAGCGAGTCGAGTCGTTCAACCTCGGAATCCGCGGGCTTGTCGAGATGCGTGGTGCCGTGACAGCTTCCGGTCGTCGGAGACGCTCAACGATGAGCAAAGAGCTGATGGAAGATCTCTGAGCTGGCAATCTCCGAATCACATCGATTCGATGGGAATAATGCCGAGTCCGATGCAACAGGCGGCGATTACTTGCCGGGCCGCTTCTGACAGCGCGAGGTTGCGACCGTTCACCATGTCCTCGTCAATAACGTGGTTGTCACGGTAGAATCGATTGTAGGTCGAGGCGAGAGTCAGTAGGTAGGAGCAGAGCAGATTTGGCCGGGCGCTGTCGAGCGTCTCGTCGAGAGACTCGCCGAAGAGCGCCATCTGCTTGACCAAGGTTGCACCAGATTCGGAGAGTCCAGACCAGTTGCCGATATCAATCGATGACTCGACGTCATGCCCTTCTGCGATGAGGCGGCGGCGGATTGAGCAGGCTCGAGCGTGGCTGTACATGATGAAGGGAGCCGAATCGGAATCGAGGCTCAGCGCCTCTTCCCATTGGAAGTTGATGCCCTTCTCGGGTGACACTCTGATGATGTTGAAACGGACTGCGGAGAGTCCTACCGCCTCACCAATCGTTGCCAATTCTTCGGCACTCAGGTCACCCCCCCGAAGTTGATTCACAATCTCGGTGGCGCGGGCGGTCGCTTCGTCGAGCAGGTCATCCATGTAGACCACATTCCCCCTTCTGGTGCTCATCTTGCCTTCCGGCAGTTTGGTGAATGCGTAGAACACAACCTCGGGCACCTCGATGCCAAGTTCAATCAGCGCCTCACAAACCTGCTTCGATTGAAGGCGATGGTCCTCTCCGAGGATGTTGACCAACCTGTCAGCCTGTGTCCACTTCCACTGGTGATAGGCGATGTCCCTGGTGGCGTAGAGGCTGGAGCCGTCGCCACGCCTGAAGAAGAACTTCGTCGACTTACCTGACACGCCCCGGCTCTCTAACTCGAGGAAGTGAGCGCCATTCTCCTCTGTGCCGTGCAATGGGCTGTCCGCCAACTGTTCCATGATGACCTCAACAGAACCGTCGATGATGAACCTCGACTCCTTGGTGAACTCATCGAATTCGATTCCGAGCCGGCCTAGTGTTTCGAGCATCCCTTCTAGAACCGGTTGGTAAGCCGCCTCGAACATCTCCAAAGTCGCCTCATCAGCCTCTTCCGAGGCCTGCACGAGAACCGTGACGCCCTCCTCGACCGTCGGGTCAGTCTCCCGCAGAAGATTTGCCGCCTGATAGAATCGAACCCGCTGGTGGTCTGGCTTCTCGGGATGGTTCGAGGGTTCATCCATATCCGCTGCGGAGAGGAGTGCTGTGACCCGCTCTTCGTCAAGATTGGCTAATGACCAGGCCAGAATCCCGACCTGCTTGCCCATGTCGTCGACATAGTACTCGGCCCGGACTTCGTCGCCGGCGAGTCTGTGCATCCGCACAAATGTGTCACCAAGGATCGCATTGCGAGCCCTACCAACATGGAACGGTCCGTTCGGATTGGCCGAAGTATGCTCGATGAGAAGCGATGAAGGGGCGCGGAAGTGGCCTGCAGAGACCACATCAGCAAGCGTTGCGCCTACCGTCTGCTCTGCGAGCCATTCCACATCGACGAAGAAGTTGCAGAAGCCGCCCTCACTGCTGACCATCTCACAACCGTCGATGCCGCCGCACACCGGTCCGAGCCGCCTCGCAAGTTCGGCGGCGATTTCCAACGGCGGTTTTCCTAGAGACTTGGCTACAGCGAAGCAGGGCAGGGAGAGTTCCCCTTGGGAAGAGTGGCGGGGCCTGCCCATCGAGTCGAGGGTTTTGTCCGGGTCGGGGTCACCCATCTGGGTCAGTGCATCCCACACCGGCCCGCTGATGACTTCACTCAATTGCCTCATCAGATCAACTCCAAGCCCAGCGCAGCATCGCTGCCATTCCACCAAACGCCTGATTCAATGTATCCCCCTCTTCGGTATCGACGGATATCAAACGAACCTTCGCAGCAGATTGCTCAGCGAGCAAACTCAACTCGTCGATCAAATCGACCGAAGCCGCCAAATCCTCTCTCACTTGGTCTGCTGAGGCACCACAGTCGACACAATCCGGAATCTCCACGGCCCCGGTCACAGTAACTGTCCACTGATGCTTGCATTGTCGGCAGTTGTAGACAGCCCGCCGCTTGTCGAGCGCTTCTGAAAGAAGGAGAGTAGCGACCGCCCCTTGTTCGAGAGCGGAGCGGATCATCATCTCTCCATAGGTCGCCTTGGGATGAGCCTGCATGATTTCCATTAGGAAGCGGTCAACCAACTGACGCTCCTCATCGAGTTCGATCTTGTCCATCAGCGGACCGGCATTTTGAATCAACTCTCGTAGTCCACTCTCATTGGAGTAGCCGACATCGAACAGTGGGGTCTTGACGATTTTCTGAATTTCGTGGTGAAGGTAGTTGTTGTTGATGACGGTGTCCTTGGTCGAACCGGGGCCGCCGACGATGATGCCCTTGAGGTCTGGAAGCAGCGGCAGCCAGTAGTTGCAAGCCCTCTCTGTGACCTTTTTGAAAAATTTGTCAGCCGCCTCCTCAATCAGCCGCTCGAAGCGCTGTTGTGACTGCCCGCCCTGCCGGTGTTTGCTCGGCACCAGGCTCGATATGTGCTCCTGACAATGCACCCTTCGCCCACTCGCCAGACCATACGCGCCCTCTCCCCGGTCGATGACGATGAGCCCGTACGCGGTCCTGTCAATCAGCATCTCCTCGAGTTGTGTCAACTCAAAAGTCGAGTCGCAGCGATAGCGAAATGAGGTGTAGGGCTCAGGTGGGTCATCGATGACATAGGTCATCAAGCGGGACTTGTTGTTGCCCACGATGACATGGCCGGTGAAGAGAGCGAGACCCTTCGGCCCGGCATTTTTGAGTCCCGAAAGAGCGGAAGAGGCTGCTTCCAAAGCTTCGCAGACATTCTTTCTCGTCTGATTCGACCTGATGTTTCGGGCTTGACCAGCCTCGTCAGAGAGTTGGTGGCGGACATCGGAGACCTGCCGTTCGGGTGGAATGATGACCGTCACGAGTTGTGTGCCCATGCCTCTCAAGGGTCGTAGCTCCTCGAGCGTCTTCTTAAAACGCAGTCGAATCGCTTGTTCTGCAGCATCATCGCTCATAGAACCACTCCGTGGTTCTCGCCGTCGACCCACCGGTTATCAATCCTTCAGCATCAACGCTGCTGTTTTGGGGCCGTCTTCAGCATTGCAGAAGAGGTGGAGTCAGCCTTTGCGGTTAGTGGGAATTATGAGTCGGCGGCTCTCCGACCGGTTCGATGGCAAAGGTGGCAGTGGTCGCGGCTGGTGGAAGTCTGCTATACCACGACTCCGAAGTGAACCACGAATGGCTCGCTGAACTGGTCGCCTGCATCGCTGATTTCACCTCGGTCGGGAACAGGCTCGGGTTGGTAATCGGAGGTGGCTATCTGGCCCGGCAGGGAATCGCCTCCTCCAAAGAGGCGGGAATCACCGATGTTCACGAGTTGGACCTGATTGGGATCGCTGCCACCCGGGTCAATGCCGCTGGAGTCAAGGATGCCCTGCGCGCATCTGGGGTCGGGGCCGCGGATGAAGTTGCGGAAACCATTGATGAGGCGGCGACGCTGCTCTCACATCACTCGGTGGTGGTAATGGGCGGAACGGTTCCAGGTCACACCACGGACGCTGTCGCAATCGGGCTGGCGATTGCCGCTGGAGCTGAGAGTTGCACAATAGCAACCAATGTCGATTACATCTACGATTCCAACCCGAGGACAAACCCTGATGCGAGTCCAATTCCGAGGCTGACCCTCGCTGAATTGCAAGCCGTCGTCGGCCCACCATCTCACGAGGGTGCGGGACCGAATGTAGTCATCGACCCAATCGGGGTTCAACTTGCTATAGACAACAACCTTGCTCTATCACTACTCAACGGAGGAGATGTCGCCAACATGGCAGCCTGCCTATCAGGTGACTCCTTCACGGGAAGCGTTGTCGAGGTATCGTAATGAGCAGAATAGAGAAGCAGATGAAGAAGTCGATCGAGCGCGCTGTCGGGGCTCACAAACCTGAAGGGAAATCACAGACCCTTCCCTTGAATCCGAAGGCCCCGAAGTACGTCGCCCCACACCGACACTGCGCCATCTGCCAAACCCCCATTCACCAGGATTCAGAACCTCCGGTCTGCGCTGACAAGGAATGCATCAAGAAGCGGGAGAAGCAGGAGAAATCGAGGAAGCACCTCAACATCATGCTCTATCTCTTCCCGGCGATTGCAATCATGCTATTCATGCTGCAATTCATCAGGTGAGAGCGAAGAGTTCATCCACGACGAAGGGGAGTTGATGACCGATGATGGTACGCATCCTCTCCATACTGCCCCTTGCGACCGGGTCAATCTGCATCCTAATCGTACTCATCGGAGCCATCGGCTACACAGCCGACTCCGAAACCGTGGGCATCCCAATCCCTCCGTGCGCGCCCGGCTCTGATTCGGTCTGTGAGGTCGGGATGAACCACGACAACCTCTCGATTCCACAACCATTCATGCTGCTCGATGTCAAGGTGACGATGGAATGGGACCATCCGAATGACGCCTGGGTGGCCATCGTGGACGCTGAGCAGATCGACTATGACAAGTGCGAACCAAACGACCAGGGGTTGACCGGTTGCACACTCTCGGACTTCACGATTCTCGCAGGAGGGCCGGAAAGTGAGGGCTCACTGGAGTGGGATTTGGAGCCGGGCTCCACCCGATTCATCACCGCAGGCAAGGCTGGAACTCTCACCCTGGACACTAATGTGGTGACCTACTCCTATTCCGTCGGTCTCGGACTCGCCCCCCTACTCCTGCTCGGTGCGGTCGGAGTCGTGCTCTGCCTTTCGGGAGTGCAGATGGCGTTCCCCATCAAGTTCGGCAAGAAGGGTGGCTCAGCGGGGCGTTGAAGAACTGCACGCGAGTCGAGGAAATTGAGGGAGTCGGATGGCCGGGTTCAAGTGTCAGGGTTGCGGGGTCGAAATCCGCGTCGAGGGGTTGGCTGACACCCGCTACGGACACAAGGTCTTCTGCGTCAGATGTGGGCAAGTCACATCCACCAACTGAGTTGAGTCACTCGACTCAGCGGTCGTTACGATGCCAGCTATCTGGCAACGAGAGCGGATCCTCAACGACATCCGCGCCGATACGATCGACCATCTCCTGACGAAGCAGTTCGATGCCGTAGCCTTCAGTCGCAGAGACACAGATGTGCCCGCTGACCGGATTCTCGCCGGTGTCGATCTTCAGCAGGTCGGCCTTGCCGTCAACAATGAGCAGCGGGGTCTGCGGCAGAAGTCCGGCAACCTCCTTCAGCAGGTTCTCCTGAGATTCCATCGAAGTCCCACCATGTTCCGCAGGATCCATCAGATAGAGTACGAGTGAGCCAATGTGTTCGAGCGCGACAATGGCCTGCATCTCAATCTGGTTCCTCTCTTCCATGGGCCGGTCGAGAAGGCCGGGCGTGTCAACCATCTGGTAGCGACGCCGTCTCGAGGTGAAGTGGCCGACGTGCAGCTGCTTGGTAGTGAACGGGTAGGAGGCGATTTCAGGATCACCGGAGGAGAGAGCCGCAATAAGCGCCGACTTTCCGACATTCGGAGAGCCAGCGACTACAATGCACGGTTCCGAGGAGTCGATGGAGGGGAGCTCCCGGAGTGTGTCGCGAGCGTTGTTGAGCCAGTCTAGGGAGCGACCGACTTGGTCGACGATGGACGAAATCCGCCCATAGGCCTCTCTCCGCGTGGCGTGCATCATCTCGATGTTCATCATCCGTTGCAATTTTCGGACATTCTGCCTTGCGATGTTCATCGATTGCTCAGCTGCCCACTGAATAGTTGAGAGGTGGTGACGGTAGTCGTCACAACCGACTGCAGCGTCGATGAGAGCGCGGTCAAACTCGGACTGCTTGTCGAGAGAGGGCCATTTCATCACCCATCCCTTGAGGGTAGCATCTAGGACGTCCCCGGCAGACTGAATCATCCGAATCATCTGCTTTCGCGTGCGATACATCCGGTTTGGGTCTTCGACCTGGTCCTTCGCCTTGGTGGCACGGCTGAACGCCTTGTCGAGCAACTCGTCTGAGGTCAGAACCGTTGGCAACCTCTTCCAGACTACTACGGCCACTCGACTCCCTCCGACTCTGCCGGCTTGCCCATCCCTCTTGAATGCATTAGTCACGAATTCGATTGGGTTGGGGTGGGAACTTTTCTAGCGCACTCGCGGCTGATGAGGTGTAACTATCACCTCACCCCTCCCACCAAAAACCGATATGTTCCGGCCAATTAGGCGATGGGACTCTTTTCAAGGGTCGAGCCTCTCAGGTGCGTTGGGGCGGACAGGATGGCTGAACGGAAGAGGCGCAAGAAGAGCAAACATCCAGAGTTGCCCGATTGGGCAGTGACACTTTGGGAAGATGTCGGTGAGCCCGACATTTCCGGCATTCAGGATGTGCTGAGTGGCCCCCTCCTAGAACGACGCTGCGGCCTCCGCCGAGACGATCTGATCGAGGTACTGCTCGATGCGCGGGCTCTCCCCAAAGGAATGGAACCGATGATGCAGGGTCGGTTGATTGGGACTAACAAGAGCAGCATCGAACTTCTCACCTCCGACCTCAACTACCACTATCTTGCGCGCGATGTCATCGTCGATGTGATTCTCATCGCCCACATGCGACCGCCCTACATCGAAGACAGGGAACTTCTCGACTTCGAGCGAGAGGACATGAAGCGGCGCAACTCACTACATGAAGAGGTCGAAAAGCGCTCGACTGGCGACGACGACAGCCATGTCTGGGGTTGAATCAAATGGCGCTGCATGAGAAACGCTGCATTCCCTGCGAGGGTGGTGTTCCACCGCTCGATGATAGTGGGCGGGAGCCTCTTCTCTCGGAACTGAATAACGGCTGGCAAGTAGTGGATGGCCACCATCTGGAGCGAACTTGGAGCTTCCCCGACTTCGCCGAGGCGCTGACATTCGTGAATGCCGCGGGTGCTGTTTGCGAGGAGGAGTTTCACCACGCCGACTTCGACTTTGGCTGGGGTCGTGTCAAAGTGACGATTTGGACTCATAAGATTGACGGGCTCACCGAGTCCGACTTCGTCCTCGCAGCAAAACTCGACCAAATCTGAGGTTTTTACTGACTGTTGGTGGCTGAAATGCTATTGATGCGAAGCCCGTCCCAAAACCATGGTGAAGGACCCGAAGGGCCGCGCAGAACCGGGATATTCTCGCCATGTGTTCATCTGTGGCCACGAGCGCCCGCCCGACGCCTCTCGCCCCTGCTGTTCGGCCCGCGATAGCATTGCGGTGATGAAGCGACTCAAGGTGGCTGCCAAGGAGGAGGGGATTTCTGGGGTCAGGGTGCAAAAGTCAGGGTGTCTCGACTTTTGTGAAAATGGCATCTCATGCGTCGTCTACCCAGAAGCGGTCTGGTACTCAATCAAGAATCCCGACGAGGACATCCCAGCAATTCTTGAACACCTCCGAACTGGCGTCCCCGCAGAATCCTGCCGAATGAAGTTGGAGGATTGAGAATGCGCTCCGTCGTCTACACGAAACGAGGCGGCATGGATGCGATTGACATCTCGGAATCGCCCTCCCCTCAACCCGGCCGGGGTGAGGTTTTGATTGAGGTTCATCGAGCCGGAATCAACTTCGCCGACCTGATGATGCGGCAGGGACTCTACTCGCCGGTTCCACCTTTCCCCTTCACCCCGGGTTACGAAATCTCTGGAGTTGTGAAGGAACTTGGAGCAGATGTCGAGAACCTCTCTTTGGGCGACCGCGTGGTCTCATTGTGTGGAATGGGTGGCTATTCGGAGCAGGTTGTGACTCTCGCCGAGCGCTGCTTCAGACTGCCGGACTCAATCTCGTTTGACGCCGCAGCAGCACTTCCAGTCACCTACCTGACTGCACACCACATGCTGACCTATCTGGGGAATTTCCAACCGGGAGACACGATTCTCGTTCACCACGCTGCCGGAGGGGTTGGGACTGCGACCGGCCAACTCGCAAAGGCGCTCGGGGCCTCCAAGGTGTTCGGCACCGCCTCCACCGGGAAAGCAGACTTCGTACGCTCGCTCGGAATGCGCTTCATCGACCGGGAGAGCGAGGACTTCGTTGAGGTGTGTAAGCGAGAGACCGACGGATTAGGAGTCCACCACGCTCTCGACCCGGTCGGGGGCAAACACATGATGCGCTCCTACAAGGCGCTCCGCTCTGGCGGGAGATTGTACGCCTTCGGCGGCTCGGCCGCGGTGAAGGGGAGCAGACGCTCGATGGTGACGGCGCTGCGAATGGTGTTGACTACTCCGAAGTTCAATCCGTTCAAGATGATGAACTCGAACAAGGCGGTCTTCGGAGTCCACATGGGTACCTGGAAGGACGAGGCCGTACTGAAAAGTCAGGTGATGGCGCTGGTGGAGATGCTCGAGGACGGGCAAATCTCTCCGATCGTCGACAAGGTGTTTCGGTTTGAGCAGGTGGCAGCGGCGCAGCAGTACATGCACGACCGCAAGAATCGAGGCAAGGTTCTACTCGATTTCTCTCCAGAGTGAGTGAATAAACCGCTGCGGTTTCATTTTTTCACTACCCCACGATTATGAACTTCCGAGAACCGCCGACACTCGCGAGCCTAGTTCGCGGGGGTATCGAAGAATGGTCGAGTGCAAACTGGTGAAGTGGTTCGACGAAGTGAGCATGGAAGATGCTGACTCAGTCGGTGGTAAGGGAGCATCTCTTGGGGAGATGCACCGAAATCTGACGAATTCAGGGGTCCGAATACCCAACGGATTCAATGTCACGACAGATGCCTACCAGACCTTCGTCAGCGCTGAGGCCCCCAGCACCGATTGGCAAAATGTGGTCGAGCCGGAGGGAACTGACGAGATTCGTGAGCAGGCATTGCAATGCAAGACTCTTCTCAGCGCCCTGAGACTGGTGCTCGACGGCGCTGACGTCTCAGACCACCTCGACCTGCACGGGAGAGCGAAGTTGGCGCGGGCGCTAGTTCGGCAGACACCTGTGCCTGAGGTGGTTCGTCAAGCCATCATCGAGGCGTATGGAGAATTGTGCGAAGAGTATGGACAGGGCGTCGATGTCGCGGTCCGCTCCTCTGCCACCACCGAGGACTCCGAGGATGCGTCGTTTGCCGGCCAGTATGAGTCATATCTCAATGTCAGCGGCGAGCGCGCGGTGATTCGTCAATGGCGGCAGTGCGTGGCGAGCCTGTTCACAGAACGGGCGATTGGCTACCAGTTGGAAAAAGGGATGAATCCCCTCGATTCTGCGCTTTCCGTCGTCGTCATGAAGATGGTTCGCTCTGACAAGGCGGCTTCTGGCGTTATGTTCACCATCGACCCCGATTCGGGCCACCGCGAGGTCATCCACATCGCTTCATCCTACGGACTTGGTGAGCTGATTGTTCAGGGGAGTGTTACTCCTGACACCTTCACGGTCTGGAAGGAGGGGCTCAGGCGGGGTAACTTCGCAATCGTCCACAGGGTACTCGGCAGCAAGGATCAGCGGATGGTCTACGCTGACGATGGAGTTCACGAAGTGACGACAGAAGAGGTCGCGCTCAGCGACAGGCGAGGTTGGTCGCTATCCAACAAAGAGTGTCGAAAATTGGCCTTGATGGCGCTTGCAATCGAGGAGCACTACGGCCATCCAATGGACATTGAATGGGCGAAGGATGGCAACTCTAGCGAGTTGTTCATCGTTCAGGCTAGGCCGGAGACCGTCTACGCCCGCACCGACGAGGCGAAGTTGGAACTCTATCTCATGGAGCCGGCTCTAGTCGAGCAACTCAAGCGCACCGGCAAGGTGCTGGCAACCGGGCAGGCGGTCGGCAAGCGAATTGGCACCGGTCGAGTCAGAACTTACCGTTCGTATGGCGAGGTCCTCGACAGAAAGAGGGCGATGCGGAAGAGAGTGGCCGAGGGTGTCCGGATGGAGGAAATCCCCTTCGAGCAGCGGGTCTTCGAGCCGGGTGATGTCCTAGTCACCGAGATGACGACTCCGGATTGGGAGCCACTCATGAAGCAAGCCTCGATGATAGTCACCCGGAAAGGTGGTCGGACTTCACACGCCGCCATCATCGCGCGCGAATTTGGAATTCCGGCGATCGTCGGCTGCGCGCGGGCGATGGAGTTGGAGAATCTGACTCCAGTCACCGGAAGTTGTGCAGAAGGGGATGACGGATTCATCTACGAAGGAATTCATCCCTTTGAAATCGAAGAGATCGAAGTCGACACAGACCTTCACCTACAGACCAAAATCAAACTGAATGTCGGATTCCCGACGAAGTCCCTCACCGATTCCCAACTACCGGTTGATGGGGTTGGACTGGCCAGAATCGAGTTTGTGCTCTCATCGGAGGTCTGCATCCACCCGCTGGCGTTCGTCCACCACGAGGCACTCAAGCAATATCTCGAAACCGGTGAAATCAGTCAGGAACTGGCGCCTTACACAGAAGCGCTCGAAAGAGAGGATGAATCGGTGGCTCGGCGGGCAGTCGAAGAGGTGGCGAGGCGCGCTTGGGACTATGAGGACAAACGGGGGCTGTTCATCGACAAGTTGCGCGAAGGGGTCGGCCTCATCTGCGCGGCCTTCCACCCACGCCCGGTTCTGGTACGGCTTTCCGACTTCAAGTCAAACGAGTATCGAGAGTTGCTCGGAGGGAGGATATTCGAGCCGAAGGAGGAGAATCCGATGATTGCCTGGCGTGGTGCGTCTCGCTATCTCGACCCTGTTTTCAAACCCGCATTTGAAATGGAACTTGACGCGATGGCATCTGTCTTCCACGATTTCGGACTCGACAATCTGCAACTGATGGTGCCCTTCTGCCGCTCACCCGAAGAGGGTGAGGCCGTAATGCAACTCCTGGTCGAGAAGAAGGTCAGTTCAGCCGACGGTGTCCCACTCTTTGTGATGGTCGAGTTGCCCTCTAATGTCATCGACGCCGAGAGCTTCATCGAGAAGATGGGACTGCAAGGCGGTTCAATCGGCTCAAACGACCTTGTGCAGACGGTCTACGCAGTCTCAAGGGACGACCTCGAAGGCTACCAGCACCCAGTCGACGCTCGCTCACCCGCGGTGAAGACGATGATTCGGGATGCGGTCGAGAAGTTCACCAACGCAGGCCTCGAAATCGGCATCTGCGGTCAGGCACCTTCCGACCATCCAGAAGAGTTCCCAGCCTTCCTCGTCGACTGCGGAATCACCAGCATCTCCGTCACTCCGGACACCGTGATGGCTGTACGAATGTCAGTTGCTGAAGCCGAAAAGGCTGCGGGGTTGCACGAGTTCCAACAAGAGTGGGCCGAATAAGGAGCAACATTGGTCTTGCGCAATCCGAGGATTACAGTTTCACTGGGCGAGTTGCACCGCAAGCCTGGCACTTGAGAAGTGTGGTTCGGTCCTCCTTGATGAACTGGGTGTCGGGGGCGTTGCACTGGTCGCAGAGTATGTAGGTTCGGACATAGTTTCCGAGTTTTTCCTTGATTCTCTTAGGCGGGATTCGGCCTTTGAGAAGGACTCGATGTTCCTCGCGGCTGCCCGAGGTTCCGAGTTCGTTCTGCAGGAAATGATAGACATGGTTCCCGTCCCGGTCCATCATATCGACAATCTCCGAAAAATTGCGGATAATCGTCTGACTGCCCTCAATCATCACCTTCGGTTCCGGTAGTTTCCAACGGGCGGACGACGAGAGGTCCCGGGGGATGTTCTTGCGGGCTCGGTCGAGCAGAGACTCGTAGTCGAAGTCTGTCATCGAAGCGGCCCACCCGCGACTCCCTGTTTAACCCACCGTTCAATCAATAGGGGACAGTTGCGCGAGGGCGCAGTGATGGGCGAGCCGGTCAAGGTGCAGTTCACGCGCATTGCAGATGGTGCCGAGGCTCCGACTCGTGGCTCGCAACTGGCCGCTGGTTGGGACTTGCGTTCGCTTCAGGAAACCGTGGTGAGTTCCGGCTCGAGTAGCAGGGTTCGCACCGGGCTGAAGGTGGCGATTCCGGCTGGTTACGAAGGGCAGGTCAGGGCCCGCTCCTCACTCGCTTCCAAAGGGCTGATTCTTCCGAATGCGCCGGGCACAATAGATGCGGACTACCGAGGCGAGTTGATGGTGCTGCTCACTTGGATAGGCGAGGGGGAATCCTACACGATTCCCGCCGGAGAGCGAATCGCACAACTGATCATCGCGCCAGTACCTCAAGTGGAATTCATCGAGGTGTCCGAAGAGGAATTGAGCGATACCGAGCGAGGCGAGGGTGGCTTTGGCAGTACGGGTCGCTTCTGACCATCTGCACACCGCCTTAGGGCGGTGGGTTGATAGAGAGCCCACGGTCGAGTGTTTTGTGATGGCACTGAGCGTCGATGAACTTCGAGAGAAGGTACTCGCTCTGAGAGAGCGTGGCTTGAACGACATGCAAATCGCTGACGAACTGTCTATCAGCGCCATGACTGTTGAATGGTTGCAGGGTACCTCCGCATCGGAGGGTAAGCCTGAGGACATCAGAATAGGCTGGCGGACAATCGGTGTTCGACCGCAGCGAATCGATGCGAT
>Ga0310122_10001589_pt1 | contig 14487 bp, 10 predicted proteins | sample CB6_Bottom_1051__FD_203503 | JGI IMG/M metagenome (GOLD analysis project Ga0310122, IMG submission 203503) | Marine microbial communities from Western Arctic Ocean, Canada - CB6_Bottom_1051 | ecosystem: Environmental > Aquatic > Marine > Oceanic | place: Canada: Western Arctic Ocean | collected...
GGAAACGGCGGGTTCCTCTTCAACGGCGGGCGTATGTATATCGACATGGGGCACGTCGAGTACGCCACGCCGGAGTGCCGCGGTCTGTTCGATCTGGTCGCCGCCGACAGGGCCGGAGAAGTGATGGTCCAGAGCGCGCTGAATCAGCTCGGTCTGGCGGAGGAGGCCTCCTTCTTCAAGAACAATATCGACCACTATACGGGCGCCACCTTCGGCTGTCACGAAAACTACCTGGTGCGCCGCGATGTACCTTTTTCTACCGTGTTGCTGCCCGCTATCCTGCCCTTCTTCGTGAGTCGGCAGATCTTCGCCGGGGCTGGCCGTGTCGGCTGCCATACCGATATTTTCGAATACGGCAGCGATGAAGGGGAAGTGACTTACCAGATCTCTCAGCGCGCCGACCACATTGTCACCGAGATCTACCAGTGGATCCAGTTCAGCCGGGCGATCATCAACACCCGCGACGAGCCGCTGGCCGACTGGGGGCTCTACCGACGCCTTCACCTGCTCGTCGGTGATTCCAATATGTCGGAGTACGCCACCGCTCTGAAGGTGGGCACCACGGCCTTGATGCTGGAGTTGCTGGAGGAGCGCATCGTCCCCCAGATCCGCCTGCTGGACCCGGTGGAGGCCATCCGCAACATCTCGCGGGACCTGACCTACAAGTGGGAGGTGCAGCTTGAGGACGGCAGCTACTCCACGGCTTGTGAGATCCAACAGGAGTATTTGAGCCTGGCCGAGAGGTACCTGCGCGGCAAGGATGGGGAAGGGGACTGGGTGCTGGACGAATGGCGCTTCGTGCTGGGAGCGCTCGAACACGACCCCATGACGCTCATCGATCGCCTCGACTGGGTGACCAAGAAGTGGTTGCTCGAGTCGTTTATGCTCGCCGAAGGACTCGACTGGAACGACACCTGGATTCAGAGCCTGGACCTGGAATACCACAACCTCAATCCGGATAAGGGGCTGTATTTCGATCTGCGCAAACAGGGCTTGACCAAGCGCCTTCTCGACGACGAACTGGTCAATAAGTCGATGGTAACCCCGCCCCAGGATACCCGCTCGCGGGCGAGGTCGGGGGTGATGCGGGCTCTTACGGGACAGAAAGCGCGGTATGTTATCGATTGGGATTCCATATACGTCGAGGATGAGAAGTACCTGAACATGGAGGATCCCTTTCTCACCTACGACGTCGAGGCGGAGGAGTTCATTCGCGAATGTCGAATTCCGGCCCCGGAACTGTAGGACGCTGCGGTTGATATGGGGCGTTTCGTGAGGTACATTCAGGGCTCGCACCAAGGGCACCAATTGTAGGCGGTCTCGTTTAGAAGGGCGCAGCCTGGGAACGAAGGAGACGAGATCGCTTGGAAGGGTTTTGGCGATTTCAATGGTAGAACCTGCAGGACAGCCGGTTGAAGCTTCGGTTCAGCGCCTGAGACTCAGGAGTCGGCGGCAAGTAAATCGGGTGACGGCCAATCCCATACAGGGCAATCTGGGCCTGTCCCCGTTGCGCGCCACGGCCCGGCCGTCGGACCCGGGGCGACGCGGGAGTTCGCTTTTCGATCTACCTCGAAACGCTCAGGGGTTTCAGAGCAGGCTCAAGGTGCACGTGCGGGTCACCAACCCCCTTACCGCCGGGTTGAGTCGTCCATCCGAGGAAAGCCTCGGCCGCAGCATGGCATCGGCCTCTTCGAGGATATCCCAGCAGCGCGCCAAGTCCTCCTTCATAGATGGCCACAGTCGCCTCCTGCGAGCCCAGTCGAACGCCAACCGGACAAGCAAAGGCTTCGAAATCGATCTGAATCCACCTACCTTCAGCATCCTGGGATAGGTGTTACTCCCGTGGTCTCGACCCTCTCAGGGGGGCGCACACCGGCGCCTCTCCACGCTTAGCAGGTTCTCACTCCTCGTCATCACCGCCAACATGGTCGTCTCCGGCGTTTCCCGTTCGCTGGAATGGCCCGCGAGCTCATTACCTGCGTCCAAGCCACTGGCGCCTGTGGGCATGCGCAGGGCGTCTCTGCGCACCACCGGGACGCTCAGCGCACTGGTGATCTTCGCCAAGTTTCAGGGGGAAGCGGTCAGTGTCGTCGAGAAACCCGTGTGGGCGGACGATATTTTCGACCGTCTGCGGCCGGGGAGCTTCGCCCATTTCTACGATGAGATGTCGCGGGGACAGTTGCGGGTGGAGGGGCAGGTACTGTCTCGGCGCTATGCCTCCCGCAACCCGGCTTCGGCGTACGTCGCCGACACGCCGGGCACTCAGGGGAAGTTCGGTCTGTTCAATCTCGACATTCTCGAGCAGGCGGACCGAGATGTGGATATGGGTCTGTTCGACAACGACGGCGCGGACGGAATTCCCAATTCCGGCGATGACGATGGCTACGTCGACGTGGTTTTCATCAATCTTCTCACCGTACCACGCGACTTCTTCATCAGCACGGCTACCGGGCTGGCCAGCCTGGGGTTGGACACCGATTTCGTCAGCGATGATGTCGCGGCGGCGGGTGGCTTTGTCCGCATTCGCAGCCGTTTCGGAGGTTTTGGCGGTACCACCCAGCGCGGACAGACGTTCTCGGTGACCGCCTCGACCATGAGTCACGAGTTCGGCCATGTCCTGGGTCTGCCCGATCTATTTGACCAGACATTTCTCGGTGGCGATCTGACCTTCGAGGAGGCCAGTGCCGGCATTGGCAAGTGGGGGATCATGGGCCTGGGCACCCTCGGATGGAATGTGGAGGACGGCCCCAATGCGTTCTGCGCGTGGTCTCTGGCGCGCCTGGGCTGGCTGGGCCCGGACAACGGGAACCTCGTCACGGTGACGGCGAGCCTGCGGGACGTGGAAATGGAGCAGATCGACCGGGGCGGGAACGTGTACAAGATCCCCATCTCTACCGACGAATACTTTCTCGTCGAAAATCGGCAGAGCTCGGGTAGCTACTACAACCGCAATATTCCGGGAGGCGGGCTCCTCGTCTGGCATGTGGACGAGCGCTCCGACAACGACGAGGAGCTCCACAAGCAGGTAGACCTGGTGTGCGCGGATGGGCTGTACACCGATAAGGGCTTCCCCGGATCCCTTGCCGATCCTGTAAACGGCCGTGATAATCTCGACTACTGGTCCAAAGATGCGGCGTACGTATCCGAGCACAACGGCAACAGGGGGGATGCGGGCGATCCATTCGACGGCGTCAAGTACACGCGTTTGGCCTTTGACACCAATCCGGGAGCTCGGGTGCACACCGGACGCAACCGCAATCTGACCATGGGCTTCGCCCTGGAGAACATTCGGTCCCTCGGCGGCGGTCGCATGATGCTGGACATCCTCGTCCGGCAACCATTAGCGGGCCACATCGCCGCGGATACCACCTGGTCGGGGCGGGTGTCGGTAGACGGAGATATCACCGTCGAACGCGGAGTGACCCTGCGAATCGAGGCCGGTACGACCGTTTTGTTCGCCCGCGGCGATCGCCGCGGCAGCGGCTTTGACCCGCGTCGCGGCGAGCTGCTCGTGTACGGTAATCTGGAGTTGGGATCCGGTGCCGATCCGGTCGTCCTACGTTCGGCAAGCACCTCTCCCAGGAGCGGGGACTGGCTGGGTGTTCTGCTCATGGACGGACAGAGCACGGGAATCGAGCAGGCCCTGGAAGCTGGACTTCTGGCGGTCAATCACTCGCGGTACGGTCTCGTGCGGCGGCGGCTGCCGCCGGGGCGCACGGTGTGGCGAGCGGGTACCCGGAACCTGCCGTGGGACCTGGTTGTGCCCGAGGGCGCGGTACTGGAGGTGGAAGCCGGCGCGCGCGTGAACTTCGCGGCGGATGACCTGAGTGCCAGCGGGCGCACCGCTGATCTCGTCGAGCTGGACCTGGCCGGCGAGTTGAGGGTTCGGGGGACCGGCACCAGTGAGGTCATCTTCACCGTGGATTCCGGCCTGGGTGACGCGCTGTGGTACGGCGTGACTATGAGAGCTGGCGCGTCCGTGGATGCAGAGAACCTGGACATGAGCCAGGCTGTTATTGCCCTGGGCGGCCCGGTGACTCGAGAGGGCGGCCTGCGCTTCACCGATGGCAGCATACGCCGTTGTGTGGTGGGCATGCGGGTCAACGTGGAGGCCGAAGTCGCGGTGGAGCGCTCCACCTTTACCTTCATTTCCAACGAAGGTATCCGGGCAGAGGGGGGCGGACTGCTGCGGGTAGTCGACTCCGAATTCAGGGGCAACGGGATGGAGGGTATCAGTCTGGGCGACTGCTCGCTGGAGGCGATCGACATCCGTCTCGAGCAGAACGGGCAACTGTCAGACGTGGGGGAAGAGCCCTCGTCCGGCTTGCGTGCCGAGGGCGGCCGGGGGCAGAGGATCGACCTCTGGAACAGTACCGCCACCCGCAACAGCCTGCATGGCCTGGAACTCGACAACTGGATGGGCAGGGTGGAGATACACGGCAGTGAGCTGAGCGCCAATCAGAGCCAGGGACTGGTCGTCGACGGTGCCGAACTGCTGGTGCTGGAGGACGTCCGCATCGAGCGAAATCTCAGCGCCGGCGCCACCGTCAAAGATGCCCTCGCCGAAGTCTGGACTACGACATTCGCCGACAACCTGGGAGTTGGATTGGTTCTCCGGGAGGGTGCCCGTGTCATCATCGAGATGAGCCATTTTCTCAACAACGACGGTCTGCTCCTGTCAGGAGCGGGCGATATCGTCATACGGACATCGGTCTTCGAGAACGCTCGCGTGGGCCTGGAGTCCATCGACTCGTCGCCATCGATAGTGCTCAGCCGTTTCCAGAACAATCTCACGGGAATCCGCGTCCAAGGAGCGAGGTCGCCGTCCGAAATCCGCGACAACACCTTCCTGGAGAATTCCGTGGCCATCCAGAACCTGAGCGGTCGGGAGCTGGCGGCAACGGGCAACTACTGGGGCACGGCCGACAGCACCGCCATCGCCGCTCTCTTTGAGGGAGAGGTGGATTGGACGCCCTTTCTGGCGTCGGAGCCGATCGCCACCGCTGTCGAGGTCGTTCGGGCCGCCGCGCCCAAGAGCTACGCTTTATACCGCAACTATCCGAATCCCTTCAACGCCGACACTGTCATTCCCTTCGATTTAGCGGAGGAGGCGGAGGTGCAGCTGGTGGTGTACGACGTGCTGGGGCGCCGGGCGCGATCGCTGGTGGCCGGATGGAGAATGGCACCCGGACACCACACGGTCACCTGGGACGGCCGCGGCGACGATGGGAAGACGGCTGCCTCGGGGAGTTACTTCTACCGGCTGCAGGCGGGGGAGTTCAGCGCGTGGGGCAGAATGCTGCTTATCCGGTAACGGGACGGGCGCTCTCAGAGGATCTGACTCTTGGGGTGGTTCATGCGCCCGATGAGAGAATACTTCGTATTCTCTCCCGGCTGTGCGCCATGTGACGGGCGCTCTTAGAGGATCTGACTCTTGGGGTGGTTCATGCGCCCGACGGGAGAATACTTCGTATTCTCCTCCGGTTGTGCGCCATATGACGGGCGCTCCTCGGTGATGATCATGCGCCCGATCTGGTGGGCGCTAGCGGTGGGGTGCGGTGAGTTAGCGGGAGATCATGGCGGAATCGCGGCTGGAGAGAGAGGCGGAGTTTCACGATTCGGTGTCGGCCGATGGGGCCCGTGTTTCGGCGGCGCGGTTTTACGCTGTGGCTACGGGGAAGGAGTTCTACTTCGACCTGATCAGGCGAGCGGTTGGGGAGAAGGGGGGGAGGGTGCTCGAATACGGGTGCGGGCCCGGTGGGTTTTCCTTTGACCTCGCCCGGGAGGGTTCTATCCGGGTGGATGCGGTCGATATTTCCAGTGTGGGAATCGAACAGGGCCGAGAGCGGGCGATCAATCTGGGGCTGTCTGACCGCATGTCGTTCCACGTCATGGATGCAGAGCAGCTGACTTTTGGCGACTCCACTTTTGACGCCGTCTTTGGCAGTGGCATCCTTCACCACTTGAACATAACGCGCGCCCTGCGCGAGGTCGCCCGGGTGCTGAAGCCCGATGGGCGGGCCATCTTCTTCGAGCCGCTGGGGCACAATTTCCTCATCAATATGTACCGCCGGCTGACCCCCCGAATGAGGTCCGAGGATGAGCATCCGCTGCTGATGGATGACCTGGCGGTTCTGTCGCAGTCGTTTCAGGAGGTAGAGCTCCGCTTTTTTCACCTGATCTCGCTGCTCGCTGTACCGCTGCGAAAGCTGCCGGGCTTCTCAAGCGCCGTCCGTTTTTTCGACTGGTTGGATCAGCTGCTGTTCAAACTTCCCATACTCAGAAGGCAGGCCTGGGTCGTCGTAATAGAAATGTCCGGCCCCTCCAGGGCGTCAGCCGGTGATCTGGCGCCGAACGAGCTCCTGGACTAGCTGGGGGTTGGCTTTGCCGCGCGTGGCCCGCATGACCTGGCCCATGAGAAACTGGACCGGCTTGTCGTTGCCCGTCTTGATTTTGGCCACGGCTTCCGGGTTCTCGGCGATGACGGCGGCTACGGCTTGCTCCAGTTCTCCGCTGTCCGATATCTGCCTCAAGCCCAGCTGTTCCACGATCTGTGTGGGGGACGGTGAGTCCTTCTCCCACAGGCGGTCGAAGACCTCTCGGGCCGCCGTCTGGTTGATGGTTCCGTCCGCTACCAGGCCGATGAGCTCTACCAGTTCGCCGGGGCGGATCTGCACTGCCTCGATGCCGATCTCCTCCTCCTTGAGCCGGCGGAACAGCTGTCCCACAATCCAGTTGCTGACTTGCTTGGGGTCCGATCCGGGCGCGGATGCGGCGTCTTCGAAGTAAGCGGCCAGGGCCTGATCTTCGGTCAGGAGTGCCGCCTCCTCGGTGGTCAGGCCAAATTCCGCTTGGAAGCGGGCGGCCCTGGCGTCGGCCAGTTCGGGTAGACGGGCGCGCACCGTTTCGATCCAGTCGTCGGACAGATCGACGGCCCTGAGGTCCGGCTCGGGGAAGTAGCGGTAGTCGTCATCGTACTCCTTGCTGCGCTGCTCCCTGGTGAAGCCGTCGTTGTCGTCCCAGCCCATGGTGACCTGGCGGATACTTCCACCCTCCTCGAGCGTTTCGATCTGGCGCTTTACCTCGTAGTCGATGGCGTTTCTGACCGAGCGAAAGGAGTTGAGGTTCTTCACCTCTACTTTGGTGCCTAACTCCGTCGAGCCTGTGGGCCGCACCGAGATGTTGGCTTCACAGCGCATGGCTCCTTTCTCCATGTCTCCGGTGGAGGCGTCGAGGTAGCGGACGAGTTGGCGGATCTTCTGCACGTACTGGCAGGCCTCTGCCGACGAGCGCAGGGAAGAATCGGAGACGATTTCCATAAGCGGGACACCGGCGCGGTTGTAGTCCACCAGGCTGGAGTTGCCCGAGTGAACGAGTTTGCCGGTATCCTCCTCGAGGTGGACCCGGACGATGCCGATCCGCCTGAGCGAGGGGCTCGTCCCGTCACCGTCGAGGCTCATTTCAAGCCATCCCTCCTCGCAAAGGGGCGACTCGTATTGGGATATCTGGTAACCTTTGGGAAGGTCGGGGTAGACGTAGTTCTTGCGATCGAAGACGGAGTGGTGGCAAATCTGGCAGTTGAGGGCCATACCCGTCATGACGGTGAGCTCGATGGCTCGTCCGTTGATGACGGGAAGGGAGCCGGGCTGCGAGGTGCAGACCGGGCAGATGTGGCTGTTCGGCGGAATCTGGAAGTGATGGGCGTAGCAGCGGCAGAACATCTTGGCGGCTGTTTGCAGCTCGACGTGGACTTCCATGCCGATGACGGTTTCGTAATTCATGTCTCGATACGCTCCTGACGCCGGTCAGGCGTAGAGCACATGCTCCTTTAGAAAGTCCTCAACAGCGGTGATGTAGTGCTCGATAGTCTTCGGATTTCGCCAGCCGTGTCCCTCGCCCTCGTATACGTGGTACTCGTGGGGGACATTGCGGCGTTTCAAGGACTCGACGATGGCGTCGGATTGGGCCTTGGGAACCACCTCGTCCTCCGCGCCCTGAAAGAGGATCACCGGATCGCGAATGCTTTCGGCGGCGAACAGCGGGGAGCGGTCGCGGTAGACCTGGCTGGCTTCTGGCAGGGGGCCCAGCAAGGAGTCGTTGTAGCGGGCCTCGAATTTGTGGGTGTCTGCCGCCAGCGAGAAGAGATTGGATATGCCGTAGCGACACACGGCGGCTCGGAAGAAACCCGGTCTAACGGTCAGGGCGCGCAGGACGGTATAGCCGCCGGCGCTGCCGCCGGTGATGACGAGGCGATCCGGGTCGGCCAAGTGCTGGTCTACCAGGTACTGGGCCGCGCCAACGGCGTCCTCGACATCATAGACCCCCCAGTTTCCCCGCAGCGCCTGCGCGTATTTCCGTCCGTACCCCGTGCTGCCGCGGTGATTGACCGCGACGACGGCGTATCCTCGGGTAGCGAAATACTGCAGCTCGGCTTCGAAGCCGACGTCGGCCTGTGATGTGGGGCCGCCGTGGATGTGGACGATGAGGGGTGGCAGGCCCCGAGTTTCGCGGTCGTGGATGGGAGGAGGATAGTAGAGGCCGTAGACGGGATCGCCGTTGTCGGCGGTCCACTCGACGGGCTTCGGCACCGCCAGCTCCTCCGGTTGCAGGTTCTCGCTCGTGGAGCGGGCGTGAATACGTGAACGGTTCCGGCGCACCGACAGCACGCGCGGGGAGATTTCATTGGATGAGGCGATGCAGGCGAAACTCTCGCCGTTGGGGTTGGGAGCGATCTGCTCCACCCGGGTGTACGCGGCCAGTGCCTCTACGGGCGTGGCCCCTTCGTCTCCCTCGAGCGGACAGCGGTAAGCCCGGCGGCAGCCACCGGCGGTCCTGGTGAAGAGCAGATGCCGGCTGTCGGCACTGAAGCCGATGACGCGAATTCCCTGGATCCAGGCCGGCATGCTGACATCCCCCTCGGCTTCGTCGAGACAGCGATGGGCCTTGGTGGCCAAGTCATAGAGCCAGACATCGCTCCATCCGCGGCGATCCGAGACGTAGGCGAGATAACGTCCATCGGGGGAGAACTCGGGCTGGAAGACGGCCTCGTCATTAGCGGCTCCGGCAAGGATGGCGGTGTCGCTAATGAGGGGAAGGCCCGCATCGGAGATATCCAGGTTTCCGAGCACGAGCCTGGTGGCGTCCCACGGCATGTTCGGGTGGTCCCACTCGATCCAGGCGAGCTGGCGACCGCGTGGGTGCCAGGTGGGCTGCATATAGAAATCGGCACCCGACACCAGAGACTGGGGCCAGTGTGCGCCCTGGGTGTCCACCACCGCGAGCCGGTCTTCGTCCTCGTAGCGGTGAACGAAGACGAGCCAACGGCCGTCAGCGGATACGGTGGGTGCGGCGGGTTGGCCGAATGCCGGCGTCAGCGGGCGGGGTCTGCCGGCGGCCAGGTCGCGGGCGAAGAGTCGCTCGCCCCGATCGACGAAGTAGAGGCGGCCAGCGGCTACGGTGAAGGCGCCACCGCCGTAGCCGACCCGGGCGCGCACGGAGAAACCAGCGGTCAGCTCCCGGGGGGCTTCATCCCCCTCCCCCTGACAGACGACAACGCCGTTGGCGCCGCGTCCCTCCAGCCACACGACGGTGCGGCCATCGGTATCCCAGGTTACGTCATTGAAACGAATGGCCGAGGTCAGGTCGCTCGCCCGGACGGGACTTTCCCACAGACCGTAAGGGAGGTCCCGGGCTCCGGGCAACTTCAGACCTTCTCCATAATCTCGACTTTGATGTGATCGGGGCCGTTGACGAAGACGATGCGCTGACCGGTTTCAAGTTGGAGGGGACCGGCCCAGATTGTGGTTCCAGTCTCTTCAAAGCGGGCCATGGTGCCGTCGAAATCGTCGGAGATAAGGGCAAAATGGTCGATTCCCTGATAGCGTCCAAGCTCCATGGCGGAACACTCTCGGTCGGTCACCGTGATCTGTACGTCGCCGATGCGGACCTCCACCCAGGTGGCGCCGCCGCGCTCGAAGGGTTCACCGGCGGTAGCATCGAAGACACGTTGATAGAAATCGACCGCCACCTGGACGTCGGCGGCCTCGTGATGTATGTGCTGGAAGGTGTAGTTGGGCACGGAATGCAACTCCTTTCGCTGCGGCTGTTGTGGGGCGAAGCTCAGTTACCGGGGGCGGTCGCCGCCGTCGGTTTACGCCGAAATGTGGCGTATCTTTCGGATTGAAGGAACTCATTGAGAACAACCTTCTCGCCACCCAGCTGATCGGAGGCATTGGCCGCCAATACCGCCGCGAGGCTGTTCATGCTCGAGGAGAAGGTGTTGAGCAGGTGCGAATCGTCATTCTCCGCCACGGCCCGTACGAAGGCGCGACTGATGGCCGTCATCGAATTCTCCCCCTCGGGCAGGGACAGGGGGTGGCGCAAGCTGTCAGCCGAAGGCTTGGATTCGGGCGGATAGGGTCCATCGTAGTAGTAGGCGACGGGCCCTTCAGGTTCGAACTTCAGGTGGCCCCGATTCCAGGCGATATCCATGTAACCGTCGCTGTAGAAGGTCTTTCGCAGACGCGTGAGCAGCAGGTTGAAGACCATGCCGGACTCCATCCCGAAGGCGACCGAGTACCCATCCGGATTGTCACCGCCGTCCTCTATGTCGTCGGCTTGTCGCGGGACGTAGTCGGCCCGCGTCCACGCCACGTCGCCTGCCCAGAAGCGCATGAGGTCGAGAGTGTGGATCCCGGATTCCACCACGGTGGATCCCGACCAGGCGAAGTTGGCCGCCCAGACGCGGCCGGCCGGCCCTCCCAACACCTCGGTATGGGTGTGCTTCACCGAATGGGACTCGAGCGAGCCATTGCCCACCGACGTGGCCATGACCAGATTCTTGTCCCGGAGGAACTGCTCAACGGCGATGTTGCTTATATCGTGTCGTTGCTGGAATCCGACCGTGGAAATGACGCCCGCCTGGCGTATCGCTGCGTCCATGGCCAGCGCTTCATCCTGGAACAGACTCACTGGTTTTTCGGCGAAAATGTGCACGCCGGCGCGCGCGGCTTTAAGGATTTCACCGTCGTGCCTGCCCGGGGGGATGCAGAAGTAGAGCGCATCCAACAGGTTCGATCCCAGCAGGTTCGATCCCATTAGGTCGGAAAACCGCGTGAAGGTGTCCACCCCGTCAAGGCTGAAGTCGTCGGCGACAAAGGAGCGGATCTTGGATTCCTCGAGATTGTCGGCAAAGGGGTCGCAGAGCGCCACGATCTGGGCGTCTTCGATATGCCAGAGTGTTTTCAGGTGCTGCAGTCCTCTCTGTCCAAGGCCCACTATCCCTATCCTCGTACTCGCCACCGCTTGTCCTCCAAGAGAGAGAGATATGACAGAATTCAGCGCCCACCGGACACCGCAATGATCCATCAGCGAAAGCGTCCGCCGTCGACCGCAATAGAGAATGAAGAATGGCAAATCAGCGATTAGGTGTCAATAGTGTGGAGCGCTGATTTTGGCTATCTTTCGGACGGAGGCCCTTGGAACTGCCAGTTCTCAACTCGACCGTTTCTGCCGCGAGGACAGCGATAAATGAGCGCCAGCAGAGAAGAGACCATCGTCGATCCCGAGTGGGAGAATTTCTTCCGGGAGAAGGGACAGCGCCAGCGGACGCTGCGGCATCTGCTGGGAGAGATGCCCGTCTTCAGTCTCCTGCGCGCCGACGAACTCAAGTGGCTGGCCCGCATCGTCCACGTGCGCCGGTTCAAGACCGGCGAGGTGGTCATTCGCAGGGGCACCCAGCGATCGGGTTTTTACGTGGTCCGCGAGGGCGCCGTCAACGTCGTGCGCAGCCACGCGGACGGGACTCAACAGGTGATGGGGACGCTCTACCCACCCGAGCTCATCGGCGAGTTCGCCCTGCTCGATGACCATCCGCGCAGCACATCCATAGTGGCTGCCGAGCCGAGCGAGCTTATCGGTTTCTTCAAGCCGGATCTCATGGACATTATGGTCACGAGGCCGGCCATGGGATGCGCCATTCTGCTTCGGTTGGCCGAACAGATGAGCGCTACCCTGATCAAGGACTACAAAGAGCTTCAATCTCTTGGATATCCCTTTCCCGATCAGTTGGGCGAAGAGAGAATGGATCCTACCACGTCGTGAAGCCGCGCAAGAAAAAGCAAAAGAAGAAGCCCGAGTCTCTTCTCCGTCGCCTGATCAGGGGCGGCGCGGGCGAGGGGAAGAAGAAAAAGAAGAAGAGCCAGGGCGTTCCCAAGAACGGGCGATCCGGCACTCCGGACGGCGCCAGGAAGGCCAAGCCGCTCACCCCCCTCGAGCGTTCGATAAAAGAGATCAAGCAGATGACGAGCATGGGCGAGAAGGACCCAGAGCGCCTGGCTATGATTCTGAGCAGGTTGCTTGGCTCCGAACAGGAGAAGGCCCGCCTGAACAAGGAGAAGTTCGACGAGATGGTGTGGGATATCGTCAAGCGGCGAGAGGAGGAAGGTGGTGGTGGTAGCGATTCGGGAGCCTCGGACACCCGGTAGGGCGACGGTCAGCTTCAGGGTGGGCAACCTTCACTCAGACTGCGGGGGGACGGGCAGGGGAGATGGAGGCCTTCACCGTTAGCCACGCCACGCCGCCGAGCCTGCGCCTGGCTCTGGCGGCAAGCCAGGTCTGCTGCCGAGCCGGATCCTGTCCGCCTACAGGGCGTCTAAAATACCTCGTAGATACTTGATACTTCCCGCGGCAATGGTCCGCGGATCAGGCTCGAATTCGAAGACTTCCACCGAAACATAGCGCTCGTACTCAAGCTCCTTCAGGGTCCGCATCACACTGACGAAATCGGTGTCGCCGAAGCCGGGACCGCGCTTGTTGGCGTCGTTGACATGGACGTGGTAGAGGTGGGATCCCGAGTCCTTGAGCAGCTGCGGAATGGACAGCTCTTCATCTGAGCCGCTGCACACGTCTACCATAGTCTGAAAGTTCGGGTGACCGACGTCGGCTACCATCTTGCGGGCCTGGGCGGCGGTGGTGATGAAGTTGGTCTGCTCTCTGCTCAGGGGCTCTATGCACAGGTGTACGTCGTTGCTCTCCGCTAACGGCGCACACTCCTCAAACACTCGCCGAGCCCGGTCCCAGGTCTCCTGATAGTCCCACCCTTCCTGGACGTTTCGCTGCTTGGGAGATCCGATAATCATCACCTTTCCCCCAAGGTCTCCGCAGAAGCGAATCAGCGACTTGAAGTAGTCGCAGGTGCGATTGCGGATGACGTCGTCCACGTGGTTGGTGTAAAGCCCCTCCGGACTGATCAGGAGCCAGTGAAGGCCGATGATCTCCACTCCGGCGGCGGCTGCCGCCGCGCGGATCTCCCGGCGCCTGCTGTCGGAGATTTCGTCGACTGTCGGGGCGAGGGTGAAGGGGGCCACCTCGACGCCGTCGTAGCCCAGCTGCGCGGCGTAGTCGAAGACCTGCTCGAGCGGCCAGTTTTCGAAGTATTCATTGCAGGTGCCAAACTTCATGTAACGCCTCCTTGGTTTTTCAGAACTGTCTGAGAGTCAGCAGGTCGCAGGTCTACCGCTGTCCGGTTTTACGGCTGGCCGGACTATTCTCTCGCAGGCCAGCGGCGGCGGCAACCCGCCGGAAAGGAAGATAGGTCAGGTGACCGTCTCTTCAACCCCGCGCGCCGCGCAGGCGGGGTTCGCGATCGCTTCTATGTGTCGCGGATCGGTTCCGCATCTGTCTCGGATCGCACACACAGCGGCCGGCAGCCACTCGAGGGAGCTGCTGGCATGGAGATTGATGGGTCTGGGGGGGACCTACTGTTTCCCGCGGACATCCGGAGGACCCCCTGCGCACACCCCTTGTCCGGCCTGGCGTCGGTCCGGCTGCACACGCCACGTCGCCCTGTCAGCCGCGTATCACCTGGCGAATTTCAACACTCTATCTCCGTGCTTTCCTGAGACTCTGTGCTTTCCTGTGGCTCTGGGGTTGTCTCGGGCCTGGCGGCGCGGCCCAGGCGGCGACTGGCACAGGCACTGCCGAGGCAGCTTCCTTTTCAAACGAGGCCGATGCACCTGTTCTGGAGGGCCGTGCGGCAGACCTGAAATCCACGTCGCGAATTGCCCTGCGCTGGCGATTGCAGACGGATTCAGCCGCGTACGGCCGATCTCGGCTCTATCAGCGGCTGGACTGGGAGCTCGGCGAAGGGAAGGGGATCTACGTGCTGGCCGAAAAAGACCCGGGGGAGAGTCGCTGGGACGACTTTACCACCTTTCACCTGCGTTGGGGGCGTCCGGGACTGCCGGTGGAACTGGTCGTCGGCGATCTGAAGCCTGGATTCGGTCAGGGTCTGCTCTTTGGCCGATACGCCAGTCGGGGCGGCGTGCCAGCCGCTGCTGGGCGGCGGGAGAGCCAGCGGATCGGTTATCGGTCCAGCGGTGAGAACGGGGCCTTGCGTGGGGTGGCGCTGCGATACCGGGGCCGCGGCTCAGAGGCGGTGGGCCTCCTTGCGGTGGCTTCTCTCGATGCTCGAATCGACGCAGACGG
>Ga0310122_10001590_pt1 | contig 14485 bp, 11 predicted proteins | sample CB6_Bottom_1051__FD_203503 | JGI IMG/M metagenome (GOLD analysis project Ga0310122, IMG submission 203503) | Marine microbial communities from Western Arctic Ocean, Canada - CB6_Bottom_1051 | ecosystem: Environmental > Aquatic > Marine > Oceanic | place: Canada: Western Arctic Ocean | collected...
AAACGAATGCGAAGCCCATGGCGCCGGTGTGGTGTGGATCCTCGGAGTAGGTCTCCTGCGAGCGACCCCAGCCGGGATGACGCAGAAGATTGATCGTCGGCGCGAGCAGCACATTGCCGCCCCTCGCTGCCACCTCGAGTCCGATGGCCAGGCCGACACGGCGTTCGAGATCGACGTCGAAGCTGGCCGCTCGGGCGATCGCGACCGGAAACGCGGTCGCCGTACCCGCGCGCGCACCACGCGGGCCATCCACCATCTTCCAGCGAGCCAATCCGAGCGACTCGTCACCGCCGGCATGGAAAAGCCCGTCGATGGGCCTCGGCTGAAGACCGCGGATTTCGTTTCGCTTCTGGGCGGCCGTCATCTTGGCCAACAAGGCATCGGTTTCGCGCTCGACTTTTTCATGGTCGATTCCGAGCGCGAAGTTACCGGCGGCGATCGCCTCTTCGTCGAAGGCCTGCTGGGTCGTCGGCTCTTCAGAACTCATCTTCTCTCCTCATGCTTCTCTCTTTCGAGTCTCTTTCGGCTCTCTTTCGGTGTCGGGCCTTCGCCACCGGGTCGCGCCAGGCGCGGATTCCGGCGATCTGCGAGTCAATCAGGGTAGCCAGAACTGGCGGCGATACGGCATCGTCTCTTCCCAAGATGGGAATCGTTCCGCGGTCCGCGAATCGGGACCGCTTTGCCCGAGTGGACCCCCCGTATCCGAGGATGAGACAATCCATGAAGCTCTACCAGACCTACCGGTCGCCCTTTCCGACCCGCGTGCGTCTCATGCTCTACACAAAGGGAATCGACGCGGAGATCGTGACGCCTCACGGATTTCACGGGGACGCGGTCCCCAAAACGAAACGATATTGGGAGGCGATCGCTTCGGACCCGATCGCCTGATCAAGGAGACCCGCGAAGCACTGCTGGCATCGATGGGTCGGGGCTGATCGGCAACCGATCATCACGATTCGGAGGCGATCGCTCAGCCTCAGGCCATTCGCGCTTGCCATGCTTCCGTCATCGGATCGCGCACGCGACCACAATGCTCGTCCCCGGGGAGAACGAAAATTGCGCCGAACCCGAAAATCACGACGCCACATCGTCCTCTACTCGGGCGGGCAGGAGCGCCGCAATGCGCTGATCCACGAGAGTCTGCTGACCCTGGCGTTGCGTCGCTCTGGAAAACAAACCGGGACCGAGATCCGCATGACCTACGTCGCCTTCACGCAAGACGGGGCGGCCCATTTCTATCGGCGCTTCGTGCGACGCTACCAGGCGTTTGGCGGGACGGACTTCCATTGTCTCGCCGCCGACGACCCGACCCTGACTCACGTTGGCCCGGTTCGCGCCCGAGCCGCGAAGATTCTCCTGTCCAGCGATATCGTCTATCTCTCGGGAGGAAATACTTTTCACTACCTGAAGCACCTTCGACGCTCGGGACTCCTGCGCGTTCTGCACCGGTTCGCCGATCGAGGCGGCGTACTGGCCGGTCTCTCCGCCGGCGCCATTCTGGCGACACCCCATATCGGTCTGGCCGCCTACCCGCCCTTCGATCGCGACGAAAACGAAGTGGATCTGCCAGAGTCACGCTGGGGCGCCCTGGGCCTCGTCGATTTCGAGTTCTTTCCACACTTCCGAACTTCTCGGAAGATCCGAGACGCCCTGCTCGCCTACTCGGAGCGCTCTCGATACCCGCTCTACGCCTGTCGCGACGGCAGTGGAATCGTGGTCGAAGGCGATCGCTTTACGGCACACGGCGACATCTGGCTCTTCGACCGGGGACAGGAGCGGAAAATTGCCGGCTAGGTGCCTGCTGCCGTCCGCGCCCGTGCGATTTTCGCTCTGCCCACGGCCTGCCAGGCGGCTAAGCTCCCAACTCGCAATTCACAGAACGGCGACCCGGTCCGGTCCCCAGAGACTTCGAAAAGGCCGGGCGTCGATTCCAGCGGACATCTCATCTGATTGATCCGCATCGAAACCAGGAGATCCACCCATGCGTGAAGCTGTCATCGTCTCAACCGCCCGAACCGGATTGGCCAAATCCCATCGCGGCGGATTCAACAACACGGGCGGCGTCGCCATGGCCGGCCACGCCATCCAGCATTCCATCGAACGTGCCGGAATCGACCCGGCCGAAGTCGAAGAAGTCGTGCTCGGCTGTGGCACGCCACAGGGAACCACCGGAAACAACATCGGCCGCCTGGCGGCGATGAAGGCCGGTTGCCCGGTCGAAACGACCGGCGTCACCGTCAGTCGACATTGTTCCTCCGGTCTGAACGCGATCGCCACCGCGGCCGGCCGCATCATCGTCGACGGATGTCCAATCGTCGTCGGAGCCGGCGTTGAATCGATCACGCATAGCATGACGGGATCGGGCTTCACGCTTCAGGTGGACAAACCGCTCGCCGAGCAATATCCGGGGCTCTGGATGCCGATGATCGAAACGGCCGACATCGTCGCCGAGCGTTACAACATCACCCGCGAATACCAGGACGAATATTCCCTCGAGAGCCAGAAACGAACGGCGTCCGCGCAGGATGGCGGTCTCTACGATCACGAGATCGTCCCGATGGATGTGCGCATGATCGTCAAGGACAAGGAGAGCGGTGAAACTTCCGAAGTGGACTACACGGTCACCAAGGACGAATGCAATCGACCGACAACGACACTCGAAGGGCTCTCGGGACTCAAGCCGATTCGCGGCGAGAAGCAGTTCATCACGGCGGGAAACGCCTCCCAGCTCTCGGATGGTGCGGCTTCGGTCGTGATGATGGAGGCCGGCGAGGCGAAGAGTCGCGGGATCGAGCCACTCGGCGCCTTTCGCGGTTTCGCGGTCGCCGGCTGCCAGCCGGACGAGATGGGGATCGGACCGATCTACGCCGTACCGCGACTACTCGAGCGTGCTGGGCTGAAAGTCGATGACATCGACCTCTGGGAACTGAACGAGGCCTTCGCCAGCCAATGTCTCTATTCGCGCGACACCCTCGGTATCGACCCGGAGAAGTACAACGTCAATGGCGGTTCGATCTCGGTCGGACATCCCTTCGGCATGACGGGCGCACGCTGCGTCGGACACATCCTGCTCGAAGGCAAGCGCCGCAAGGCGAAATGGGGCGTCGTCACGATGTGTATCGGTGGCGGTCAGGGCGCGGCCGGTCTCTTCGAGATCTTCTAGCCGCGATCAGCCAGTACGGGCCGCTCGCGCCGAAATTTCGGTGCGAGCGGCTATTTTTTTTTCGCCTTCTTGGTCCCCGACAGCTTCGCGCCTTTCACGGAGTCATTTCGTGCGCTGCGCTTCGACTCGCGGGCACGACGCAAGATCTCCTGTGCGTCGAGGTGATCGTCGCCGGCGCGCGCCAGGTATTCGTCGTAGCTACCGTAGAAATCCTGAACACCATCCGGGGTGATCTCTACGATTCGAGTCGCTAGTTCGTTCACGAACCAGCGGTCATGCGAAACGAAGATCAACGTCCCTTCGTAGCGCTTGATCGCATCGACGAGAGCATCGATCGCCTCCAGGTCGAGATGATTCGTCGGCTCGTCGAAGATCAGCACATTCGGCTTTTCCACCGCTTGCCGCGCGAACATCAGGCGAGCCGCTTCGCCACCCGACAGCGTCGAGAGCTTCTTCTTGCTGTCGTCGCCGGAGAAGAGCACCGCAGCGAGCTGTCCCTTCACGAATCCGATGCCCTGGGCGGGACAGAAATTCCCGAGCCAGTCATCGAGACTCTGACGCCCGGCCCCGACCTGCTCCTTGTGATCCTGGGCGACGTAACCCGGGTGGGTCTCATATCCCCATTCGACGCTGCCTTCGTCGGCAGGCGTCTCACCCATCATCACTTTGAGAAGCGTCGACTTTCCGATGCCGTTGGGGCCGATGATCGCCACGCGTTCGCCGCGCTGAATCGTGAGATCGATGCCATCGAGAACGATGTTGTCGCCGTAGATCTTGCTGATGCCCTTGAACTCGACGACCTGCTTGCCACTCGGACGCCTTTGATCGAAACGAAACTTTGGATAGCGACGAGAGCTTTCGGGCAGCGGCTCGATCTCGATGCGATCGATCGCCTTGAGTTTGCTCTGGGCTTGACGGGCTTTGGATGCCTTGGCGCGAAACCGTTCGACGAAGGCTTTGTGGCCCGCGATCTCCGCCTCACGCTTCTCGATCTCGGCTTCGCGGCGCTCTCGCTCCTCACGCTTGGCGCGCACGAAGCGTGCGTAGTTTCCCGGGTAGGCCTTGATCGTCTCGTAGTCGACGTCGACGATTGTCGTCGCGACGGTGTCCAGGAACCGGTGATCATGCGAAATCAGCAGCGCGGCGCCGCGAAAGCCGTCGAGAAATTGTTCGAGCCAGCGGATCGACAAGATGTCGAGGTGGTTCGTCGGCTCATCGAGAAGCAGTGCATCCGGCTCCGATGCGAGAACCTGCGCGAGCAAAACGCGGAGTTTGAAGCCGCCGGAGAGAGTGGACAGAGGCTGTTCGTGCACCGCCGTTGCGATTCCGAGTCCTTCGAGGATCTCGCCGGCGCGCGCCTCGAGACCATATCCGTCACCCTGGATGATGACCTCCTCGAGTTCGGCATAACGATCCCCATCGAAGTAGTCCTCGGCCGCCGCGAGAATCTTTTCCTTCTCGGCCATCGCCTTCCAGAGTGCGGCATTGCCCATCATGACGACGTCCAGGATTCGCACGTCCTCATATTCGAAATGATCTTGTTTGAGAACTCCGAGGACCGCGCGCTTGGGAATCGAAAGTTCTCCACCGCTGGCGCTTTCGTCTCCACAGAGAATCTTGAGCAGCGTCGTTTTCCCACAGCCGTTCGCGCCCACGATTCCGTAGCGCTCGCCGCGATTGAACTGAAGCGAGACGCCTTCGAAGAGCGTTTGCTCACCGTAATATTTCGACAAATTCGACAGGGAAATCATGGATTGGACCAGGGGCTCCGGACGCGATGGGCGCCTACCTTAGCGGAGACGGCCCGGGCCCGCGCGCGTTGCACAGGACCTGATCCCCGACCGAGCTAGGATTCTCACCATGCGCATCTATGGATCGAAAGTCTCCTACTTCACGGGCAAACTCGAGTCCTACCTTCGGTACAAGGGCATCGAACATGAGCTCCTCGGCCTGCCGAAACATGAAAGAGAGATCAAGGCCCAGCTCGGCAGCACGCAAATGCCTGCCGTCCAGCTCGACGATGGGCGCTGGATGTCGGATACGACGCCGATTCTCCTCTATCTGGAGGAGCAGCACCCGGATCGGTCGATCCTGCCCGGCGACCCTGTCCTGCTCTTCGTCGCGTTCTTGATCGAAGACTACGCGGACGAGTGGCTGTGGCGGCCCGCCATGCACTACCGCTGGACCTATCGCCATGATCGCGAACTCCTGTCCAGCAAGATCACCGACGAATTGCTCGGCCATATCCCGCTGCCTCGTTTCTTGAAACGCCGAATGGTCGCTCTGCGCCAGCGGACGGGATTCGTCATCGGCGACGGCGTTTCGAAGTCGACCCAGGCCCACGTCGAGCAGGGATATTTCCGCGCGCTCGAGAATATGAGTCGCATGCTCGAGCACCGACCCTACCTCCTGGGACGATCGCCTTCGATCGCCGATTTCGGACTGATGGGGCCGATGCTCCGGCATTTCGGTCAGGATCCGACGCCGGCCGAGCTGATGCGCGAGCGGGCGCCGCGTGTCTACGAATGGGTGGCCCGGCTCTGGAACGAGACCGGTGGCGGCCCGGACGCCGCGGCCGAGCGCCGCTGGGTCGAGGCGGTTCCCGAGGACACACTGCCCATGGTCCGGGAAATCTGCGAGACCCATCTTCGACAGCTGAGCTTGAACGTCGATGCGTTCTCGGCGGGGCAGACTCGATTCGAGGGCGTGATCCAGGGCTGTGCCTATCGGAGTTTGCCGGTTTCACGCTACCGGGTCTGGTGTCTCGAACGGCTTCGCGAGCGCTACGAGGCTCTCGGCGACGAGCACCGCGGCCGGGTGAAATCGCTGCTCCCCTTCCCGGAGGCGGAAATTCTCTGGAACGAGAAGCTCACGCTGCTTTCGGGCTACGACGAGAAACGCGAAGCCCCCTTCAATCGAGCCATCAACGTCTATGGCAAGGGATACCCCCGATGAGGAACCCGGCCTTCCTATTGCTTCTTCTCGTGACCGTCGGCGGATGCGCCGAGCGCGGAATGGCCCCGCCGCGCATTGAATCGCTCCACGAGGGCGACGCGATTCGTCGTCACGAGGGAATCAACGTTGCGACAGCCAATCTCTGGGGCGTATCCGTTCTCGGCATGGACTGGGCCGACGAAATCGACGCACGCTTCGCAGAACTGGCTGCTCGACTCGGTCGCAATGTCCCGGAGCTCGATGTCGTCCTGATCCAGGAAGCCTGGAAGGATGGCGCACGACGGCGGCTGCTCACAGACGAGGGTGTCATCCGGAACTTTCCACACCGCGTCGATGCCCTCGAAGCGCCCGGCGGCTCCGGGCTGGTCATCCTTTCCCGATTTCCGATCGTGCGGGCCAAGTTCCATCGGTTCCGCGCGCAGGGTCGATGCTTCAAGTTCTGGGAGGGCGATTGCCTGTCTGGAAAAGGCGTCTTGGCCGTTCAGGCACGGATCGGAGAAGAGCTCTATTGGATCGCAAGCACGCATCTCATCGCGTGTTACGCGAACGATGAAGCGTCCGAAACGAATTGCGATCAACAAGATCCAAACGGCGATGTTCGCTTTAGCCAGGTCGTCGAGACTCGCGAGTTCATGGAGCAGCTGACCGGCGCCGAACCCGCCTTGATAGGGGGCGATTTCAATCTGACTCGTTCCTCTCGCTACTACCCCGCGATGACGAGTCGACGGATTCCCGCGGATCCACCCGGAGCATCCCCGTCCGATTTGTCCACGCACGGAAATCGAGGCTGGTCGGAAAGAGGTGAACTCAATGTCAGTGCAGGACGCATTGACTATATCTGGACGCGGCGGGGACAATCGGTCCAGTGGCACGCAAGGGGCGACGCGCGACTCATTTTCACCGACCCGGTCGAACTCGACGAGGATCGCGCGATTCCGATTTCGGATCACCCGATCCTGGCCGTCTCCTATTGTCTGACTCATTCCCAGGGCGAATCCGGACCGGCTTCTTGCGGATCACCTCGACCCTGAGCGAAAATCGAGTCATGTCGTCGATCGATCTTCGAACGCGCAGGCGAATCGGGTTCTTTTGAAAGATTGCTTCCGATGCCAATACGTCTCTCCACCCTTTGGATGCAACTGCACATCCATGGTGGAGCAAGTCCGATGCCAATCGGGCCCCTCGCGGCTTCCGCGAAGAGCCACGACAAGGAGTTTTTCGCCTATCGGGATTTTAATCTGAAAGCCTTGGATTTCAGACCGCGCCCTGACTCTGGAGTTCGAAATATCGGCGATAGGCGCCGTTCATACGAGACACGAGTTCATCGTGGCTGCCGCGCTCGATGATCCTCCCGTCGTCGACGAAAAGAATCTGACTCGCGTTTCGTATGGTCGAGAGCCGATGCGCGATGACCAGGACCAACTTCTCCTGGCCAACTTCTTCGATCGTCCGCGCTAGATCTCGCTCCGTCTTCGAATCGAGCGCCGAGGTTGGCTCATCGAGAATCAACACACTCGACGGACGGATCAGCGCACGAGCAATCGAGAGGCGCTGTTTCTGACCCACTGACAATTTGCTTCCAGAACGACCCAGCGGTGTGTCATAGCGCTGCGGCAAAGCCTCGATGAACTCCGAGGCGCCCGAAAGCGCTGTAGCCGCTTCCATTTCAGCTTCGGTTGCATCCGGGGCTCCGAGGCGAAGGTTGTCGGCGATCGAGTCGTCGAAGAGCGCGGTCTCCTGGAAGACGAACGCGATCTGACGCCTTAGCGATTCGTTGGTGAATCGCGAGAGCGGAACGTCGTCGAGCAAGACCTCTCCACTCGATGGCGTCAGATAACCGCAGAGTAGATGCGCAAGCGTCGTTTTGCCGGCACCCGCCGGGCCCACCAGGGCCGTGACCTCTCCGACCCTCGCCTCGAGATCCACGCGGTCGACGGCCAGTGTCCCGTCGGCGAAAGCGAAGGAGACATTCTGCAAGCGAATGGATTTTCGAATCTCATCGGTGTCCGTGGCGTCGTCCGCATCGGTCTCCCCTGGGAGATCCATCAGGAAGAACACGCGCTGAAGTCCCGCCGTCGTGCTCTGTACGCGAAACCAGAGCGCACCGATTTCGATCGCCGAGGCAAAGATGATTCCGTAATAACTCAGCAGGAGTAGAAAATCTCCGCGACTGATCGAACCCTCGATGACCAGATCGATCGCATAGAGAAATGCGTATCCATAGAGCGCAAGAGCCGGAATCATCGCGGCAAATACCGCGAAGATGACGGCCCGCACGACACTTCGGTATTCACTGAACGAATCCCAGCTGTCCTTGTCGAAACGCTTCGCTTCGCGCGCTTGACCGCCGAGGCTCTGAACGGCAAGTACGTTCGAGAGTCCCTCTTCGACGGTCGAAGTCGACTCCGCTCCCGCGGACCGACTCGCGATCGACCGTCGGCGCATCGCCGCGGCGAAAGGCGTCGTCGCAATGAACGAAAGGGGCAGCATCGACAGTGCCGACCAGACGAGTACGGGGTGCTCCCCGAAAACAGCCTGGATCACGGCGGAGGTCACGAAAATCATCGCGACGGCCAGGATGGGGGTGAGCAGGATTCGGTAGACACCGTTCGTGATCGATGGGGTGTCGTACATCACTCTGTAGACGGCATCCCCAATTCGTTCGTCATCGAAAGACACCATCGGGAGCGCTTGAATTCGTTCGAACAGACGCGACCGGTAATGATGATTCAGATCTTGGGTCAGCCGAAGCGTCCAACGAAAGTCGAAGAGTCCAAGTATTCCTCCGGCCATACTAAACCCTGCGTTCGCTTCATTCTCGGTTCGCGTCGCCGTGTCATGGCCACTCGACAGGTAGGCTTCGGCCTGATCATTCTCGCGTCCCGACGTTCCGATCGCGCCAACCAGAACCATCAAAATCGCCTGAATCCCCACACACCAGAAAACCACTTCGACCGGAGTCGCGCCGTAGAGATGGGCCACCAGAGGCTCGATGAAAAAGGGCAGCGGGGTCAAGGAATCTCCGAACGGAATCCCCTCGATCGCCTGGTCGACGAGGATCTTGGCCGGCCACGGAATCAGCACCATGGGAGCCAGGCTCACAAACCCGATCAACAACTTTCCGATGAAGCGCCAGCGAAAGGGCTCGACATAACGAAGCGCTCGAGCCAGGAGTGCGATCGATTCCCGAGTCTCGATCTCTTTCGGCGTCGTCCCACTCACGCGCTGACCGCCCTGGCCGGCGCAGTGTACTCGGCCAAAACGAGGTCACGGTAGATTCCACCGCCTTCCATGAGCTCTTCGTGTGAGCCCGATTCGGCCACCGTTCCCGCTTCGATAACGACGATCGAGTCGGCGCGACGAATCGTCGCGAGTCGATGCGTGACTTGTAGAATCGTTCGCTCTCGTCCCCAGACGGCCAGGTTGTTCAGTAGCGCGAGTTCCGTCTCCGCATCCAGCGACGCCGTCGGCTCGTCGAGAATCAGAATGTCTGCCCCTTTGAGAACGGCCCTCGCGATCGACAATCGTTGGCGTTGGCCCGAGGAGAGCTTCGCACCGCGTTCACCTAGAAGCGTGTCATAGCCCTCGGGCAACCCGACGATGAACTCATCTGCACAGGCGACCCGTGCAGCGGCAGTGACTTCTTCATCGCTCGCCTCTGGAACGGCATAACGAATGTTCTCCCGGACGGTCTGCGCAAAGAGCACGTTCTCTTGCAAGGCGATCGAGACGCGAGACCGTAGGCTGTCGACGGTCACTTTTCGAAGATCGACGCCATCGATCTCGACGCTGCCCGAGTCGGGATCGAAAAGACGAAGCAGAAGCGCGACCAGCGTGCTCTTGCCCGAGCCCGTCGGTCCCACGATCGCGGTGACCGTTCCGACGCCGGCTTCGAATGCGATGTTTTCCAGAACGGGGCGGTCGGAACGATAACGAAAGGCGACATCGCGAAACGTCAGACCGCGCTGGACGGGTGCCAATTCGATCGCGTCGGGTGCATCGACGACCTCGGGCTCGAGATCGAGAAGCTCGAATACGCGCTCGAGTCCGATCGCGATGTCTTGTGTACGGCCCCAGGTCCGGAAAAGGAGCCGAACCTGATCCGTCCCGTTGCCGAACAAGAATTTGAATGCACTGTAGAGGCCGAGATTCCAGACCTGCATGCCAGCCACAGCCAGGCTCGTTCCAGCGAGCAGCGCCAGTTGGCGCTGTGTATCGATCGTCGCCATCGCCGTTGCGATCAAGAACGCCGAACCAACGATCCAGAAGGTGAAGACGCCAAAGCTCGCCAACATCGCACGGGCGGAGTAGGCCGTGGCAAAAGCTTTCTTGGAGTCCTCTTCGAAGCGGACTTGCTCCCGGCGCTCGGCTCCATAGGCCTTGATGACCTTGATGCCGACCAGGGTCTCCTGGATATGAGCGGTCAGCCCCGCGTTGGCTTCTCGCGCCGAACGAAAGCCAATGCGCAGACGTCGAGAGTAGTAGGCGCCAAGAAGAACTGCGGGTGGCCAGGTGCAGAGGAGAAGGAGAGCGAGTATCGGATCAAAGGCGACCAGGATCATCACCAGGAAGATGAACCGGAAAATCGCAAAGATGGGCGTCAGAAAGAGAACGTCGATCAGCTGCGTCACCATCGCGCTGTCTTGAAAGACGCGATACATCGCGTCACCGACCCGATTCTCTGCGTGGAAGCGAAGGGACAACGACTGAAGGCGTTCGAGCAGATCGACGCGCAGGTGTTGATTGACCCGCTGCAGAATCCAGACCTGGTAATACCAGAGCAGAATTCCGGCCGGGATCGCGAAGCCAAAAATGAACCCTGCGACCCACATCGCCTGCCGCGCGATATTGCGTCGAACCTCCACCGACAAGGCGTCGACGTCTACCGAGATCGCCGTGTCGAGTCCGAGGCTTGCAGCAGTCGCCACCGTGAGTGGATCACCCACGAGAGCACGTGTCCAGAAGAGATCGAAGAGGACAACGACGGCGACGAGCACAATGGCGCCGATCAGGGCGTACGCCGTCGCCAGAGCGGCGACGTGCCAGCGAACAGGACGCAGCATACCGATGCAGCGCCACAGCAAACTGATGACCAATCGAAAGCCGAGGCGGTCGCCCCGCTCACCGGTACCCAGCCGAGCGTATTCCGGTTTCTTCGGCCCGGATCGCACCTCGGCCTGGATCGAACTCATGCAGGATTCCCGTTATTAGTCGAATCTTCGGTTCGCACGATTGCGTTGCCAAAGCACTATTCTAAGCGATGTGATTCGACATTTCGCCCGACTCTTGATGCTCATTTTGGCCCTGATCGCCCTTGCAGTCGTCGGCTATTGGCAGTACGCCGAGCGAATCGCCAATCCGCGGGTCGTGCGTGAGTTGATCGAGGAATCCGACGGCGAGCGCGCGCGGCGAGTGATGCTGCTCGACCTGCCCAGTGGCAGGCAGATTCCGGTCAACTATATCCGCGAGAGCAACATCGTCTACGCCGCCGCAGACGGCGGCTGGTGGTCCGAACTGACCGAAGACGAACATCGCGTCACCGTGTTGATTCGCGGAGAAGGTCATACTGGTTTGGCGAGGGCGATTCTCGATGATCCAGAACGGACCGCCGACGTGTTCACTCGACTTCGACCCAATGCCGTCGAGGGCTTCGGAACACTGATCGTGATCCGGCTCGAGTAGATCGCGCGCCTGCGCGTCCGCTCGCGCAGAAATCATTCCGCAGCGCTTGCCGTTCGCTCATCCAGAATCACGCGGATCCTCGAGTGCTCGACTTCGTCCAGCGAAAAGCGACGAAGCAGAAACGCACCAATCAAATAACACGAGAGCGGAAGGAGAGAATAGAGAGAGATGATCGCCAGCTTTACACCCTCGCTCTGTTCAGCGTTGGGAATGAAGCCGGCGACTTCAAGGACCCACAATGTCGAGATCATCATGAAGCCGGTGGCCGATTTGTAGACGAAATTCCATGCGGCAAAGTAGGCGCCCTCTTTCCGCTGTCCGGTCTTGTATTCGTCATAGTCGATGACATCGGCTTGGATCGATGGACCGACGATGGCACCGCAGCCGGCGGCCGTCCCTCCGAGCGCGGCCAGGACAGCGAACAGAATGATGCGCCCTTCACTCAAGAAGAACATCCCGCCGAAGGCGCATGCGGTGAGTAGCATCGAAGCAATCCAGAGCCGTTTCTTTCCAAAGCGCCTCGACAGTGGCAGCCACAACCCCACGAAACAGACAGACGCTACCATATAGGACAGAATGAAGAGCGCCGTGAGATCCGGTCGCATGACCACGTAGGTGGCCACGTAGTAGGTCAAGACCGTAATCGCCGCGCCGCCCAGACTCTCGATCGAGTAGATGATCAGCAGTAGTCGCGCGTGGCGATTGCTCAGCACATCTCGAAGAGAATGAAGAGGGTTCGTCGCACCACGACCCTGGAACTCTGATCGCTCGCGAATCGTGATCGCCGTGATCAGGAGCAGAACGACCGTCACTGCGGCAACGACGAAGCTCGATTGGCGGGCCAGCGTCCTCGCATCGTCCGAATTGATCAGCATTTGCATCGCGATGACCGCGGCGATGCTGCCTAGCGACCAGATGACGTGACGAAAACCGAAGATGCGCGTGCGATCGTGATAGGCGTCCGTCAGCTCAGCCCCGAGCGCCGCGTGCGGGACGATGAAGATCGTCATCGCCGTATAGAAGCCGATCACACCGACGGCCATCCAGGCCACGAGCGCTTGGCCTTCCATTCCTTGCGGCGGGCTCCAGGCAATGACGTACACGCCACAGATCGGAATGATCGATGCCGCGATCCATGGACGGCGGCGCCCTATACGGCTGCGCGTCCGGTCACTCAGGAATCCGGCAATCGGATCCGAGACCGCGTCCCAGATCCGTGAGATGAAAAAGATGGTGCCGATCGCCGCGGGCGAGATCACGAGCACGTCGGTCGCGAAAGGAGTCATGTAGAGCGCGACGAGAAAGTACATGAAGCCTACGCCGAGCGTCGGCGAACAAAAGCTCAAGATCGTCGAGATGGGTAGTCGCGCCGCTGGATCGGCCGTCGTTGCTGCGGGCTGGGATTCTGAACCGGAACCAGTAGCCGGTGCCCGGTCACCGGTCGAGGCGGATTCGACGCGAGCACTGTTCATCCAGCGACGTTACCACCTCGCGAGTCGAATCCGATCAGCAAAAGTGCCAGACGGGGATTCTGCTCGGGCGAGCAGGATCGCGGGCGCCACACTCCTCGAATTCCGAGTGCCGGGTCACCGGCTAGGACTTGTCGTCGACGACCGCCATGACATCCATCGACTCCCCCTCTGGCGCCGGTATTTCAGTGATCGGGTCGTCGACGTCATCGTATTCGAGGCGAAGAGCACGACTCATCGTTGCGTGCAATTCGTATAGGCAGGTCACATAGGTCAACTCGAGAATCTCGGTGTCGTTCAGCCCGACGCGCAACGCCTCGAAGACCCCGTCGGGAACCCGACCGCCTTCGAGGACCAGACAATCGGTATAGGCCAATACCGCGCGTTCCAGATCCGAATAGCATGTGGCGACCGACCACGACGGGATCGCCTCGATCTTCTCTTCGGAAAGCCCGACATCCCGACTCGCCTTGCAATGCTGCGAGAAAACGAAGCGGCTGCCGCGGGCATACCCCGCGCGCGTTTGCGCGAGTTCTCGAAGTTGGGGAGAGATCTGGCGTTTCGGGCTGCGATAGAAGCCGAATCCAGCGACGGCATGGTCAAAACAATCCGGAACACCGGCGAAGACGGTCCACCAGTTGCCCGGAGTGCCGGTCGCGGTCCCCGGAGACGCCACCGGGTCTCGTTCACCGAAGAGCATCTTGTAGATCTTCTGTGCCGCCTCGTGCGCGTCGTCCTTGGGAACCTGTCTCAATCGTGGCATCGATGTCCTCTCGCTATTTCGGGTCTGGTTTCGGGGGGCTCGCAACTGCGAGCCGGTCGAGTCGCTCTTCGTAGTCCGGCCAACCGACGAGCTCTCGGGCCTGGTTGAATGTGGCACGCGGACTCTGACTCGTATCGCCCGCGCTACGCCCACCGGAGGAGCGAATTTCATCCGCTGCAGTCTGCATCGCTTCGATGCTATGCAGGAGAAGTGAGACGGGATAGAGCACCAGCGAATAGCCCATCGACTCGAGCTCCCCCGCAGTGAACCAGGGCGTTCGACCGTCTTCGACCATGTTGGCAACCTTCCATCCCGGAACGCTCGAGCAATATCGCTCCATCTGCCGGGCATCTTCCGGTGCCTCGAGAAATGTCAGATCGGCGCCCGCGTCGGCGAACGCTTCCACACGCCAGAGCGCCTCTTCGATTCCATCCGTAGCGTTCGCGTCGGTGC
>Ga0310122_10001591_pt1 | contig 14483 bp, 15 predicted proteins | sample CB6_Bottom_1051__FD_203503 | JGI IMG/M metagenome (GOLD analysis project Ga0310122, IMG submission 203503) | Marine microbial communities from Western Arctic Ocean, Canada - CB6_Bottom_1051 | ecosystem: Environmental > Aquatic > Marine > Oceanic | place: Canada: Western Arctic Ocean | collected...
TTCGGATTCCGCACCTTCAAAGCACTCCAAATGGCCTCATTCCATCAGCTTGGGGACCTACCCGAGCCACAACTCACCCACGAATTCTACTGAAGAGCCAAACTCACTACGCCCCTGTTCTAACAGGAGCTTGACCAGGTCTGGCTCCGCAGAGTCAGTAAAGTCCCAGCTGGTTCTGTCAGCATCCACCAGCAACGCTCCCAGGGATCTCCTGCGGGCGGGTTGCATCGGTTGCAAAGTTGTCGGCAATAGACTGCTGGCTGCTCTGCATTTCAAATCCCAGCGACAGGTAGATGCATGTCTCTCGCTACCGACATCCTGACAATCTCCGCGACTTGGCCCGGCTTTGGCACCAACGCGCCCAAGGGTGAAACTCAGACAGAATTGGATTTCGATCAAGACGCGGTCATTCGTCCTACAGGAGTGGCAGCCTCTGCTGAATTGCCTCGACCAAAAGTAAGCGTCATATTCTCTGGCCATTGGGTACATGTATTCGTCGTGGGAAGATCCCGCGGCCAAACAAAGGTGTGTTGATGAAACGACAGCAGCTGCTCTTTCTCTACTTGGGCAACAGTGCCCCTGATTCCAGTGCTATAGGATGGTCCATCTATGACGGGACGGGCAAAGAAAAGCCACCGACGGCGGTTGACTCGCCGCCTCCCTATGACAGTGTGCTGGCAGCGATGTTAGATGGTTGGCGCGTCATCCAGGTCCCGACTCTCAAGCCGGATCTCCAGGGCCAGGAATACCATACGGATTATCTGACCTTTGAGTATGTCCTCGAGCGATTGGAGGATTGTGATGAATAAAGCAGACCTGCTCAATACCAAACAGATGGCTGAATTCGCCAGCAACGGATTCATCCGGTTTGACGATGTCCTCCCCCTTGATCTATGTGCGGAGATAAAGGCGATTTTCGATGCGAATTCAGCGGCCGGGCGGGGGCCCATGGGAAGCCCCCTTTCGGGCATCTGGCCGGAGGACAGTCCCATGTATCGGATGATTTATCAACCCAGGGTCCGGGGAATGATTGAGAGTCTAGTGGGTCCGGACTCGAGATACGATCATCATGCGGTTCACAAGACACCGGGCGGCAAACTGGAGGCACAGGGGTTGCATGCGGATGCGGAGATAGACGTCCGTGAAGATGCCTTTGATATTCAGCTTTCGATTTTCGTGCACGATACGCCCCTTGAGATGGGAGGCACCCGCTTCCTGCCCGGCAGTCACTTCCGGCGCGTGCATGAGAGTCAGGTTGGTCGCTATCAGCATGTCAAAGGGATGTACCAGGTGGTCTGCAAGGCGGGAACGGTAGTGGCCTGGCATCACAATCTCTGGCATGGGGCCCAGCCCAATTTTACAGACGAGATGCGGTATATGTTCAAGCTGCGTCTGAATCCAACGGTCAAGCAACAGCTCTTGTGGAATACGGATGATCTGGATGACGCGGGAGTCAATGGGATCTTGTTCCACGGTCAGCCGTGGTATGGACAGGAAAACCGTATTGAGCAGTTCAATCGAATCCGCCTGTGGCGTTTCCTGACCAATAATCCGACGTTCGACACGGCGCTCTGGTACGGACGGGTGGAGAATGAACCGCAGTAGGTAATTCTGCGGGCCTCGGTCACGCTAAGTTTCCCGTCGCGGACAGGCGAGGTGTGGCAGCTTGTGGACGGCTATTCCGGTCGTAGGCGGCAACCGAGAGCCCGGCAGAGATTAATGGCGTAGTGGAGGAATCCCTCATCGGTTGGGTGGGTGCCGTCGATGAGAAGATCCGGGACGTGGGGAACGAGAGTCATGCCGTCCACCACCGTGACCCGGGGCAGGGCGGCTGCCGCTGCGCCGATCGCGGCAGAAAATTCGCTCAGCGTGCCGCCCACTTTGACATCGTCGCCCGTAGCTCTCCAGATCGGCGTCAATACATAGACTTGAGCCGATCGCGCCACCGTTTCGATCAGGTGTGCCAGATAGGACGTGACCGTGTCGGTGATTTGCTCACGACTGATCTCACGGCTCCAGTCGTTGGTGCCATAGGCGACCGTGACGATGTCCGGTTTGTAGGGAAGGTCATCATCCAATGCGGCCGGATCGAACACGTGCCCGCCCACGCCGATGTTCAGCAGTTCCATGTTCAGCATGTGTGACAGCTGCGTCGCATAGGCTGATGAAGGGCCTCGCGCATCCATGCCCTGGGTGATCGAGTCACCGATAGCGAGATATTTTGTTGGCGCCGGTTCGGCCGCTGACACCTGTGAGTGGTCATCGACCTCTATCGCGTCGAGTTCAAGGATAGCGCTCTGGGGAAACGTGACCGTGATCTGACGGCACCGCCGGCTCTGAGAGTCGAAAAGAACCATCGCACGCGTCTCCGGACTGGCATCGGTTCGCAACGCGCCGACATGCATTCCGTCTACGTTGACATCAATGCCCGCGTACTGACGAGCTCCCGCCTTGATTCGTCCGGTGAGCTGGAGGGTCGGTGAGTCGGTGATGATCTTCAACTGGATACCAGCGTTGCAGCGTGCCCGTATACCCAGGGCCTCGCTGGTGCTATCGAAATACGACACCTGCTTGCGCGTGAGGCGATGCAGCAGCAGGCCGGAAGCGGACAATTCCGTACGAATGCATCCGGTCAGGAGTGTGTGGAAGTCATCCCTATCAAGCAGATTCATGTAAGCTCCCTGTTCTGACGGTGAGGCTGCCAGGCATGGCTCAGAGGCCCAACTGCGCCATCCGCTCGAGCAGTGCCTCGTGGTTGGCTTCGCGGGTCTCCTCTTCGTCGCGCCCGGACCAGTCGTAGAATCCCTTTCCCGCCTTGAGCCCCAGTTCGCCGCGGGCGACCATTTCCGTGACCATCGCAAAGGGCTCGGTACTCCGGTCCAGATGGGGCCACAGCTCGCGCGCCAAGGTCACGTGCAGATCGAGGCCACCCAGGTCGCGCTGCTCCAACGGTCCCGACACCAGGTAGCGCAGACCGAAACCCATGCGCACCGCCTTGTCGATATCCTCGGCGCTGGCGACGCTCTGAGCCAGCAGACCGATCGCCTCGCGCATCAGCGCCCCCTGCATGCGATTGGCCACGTAACCGGGGAGGTCCTTCTCGATGCGGATCGGCTCCTTGCCGCAGGCCCGCCAATGGTCGTAGGTCCAGCGCATGGTCTCCTCACTGGTTTCGGGCCCGCGTGAGACCTCCACGAGCGGGATGATCTGGGCCGGCAGGAAGAAGTGCGAGCCGACGACGCGCCATCCTGATTCGATGTCCGCTGTGCTCTCCGCGATCGTCAGCCCCGACGAATTGGTGGCCAGTATTGAGTCTGCCGGTGCGAGCTTCTCGAGGTCGGCGAAGAGCTTGCGCTTCAAGTTCACATCCTCGGACACCGCCTCGACCACGAGGCGAGCCGAATTTACCGCCTCGGCGAGATCGGTCGTGGGGCGGACCCGGGCCGCGATCTCGACGGTGTCGTCTACCAGCCCGTAGCGAGACAGCTGATCCAGACTTCGATGGATCCGGGCCATAGCGACCTCGAGCTCTTCCTGACTGACGCCACAGAGCCAGACGTCTCCGGGCTGTTTCGCCATCACCAGCGCGATGCCGTGACCCATCAGCCCGGGGCCGATCACCGCTCGCGTCGGGTTCGTCATCTGGTTCACTCCCAGGTGATGCGGTGGACCTGCTCTTCGCCGGCGATCAGAATCGGCGTTGTCAACAGCTCGAGACGTCTCCGTCGAGTTCGTAGTAGCGTGTCTGCGCCGTCCAGGCCAGGATCAGGGTCCGGCGCACGTCCCTGGTTCACGTCTGCAACAACTCCGCCGACCCCGCCTCGTCAAGCGCCGGGCACGCCGACGGCCAGGCGCGTCAGCAGCCCCGGACCCGGAGTGCCGGCGCCGCCGGTGACGTAGATCGAACCCTCCGCGAAGCACAGATTGCTCGTCAGCGGGATGCCAGAGTCGTAGGTGGCCAGCAGCGTGCCATCCGCCGCCAGGACATGCAGGGCCTGCATCCCGTAGTGGGCCACCCACAGGCGACCTGCCGCGTCGAAGGCGGCGCCGTCGGGCACGGCCGTGCCTTCTGGGTCGGGGTGGGACGGCAGGTTGGCGAACGGCGTCGGCGGCCCGGCGGGGACCCCCGGCGCGTCCAAGCAGACGACGAGGATGCGGTTGCGGTAGCTCTAGGCCACCAGCAGCCGGCGGCCGTCCGGCGTCAGCGCCAGACCGTTGGCGAAGTCGATGTCGCGCGCCACGCCGCGGGCGCTGCCCGCGGCGTCGACGTGGATCACGGCTCCTTCCTCGCGGATCGACTCGGTGAAGTAGAAGCCGCCATCGCCGTCGAGGGTGATGTCGTTGGGCCAGCGGATCCGGTGACCCGGCCCCCTCTCCTTCAACCCAACCGCTCGCCGCGGCGCCCAGTAGCTTCCCCTCCGCGTCGAGGCGCAGGACGTGATCGCCGTGGCACAGTAAGTGATCGCCATCAGGCAGGATCTTGTGTCCGTTGGCGCGCCGCGCCCGCGTCCAGATCTTCCAGTCGCCGCTGCGTCTCTTCAAGACGTACCCACCCGGCGGCGACGACACGAACAGAGTGCCGTCGCCGTCGAGGACGGGCCCCTCGCAGAAGTGCTCCGGGCGCGCCACGACAACGGGGTCGACATCAGCCGGATCGGGCAACGGCGCGGCGGCAGGTTCGATCACAGGGGCTCCGGGTCCTCGGCGGGAACCGGCTCGCGCTGGAACCGCGAGCCCGGGGGCGCGGCGTAGGCCACGTCGAGATGCGGCGTCTCCCGACGCTCGTTGCCGCGCCAGGACGAGTCCATCAGCGCCTCGAGAGCCCCGGTGGTCAGCAGGATCCGCTCCATCGGCCAGGCCGCCCGTCCCGTCAGCACGAACTCCTCAATGTAGTGTACCGTGCCGGCGTGGTGTCCGAAGGGACGCACCGGCTGGGCGTAGATCTGCGTCGACACGGGCGGCGCCTGCCCCTCTAGGTTGGCGGCAAAACCGCGGTCCGTCATATGACCGTTGAGAAGGTAGCAGGCGCCCTGCAGGCCACTGCGGTACTCCAGGTGAAACAGGATCGGCTCGGGACAGTTGTCGCGCGGGCTCCCGGGCCTGCAGGTGTCGCTGCGGCGCAGGGCCGCTTCAAGCAGCGGCTCAGCCCACTCGTTTGCGTCGGTCCACTCCCACACGGGCGGTCCCTCCAGGCACTGCACAGCGGCGATCCCGGTTTCGCCGCCGGCGCGGCGCTCGACCATGCACTGCAGGATCTCGAGGGCGTGGATGCCGTAGTCCTCCTTGGGACCGTGAAAGGTTGTCAGGGCCTGCGTAACCGGCGCGCCGATGTCGAGCTCGAGCGGCGGCCGGCGCCACGATAGAGGCTGTACCGATCCGGCCAGCAGGGGGAAGCCGAGACGCCGTGACTGCTCGACCATCCACACCGCCTTGTCCCACTCGGTGGACAGGTGCTTGTCGCAGAACACCGGCACGCTGCCGCCTGAGGCCTCGAAGACCTCGACGATCTCCCGGTAGAGCTCGTACCGGGGGTAGAGCTTCTGGCCCTTCTCGTTGCGGGGGTAGTCGCCGTGCTCGCCGATCAGGACGACCCCGTCGACGGCCAGAGCGCCGCTTTCGAGGGTAAGGGCTTGGGCGACGCTGGGATGGACCGAGTAGCCGTAGCGCGACGCCAGGTCGCGGCTCATGTCGTTGTCCGGGACCTGGTCGGTGAACATCGACACGACTAGAAGCTGCGGCTCTCGCCAGCGGCCTTCGTACTCGTATCCGGCCAGCAGGCGGACGGCGATGACGTCCGCGTGCGAGTTGCGCCGGTACTCCGTGCAGATGACGGCAATCCGGGGACGGCTCATGTCACGACCCACGCTCCGCGGCAGCAAGGGTGCGAGCGCCGAGCTCGACGGCGAGCGCGTCGCCCTCTTCCTCACCCCAGGCCAGCAGCTGTCCGGCCAGGTCCCGCACGGTGCCGCGGTGTTCGGGCGCAGTGGCCAAATTGACGGTCTCGCCCGGATCGGCGGACATGTCGAACAGCTCGCACAGCCGGTGTGGGGGGTGGTTCCCCGTATCGAAGCGCCGCACGATCAGCTTGTGGCGCTCCGTGCGCAGCGCGCGGTCCTGGAACAGAGAGCCGTCGAGAGCGGTCATGGCGATATTCTGCAGGACCACCGGCCGTCGCCACGTGTCACGGCCGGCCTGCAGGTCGGGCAGCAGGCTGCGCTCCGCCGGGTCAACGCTGCCGTCGAAGCGCTGTGACGTAGCGCTCTTGGGAGCGCGGCCGTGAACCCCGGCGGCGTTCCGTTGCGGCCAGCTCATCACCAGCGGCACCCGAGCCACTTCATCGTAAGGGATGCTCAGCTGGCCGCCGGCGCCGGTGCCGGGCCGGCTGGTGTCCCAGGGGCGCCCGTGGTCGGACGCCAGCACGACAAGGGTGCGCTCGCGCAAGCCGTGGGTCTCGAGCGTGTCGAGGAGGCGGCCGACGTTTTCGTCGAGGCTGCTGATGGTGGCGTCATAGGCCGGTGGCGTCGGGTCACCGCCCACCTCGCGCCCGGCGAAGGGCTCGAGGAAGCGCCGCGGGGGGTCGAGGGGGTCGTGCGGCGGGTAGTAGGACTGGTAGAGGAAGAAGGGGCGGTCCCGGTTCTGGGCGATGAACTCGATGCCGTGATCGGTGTGTACATCGGGCCGCCAGGCCGAGGCATGGGGCGTTCCGACCCAGTGCGGCAGGCCCGAATTGAACGAGCGCCAGACGTCGAAGAACCCGGGATTCCCCATCCCCAGGTGCCACTTGCCGATGTGGGCAGTGCGGTAGCCGGCGTTGTGCAGGAAGAAGGCGACGTTGTCCCACAGACGGAACCGCCCGTCGGAGAAAGGATCCGGGATGGCCTCCGGAAAGACGTTGGGGTGGCCGGCCCATTCGGTATGGGGGTAGACGTTGCGGCACAGGCCGTGCACGTGCGGGTGGCGGCCGGTAAGGATCGAAGCGCGCGCGCCGGTCCGCACAGCGACTGCGGCGTGTAGCAAGTGGTAAACAGGGCCCCCGAGCGCGCCAGCTCATCTATGCGCGGCGTGTGAACATCGCGCCGGCCGTAGGCGCCGAGCGCATCGCGGCGGCACTTGTCGAACAGGATGAACAGGATGTTCGGCGGCTCGACATCTATGGGCATGGCGGCATGTCCTCCGGGTTTTCGCTGCGGACATGTTTCCTTAGTGCAGTGGGCAAATCTGCAACTCTTACATACTATTACGATGCATCCTGAGGGGGATTAAAACTGACCCACTGCTGTATATATACCCAATGTCCTCCTAACATAGAAATTAGCCTCATGTCTGGCAACGACCCTGTCCGCATCGGCCTGGTCGGCCTCGGTGATTTGGCGTCGGGTTCCACCTGCGACGCCTGCTGCAGCGCGACGACGTCGTCGTCGCCGGCCTGTGTGACCGTCGCCCGGCCGCTGTCGCCGACGCGTGCGCTCGGCTGCAGGACCGGCGTCCGGCTGCCGCGCCGTTCTACACCGAGGCGGCGCAGCTGCTTGAGGCGGAGAGTCTCGACGGCCTGATCGTCTCCACCCCGAACACCGACCACGCCGACCCATGCCGCGCCGCCATCGAACGCGGCGTACCGGTGATGGTCGACAAGCCGACGACGCGCATGGCCACCGAGGCCGAAGAGCTGGTGGCGCTCAGCCGCGCCCTCGACGTGCCGTTCCTGACCGCCTTCACGCGCCGCTTCTTCCCAGCTTCCCTGTTCCTGCGCGAGCGGGTGCGCGACGGGACCGTCGGCGAGTTGCCCGTCGTCGACGCGCTGCAGCTGGGCTGCCCGCCGAACAACCGGCCACAGGACGGGGGCTTCTTCCATCAGCGCAACGTGCACATCTTCGATCTCGTGCCATGGATCATCGGCAGCCCGGTGACGCGGGTGAGCGCCGACGTCCGCTACAACGGGCAATGGGAGCACGTCGCCGACATGCGCCTGGACCTCGCCTCCGGGACGCAGCTAGGCTTTCTCTCGCTGGCGGACACGGCGCAGAACCAGGACGAGATCAGCTTTTACGGGTCCCGGCAGATCTACCGCCTGCAGCGCGAGACGCTGTTTTCCCCGGACCGCCGCGGCCTCTGGCACGAGGTGACCGCCCTGACCGGCGACGCCACGACCCATCTCGTCGACGTAGCCGCCGGCCGCGTGCCCGCTGGCGAGGAGATCGTCGACCGCCACGGGGCCGACGGGCTGCAGGCCATGCGGATCCTCGAAGCGGTCAAGGAGGCAGGACGCCGTGGCGAGCCGGTCTGCCTCCCGGATGCAACAGAGATGCCGTAAGGATCGGGGCTGGCTGGTGTCCGCTTACCACCCGGATGGGCTGCCCTCCGAGGGCCGGAGATCTCCCGCTGAAGGATACGCGATCTAGTCCTTCGCCAGGATCGCCACCGGCACCAGGACACCGTATCCGAGCACGAGCAGTAAGGGAGCCACGGTGAGCGAGAGGAGGCCATCTGCTGGCGGCGTGGACAGCAGCACATAACCAGTCAAGATCACAGCTGCGGCGAGGGCGCAGCGCGTTTGGTTGTGGCGACCGAACACCTTCGGACCCTCTCCGGAGGCCGGGGATCGGGCTCTTTTTTTCACTTCACAGTTTCCCCGCAGAGATTGAGGATGCGGGAAACAGCTCGGCGGATGACGGCACGGCAGTCACCTCATACAGCGGCCGCTGCAGCCGGTAGGTCATAGTGAGCGCATCCGTTCGAGTGGATTCGGGCTTGGAGTCCTGGAGCAGAACCGCGGTGAGAGCTGGTGTGGCAACCGCCGACCCGGTCTGGAGGGGTCCGACGCTGCCACGCACGAGCAGGAGCGCGACGGCGGCTGCGACGGCGAAGACCGCGCGCCACCTGGAGGCCTCACTCCGGGCACCGGGGCGACCACTGTGGGAAAGGCCGCTCTCCGCACGCGCCCTCAGCGCCGACTTCAGTCTACCTTCGATCGCTGGATCCGGCAGCAGCATCGGCACCCTGGCGAGATGGACGGCCCCCTCCACCCGACGCAGGTGGTATCGGTACTCGATGCACTCGACGCACTCGCGCACATGCTCCTCCACCTCTCGCTGGTCTGTTGAGTCCAGCGTTTCGCCGCTGTCAGCCACCATCAGCTCCCTGACTAGATGGCAGCCAGCTAGCTCGCTATCGACACTGCCGTTCCTGCGGATTCGTTTCATAACGCGGGTCCTCTCGTTCTCGCGGGTCGAACCGACCAAGTCTTGCTGCGAGTCGCCGGCAGGTGTAGTGGAGGCGCGATTTCACCGTCCCGGGCGGACATCCCAGAATGGCGCTGATCTGCCGGATGGAAAGCCCTTCCTGATGGCGCAGCAGGAAGGCACTGCGGTGCGGTATGTCCAGTTGGGCGGAGTTCTATCTCAAGGTATTGGGTAAACAGATTGTCATCGATGCGATCATCCATGCGATCATCCATGCGGTCTGGGCTAGCGAAATCGGCCTCGAACACGAGACGCGTCATGGCCCGAGACCGCACATCGCGAGACCGGTACTCGTTACAGCACATGTGGTGAGCGACGGCAAACAGCCAGGATGCGAATTTTCTGTCGACGCAGATGCTTGCCCTGGCGTCTATCAGCTTCAGGAAGAGATCCTGGAGAGCGTCCTGGGCCGTTTCCAGATCACCCAGCATCTTCTGGAAATAGTGGAGGGCGCGCACTGAATACCGCGCGTAGAGCTCCGTGAGTGCCTCCTCGTCGCCGGCGTGTAGCCTTCCGACCAGATTCTCATCGCTTGCCTGGTGCCTGTTGTCCAGCTGCTCCTCGCTCCCGTTGTGCGCCGGTCTACTGCCAGGGCGGATTTCCATCAGCCGCCTCGCGGTGATTCCACCTGTCGAATACCCCGCCGAGACTGCGTCCAGCCTCGACCCGCCGTGCAAAGTTCAGCAACCCTTCACTTCTGGTAATCGTCGACTTGCCTCAGCCGCTCAAGTATACACGAAGCCGGCAGAAAAGGTTCACCCTACCGAGCCATCGAGAATCCGGCCTGGTTGCCGATTATCTGAGCTGTAAAAAGAAGTATAAGAAGTACTCGTTTGGTAGCACCACTTTCGGTTGAGGACGGATGAGGTATACCTTGAGCAACGCGACGACGGACGTTACATTCAGCCACCGTCGGCCCCTTGTCAGGATCGCCCTCAAGGCGCCATCCCGACTGCGCCTCTTCAGAGAAACGTCCTCCCGATGCGGCACTGGAAACTCGACTCAACACGCGCGCTCTTCCTGGTTTGCACCGTGCTGTTCGGCGAGGGCGTCTCGGCCAGCGAGATCATCAGTCAGGTCTTATACGACGATGGAACCTATCTGAATAGGGCCATGACAGTCAGACAGGAGACTCGGACGTTCCTCATCACGCGTACCCCACACGGCATGTCGGTGGTTGGCGACGCCAGGTTCAACATCCCGAAACAGAAGATCCGCTACCTCATTATGGACGATCGCGCCGTCCCCTATGCGCGCGGCGCAGCTCAGACGCCGGTGCATCTGGTGCGCCGGACCGCACATCCGAGAGCGGGGCTGCTGCCGTTCGCCATTGCAAGCGCGGGATTCGCCCTCTGGCAGCTGAAGAGGCACGGAGATGCCGCGACTGTATCTGACCTCGCTCGGCAGGTCGGGCGTTCAGACCTCGCCAGGAAAGCCGCGACAGACGCCGACAGATATTCTCTCTACGCCGTTTTCTCTTTTTCCGGGGCTGTCATCGCGGCGATCGCAGGGCTCGACGGCCGAACCGAACTGGAGCTCGGAGACGGCGCCGTCATCAGATTGAACCGTGACGACACCTATCGATTTCGAGTGGCGCGGAGACGCGTTGGGCTGACGTTAGCGCCACCGGGATTGTTCGGTCCTAGCCTCTCCTTCACTTTGCGGTGACTGCCATCCGAAAGGGCTCGAACCCCCCTGCACCCTCCAGATCGAAACAATCGAGCCGAAACAATCAGCCAGGCCCGCGGGGGGGCTCCCTCTTCCTCAACTGCCTGCTTTGAGCTCCTGGTATAGATCCGAAGGCGACGTAAAGCGCACGCCCAGCTGCCGCGCCCGCTCGATCACCGCGGCCAGCCACCGTCCCTTGGTCTCGAAGAACACCTCTGCGGTGGTGGTGCCGTGATCGTGGCTGCACAGGTTCCACACCAGATCCTCTGCCGCCACCTGCTCGAGGGTGGCGAACAGGTAGTCCTCGTAGGTCTCGCCGTGACGGCGGTCGTCGAAGCGGTCCCAGTAGAAGTCGTCCTGATACCCCTGTATCCCCAGCTCTAGGATCTCTGGAAAGCCCTGATCTACATAGAAAAATGGTTGCACCTCGAAGGGCGTCGGCTGGCAGTCGCGGTGATCGCGTGCCCAGGTGCGCACCCAGCGGATGCCGTTGTCGGCGAGGAGACGCAACAGATCGGTCCGGTCCGCCAGGCCGCGATAGTACCCCCACGGAGCCGTGAGTCCTTCGCATTCGAGCCCGAGACGCTCCTTCAGCAGCAATTGAGTGCTCGCCACCTCTTCGCGCAACTGCTCCGGGGTGCCGCCCTCCTTGAAGAAGTTGGGAAAGCCGTCGTGCACCGGCTTACCGTCGTCCGGAGTCATGAACACCGATTTGAACAGTATATGGTTGTAGGTGTGCTGCCCCACGGTCAACAGATCCGCCTCTCCTTCCATCACCTCCGCGATGGTTTCGGTACAAGCCTCCACCGTGCGGCCGGTGAGATAGATCGTCCAGGGCACCCCGTGCTCTCGGTGCAATCGTCTCGCCCCAGCCAGGAATCCCGTCGTATGGTCCGACGCGGTTTCAACGTCGTAGCCCAGAATCACCGTTCCACCCATGTCTTTGTTCCCTTCCGGCGCCAACCCCCCGGCACCATTGCCATCTGGATCGCACGTTTCTTGGCACACAGCCGTTAGCAGCATCGTGGTCTAGCGCTCGCCTCCCTCGCTATTCCCGAAGTTGTTGAGGCCGATGGTTGCGGCGGAATTGTTGGGGTCCAGCTCGAGAGCGCGCAGGTAGCTCTTTCTTGCCATAACGGGCTCCCCGGCGAGGCTGTAGGCCGCCCCCAGCCTCGCATAGGCCTTCGGGTCGGGTCTGAGCTCGACGCAGATGCGCAGGTCTGCGATGCCGGATTCGTACTGCCCCAAGTGGATCAAGCTGGATCCCAGCTGAAAGTGAAACTCCGGATCATCCGGGAGCAGCTCGACTGCCCGACGGAAACTCGCGGCCGCCCTGGCGTGGTCTCCCCTGTCCGAGTGGGCCATGCCGAGACCGAAATGTGTGTTTGGTTGCGCGGGCCTCAGCAAGACCGACTTCTCCCAGAGCGGTATGGCCGCCGCCGAGTTGCCGTGGCGGTAGTGCAACACGCCCAGTCCGTGGTACAGGGCCCACCGCGTCGACTCGGTGAGCAGCTCATCAAGCCTGAAGGGCAGGGAGACAATGCTTCCATACCCGGCCAACGCGGGCCCCCACCTTCCCTCGCTGGCGGCGCCCTCCGCCGTCATGAGCAGGTGCCGCAGGCTGAAGTATTCCCGCGCCGTCGGCACCTTCTCTTTGAGGGGCAGTTCGAAAACTGCCAGCCGCATGGTCGGCCCCACGGCCCGGACGCCGCTCCAGCCTCCAATGGGCACGAAGTACTTGTCCACCGGGTCGAAGACGGCATTCCCGACCTGCCCTGGGGAGAACTCAGCCACCCAGTCGATGTCGGGGAAAACTTGATCTATCGCCTCGGCACCGTCCTTCCCAAAGAGCGGGTGGGCGTAGTTGACGAGGAGCGCCGGACTCCGCGCTTCCCCCCTGTCCTCAAGGTACGGCTTGAGAAACCTCTGGCCGACGAACTGGCCCGTGAAGTAAGAGACGGAATCGGGCAGGTCTGTGGCAGAATGTGGGTCTGGGCGAGAGTTCGCAAACACGAAAAGGCGCGGCAGGTCGTCGCGTTGACTCAGGAGCTGCCAGGCCGGTTCCAGGCCGAATCTCTCCCAGAAGTGGAACGCACGGGTGTTGATAGCCCCGGGGCTGAGGGGCTCCCACTGTGACGTTTGCTTGATTTGAATCATGCGCACCGGCTGAGGAAAATGCTCGTCCAGCCACTCCTTGAGCTGGACTCGCGTGTCCGGCCCGGCCAGCAGCAGGCGCGTCCGGAGAGACCCGTAGGCCGGCTCCACGACGATGGCGGCGATCCACAGGGTCAACATCAGTGGCCGCAATTTCATGCCGAGCATGGCGCGAACCATGGCGACCGCCATCAGCGGCGCGAGTGGCACGACGTAGCGCATGAAGCTGGACTGCGCCATCGCCGGAAGGAGGGCAGAGGCGATCACTGCCGACAGCAACACGAGTTCGTCGTGCCGGTATCTCCACGGTCTCCAGAGGACAGCCAGCACAGCCGTCAGTAGCCCCGCGAAGCCCAAGCCGTAGCGCAGATTGTGACGTATCAGGTGGAGGACTGGCGAGTCACCGGCCTGGTGGCCCGAATCGACCAGGTGCTCAGCACCCATGGCGTTCAGATCGGCCCAGAAGTGCGAAAAGTCGAGCCAGACGTAGGGCGTGGCCAGGCTGAAGGTCACAAGGGCGGCGGCACCCATGACCCACAATCGAGCCTGCTTGAGGCTGCGGGACTGAAGCAGTACAGCTACCAACACGGGGATGCCGACTAGGACACCGGGGTACTTGGTCGCCGCAGCCAGGCCCACGAAACACCCGGCTACGGCGCAGTCCCAGCGGCTGACATGGTGGGTGATGCGCACCGCCCAGAGGACGGCCAGGGCGATCCACAGTGCGGCGGGCACATCCGTGGCCGCCAGGTGAGAGAAGCGCACGTGGAGAAGCATCACCGCCAGGATGAGTCCGGCCATCAACCCCCCGATGCGGCCGTACAGGCGGCTGCCCAGGCGCATGACGACGGCAACGGTTGCCACGGCCATCACTGTGGTCAGGCAACGGGCGATGAAAATGAGATCGTCCGCCTCGACGAGAAGTCGGTAGGCGATGAAGCTGTCTATCTCCTCAGTGCCGAACAGCAGGAAATAGACGTAGTAGAGAGCGGAAGCTAGGTAGTATTGAAGAGTCGGGTAGTCGAAGAAATGGGGATTGAAGTCGCCGCTCCAGAAGCCCAATGGCAGCAGGATGAACCTGCCCTCGTCAACGTGCATCCACCCCTGGCCGGGGAAGGGAAAGCGCAGGTAGAAGGCAAGTGCCAGAATGAGGAGCTCCGGCCAGGGGCGGCGTGACCCGAGGCAGATCACGTTCCCGAACCCCAGTGTGCCACTCGTCGAGCAAGGTGTTTGAGATCCCGTGGAAACAGGGTTCGGCGAGTCATGCCCAAGCCTTCCACAAAAAATTGCCTGCGGATGCGCTTCCTGGACATAATGACCTTCCCTGGGCTTTGCCACTACATTAGCGAATGTGACGAGAGATCCAACTTACGCTGAACCAGTACACACATCGGCTAACTGCTGATGATGTTCCGCCGATCC
>Ga0310122_10001592_pt1 | contig 14477 bp, 11 predicted proteins | sample CB6_Bottom_1051__FD_203503 | JGI IMG/M metagenome (GOLD analysis project Ga0310122, IMG submission 203503) | Marine microbial communities from Western Arctic Ocean, Canada - CB6_Bottom_1051 | ecosystem: Environmental > Aquatic > Marine > Oceanic | place: Canada: Western Arctic Ocean | collected...
CGGAGGCGGCGGCGGAGGCGGTGGACCACAAACAGGAACACAAACTTCCATTGCTCGAGAAGCCCCAGAAATTGAAGCACGAAAATTATCGCTTTACGATCAAGCATTAAAACTTGCTCAGTCACCAGTTCAATTACCTGCATATCAAATTGCAGCTCCCCCACCTTTACAACAGGATGCATTCACAATGGCAGGAACAACAGGCGTAGGGGCTGGAGCTTTAACGAGTGGTATTGGTGCAATCGGAGGAGCTCAAACATTGGCAGGACAAACTCCAACAACTGCGGGTCTCGCTCCTTATATGAATCCTTATCAGTCTTACGTGACTGATGAAATTACTCGACAGGCTCAAATGAAAACAAATCAGTTGGGTGCAGAAGCTGTGCAATCAGGAGCTTTTGGTGGAGCTCGACAAGGTGTGGCTGAAGCTGAAATAGAACGAGCAAGACTGAATCAGGTTGGACTTTCTCAAGCTGGAGGATTTAGTCAAGCCATGGGTGCTTACCAACGTCAACAACAATTAGGCGTTCAATCAGGACTGCAAGCAGGCCAAGCCTATGGAGGTTTAGGACAAGCCCAACAAGGAATGCAACAACGAGATATTCAAAGTATGATGCAAGCAGGTGGCGTTCAACAACAATTAGGTCAACAAGCTTTAGAAGCGCAAAGAATGACAACGATGACAAGGCAATACGAACCTTATCAACGACTAGAATTTATGAAAGGTCTAATGACCAATCTACCAACGGGCCAGAGTGCGATGACAGCAACCACGGCTCCCGGAACTAATCCGTTTGCTCAAGCAGTCGGAACAGGCATTGGAGCTTATGCTGCTTATAACATGGCCAATAGACCAGCAAGCAATATTAATATTGGTGGCCAACAACCATACAGATAGGAAATTTTATGAATGATCCCGTCTTAAACCGCACACTGTTTAGGCATCAAGCTCAAATTATCCATAAACAAATTCCTAAGTACGCACAGGGAGGAGACGCCTGGTATAAAATGGGCGCGGAGTTCAAAGCAAAACAGGCCGCAGCTCAAAAATATTTTAAAGGTGCAGATAAACTTAGACTTTTAGGATCCTATCTTAATCCAGCTGGAGGTCCCAAAAGAAAACTAGCAATGGGAGCTCTCAAAACAGGATGGAAAGGTTTCCAATACACTGGAATTCCTCGAGTAGTTAAAGAAGCATTCGGAGCGAAAGGCACTTGGACAGGTAGAGGTGCAAGTTGGGCAGCTAAGAAAGCTCCCAAAACTTATGGTGCAGCTAAAATCGGAGTAGGAGGAGGTCTTGGATATCTGGGAGCTGAAGATATCTACAAAGGAATTAAAGAAGGAGATCCTGGAAAAGCCGCAATGGGAGCGGGCGAAGCATTATTTGGACCAGGTATTTTTCTTCGAGGAAGAAAACTATGGCAATATGGAAAAGGCAAAGAAGGAATCGGTGCGTTTAAAAAAGCTGCTGAAAAAGCAAGAAAGTGGGACAAATCAAAATGGAGTTCAGGGTTGCTTTCAATGCCTTTATTCTTAGGGGGAGCCTACGCAGCTAAAGGTGAACCAAAATACGATCGGCTTTTATCTGAAATCTCAAACGATCAAAAAGATGAAATTTGGGATATCATTAAAACAGTTGCTAAAGATATTAAAAACGTAACTGAAAAAGAAAAAAATAAGGCTGTAGAAATATGGGTTGATCAACAAAGGGATAAAGAAGATAAACCTGACACTACAAAACCAGAAAATTTAGGAGAAGGAGCAACACCTTTAGAAGCAGAGTCTACGGTGCCTAAATCAGGGAGTCCTGTTAATACTACCGAAGCAGGAATTCTACAAGGTCAAAAAGAACAAGATGCTAAAGCTGAAGCAGACGCTTTAAAAACGAAATTTAATAATTCCGATATGGCAACCCAAAGGGAATTTTTAAAATTCAGACAATCAATCAGCGATCTAACGGGAACTTACGGCAATGACCGAGATTTAATTTTGATGAAAATGGCATCGGGAATGATGACAGGTAAAACAGGACAGAAAGGTTTAAGAGGATTTATGGATGTCACAGGCCAGGCAATGGGACCAACAGTTGATACGGCACTTGCATTAAGCAATGCTCAAAAAGGCAGAGATACCGATTTAGCGACGGCTTTCCTTAAAATGAAGGGAGAGGAAGCAAAAGCAGCCGAAGGAGGAGGCCTCAAATTAAAAGGAGAACTTAAAACTTTTATAGTTGCAGATCCAGCTAATGAAGCAACGGGGTATAGAGGATCCCTTTACGGCTTTAAAGTTGTTCAAGGTCAATTCGATGAGAATTCGGGACTTATCTACGAAATGGGAACTAATCAAAGTTATTCACTTCTAGGAGGAACCAATATCAAAGAAGCTAAGGGAACTGGTGCTCAATTGCAAAAATCTCGATCAAAATTAAGCAGTATGGGAATTGGACTCGATTATGTGAACCATATTCTTTACAATATGCCTGATAACTTAAAAGGAGTTACAGGTTGGGCAAAATTATTGACATCTGACTGGATTAATGAATCCAGCACTTGGTCAGGAATGCAAAATAAATATACCCAAGGTGCTGATACCCTGGCTGATTATGTAAACACGGATATTCTTAATCCTTCAAATTTCCTAGATGATAACGGACAGCCAGTAATGACAACAGATGCTGAAGGAAAAGAAATAACTGAATACGATTGGGCCGTTCAAAATCTTCAAAATGAAGATAATAAGGATAGAGAAAATGCACAAAAGGCTAATAGTGGTATGTTTGGATTACGAGTAACCACAGAGGAGCTGGATCAATTAACTAAAGCGGCTTTGATCGAAAACCGTTTAAAATACATTATTGCGAACGCAAATAAATCTGAAGACCGTTTAACACGATGGGATATTGAAAATGCAGAAAAAAGTACTTCCGTATTATCCTTCTTCTCTTTTAAAAGAAGATTTAGTGCAGCAGGCGTTAATTCTCAAATGAGAGCCCTTCAAGATGAACTTCAAAACAACTTTAATAAAGAAGGACGAAACTATCAACAATTGGGAGGAACCAACGACTATCTTTTAAACTTTAATAGTGTGAAGAAAATTAGAGATTGGAATGTAGCATCAGGAATGGAGGTCGCTGAAGCAGAGCTTCCTGATATATTGGATACGATTGAAATTCCGCAAGCGATGAGAGAAGGGGGCTTTGTTGGAGCATAATGGCAAGCATACAAGAATTACAAAAAGCATTAGATAAAAAAGCAATTGATACTTCCAAACTAGACCGAAAACAATTAGGTGCATTGGATAAAGCTTTTAAAGAAGGAATTCTAAAAGGCTACGACAGCGTTAGTGAATTACAGCACGAACAAGGAGGAGCCGCTGAAAGCTTAGCGACTGAAAAAGAAAAACAATTAAGACCTTTCCAAGCGGCAACGGTCAGTGCACTGTATCCCGAAGGCATCGAGCGTGCTGATTTTGAAATGGTTGGGGATGTAACAGGAAATGTGATTCCCTATCTTTTAGACGCTAAAAAAATTATGAGTCAAACGACTTTAGGAGGAGGCCAGGCGGACTATGCTCTTCGAATAGCCAGTGAGAATTTTCATAAATATGGAAACTTGGCAAAGACAGTGGGTAAGAAAACTATGCTAGGACGTGTGGCTGCAGTTGCAAAACGTGCCTCTAATTTTCTTAAAGCAGCCAGAGAACAATTAAAGTATGGGCTTCAAATGGGAAAAACTAAACCATTATCTAAATTAATACCTGGCAAGGCTAGCCCTCATATGCTTCCCACTCAATTACTTCAAACAGAATTAAAATCACAAATATTAGGAATGGGAGGCGCAGGTACAGGTTCCCTTCTTTATGGTGCAGCAGAAGCAGCTACCGATCTAGGAGGAGCAGCTCAAGAAGATTTAGCAAATGTTAGCGATAATGAAATCGACAGACTTCCTCCAGTCGAGAAGGAAATTGTTCACGCTACGATAGCGATGAAAAATGCAATGATTTATAATGGAGTAGGCTTTGGTTTACTTCCTTTACTGGCAGCAACAGGCAGAGGTTTAAAAGGTATTTTAGGCCTTAAAGGAAAAATAGCTAAGGACCTTGCTGAAGAAGCCTATAAGTATGGTAAGGATGCTAATCTATCAATGGTAATGGATAGAAATCGTGGATCCATTGCGCGATTCTTTAAAGATTTCATGAGAACGATTGGGGTTTTCCCTTTAATTGGTCCTCCAAGAATGGCTCAAAGACGAGGTTTGTGGGGACAATGGTATAACCGTTTTTTAGAACATTTAGATGCTGGAGTTCCTTTCGAACATGCGGAATTTTTATCTCTCGAAGCTTTAGGACAACTGAGAAGAAATTTTGTTAAGGTACACGACGCCATCGGCGTTAAATATGATAAGGTTTTCAAAATGGCGGATGCCTTGGGTCCTGAACTTAAACTCATTCCTACTGACACTATTACTAACACGGCAAAGCGAATTAGAGCCGACTTACAAACTCAATATCCAAAAGCATTTGAGAATGTTGATATGATTAAAGGAATTCAAGTTACTGAATTTGATGATCCTATTTTAAAATTTTTACATCAGATAGAAAATATGGGTGGAGGAAATATAACCGCTAAAGAATATATTGGTCTTAATAAAATGCTGACTAATATCCTGCCTAATACCAAGATTCACGATCCACGAGGCATGGTCAAAGCTTTCAGAGAATCTTTAAGAAAAGATTTTAATGCCATAGCGGGTGATCAAGGCATAGCTACTGTCATTAAAAATAAAGCCGTTAAGGAACAATTTGATTCGTTAGTATCTACACAGGGTAAAAGAGCAGGCGACGCTTATATAGAGAATCTCGTAGAAGGTTTAAGAGCAACAGGTGGTCAATTAATGGCCGCTAATAAATTTTTTCATGATGTTGTTATGCCTTATGCCTTTACTCCAACAGCTAGAGCCATCGCAAGAACCGATCCGAGTATTTTTACTAACATGGGACTATTAGGAATTGCAACAGGCAGACCGATGGTGGATGCAAATATGATGTGGGAAAAAACCATTAAAGAAATTATGCAGTCTCCTAACGCAAAAGCCGTTAGCGATTTAAAATGGATGTTGGGCTACGATTATAGCAAAACAGGCAAAGAAATTTTTGATCGATTCAGATCGTTATACATGCACAATGCCTTTACTTCAGCTTATAAGATAAAACCACCAGGAGGAGTTGCAGGAAATATTTTTGATCTTATGGAGGAAGCACAAAAAAGAGGAGTTATAGACGATCGTTATGTTGATGAAATTAATAAAGGAGTGAGCATGATGGGTCATAATAAAGGGCCGAAATTCGTGCAAGACGCTTTCATCAAGGGAGTTGATCCTAAAAAATCGATAGCTGCAGGCATTGGAACTATGCGATACAGAGATTTAAAAGCCTTACCAGGACAGGTAGCTCAATTGGATGTAGAAAAATTTGTTAAAAATCTAGGTTTCATAGGAGACGACTCTATGATTGCTGCTTCTAAAGGTAAAATCATTGAAATGTATGGAGGAGGCAAAACAGGAAAACAAGCTCTAGAACATCTTGAAGGAATCATTAGAATTATGAGAGCCGAAGCTGATGTTCCTATTGCTGACTCTTCAGTGTTCCTACAAAGAAGATTCACTCTGGGAGCTGGCCGAGCCATTGGCGGCGGTCTATTAGCAATGGGCGGAATGGCTAACTTACCTTTAACGATTGCCTTTGTATTGACTTCCCGAGCCATTGGACAAGCTTTAGGAAGTCCAATGATGTTAAAGAAAACTTTTGATCTTTTCACTACTTTGGAAAAAATAGGAAGAGCAGGTAAAAAAGTAGAAAATAGACAATATGCAAAATTATTTTCCGAATGGCTTAATGGTTGGGATGACGAACCAAAAGACTTTCCAAAAGTCAGTCCTAATAATATTAACTTTCAAGAAATTTCAGACTATTTGCTTCAAATGCAAAGTCAGGTTCCTGAAGCTAACTTTGATAAAGCTGGCCTCAATGATGAAATAAGAAAAAGAGCATTCTTTGAAGAATATCAATTAGAAAACGCTCCAGCAGATGTTATTGCTGCAGGTTCTAATTTTATAAGGGGTACGATATCAGCACTGGATACTCAAATAAAAGTTGACGAGGGTGATACTCAAGCCGTAGCTACTCCTCAACAACCTGTCAGGCGACCAGAAGCTACAGTAGGAGCCAATGCTCGACTTCCGGGTCAAGGACAAGGAGCGGGCCAGAATGTTAAAGAAACTTATGCCAATTTATTCCCACAAGATACTTTGGGACAAGCAATAGCGAATAGAAATGCCCAGCAACAAGTCTAACAATAAAGTTTTAGTTCAACGAATCACGGACCACGAAAAGCTGTGTCGAATCATGCAGAAACAAACTCAAAATCAAATTGCAAGTATTAAAAAGCAAATCGCACGCTTGGAAAAAGTTGTTATTTCATCTGCAGCTTTCATTATTATAGGTCTTTTTATGGTGGTTTTAGCTTTACTTAAAAACCATTTTTGATAAAAGGGTAAAGTGCAACTCTTAAAACGAGATACCAAATTCTTTGTTGGGGATTTTAAAAAAATCAATAAATACAACTACACCACTTATACTCGTGACGATGATCACGGACCACGAACCTATAAAGTAAACGATCTCAATCTTCCCAGTGTTACCAACATTCTTCAGTTTACCCAGTCCAAAGATAAACAACAAGGATTAGATAAATGGCGCGAACGGGTAGGGTTTCATGAAGCTATGGAAATTGTTCAAGATGCGGCCAAGCGGGGTACTGAGATGCATAAAGTTTTAGAGAAGTATGCAAACGGAGAAGGTTATCTTAATCTTTCGGATGAAGGAGGAATAGCCCGCATGATGGCTCATGAAATTATTAACAATTTAGGTCCTTTAAAAGTTATCTATGGAACGGAAGTTAACTTAACAGGAAAAAATAGATGGGCCGGCTCAACTGATGTCATTGGGGAATACGATGGTAAACCTACCATTATAGACTATAAACAATCCAATAAACCTAAACGAGAAGAATGGGTAGAGGATTTTTACTATCAGATTGCTGCTTATTCTTTAGCTCATGAAGAACATTATGGCCCTATTGAACAAGGATTAATTGCTATTTGTACTGTAGGTGGTCAGTATCAAGAATTCAAAATGGATGCAGCTAAACTGGATGAATATGAAAATAAATGGTTAGAAAGATTAGAACGATACGAAAAACAAAAAGAAGAGCGTGAAGCGAAAGAGAACGAAAAACTTGAGAAAATAAGCAAGCTTCATGCAGACCCTGCTTATCAAAAAGCTCAAGAAAAGAAAGAAGCTAAAAAATTAAAAGAAAACAAAAAAATTAAAGAAATACAAGAAAGGGGACATGTTCGATTCTTTCATAGACCCAACGGAAAAAACTTTTAGTCCTTTAAAGCCACTTTTTAACCTCTTCCCCTAGAGTCTGGGCACTCAGCTTAATCTTCCGTTTTAGAGCTGAAATAATCATCATTTCTATGGAGTTTGGCACAATTAGGTCAATATAGTTGACCTTATTTTTTTGACCAATTCGATGAGCACGATCTTCGCTTTGCTTCCGGACTTCAAGATTGTAACTATTACTAAAATATATAACATTCCTAGCAGCAGTAAGGGTAAGACCGTAACCACCAGTACTAGGATTACCAACAAGGAAACGGCATCGGTCATTATGCTGAAAATTTTCAACAGCCAGTTTACGATTGTCGACACTGTCTTTTCCGTATATCGAAACCACTGAATCTTTTCCATAGAGATCCTCCAGTGTTTGTTTTATACTTTCTATATTATGCACGTATGTTGCCCATATAATACTCTTCCCGTCGGCCTCTTCCAATATCCTTAGAAGTTCTTTTAATTTAGGATTATTTTTAAAGGTATGAATCTCACCCTTATCTGTTTTCAAAAATCCATTACAAATCTGATGAAGTCTTAAAATTTCTACTAATTTATTAGCAAAACTCACGGTATCATCGGCAATGGTAGCTCGAGCTTTTATCTTTAGTGTTTCATAAATATTTTTTTGTTCTGGAGTTAAATGTACATCCCGTTGCATATAGACTTTTGGAGGAAGATCCAGGCATTGATCCTTGGTAACTCTAAACGAAAAAGTTTTCAGCTTCCTTTCTAATTCATCGAGATTGGTATAATATTTAGGCATTAAAATTTGTCGGCCCCCTAATTCAATTTGTTGCATGACAGCATATCTAGCTCTAAAAGTGTAATAGGATTCAAAACCTAGTAATTCTTTACTTAAAAACGCGCATTGGGTATAAAGATCTAATGGAGACTTTGTTACTGGTGAGCCTGTTAGGATTCGTCGGTATTTTACCGCTGTACTTAATTTACAAATCGCTTTTGTTCTTAGTGCTGTTGGTGATTTTATTGTTGTGCTTTCGTCAATGACCATCATAGAAAATGTCCCGTTAAGATTGAGCCTTTGGTGCAGCCAGCGTTGTCCTGATTTATGGGAAAGAGCTTCCACATTCATTAATATGTATATAAGTTTATTTGATTTTCCGGCTCTTATTAATTCTTTTTCTTTATTAACTTTCCAACACCAGATATAGGGGGTGATCGGAGAATGATCACTAATTTCCTGTACCCAATTTCGATAAACCGAGTTAGGCGCAATAACAATGATTTCTTTTATTTCATTTATTTGATATAAATAGGTTGCATTATCTATAATGACTTTAGTTTTACCTGTACCCATCTCCATGAAATAAGCATAATTTTTTAAAAGGGCTCCTTTATTGAGTGCATCTCTTTGATGCTTGTAGGGTTTTGTTTTATATTGATGCATGATTCGTCCTGCAATACATTTTTGAACTCTGCCCTGCAGATCGAAAATTCTCTTACAAATTAATAAATCCGCAGGGACCAGAGTAGTTAAAGTATTTATAATCTTTTTAAACTTTTTACTTTACTTCGTCAAACGCTTAATTTATAAAAACTTTAGGAGGTTCTTATGGACTTAGAAGCAGAATCAGCCATACAGGTTGACACTGCAGTGTCTTTGGACATTGCACAATCTTGCAATAAGTTATTGGAAACTCAGAAAAAAATGGAAGCGATTGACGAACAATTAAAAACGTTAAAAGCAACTGAAACTACTCTTTCTGAACAAACCATTCCAAACTTAATGCATAAAGCAGGAGTCTCTTTGATTAAACTCAAAGATGGCTCAGCCGTAGAAGTTAAACCCTTTTACGCAGCAAGAATTCCATTGTCTAAAGTGGAAGAGGCTTTTACATGGCTTCGTGAAAATGGACATGGGGATCTTATAAAGAATAATGTTATGCTTACTTTCGGACGTAACCAAGATAACGAAGCGAAGTCTCTGGTTGCTGACTTAAGAGATAAAGGTCATAATGTTAAACAAGCCGAAAAGGTGGAACCAATGACCTTGAAAGCGTTCGTTAAAGAACAAATTCAAGATGGTAAAAACGTTCCAGTTGATTTATTCGGTGTTTATGTTGCAAGTAAAACTAAAATAACCACGAAGGAGTAAACAATGCCGACGACACAACAACCAAAATCTCAGGCTAAAGAGATTCAAAAAAAAGAAGCAAATCTGCCAGCTAACTTCAATTTAGAAGAAGCAGCTGGAGAAGGTCAGGAGTTCATTAGCGCTCGTGACCTTAAACTACCCATCCTTAAAATTCTATACGCAAATTCACCAGTATTGGATGACAGTGATGGAAAATATATTGCTAATGCGAAACAAGGTGATATCTACAACGAAGTAACCGGAAATCTGTGGAAAGGAAAAGACGGTATCATTGTAGTTCCTTGTTTATACATCAACACTTTTAATGAGTGGAAAGACAAGGGGGATAGCCCGGGAAGACCGATTAAGATTCATACGGATCCTTCCATTATGTCTGAAACAAAAAGAGGTGATGATAATAAGGATAGACTTCCTAATGGCAATTATGTGGAAGACACAGGTAATCATTTTGTTTTTATTTTAGATAAAAACTATTTACCTCAAGAACAATCATTAATTGCTATGAAGTCTACACAGAAGAAGAAATCTAAAACTTGGAATTCGATGATGCAAACAAGACGAATGCCGGGTAAAGAAGGTTACTTCCGACCACCAACATGGGCAACGACCTACCATTTAACTACCACCAAGGAATCTAATTCTCAGAATTCTTGGTACGGTTGGGTTGTGGAATTTGATAAAGCCCTAGAGGTCGCTAAGTATCCAAAAACTCTTGAGATCACTAGAGGTTTTTATCAAAGCTCGATGAAAAGTGATATTTTTGGTAAAGTGGACTTTGGAGCAAGCCAGGATTTAATTCAGGATACAAAAAAGCAACCCGTACCGTTTTAAATGCTGAAACGATTAGCCGATCTTTTTGAAGGGGATCCTGATCAGTTCATCACGACCTCGCTGACAGGCGAGGTCGATGAACGTGGCAAGCACGAAGCCAACTATCTCACTATCCACGAACCCTTAACGTCAGCCAAATGGCAGGGCCATTTAGACGGCAAAGTCAGAATTGGTGTGCGTCCTGAAAACAACGACAAAGCCAAGTGGGGATGCATTGATGTTGATCCCACAACCTATAAAAATTATTCACAAAAAAAATACGTTTCCATTATTCAAGAATACAAACTTCCTTTAGTTCCTATTAAATCTAAATCGGGAGGCTTACATTTATTTTTATTTTTAAAAGACTGGGCATCAGTAGCGGATATTAGAAAAAAACTAGATGAATGGAATGATACTTTTTTTATGGCGAATGAAGTCTTCCCAATGAATAAAGCAGTAACAATGCCATACTACAACTGTAATGCAACAGTAGAATTTGCCTTTGACGATAACTCAAATCCATTGATGATAGGAGCCTTTCTAAACTTAGCTGAATCAAAACGACTATCAGTACAAGAGTTATATAACCTAAAAACAAATGTGTATGAGCCTGAGACAGAGTGGCAAAACTATCCTCCATGTGTGCAAAAACTTATAACAGACCCATGGCCCGGAAACAATCGTAACAACTTTCTATTTAATATCCTTGTTCTGGAGAATAAAAAAACAGATGGAAATCTAGATATTAAGGCTCTTCAAGAAATAGCCATCGAGCGAAATAAACAATGCTTTACTAAACCGATGAAAGTTAGTGAAGCGAAAGCTATAGCAAAATCCGTTAAAACTCATGGCTACCATTTTAAATGTCCCCCTAAACATAATGAATTAGTTCCTATCTGCAATAAAGAACTTTGTAAGACACGGAAGCTGGGCATTGGTCCACAAGTACCAGAAATGATAGATGAATTTGAAAATATTTCTTATACCCGAGATACTAAAACGATTTATTTTAGTTTCACTTTTAAAGGCCAACGAATCACGGTTCAACCAGAAGATATGAAAGATGAAAAATCCTGGAGAACAAAACTTTTAAGATATGGAATTTTTTGGATGTCCCTACCTAAAACTAGAGCAGGTCCTTCCCCTTTTGAATTACTGCTCAAAGAGATTACAGCCCGTGCGATTGAAAATGAAAAAATGAAATTTACGGATACAATTGATGAAGAAAAATACAATACTCTTAAATCTTTTTTTGAAAAAACAATTGAAGAAGATGATTTCTCTAAACTCAAAGATGGCTATGTTGTTTTAAATTCTAAAACACGCGTATGTTATTTTAAACGATCCACTCTAGAACATTATATTAAAAGCCATGCTACCAAAATTTTTAACAGCACAATGGAGGCTCTTCATTATCTAGGATGCGAACGTCATGAATATTGGGAAGGTGAAAAAAATATTTGGTATGTTCAAATGCCAGAGTTTGTTAGTCACGTAGGTATTACCCGTACAAAAAATACTAAAAAAGAAACAACAGAAGTAGATGATGAATACCACACAGGAAAATTTAGAACGACAGAACCTAAAAAAACTCCGTCAAAAGACAGTTAAAATTTTTGGTCCTCCAGGAACAGGAAAGACAGAAACTTTAATTAGTCGAGTTTTAAACAGAGCTTTGCAGAATAAAATTTCTCCTCAGGAAATTGCTTTTATTTCTTTTACTAATAAAGCTATTAATACGGCAACCAGCAGAGCTTTGGATGCCTTTCCTCAATACACTTCAGAAGATTTTTATAGATTTAAAACTTTACACAAATATTGCCGAAGATATTTTGAAGAAGATATTTTTGATCCTAAAGACTGTATGGTGGACTTTGCTCTAGAGGGTAAAATCATTAAATACAGTGACAAGCGATTAGCAGATGATAACTTTACCTATAAAGATTGGTCATTAGGAATCTATAGTAAAGCTCGGAATATGATGAGGAGCCCTCAGGAAATTTATAAGAAAGAATCCTATCAAAGAGATTCATTAGACGTTCTATTAAAAAAAATACGGATATATGAAGACTACAAAAAAGTAGGTAAAGAAAAAGCATTAATAGATTTTGATGATATGATTGAAAGAGCAATCAAAGAAGTAAGTTTTCCTCCTCTTAAAATCTTAATTATTGATGAAGCTCAAGATTGCACCCCTTTACAATGGTCAGTTATTTATAAACTAGCCCAAAATGCTCGACGTATTTATCTGGCAGGTGACGATGACCAAGCCATTTATGAATGGAATGGCGCAGATCCCAGATATTTTACTCATTACTTTCCTGGACGTAAAGTAAAATTAAGAAAAACAAGGAGATTTGGAAAAGCTATTCATCATCTTTCTCAAATCATTAGAAGAGAAATTTTTAATAGCGAAGAAAAAGAATACACCTTTTTAAAACAAGAAGGTTATATCAAACATTATTTAAACTTCAGGGAAATACCTTTTCATACTCTAACAGGGAGCTGGTATATTTTAGGTCGAATCAATACTACTGTAAATGAACTACGGATGTTGGCTAAAGACGCGGGATTATATTTTTCCGATAACGAAGATATAAAATGTTTTGATCAACACCAGTGGGAAGCCATTAAAGCTTGGACACATCTTTCGAATAAAAAAACAATCAACAAGAAGCAGGTTGAAAAAATGTATAAATATATCCGAGAGCTTAGAGATCCTAAATTCAGAATGCGTAGCTTTTGGAATACGGAATCGGAACTAGAAGAGTACGACTTTAAAAAATTAACTCAATACTGCGGTCTCGATCTCTCTCCTACATTTCAAAAGAAACAATGGTGGCATATCTTAAAGAGAAACTTTACTTCTCAACAAGTTCTTTATTTTTTAAGATTATTAAAACGTTACGGCCAAAAAGAATTAGACAATCCTCCTCAAATTATTATTGATACTATTCATTCTGTTAAAGGAGGAGAAGCCGATCACGTAGTTTTATATTCAAAAGCTAACTATCCCTCTAATTTTAAAACAAAATCTAGAGAAGAAAAGACTAATGAAAAAAAAGTGTGGTATACAGCTACAACTCGTGCTAGAAAAACAATTCATCTATTGGATACAAATTACAAATATAATTATCCAATAGGAGGAGATTATTTAACTTATGTCCAAGAACGATAAACCCGGTTACTACAAGCAATTAGCAGAAATGATTAAGAAGGTTAAAGCCGAAACAAAATGGCGAGATATTTTTAGAGTTGTAGGAGAGGCGCAGAAACGTCTAAAAAGAAAAGAATCTAGTATAAAGCCTGAAAAATATGACGGAAGACCAAAAACTTAAAAGGATTTATCAAAAAATTTTGACCGATTCAATACTTTATGCAGAAGATTATCCAATGCAGATGGTAGCAGCAACTTACCTGGCGATTGCTATGAGACTTTATAAAACTATTTTAAGTCCAAAGGAATACAACGAAATGCTAAAGACAATTGAAGAAACCGAAATTAAACCTTATAAAAAGCCGGGAGGCACATTACATTAATGAGCGTTTATAAAAAACAAATTGGAGGAACTCACTACAAGGATATGAAAATCCAACCGAGTGAATTCATTAACGAGAACAAATTGCTCTTCGCAGAAGGAAATGCTATTAAATATATTTGCAGACACGCAACCAAAGGAGAAGTTAAAGATTTGGAAAAAGCAAAACATTACATCGACATGATTATTGATAGAGATTACAAATGAGTCTCCAACTCTCTATGAATTTTAAAAAGCATATTTGGTCGTGTCCTGCCGAATACAAAGATTTATCCCAAGCTAAAGAAATTGCCATCGATTTAGAAACACGCGACGAAGGAATCAATTCCGGGCGAGGAGCAGGCTGGGCTACAGGCAATGGAAACATCATTGGCTTTGCTGTCGCTGTAGAAGGTTGGCAAGGTTATTATCCTTTTGCCCATTACGGAGGAGGCAACATGATTCCTGAACAAGTCAGGAAGTATATGAGAACTGTCTGTGCTTTGCCTTGCACTAAAATATTTCATAATGCTCAGTACGATGTCGGGTGGTTAGAGCAGGAAGATATTAAA
>Ga0310122_10001593_pt1 | contig 14471 bp, 10 predicted proteins | sample CB6_Bottom_1051__FD_203503 | JGI IMG/M metagenome (GOLD analysis project Ga0310122, IMG submission 203503) | Marine microbial communities from Western Arctic Ocean, Canada - CB6_Bottom_1051 | ecosystem: Environmental > Aquatic > Marine > Oceanic | place: Canada: Western Arctic Ocean | collected...
CTCCCGTACACCACTCCGTCGCCAGACCACAACAGGCTTAGAGGCGCCGACCCGCGAGAAGACCAGCGAGGAGACCGGCGTACGCCTCAACGGTACCCTTCGGCTTGGAGGGTGAAGAGTTCTGCGTATCGCCCCGACAGCGTCAACAAGTCGTCGTGTGTTCCATCTTCGATCACCTTCCCGTCCTCCAAGACCAAGATGCGATCCGCCATGCGGACGGTCGAGAAGCGATGACTGATGAGCACGGCCATCTTCCCCTCAGTCAGTTCCGCGAATCTTTCGAAAACGTGATACTCGGCCCGAGCGTCGAGCGAGGCGGTCGGCTCGTCCAGGATGAGAATCTGGGCGTCACGCATATACGCTCGAGCGAGTCCCACCTTCTGCCACTCGCCGCCTGAGAGGTTCGCGCCACCCTCGAAGCGGCGGCCGAGCATGTGGTCCAATCCGCGCTCCAGTCCCTCGACCACCGTGTTGGCGAGGCTCATCTCTGCCGCATGCACGATTCGAGAACGATCGTCGAGCGCATCGATCTGTCCGACGGCGATGTTCTCACGAGCAAGAAGGTCGTAGCGCACGAAATCCTGGAAGATGACGCCGATCGCTCGGCGCAACTCCTCCACGTCATATTCACGGAGGTCGACGCCGTCCAGCAGTATCCTCCCCTCAGTCGGATCGTAGAGCCGTGCCAAGAGCTTTACGAGCGTTGTCTTTCCGGCACCATTCTCACCCACGAGCGCGACGCGCTCTCCAGCACCGATCCCAAACGAGACGTCGCGGAGTGCCCAAGTGTCGGTGTCGGGATAGCGGAATCCGACATGCTCGAAGACCACACCCTGTTGGATCGGTCGGGGAATCGAGACGGGGTTCTGTGGGCTCGCCGTCCGGGGCTTCATCTCGAGGAATGTGAACAGGTCCTTCAAGAACAGGCTCTGTTGGTAGACGTCGGCCGAACGGAGGAGAACGCCGCTGATCAGGCTGCGACTCCGTTGAAACGAACCGACGAGGAACGTCAGGTCACCCAGGGTGAGAATCCCACGCACCGTGTCGACGATGATGAAGATGTTCGCCGCGTAGTACCCCAGGGTAGAAAATGCGGTGAGCCCACCCGAGGTGGCCGCCCTCTTGATCGAAAGGGCGCGGTTGGCCTCATAGAACTCGTCGGCCAGCCGTTCATACTTCCTGGTGAAATAGTCCGAGAGCCCGAAGAGCTTCACTTCCTTGGCCGTAACGTCACTGGTACCCAGGTAGCGGAGGTAGTCCAGCTCCCTTCGCTCTGGAGTCCACCGATAGAGCAACGAGTACGACAAACCGGCGAAGTGGGTCTCTCCGATGAACGAAGGCAGCACGGCCAGCACGAGCATCAACAGAAGCCATCCGTTGAAGGCGATGAGCACGACCAGAAGAGAGATCAGGGTCAAGAGGCTCTGGCCGATACCGAGCAGGACAGCCAAGAGCCCGATCCGGCCCACCGTCTGCCGCCGGGCTCGCTCCAAGGAATCGTAGAAGTCCGGGTCCTCGAAGCTCTCGAGATCCAGCGTCGCCGCGTGTTCCATGATACGAACGGACAGACGGTTCCCGAACAGATCCCCCAAGAGGCTCTCGAGAAGATTGGACGCCCGCTGAATCACATCAGACGCCAACGCTACGCCCAGCTCCAACACGACCAAACGAAAAATGCTCGTCCAGTCGGGCGCCGCCGCACCGATGTTGGCTACGACCGCATCGATGATCAGCTTGCCGATCCAGAGTTGGACGACGGGCGAGAACGCCAGCACGACTCGGAAGCCGACGATGGCCGTGGCGTAGAGAGGCCGAGCCCTCCACACCATGCCCAAGAAGCGTGGGACGAGACGAAGCGCGATCAGGCGCTCCTTGAGAGGTGGTAGATCCGCGGGACGGGCCCTGGCGAAATGCGGGGGCACCTCCCTACTCGGGGACCTCCTCGGCTCGCGCGACCCGGGCTCCGAACTGTTGGTCCAACATCAGAAGCGCTGCCTGATCGTCACCCGCCAGGCGAACCTGCTCCTTGGCGGTCGAGGCGCTGTCCTCCTCCTCCACCTGTTCTGATATGAACCACTGCAGCTCCTGCTGGGCCGCCCAGTCCCCCTCTGCGGCCGACACCTCGTAGAGTCGGTGGATCATGCCTGTGACTTCTCGCTCGTGTTCGAAAACGTCTTCGAATACCGAGGCCGCTGACCCGAACTCCCCCGCCGGAGCATCGATGGCGTGGAGATCGATCCGTCCCCCCCTTCGGATCACATAGTCGAAGAGCCGCATGGCGTGGGAGAGCTCTTCTTCGGCTTGCAACCGCATCCAATGGGCGAAGCCGACCAGATTCTGGGCCTGGAAGTGGGCCGACATCGCCAAGTATAGGTATCCAGCGGCCAACTCATTCTTGATTTGTTCGTTGAAGCCTGCTTCGACTTTGCTGTTCACTTGGTCTCCCTCATGCCGTTCACTTGGCCTCCCTCGACCGGGCGTAATCTTCCTCCGGTGACCTGGACGGAGACGGTGACAGTTCGACCGAACCTCGCGGCTCGTCACCCCCACGCGTGATCTGCTCGAGCGCGCCCAGGAGCGTATCGCTAGCGGCCACGCTGACCCCGAACAGACCATCCGGGTCGGTCTCCGCCCGCTCCGCGGCTCCGTGCAGATTGAGCCACAGATCGAACCGTTCACTGAGCCTCAGGACTCTATAGAAAAACCGTCGCTGGCCATGCCGCTTGAAGACGAGATCGGCCACGAACGACACGGTGAACACCATACCGTCCTTCATCCCATTGATTAGCAGCTTGAGCTGGAAAATCGCGAAATCTCGACACGAGACTTTAAGGTTCGGATCCATCGTCGCCTCCATAACCCTCTATGGTGTGAATGCGTTGGTCGCTCGTGACCCTACGAATCTATCGGACCGTTTGCTTCGTGTCAGCCGATGGCCCGGTGCGGGGCGGTCTCGGAGGGACCTTTCCCAAGCCGCGAACGTACGGGTACTTTCCTCCCCGGGTGCGGGAGTCGTAGGTTCTCGCCCACCCCATCCCGGGCGTAGGAAGGCAACAAAGCCAACACGAATCGGAGTGCAAGGTGAGGGCATTGTTATTCTCTGTTAGTGCCGTCGCGCTCGCCTTCCTCACGACCGCTCCCGGTCCGTGGCACGAAGGCTCGAGCGAGGAACGCGTGCCGAACGCGGACGCACGGCTCGAACACGCCCCCTTCCTGGGTCCGGTAGCCGCCTCCGAGGCCCTGGGGCTGCGTGGGCCGAGCGCGGCTGCGGACGGTGCCACTGCTCCGACTGCAGCTGCCCAGGAGGCAAGGGGAGTTCCGCGGGAATTCTACTTCACACGAGCGGCATACTCGGGCGGCGGGAGAGGGTTCAGGCGTAGGCAAGGTTGGAGCACGGACTACCCGAAGGCCGATCAGATCTTCCTCTCCTTCATTGACCGTCTGCTCTCGAATCTCGACGCCTATGAACGGGAGCACCCGATTCGCTTGGACGACCCGGAGGTCAGGCGCTTTCCTTACCTGTACGCCCTCGAAGTCGGTGGCATGTACCTCACGCAGCCCGAAATCGACGGGCTCCGAGACTACCTCCTCGCCGGAGGCTTTCTGGTCATCGACGACTTCTGGGGCTCGCGCGAGTGGGCCAACTTCGAGTACCAAATACAGTTGGTGCTCCCCGGCTACGAGATCGTCGACTTGCCCCTCGACCATCCGATCTTCACGACCTTTTACGAGATCGACGAGATCATGCAGATCCCCAACGTCAATCAGGGGGTTCGCGGAGGGCCAACACACGAGCGCGACGGGTACGTGCCCATGGTCAAAGGAATCCACGACGAGAACGGCCGCCTCATGGTGGTCATCAACTGGAACACCGACCTCGGCGACGCCTGGGAGTGGGCAGACGACCCCTACTACCCGATCAAGTACTCGACTTATGCCTACGAGATGGGCGTAAACATGATCGTCTACGCGATGAGTCACTGATGGCCGGAGGAGCGCGCTGATGCAGGCATTCATGGAATTCCTGTTCAAGTACAGGCTTCTTCTCTTTCAGGAGGGAGACTTCGCGTTCGCATCGCCCTGGCCCACGATGGTGGTCCTGGGTGTTGTCGCCGCCCTCGCCGTCCCCGCCATTTTGACGTACGGTGCGGCCCGCGGCGACACGCAGCCTCTTGATCGCATGGTCATGGCCGGCCTACGTCTCGGCGTCGTGGGCGTCCTCGTGTTCATCCTCTTCCAACCCATTCTCGTCCTCACTTCGGTCGTCCCACAACGCAATTTCGTGGGAATCCTCATCGACGACTCGCAGAGCATGCGTATCACCGGGAACGACGGGCTCCCGAGAAGTGCTTTCATCGAGTCGACTTTCGGGAGCGAGGGGAGTGAGCTCATGAGTGCCCTCGCCGAGAAGTTCTCGCTCCGCTTCTTCCGATTCAGTCGGGAGACGAGTCGCCTCGGGGACGTGTCGGAGCTTGAGTACGTCGGGACAGCCACTGAGCTCGGCGAAGCCATGGTCCGTGTGCAGGAGGAGCTCACGGGTGTGCCGTTGTCCGGCTTGATCGTCCTCTCCGACGGTGCAGACAACTCAGGCGAGCCCCTCGCCGAATCACTGCTTCCGCTCCAGGCCGCAAACATTCCGGTCTATACGGTGGGACTCGGCGACGAAGTTCTCTCGCCGGACGTGCAAGTCAGTCGCGTCGAGATCCCGCGGACGGTCTTGGTAGGGACGTCCCTCGTCGTGGACGTGATCGTCTCCCATCGAGGCTACGCCGGCCGCACCGTCCCGCTCATCGTCGAAGACGGTGGGCAAGTCATCGCCACAGAGGACGTAGCGCTCGGAGAAGATGGCGAGCCGGTGGTCGCGCGTGTCCGGCTCGAGGTCGCGGAGAGCGGCCCTCGGCTCCTTAGCTTTCGGGTTCCGGTGCAGGACGGTGAGCCGGTGGAGCAAAACAACGCGCGTGAAGTTCTCATCGACGTCGCGGACGAGTCGGAGAAGATCCTCTACTTCGAAGGGGAGCCGCGCTGGGAATTGAAGTTCGTGCGGCGGGCGGTAGCCGATGACGAAAACCTCCAGGTTGTCGTGTTGCAGCGGACGGCGGCGGGCAAGTTCCTCCGTCTCGAAGTAGATGACGCCGAGGAGTTGGCTGCAGGATTTCCCAAGACCCGGGAAGAGCTATTCAAGTACCGAGGCCTCGTCCTCGGCAGTGTCGAAGCGAGCTTCTTCACGCACGACCAACTGAACATGATCGTCGACTTCGTGTCGCAGCGCGGAGGTGGCCTGCTGCTGCTCGGGGGCCGCAATTCGTTCGCCCAAGGGGGCTACGAAGGCACATCCTTGGCCGAGGCGATGCCCGTCTTCTTGGACGACGAGCGCAACACTGAAGCAGGCACTTACTTCGACGAGCTCCTGGTGAGTCCGACCCGTACCGGTCTGACGCACCCGGCCACGCAGCTGGGACGAGACGACAGCGAAGGCATCCGAGAGCTTTGGGAGTCGCTCCCTGCAGTGACGACACTGAACCCGATTACCCGGATCAAACCTGGCGCAACAAGCCTTTTGACCGGCGGAACGGATCAAGATCGGTCCCGGCAGATCGTCCTCGCGTACCATCGCTACGGCCGCGGCAAGGTGATCGCACTTCCGGTCCAGGACACCTGGATCTGGCAGATGCATGCAGACATTGCGCTCGAAGATCAGACACATGAGACCTTTTGGCGACAGCTCCTGCGCTGGCTGATCGACGGCGTACCCGACCCCGTCGGCGCCCAGAGCGAGAGTGAGGTCGTGGAGCCGGGCCAGGTCGTGAACCTCACGGTGGAAGTGGGTGACTCGGCGTATCTAGAGGTCAACGACGGAAGCGTGGTTGCCACGGTGCTAAGTCCCGCAGGCGATTCCATCACCGTCCCCCTCGACTGGGCGGTGGACGAGGACGGCCGCTACGACGGCACCTTCACGACCACGGAGGCCGGCCTTTACGAAGTCTCCGTTCAGGCGTCGCGCGGAGCGGACACTCTGGGCACTGCCATCACTTTCGTGAACGCCGCACCCTCCGTCGCCGAGTACTTCGACGCGAGCATGCGTGGGACCACACTCCGTCGTGTGGCCGAAGAAACGGGTGGACGGTTCTACACGCCCGAGACCATAGCCGACCTCCCGGAGGACATCAGCCTGACGGGAGCCGGTGTAACACTCACCGAGGAGCGAGACCTCTGGGACATGCCGATCCTCCTCATCCTGCTGCTGGGGTTGATGGGAGCCGAGTGGGGCTACCGTAGGACGAGAGGTCTCATATGAGGCCACATTTGATGCCACGTTGGTGGACCGCGATCCTGCGAATGGGGCTCGCCCTAGCACTCTCAACCACCGTCGGCGGCGTGTCACCCTCGGCCGCGCAAGAAACCCATGTGATCGTGATCTCGGGGTTGGGGGGCGACCCCGCCTACAGCCAACGGTTCGTGGAGTGGGGCGGCACGTTCGTGGCGGCGGCGGGTGAGCTCGGGATTCCCGAGGCCCGCATCGCCTTTCTCGCTGAGAGCCTGGACGGGGACTCGAAGATCACTGAACGGTCGACCCGAGAGAATGTGGAGAAGGCATTCGCGAAGGTGGTGGACGAAGCAGGGGAGGGAGATCAGGTCTTCGTCGTTCTCATCGGGCACGGCAGTTATGTGTCGGGAGAGTCCCGATTCAACCTTCCGGGCCCAGACATGACCGCCGAGGATTTCGAGCTGGTGCTCGACCAATTGTCAGATCAACGCGTGGCTTTCATCAATCTCACCAGTGCCAGCGGCGGGTTCGTGGGCGCCCTGTCCGGGCCCGGACGTATGATCGTCACCGCGACCAAGACTGGGATGGAGAGAAACGAGACGTCGTTCGGCGGCTACTTCGTCGAGGCCTTTGCGGGCGATGGGGCCGATCTGAACCGGGATGAGAGGGTGAGCCTGCTCGAGGCTTTCCAGTTTGCCCGGACCGAGGTCGCTCGGGAGTACGAAACCTCAAACCGCATCCTCACCGAGCACGCGTTGCTCGATGACAACGGAGATGGTGAAGGGAGTTCCGAGGTGGAGGACGGCCCCGACGGTAGGACCGCCCGGGCCATGTTCCTCGCGCCTGACAAAACGCGGGCGGCGGCCATGGCAACGGACGACCCCGTTCTGCGGGCCCTCTACGAGGTGAAGGCCGACCTGGAGCGGCGCCTCGAGGAGCTTCGAGCCATTCGAGAACAGATGGAAGAGAACCGCTACGAGCGTGAGTTGGAGGACCTCCTGGTGGAGCTGGCTCTGAACAACCGGGAAATCCGAGCCCTGGGCGGCGGTTGAGCATGAGACGGACCTCCCGGATCGTGGCGCGTGGGCTACTCATGGCCGTTGTCACTCATCTTGGAGTGCCCGGGGACTCGGACGCTCAGACGCTGGGGGAAGCGATCGCCCAGCTCCGCTCCGGATCGTACGACGAGGCGCTATCCGCGCTGAGAGAGATCGCCCTCGGGGACGAGTCCGACTCCGGGCGGAGCGCGGCATACGTGGCCTACATGGCAGCCCTGGCCGAGGTCGGTCGTTACGACGATGCGCTCGACATGGGTACAGAGGCACCGGGCGGGATGTCTGTCGCCGTGGCGAACACGCTCGGCGAGATTCTCTACCAGGTGGGGCGTGTCGAAGAGGCGAGAGAGGCGTTTGCACGCTCGATCGACGGATCGGCGGGTGACCGACACTCAGCACGACTGAACCAGGCCATCGCCGAGTGGGACTATGGGGACCGAGAGGTGGCGCTGGCTGACTTCGACACCTTCATCGACATCTACAACGGCGCTGAGACACTCTCTTCCGAAGACCTCGTGGCGGTGGCGACGGCCGTCCGTTATCTGGGAGTCCAGGACCACGAGTTGTACAAGGATGCCCTGCGAGCCTACGACGAAGCGCTCACCGCTGACCCGGGCGCCCTCAAGCCTCGCCTCCTGATCGGCGAGCTGTTCCTCGAGAAGTACAACGGCCCCGAAGCCGACGCGGCGATCAAGGAGGTGCTCGCGAGGAACCCCAACCATCCTCGGGCTCTCCTGGGACTTGCTCGGGCGATGGAGTTCAACGGGGCCCCCGGACTCATGGAACAGGTCGATAGAGCCCTCGAGAAAAACGGCAATCTCGTGGCCGGGCATGTCTTCAAAGCGAAGCTTCTCATGGGGCTCGAGAACCACGACGAGGCACGGGCCGAAATCAGCAAGGCCCTCGCCGTCAATCCCGCTTCTCTTGAAGCCCTGAGCGTTTTGGCCGCCAGTCACTACCTCGGAGGCGAAACAGGGCAATACGAGGGGATTCGCGACCAGGTCGGGGTGCTCAGTCCCGGATACGCAGGACTGTACAACGACATCGCGGAGTTGAGTGTCCAGAGTCGTAAGTACAGGGAGGCGTCTCGGTTCGCTGCCGAGGCCATAGAGGTCGACGCACATTCTTGGAGAGCTTATGGGATTCTCGGGATGAACCAGCTTCGGCTCGGGCAGATCGAGGAGGGATCGGCCAATCTGGAGACGGCATTCGAGGGAGACCCCTACAACGTCTGGTTCTTCAATACACTCGACCTGCTGGACACGTTCGAGAACTATGAGGTGAGCGATGACGACGAGCGTTTCCTCTTCGTACTGCACGATCGTGAGGCGGCGGTCCTGCGACCCTATGTCGAGCAGATCGCAGCGGAGGCGTACGAGGCGCTGAAGGAGCGCTACGGAGGGTATGAGCCCCCGCTCCCCATCCGGATCGAAGTGTACCCGAGCCACGCCGATTTCTCAGTCCGAACGGTGGGGCTCGCGGGGATGGGCGCTCTCGGTGTCGCCTTTGGAAGTGTCCTCGCGATGGACTCTCCAGCGGCGCGCCCGCTAGGAGAGTTCAACTGGGCCTCGGTTCTGTGGCATGAGCTCGCCCACGTCTTCCACCTCGGGCTTACGGATCACCAGGTGCCCCGCTGGTTCTCGGAAGGCCTCGCGGTTCACGAGCAGCGACAGGCACGGGACGGTTGGGGACACCAAGCGTCGCCTGGCTTCCTCAACCGCTACCGAGAGGACCTCCTACTTCCGGCGAGCCAACTGAATGCCGGTTTCGTGCAGCCCAAGTATCCTGAGCAAGTCATCGACTCCTACCTCCAAGCCTCCCTCGTCTTCGACTTCATCGAGACGCGGTGGGGATTTGGCCCGATCCTCGAGATGCTGCATGGCTACCGGAACGGTGAGACGACACCCGAGCTCGTTGACCGCCTTCTCGGAATGTCGATGGAAGAACTCGACGAGAGCTACGACGAGTACTTCCAAGGCCGCTTTGGGAGTGCCATCGAGGCTCTCGCGGCTCCAGGTGCCAGTGTCGGCATCGTCGGGCAACCGCAAAGTGTGGAAGATTGGACTCGCATGGCCCGTGAGAACCCGGGGAATTTCCAGACCCGCCTCGCTCTCGGCGTCATGCTCTTCAACGAAGACCGGCTCGACGACGCGGAAGAGCACCTCCGGGCTGCGATGCGGCTCTTCCCCGAATACGGAGGGCGCGACAGCCCTTACTGGTATCTCGCTCAGATCCATCGGGAGCGTGGAGAGGCAGGACTGGCGGTTGCTGCGCTGCAGCGTCTCACAGCGCTAAACGAAAGCCACTACGAGGCCTTCCTCCAACTGGGGGAGCTCCAGGAAGGGTTGGGGGAGGCGGACGAGTCCGCCGCCGCATTAGACGCGGCGGTGCTCATCTACCCCTACGAGATCGAGCTTCATGAGAGATTGGCGGAGGCCCATACGGAGCGCGGTGACGCGACCGGCACCGTGCGGGAGCGGAGAGCCATCGTGGCTCTGGCACCCGCCGACCTCGCCGAGGCCCACTACGAACTGGCCCGCGCCTACCTGTCGGACGGTCGACCCGCGGACGCTCGCCGGGCGGTCCTGCGGGCGCTAGAAATCGCGCCGAGCTTCGAGGACGCCCTGGACCTGCTGCTCGAGGTGCGGCGCGGCGCCACCTCCGGCCCGAAAGACTCTACCGGCACCGACGAAGCGGTACCGGAGGGTGAGGAGACCCTATGCGCAGCATGAAGGTCCGCCCCGCCGGCGCGATCCTGCTTCTGGCCGCCGGGTCGATGTTGGCTGCGTCCGCCGCTCTCGCCAGGTTGTCCGTCCGCCGGGGCGACGGGAGTGTAGCGTCGATGAGGATCCAGGAAGGGAACACACCCTATGACGGCCGTTTCACTTTCGTTCGCCTCCGCTACGGGGCGGCGGGCCTGACCGGCCAGAGCTTCCGTGGACGTAGGGGTCGGGGTCGTGACCCCGGATGGGCTCACGATTACCCGAGGGCCGAGCGCAACTTCATGAACATCCTTCGGGAGACGACGCTTATTCAGCCCTATATGGACGGTGGAAACATCTTCGACATGAATGATCCGGAGCTCACGCGCTTTCCCCTAGCGTATCTCTCCGAGCCGGGGATGTGGTACCCTGCCGAGACCGAGGTCGAGGGCCTGCGGAACTACCTGCTGAAGGGTGGCTTCCTGATCGCGGACGATTTCAACGGGCGAGATTGGCTCAACTTCGACGAACAGATGAAGAAGGTGATCCCAGGGGCCGAGTTCGTCGTCTTGGACGAAAGCCACGAGATCTTTGACTCGTTCTTTCGGATAGAGTCGCTCAAGAGCCTCGCGTCCCCTACGTTCCGGGTCGTGCCGCAATATCTCGGGCTTTTTGAGGATAACGACCCGGCCAAGCGACTCGTGGTGATCGCCAACTACAACAACGATATAGGGGAATATTGGGAGTTCTCAGACGTCGGCTGGTATCCGATCGACCTCTCGAACGAGGCGTATAAACTCGGCGTGAACTACGTCATCTACGCCATGACACACTGACTTTTCGGCCGCTCTGCGGCCTCGACGGAGCATTGAATGGCATTCATGGAAGAACAGGAAATCGCCGACGTTGCAGACCCATCGGACGCGGTTCCCCTCGAGAGTCCTGACGACATCGATCTCGCCGACCGGATGAAGGCGGGGCGAGAGCAGATCATCGCCGAAATCCGCAAGCTCATCATCGGGCAGGAAGAGGTGATCGATCAGATGCTCCTCTCCCTCTTCGTGGGTGGAAACAGCTTGCTCCTCGGTGTTCCGGGGCTCGCCAAGACCCTGTTGATCCACACTGTGGCCGAGGTCTTGGACCTCAAGTTCTCCAGAATCCAATTCACGCCAGACCTGATGCCTTCGGACATTACCGGCACGGACCTCATCCAGGAGGACCCCGATACCGGGCGACGCACCATGGAGTTTTCACCTGGGCCGATCTTCGCGAACATCGTCCTGGCGGACGAGATCAATCGGACCCCACCCAAAACTCAGTCGGCGCTGCTAGAGGCGATGCAGGAGCACCGGGTGACCGTGCAGGGAACAACCTACGTCCTGGAAGAGCCCTTCTACGTCTTCGCCACGCAGAACCCCATCGAGCTCGAGGGCACGTATCCACTTCCCGAGGCCCAACTCGACCGGTTCATGTTCAAGATCCTCATGGACCACCTCGAGGAGGATGAGGAGCTGGACGTGGTGAGGACCACGACCGGAATCCTGGATCCTGATTTCAGCCACACGATCACGGGCCCGGACCTGGTGGCCTTCCAGCAGCTCGTCCGAAAGGTGCCGGTTCCCGATGCGGTGCTTCGCTACGCTGTGGGCCTCGTGCGGGCGACACGCCCGAGCCCAAACGGAGACTCCCCCGAGTTCGTTGCGAAATGGATCTCGTTTGGCGCGAGTGTCCGGGCCGCACAGTACCTGATTCTCGGTGGGAAGGCCCGCGCGCTGACGCAGGGGCGCTACAACGTGAGCTTCGAGGACATTCGTGCCCTGGCTCATCCCGTGATGCGGCACCGCATTCTCACGAACTTTCACGCTGAATCAGAGGGCGTCACCACGGGCCAGCTCGTCGATCAACTCCTCGAGTCCGTTCCCGTACCTAGCTCGGGTCTCTAAGTTCGATGGCGGTCCAGGAACGAACGGCATTCAGCGGTAGCTCGGTACAATTCCTCGACCCGGTGGTTCTGAGCCGCATCAACAACCTGGAGTTGCTGGCCCGAACCGTAGTCGACGGATTCCTACAGGGTCTGCATCGGTCGCCACATCTGGGGCTGTCTCTGGACTTCGCCGAACACAGGGCATATATGCCCGGCGACGACATCCGAAGGGTCGATTGGCGCCTGTTCGCGCGCACCGACCGCTTCTACGTAAAACAATTCGAGGCGGAGACCAGCGCAAACTTCATGGTCGTCGTGGACGTCTCGAAGTCCATGAGCTTCGGTTCTCACTCCGCCACCAAGCTCGACTACGCCCGCTTTCTAGGCGCGGCTCTCGCCTACTTCTCACAGAAACAGCGTGATCGGGTCGGTCTGGTCACATTCGATCACGAGATCGTGCAGTACGTGCCGCCGTCGACCCGACACCTAGATCTCGTTCTCCATACACTGGCACGTGCAGAGCCCGGTCGACCGGGCGCCCTGCGCGATCCTCTCCTACGTGTGGGCGAGACGCTCAACCACCGGGGAATCATTCTTCTGCTCTCGGATTTCTATGAGGAGGCGGAGGAGGTGATCGAATCCGTGCGCCACCTGCGCTCGAGGGGCCACGACGTGATCGTCTTTCACATACTCGATCCTGAGGAGTTGGAGTTTACATATGACAGTCCCGCCAGCTTTCAGGACCTCGAAAGCGAGACGATGATTCCGGTGGTGCCCGCTGAGCTCGCCGACGACTACCGTACGCTCATCCGGCAGCACACCGACGAACTGAGTCGTCTCTTCACGGGGAGCCAGATCGATTACACGGTACTCGACACGTCCAAGCCGTTGGACTATGCGCTCTTCAGCTACCTTTCCCGCCGCGAGAAGCTGACCAGGGTCCGCTGATGAGTCTCCTCGCACCCCTCTTTCTGCTGGGCCTCGCCGGGCTCGCCATACCGGTCCTGGTGCATCTTACCGAGAGGCAGCGCCGAAACGTGATCGAGTTCCCCTCCCTCATGTTTCTCCGAAGGATCCCTTTCCGCTCGACTCAGCGCCGCAAGATCCACCACTGGTTCTTGCTGGCTATCCGTGCGCTGGCGCTCGCCCTCCTGGTTGTGGCTTTTGCTCGCCCGTTCTTTCAGGATGCCGAGGTGGTCATAGGCTCTACGCTTGGACCTCGCGAGATCGTGGTCGTGGTCGACCGCTCCTACTCCATGGGGCTGGGCGATCGCTGGGAGAGGGCTAAGGAAGCCGCCAGCGGCGTGCTACAATCGCTTGATCCGTCGGATCGCGCCAGCCTCGTGTTCCTGGGAAGGGGGGCGGACGCCGTTCTCAGATCGAGCTCCGATCGACAACGTCTTCTCACTGCGATCGACACGGCTGCGGTGAGTGATGAGGTGACGCGTTACGGCCCCGCGCTCAAGCTCGCCCAGACGATCTTGGAGGAGTCCGAGCTACCGAACCGCGAGGTCGTGATCGTCAGTGACTATCAGCGCTCCGGCTGGTCCGGCGACGAGGGCGTTACGTTCCCGGCCGGGACCGTGGTCACGCCGATTCAGATCTCCGACGACGTCGTCGCCAACTCCACGGTCACGTCCGTCGCACTGCGGCGGGACTTTTTTTCAGGACGTGAGCGCATGACGGCGACGGCGCGTGTGACCCAGCGCCAAGGCGTTGAAGCCATCCAGCAGCGGATCGTCTTGGAGTTGGATGGCCAGGAGGTCCAAAGCCAGATGGTAAACCTGGATCCGACAGGATCCGCTACGGTGACGTTCGAGCCGTTTACGCTCGGGGAAGCCTACACCCGCGGTGCGATTCGTTTGGCCGGCGACGCACTGCCGCAGGACGATCAACTGCATTTCGTCTTGTCTCCGGGCAGAGCCCTACGCGCGCTCATTTTCGAGGGCGGCAATGCGCGTCCCGATGCCAGTCTCTACATCCAGCGAGCCCTCGAGATCAGCGAGGAGTCCTCTTTTCAGGTAGAGATCAGACGATCCACATCGATTTCGGAGGCCGACCTTCAGGCTGCCGCGGTGATCGTGTTGAACGATATACGCTTCCCTCAAGGAGCTACGTCCGAACGCTTGCGCCGATTCGTGGAGGGTGGCGGTGGGCTTCTGATGGTGCTCGGTGAGCGGAGCGCGTGGCAGGGTGGCCTCGAGGATCTGCTGCCCGGACGCTTCGGAGCCGCGCAAGATCATACGCGCGGCGCCGCCCGGCTCGGCTTTCTCGACTACACGCATCCGGTGTTCGAGCTCTTCGGTGGACCCAGGGGTGGAGACTTCGCACGAGCCCGCTTTTTTCGCTCGCGGGCGCTGACAGTGGGCCCCGAGGGCCGGGTGCTCGCTCGGTTCGATGACGGTTCGGTGGCTCTCGCCGAGCGGCGATTGGGTGAAGGCCATGTCTTGGTGTGGGCCAGCACGATGGACTCCTTCTGGAACGATCTGGCAGTCCAACCGGTCTTTCTACCGTTCATCCATCAG
>Ga0310122_10001594_pt1 | contig 14467 bp, 9 predicted proteins | sample CB6_Bottom_1051__FD_203503 | JGI IMG/M metagenome (GOLD analysis project Ga0310122, IMG submission 203503) | Marine microbial communities from Western Arctic Ocean, Canada - CB6_Bottom_1051 | ecosystem: Environmental > Aquatic > Marine > Oceanic | place: Canada: Western Arctic Ocean | collected...
AGAGGGAGGCGAGTGCGAGAGGGAGCCATTCCCGCATTCTCTCGTCGGTCTGCAGCAGGATAGAGAGGCAAATACCGAGGCCGAGTGTCAGCACGAGAGGAAGCGACCACGCCCGAAGTGAGCGTAACATGAGTGATTGAAGGAATGAGCCCTCAGCAAGTCCATCCACCCTTACCAATCGATGAATTGAGTCGTATCGAGTCAGATATCCGGTCAATGCGTAGGCCATCGAAAGTGACAGGAAGCCAACAGCGGCGTATGTTGTGCCAAGCGTAGAGCTCTGTGCCATGATGTAGAGTATTGCGCTCAGAACCACTAGAAGGATGACATGCGGAAGAGTTCGCAGATCGGTGAGGGTTGACAGCAGATCGCCGAGGCTGAAGTCCTCTTCCAGATGAGCTTCATCAACCAATTCCACACCCCTCCTCACCCCTCCCAAGCCCCGTTCCTGTTAAGGCCGATGCGTCTACGCCCGCTCGTGGCGAAGATACGGAAGGCGGCTCGCGGCAAGCGTCGATGGGTGGGATTGTCCATCCCAAAGGAGATGGCGAGCCGAGAAGAGTTGGAAGCGGCTCTCGGCAAGATCGCTGTTCTTGGTGACGACTGGCGTCTCTATGACTTCGTCGAGCAGAATGCGATTCTCCGGCTACCTCTTGAGGTCTACATCGAAGCGCGCCCAATTTTAGAGCAGGGAGCCGATGGAATCACCTCTGTAACCGCATCAGGAAAGATTCGCTTGGTGAGGGAACGGCTCGGAATCGAGCGCCCTCCCCGCAAGCGTTGAATGAGCCGAGAATCGCCCTATTATCGAATTGTTTCGGGAAATCGTCAAAGTCAGTGACGGTCCGACTCATGTTGATGTCAGACGAAGATGGTGTTGAGGCGGAGGCCGACGGAGACCTTGTGGCGGCAGTGGATGCCGCGGTCGAGGCCGTTGACGAGGTAGATACCGAGTCGACCGAGGAGGAGAATGATGGAGCCGCCTCGAGTACTGGGGGGTCCTCTCTGTCCGAATGGGCTAATGAGTGGCTGTGGAACGACCGCTCTCACCTCTCTCGTTGGTTTCCCAAGTTTGAGATATTGCAGTCACCAGCCGTGAATGTCGCAATTTTGAGCGCCGGTTTCATCACCCTTGCCGGCCTCATCTGGAACCTCTTCAATGGGCTTGCTTCGGGCTGTGTCGTTGCAGACCCGGCCGCTGGCTGCACTTTGGACTGGGGGGCGATGCTCATCGACAACATGCTCCTCCAGAATGGAGTCATCGACTCCTCGGCTGCGCCAGGAGAGCCCGATTGGTTCGGCTCAGTGCTCATCTTCCTTTCAGCGAGTCTTGTGTGGGCCACCATGCCTTGCGACGACTGACCCTCATTGGCGCCATCAAGTCCTCAAACACGCCTACGCCGCGCCCTTCAATCGTGTTTGGCGGCCCAGCTATCTTCGACGGAAAGTGCCTTGTTCTTCAGTGGAATGATTTTTCGGTAGACATCGGCGGGTGCTCGAATCTCACCTTCGACGGTGAGCAGCCGAGCCAGAGTAATGCCGAAATGTGCTTCGTTCTTCATCAGAAGTGGTTCCACGACATCCCAATCGGCTTGGCTCAATTCCGTGAATGCGGCACCGTTCAACTGTGAATCTGAGAGGACTCTGCGGGGGTCGCGAACATAGATTGCGCCTCCGGAAGAGAGGCTGAACAGGTTGCCGCCCGGATAGGGTGTCTCCAACTCCTCAACCTCACCACGGCCGTTGATACGGATGCCGTTGATTACGACGAATCCGCCCCCTTCGAGTGGGTCCCCTGCCATGAATGACTCAGCGAGGTAGTCGAGAGCGGTGCCGTTGACAACGAGTTTGGGGCTGCCGACTGAGTTGATCATAGGTCTGCCCGCGGCGTTGCCCAGCACGAACAACTCGCCCCCCTTGGCGCCGTATCCGTAGCACTGCCCAACATCACCGTGGACGACGAGAGTCCCACACTTGTGAATCTGGCCAATCTGGTCCTGTCCGTTTCCATGCATCACTAGGGTCATTCCATCTGAGCCTGAGCCGAGGTAGTCGCCGACCGAACCGAACACATCCATGTGCACATCTTCCGTCTCAGGGCCGAAGCCGTTGCCAATGAAGCGGTGGCCGTGACAGTGGAGGACAGCGAACTTTCTCCAACCCTGCCGATGAAGTGCGACCAATTCGCGCGCCAGCGACTCGATACCTTCTATCGGATAGGGGCGAGCGTCGATGACGATTGTCTGCTCGGCCGATGTCGGTTCTGGCCGATGACCGAGTGTCAGTTGACCGATGTAGTGCTCACATGGCTTGTTTGCCGCGTGTTGAAGTGTGGCGTAGATGACATCTTCGACAAAGTCGAGCCACCTGCTTCTGCGCAGTGTTCCGCAGTCGTATTTTCTGTCGAGCATCAGGCAGAGCAATTCCACAGCTTCCTTTCTAGAGTGCTCTTGAGCGTACGAGGAAATTTCAGACAACAGGGCGAGAGCCCTGCTCCAATCGAGTTCGGGAATCAGTGCCGTGATGCTCTCAAACACGTCTTGGGGTGTCCATCCCTCGGGCCACTCGAAGCCTGACATCATCGCTGACTCTTCGATATTGTAATTGCCATCGGGATGAGTGTTGACGAGAGTTCCGAACTTGTTGGTCATGATGAGTTCGTGGCTGCCATCCTCCTTCGGCACGACATCGAAGATGAACGAGCCACCGTCGGTGTAGGAGCCGCCACGTGCGTTCCAATACTCGTCGCAGCGGCGCCAGAATCGGCTGTCCTCGGCGGCAAGACTCTCGAGCACCGCGTCAATGACCTGCTTTTCCGAGCCGCAGAAGGCGATACCGACATCGCCTCGCTGATAGGCGAATACCTGGGGCCTAAGCATGCTAGTATCTGTGATGCCCATCAGTCGGTGGACATCGCCGGCAGCCTGTGCGATGATGAAGAACCACGGCCCGTCGGGTGAGCCGTGGATGTGGGTCTTCTGAATCGCCTCATAGACCTCCTGCTTAGATTTTGGAAGCATCTCGAAATCCAACTCACTAGTAGGTGCCAGACTCTCGATGACATACTCGATCGGGTAGCCATACACTCGGCTGTGCAGGTCGAATCCCAAGGCGGCAACCTCAGTGTCTGTGAAGAAGAGCGGTTCCATTCCACGCTGGCCGAGGTAATCCTTGACCGAGACATAGTTTGAGAAGTCGCCATTGTGCACGAGTGCGGCGTCGATTCCCTGTCCGAAGGGGTGTGCGCCGCCCGGGTGTGTAACCCTTCCACGGGTCGGATACCGGTGGTGGCCAATCCAAACATGAGCAGTTACATCATCCAGTCTATAGTAGTGAATCACATCTTCTGCGTAACCGACGATCTTCAGAATCAGCATATTCTGTCCATGGCTCAGCACGAACGCGTCCGCCCGCTGGTCCGTGGCGTAGAACTCGACATTCAGCAGGTGTGTATTTTTGAATACCAATTCGTCCAGCATAGCCTTCCGGTCGCTGAAATCACTCTCTGAAAGCCCACTCTCTTCCTTGAATCTCTCAATCGCCGCGGGTTTTGGCCTGGCGAAATAGCAGACCACGTCCGGTGGTTGGTCATCGAGGGCTGGCAACTTCTCTGCCCAATTCGCCAACGTCGGCATCTCATGGATGTGGTCAACCTCGAAGGTTGTGTGGATGAACATCTCTTCGACGTCAGCTCTGACTGCATTGTCGAGATAGGCGATTGCAATCATGTAATCGTTCGTCAGTACTTCCTCACTGACTCCAAACTGGTGCGCCTCCATGCCGACTAGAGCAACTCCGCCACCCTTGCCGTTACCCCGGTTTCGCATCTGTTCAAGTGATTTGAAGAGGTGACGGCCAGCGATTGGAATCTCACTCGCCAGGCCGATGACTCCACAGCCACCTTCGGCGGCGTCCTCGTCGTGCATCTCAAACTTGGGGAGGGTGCGGTTCAGTGCACGGCGAGCCTCGAGGATGGCTTCTGAGTTCTGCATCAATCCTCACCTGCCGTGTAGCGCAGCAGATCGGTTCTTCCGACCAACTCTTTGACGTCATTCAGCCCCAACTTGCTCAGTATGTCCTTGATCCTCCACATCACGGCTGTGTAGTAGTTGTCGAGTCGTTCGACTGCCCAATCCTGCTGCACCCATTCCTGCAACTCCACATCAGTGGTGGTCAACCCCCACGGACAGCCGCGGCCGGATGGCCCGCCTTCGCAGTTGCCACAGCGAGTGCATCCCATCGCCACCAAATCGCTGGTTCCTAGGACTACCCCGTCCGCCCCGAGTGCTATCGCCTTGGCGATGTCATCCGCAGTTCGAACCCCACCGCTGGCAATCAGAGTGATCTTGTCACGAACCCCCTCCTTGATGAGGAACTTGTGCACTTTGGGGAGAGCCAACTCAATCGGCATCGCGATGTTCTTCTTGGCAATCTCAGGCGCCGCGCCGGTGCCTCCGTAGGAACCGTCCAGATGGATGATGTGCGCCCCTGCATAGTAGGAGCCGACCGCCACCATGTCGACGTCGTGAGGCGTCGAGACCTTCACCGCTATCAGAGCGTCAGGATTCACCGTCTCAATCCAGTCGATGTGCTTCGAGTGGTCTTCGACCGAGTAGGTCGAGTGGAACGGGAACGGGCTGAACAGACTGACAAACGGTACGCTGCCGCGCATCTTCGCTACCTCGTCGCCAGCCTTGCTCGCCAACAGATGCCCACCAAGCCCTGGCTTCGCACCTTGTGCATACTTGAACTCGACAATCGGAGCCGCTTGAATCGTCTTCTCTTCCACGCCGAAGTAGCCGGTTGCAACTTGGGTGATGACATGGTCCTTGTGGGCGTAGAGGTCGAGAGGGTAGCCGCCCTCACCGGTCGACATGTAGGTGTTCCACTTTTCCGCGTTCTTAGCCCTCGCCATCATCACATTCACCGAGACTGAGCCGTATGACATGCCTCCTCCGTAGATGGGGATGGATGGGGTGAGTTGCTTCCGGTGGTCGTTCCTGCGGTTGAGGGGAATGCTGGTGACTATTGACTCGGGGTCTGCGACCCACTCGGATTCGGAGAGGAACTTGAAGTCCAACCGGTCGAAGCCGCCACCGCTCTTTCCGGTCTTGTAGTTCAGGTCGTCAGGAACCTTGCCGGTTTCCGCCATGTACCAGGTGGCGAGAATCAACTCGTCAGTCCAGCGAGCGTCGCCGAGTGCATTTGGTGAGCCGTATTCTCCGAAGGCGTGGGAGTTCAGTCCATTCTGCATCAGATTGGTGGTCTTGTGAATCAGGGTGTCACTCGGCTTCACAGGGTCTTTGCTAATCGCCATCAGTATTCACCTCCAACAAATCCTTCGATATCAGCGAAGGCCTCTTCCTCAAGTTGGTTACACCACATTGCGCGGCCCATCTCGCCGCGCAATCGGCGGACTTCGCGGATTCCCATCGCGCCGAGAATCTCAAGCATCTGGTCTCGCCATGAACAGGAGAGGTTGGTGAGTCGTTGGATACCCCACTCCTCGTCGAGTTTGCGAGGCATCTTGATCCTCAGCGTGTCCCTCTGGCTGAGGTCACCCGTGGGCCTTCCTTGGAGTGCAATCAGCAGAGGTAGGTCGAGTCCAACGGCATCCAATCCGACGATGATCGCCTTTGGCAGATGGTCTGCAGCAGCTACTCCGCCAGTGCCTAGTAAAGTCACCATGTCTCTTTTACCGGATTCCAACAGGCTGATGTGAGCCTCCTTGATGAGATCCATGGCAAAACGGCCACCATCGCCATTTCCGTGGTTGTCAGCGACGAGGTGTATGACGGTGACGCCAGAGTCCACCATCTCAGTCAACTTAGCCTGCCAACCAGCATCGAAATCGAGTCGGACACCGACAATCACATCTGGTGCTGCGGTGCAAGCGGTCGTGAAGGCCGCCTCATCCCAGGAGTCGAGTTCGACGAGTTGAGTTCCATTACCGAAGCCACCCGCAGTGGAGGCCTCTGAGACAGGGATGATCGGGACGACGTTGTGACCTGCAATGGCCAACTTCCGGACAGTTTCAGCGGGGAACATGGCAAGCGTGTCAACACTCTCGGCTGCACCCTTCCAAATGCGAGTGAGCAGAGGTGACGCCACCATCTTGGGTGGAGCATCGAACAGGAATGGCACTTGGATTGTTAGCATTCGAGGGCCTTCGCCGACAAGGTCGCCATCAGAATCGAACTGCAGACGCATCGGCTTACCACCTATGTCAACGGAGGTTCCAATCAACTCTCTTCCGTGAATTCCGTCGCGGCTTGGTCGGACGATCTCAGACATGTCGGTGAACATGCCATCCCATCCCGGGCCACCAAATCGGCCACGGTAGCCCTGCCCCCGCACTGGCACTGAGCCTTTGCGAGCCTCCTCGTCGATTGTCTCGATGAGTTTCTGGCTGAGGAAGCGGTCGCCCATCGCCGCCCTCTCTGGATTGTGCTCGACTGTGGTGAACTCCGGGTGTTGGACCGTGCACCTGAGGCAACCCACGCAGAGGTGTGGACGGGGGGAGAACCCACCAACCGGTCCTGAGAAGACGCCGTAGGTGCAGGGGCGTGAGGTGATGACATCCCACTTCCCCCAATACTGGAAGAGTTCGGAGATGATGAACTTGGCAAGTCCGACCTTCCCGACTTTTACGAGAAACCTGTTTGGCAGAGGCTGCCGGTCAGGTGTATCCAGCGCCTCGATGTGGTAGCGATGGTAGTTGTCTGCCCGTTCTCTTGCGCGGCTGGCAAACTCGCTCATCGTGAGCGCCCTCCCACCACCGGAACCGGATGCCATCGCCTCTCCCCCTTGATGCTCGAGTGCCTGCATGACTCGCCCCCCTACGGGGGCTCCTGCCAGCGCGGGCTGTCCTTAAGCATTCACATTAGTCGGTACAACAAAAGTCCTGAAAGTTGAGTAAATGTTCACTTTCTCAGGATGAGACTGTTCAATCGAACAGGATTTAAGACTTTAGTCTGTGCAATTGCCGAAGGATGTCGTGCTGCATTGAAGCGATTGCATAGATGCGTGAAATCCGCTTTCTTCACCTGAAGCGGTGTCCGCTCAGTGTAGGTTGAGTCGAGTCTTCGCGAGGGCCACCTTGATGATGCCGTCTCATCTCGCCGACTCATGGCTGGGGGTGGCGGGTCAATCGAGGTCACCCCTCACGACATCGCCATCATAGTCGGAGCAATTGGGTTGGTAGGCGCCATCGTAATATCGATGTTCGCGCTTCCGATGAGAATCGATTTCGATGAGGCAGCGGGTGTCGTCGATGCTCGCTCGGTCCGAGTCGGAATACTCGGTTCAAACGATGAAATCCAAATTTCTGCGGTTGCAGTCTGCACCAACGACTCACAACCTTGTGCGATTCAATCCGTCCGGGTCTTGAACGAGGCGGGTGAGAATGTTGCCAGCGGTTCTCAAGGGGAGGTGTCAGGTGATACCTTCACCATCAGTATTGATGTTGAGGAAGGTGGGAATTACGACATCGAAATGACTGGAACTGGTGTTCACGAAGTACAGGTGAAGGTGGTGAGACAATTGCCGATCCAGTTCCTCCTGCCAATCTTCTCGCTCATTCTCCTTGTATGGGGTGTCTGGCGCCGCCTCCAAGAGCCTGAATCTGGTGACAGAGACATCGATGAGGCGATTGCCGGCGAGTAGTTCCTCACTCCCAAGCGCGCTCGTAACTGCTGCTCACCAAAATCTCTTGACCGTTGTCGATAGATTTCAACTCGCCCCCTTCCGCAAGGCTCGACGGGATCGTTGAGCGGCCATTGACGAGCAGCTGAGTCCCAACTCCAAGATGGCCTGAGAGGAGCGCCCAATATTGTCGCCTACGGGATGGTTTGCAAGGAAATCCCAACCATCTCTTATTCTCAAAATGTGAGGCGACCGAGGCGTCAATGACTCGGCAGAACTCTGTTTGAGAAACCTCCCCGCCGACGAGTTCCTCTAGGCTGGAAGTAGGGAAATCCGCTTCTTTCCTCGCTCGGAAGTTGACGCCGATTCCGAGCACGACCCTCAGTTCCGCACCCTGCTGCCGCCCTTCGACCAACACTCCGGCCAATTTCCCTCCGGCATGCCAGAGGTCGTTCGGCCAGCGAACCTCGAGACCCGACTTGACGATATTGCCGGCGTTGGTCCAGCGGGCAGAAGGCAGAGGTTCGTTTAGTAGACAGGCGATTACATCTGCAACCGCGACCGCTGCGTCTAGCTGCAAGTCACCTGGCTCACCCAAGTCAGGGATGACCCAACTTCCTGTGAAGTCACCGGGGTGGGAGGCCCACTGTCGTTGCCGCTGCCCTCTGCCGGCGGTCTGTGCAGATGCGACCAAACAGCGCCCTTCATCTCCTCCCTCATGCAACAATCGTCGGTTGGTGGAGTCGACAGAATCTCGGACTTCGATTTCTCGCCCCCCAAAGGGCTTCCATGCGGCGAAGCAGGTCAGCCTCTCATCTCCTCCAAGCCTCCTGTCTGCCATTATTCGTGTCGCCCATCCTTGAGTTCGCCATAGGGTTTGGAGGAGGTCTCCGCGGACGTTGTTTGTGTGGAGGAGAATCACCATCCCATCATCACTCAGGAGTTGGGGGTCGTTCTCGAGTGCTGTCAACAACCGACCCCCCCAACCCGTGTCATCAGGAAGGTCGACCAAACCTGCATCCTCGAGAGGCCCCAGCCTCGCCTCTCCGTCGGCCGGTGGATCGAGATAGGGGAGATTCCAGAGAATCACATCGAATGGCCCTTCTAATGCCAAGTCCCCAGATTCGTCGAGCCCACCTTCATTCACCGTTATTTCGACCCCAGCTGCAGCAGCGTTGCCTCTAGCAGCGGCGACTGCAAGAGGATTCACATCACAGCAGGTGACCTCCCAACCCCTCAGAGCAGAACCGATTGCGACCACTCCACTTCCCGTGCCCAATTCAAGCAATCTACACCCTTTACCAGAGCCGAGAGATGCGACGCATCTGTCGAGCAGTTCGGTATCCTCGCGTGGCGGGTAAACGGTCGCCGGCAGAACCACGGAAAGCCCCTGTAGTCCTTCAGATTCCCACTGTTCTGTACGTCCAGCTGAATGTTGAAGTTCAACCTCGCGCTCGATGGGGTCGGCCATGGTCCTCGGATGGCAATCGATGATTCAATCGTTTGCGTGATGATTATCTCGGGAACCTTTATGGCAAACTTCGTTGAGTGGCGCCCGGAGACTCACCCTCCGACCCTCAGGTGAGACCGCCCCCGACATTAGCGTCAGCCATGCCGGAAGGTTCTTGAAGGGTACCTCTAACCGAGGTTAGACCTTGCCCAGCCATGGGCCTGTAGCTTAGTCAGGTAGAGCATCCGGCTTTTAACCGGACGGCCGCGGGTTCGAACCCCGTCAGGCCCGCCTCCTGGATAGGCCGCAGGCTCCTGTTTAGGCAGGGTCGAGGGGGTCTCAAAGTGGCAGTAAAATCATCAACTAAGAAGCGTCTAATGGAAGAGGGCATCAAAGAGGAACTCGCCCACAAACTCGCGGACGACGCGAACTTGGACACAATCAAGAAAATGAGTATCGACGATGTCGCAACAAAACTCGGACTCAAGAAGTCTGACACCGAATTCGAGACCGTCATGAATGTCATCCGTGCCCTCAGCGCCAGCAAGCGCCGACCCCGAGGTAAGCGAGTCGACATCCTCCGTCAGGCTGGAGACGAAGTCGACATCCCCTTGGGTGACAGCCGATTCAATGTCCTCAACCACGAGTTGACTCCACACCACGAACTCGTCCCAATCGACGAGGAGGAGGATGCTCTCGCACCGTGGGAACTCCTCACATCAGATGGCAACGGGGGCACTCGCCTACGCCGCGAGTTGCTACCTAAGATTCTCATCACCGACCCCGCAGTGCAGGTCATCAAGGAGATGCACGAGGCTGAGGATGAGGAATTGCGTGCTGGATGGTTGAACAACCGAATCGTCCGGGTCATCAGAAGGAGCCCGTCTGCGGGCACCCACGTCGCGTACAGGCTGGTTGTCGAGGGGACTTGAGGAGGCTACTGAAATGAAGGAAATTATCGAGACATTCTTCCGTGAGCGAAGTTTGGTGAACCACCAGATTGCATCATACAACGACTGCCTGCCGAACGGAGACGGAACAGCATCCCGGATGGAACAAATCGTACGAAACATCCGCATCGGAACAGATGAAATCTTACCGGAGGGAGACGACGAAGGTGGGCTCATCAAGCTCGACGTATTGGACAACGAGATCAGCGTCCGAATGAAGAACCTCGCTTTGGGCCCTCCAACAATTCGTGAGGCGAACGGAGCCAACAACGAGAACGCGACACCGCTTGAATGCCGACTACGGAAGTTGACCTACTACTCCCCGGTATTCATGGATTTCACCATCCACCGCGAGGATCTGCCCGCACCTATCGAAGAGGAGCGCGTCCAAGTAGGAAACCTCCCCATCATGGTACGCAGCGAGCGCTGCAACCTCCATTCCAGTCACATCGACCCAAACCGAAACCTCTCTCCAGAGATGAGTGAAGAGGACCGCGAGCACTACATGCACCTACTCAAACAGAAGGGCGAAGACCCCTACGACCCTGGTGGCTACTTCATCATCAACGGAACCGAGAGAGTTCTCATTTCGATGGAGGACCTAGCTCCTAACCGAGTCACTGTCGAGATGAACAAGCGCTACAGCAGACACACCGAGGTTGCCAAGATCTTCTCGCAGAAGGCCGGTGTGCGTAAGCCGCTGACCGTTGAGAAGCGGAAGGATGGCATGCTGATGGTAAAGATCAGCAGCGCCGGCACACAGGTGATTCCAGTAGTCCTACTAATGCGGGCCCTAGGCATCAATTCCGACGAGGACATCTTCGCTGCGATTGCAGGCCACAAAGAGGCGTTCAAGTATGTCGTCGCCAACATCAATCACGTCCGCGACCCGGACACGAAGGACGCCTACGGAGTCGAGACTCAGGAGGAGGCAATCTCCTGGCTTGAGAAGAAGTTTGCCGCCGGTCAACAGAAGGAGTACCGTGAGCAGCGTGTGAACAACCTGATGGACAGGGAACTTTTACCTCACCTCGGCGACCAGCCAGAGCACCGCCATAAGAAGGCGATCTTCCTCGGTCGAATCGTCCGTCAAGTTCTCGAGATGGCAATCACCAACCGCGAGCCGAACGACAAGGACCACTACGCGAACAAGCGGGTCCGCCTCGCTGGCGACCTTATCGAGGACCTCTTCCGCGTCAGCATGACTCAACTCGCTCGTGACCTCAAGTACCAACTAGAGCGACATCACAACAGGAAGCGGGAATTGAAGATCAACAGTTGCCTAAGACCTGATGTTCTGACATCGAAGATCATGCACGCACTGGCGACCGGCAATTGGGTCGGAGGAAGAACCGGAGTAGCCCAACTGCTCGACCGTACTACCTACATTTCCGCGCTGTCGCACATGCGACGCGTGACCAGCCCATTGGTCCGCAGCCAGCCTCACTTCGAGGCTCGAGACCTGCATCCGACACAGTGGGGCCGTCTCTGTCCGAATGAGACCCCCGAGGGACAAAATTGCGGACTGGTGAAGAATGCCGCCCAGATGATCGATGTTTCCGAGGCCGTCTCCGAAGACGATGTCAAGGAACTCCTGAAGGAGGCTGGGGTCGAGGAGCCACAGGACTGGTCAGAAGGAACAAGAGTTCATGTGAATGGAGACCTATTCGGACTCCACAAGGACGCTCACCGACTGGTTGCTCACTTCAAGCGTCGCCGCCGAAGTGGTCGAATCAGACCCGAGGTCAGCATTCGACATGACGCCTACAATCGTGACATTTTCATCAACACTGACAAGGGCAGAATCCTGAGGCCACTGCTGGTCCTCGACAGTGGGAATCTGGTTCTCGCAACGGAGCACCTCGAAGCGCTTCGCAATCGAGAGATGACCTTCCGAGACCTCGTCAACCAAGGTATCGTCGAGTGGATTGATGCTGAGGAGGAAGAAGACCTTCTTATCGCACCCCGGGCATATGACCTACCCGCTGTATCCCCTCGGAACAAGCGACCGATGATCCCAGCAAACATCACTTGGCTGAATCTCGGCGAAGAAGGAATCGAGGTGGCCAAACTGCGAGTCAGAGTCCAAATGCCTAACGGCAAGTGGGTTACCGAGACATTCACCGTGCCTCTCAACTACTACCAAGAAGAAACTGACAAGTTGCGCCGCAAGGAAAAGAAGAGCGGCGATGTTCTACTCTTCACGCATGTCGAGATTGACCCGCAGTTGATCCTCGGAGTTTGCGCCAGTCTGGTGCCCTACCCGGAGCACAACTCGACACCGAGAGTCACCGGTGGTACAGCTATGGTGAAGCAGGCTCTAGGACTCCCTTCGAGCAACAACCGTCTCCGCCCAGACACTCGAATGCACGCCCTCGACTATCCTCAACGCTCGATGGTGCAGACTCAGGCGATGGAGACTACCAATTTCGTTCAGCGGCCAGGTGGCCAGAACTTCATCGTCGCCATCATGAGCCACCACGGCTACAACATGCAAGACGCCATCATCATGAACCGCGCAAGTGTGGAGCGGGCTCTTGGCAGGTCCAGCTTCGTGCGCACATACAACGCAGAGCGGAAGAGGTTCCCCGGCGGTCAGGAAGAGGAAATTGAGGTTCCCGGCACCGGTCAGGACGAGGTCAAGGGGCGAAAGGACAGCGCCGAGTACTCTCACCTTGAGTACGACGGTCTACCCTACCCTGAAACCATGATCACGGGCAAGCACGACGATGAGCAGACGGTCTTGGTCGGAAAGACCAGCCCACCCCGCTTCCTCGAAGAGGGCCATGGCGCCTTCATGATGGGTCAGTACAGGCAGGAGTCGAGCATGAATGTCCGTCATGGCGAGTCAGGAAATGTCGACCATGTCTTCGTTACTGAGAGCCTCGATGCTGGACGGTTGGTTCGCATCACACTACGACAACACCGCATCCCTGAGCTGGGTGACAAGTTCTCATCCCGCCACGGACAGAAGGGGGTCATCGGCCGCCTTGTCGATGCAGAGGACATGCCATTCACGGTCGATGGAGTTGTTCCGGACCTACTCATCAACCCGCACGCTATTCCTAGCCGAATGACCGTCGCTCACATCCTCGAGATGATCGGCGGCAAGGTCGGTTCGATGGAGGGTCGCTTCATCGACGGCACTGCCTTCTCTGGTGAGAAGGAAGACTCGCTGCGTGAGGGCCTCCTGCGCTACGGCTTCGCTCACACAGGTCGTGAGAGGATGGTCAACGGAGAGACCGGCGAAGAGTACCCCGCCAACATCTTCGTCGGCTGCATCTACTACCAGAAGTTGCATCACATGGTGAGCAGCAAGATTCACGCCCGCAGCCGTGGAAGAGTGCAGATTCTGACCCGCCAACCTACCGAGGGTCGCGCCCGTCAGGGTGGACTTCGGTTTGGTGAGATGGAGCGTGACTGCCTGATTGCACACGGTGCGTCGATGGTCATCAAGGACAGGCTACTCGACGAGTCGGACGGAGTCAAACTCGCGGTTTGCGCCCAGAGCGGCCATGTCGCTTTCTGGGACTACCGCAGACGCTGCTATGTCAGCCCGATTCACGGTGAGAGCGCCGAGGTGCACATGGTCCAGACCTCCTACGCCTTCAAGTTGCTACTCGATGAGATGAAGTCGCTCGGTGTCGCTATGAGACTCGAGTTGGAGGACCAGAGGTGATCACATGAAGAAAATGGACCGTTCGAAGATTCCAAAGCGCATTTCGGCCATCAAGTTCGGCTTGATGTCCCCCAATGAGATCCGCCGCCTCAGTGCGGTCGAGGTCAAGACTGCTGACACCTACAAGGACGACGGCCATGCATACCACCAAGGGCTGATGGACCCCCAGATGGGAGTCATCGAACCTGGTGTGCGATGCAATACCTGTGGCAACAAGCACGACGAGTGCCCAAGCCACTTTGGTCACATTCAGCTCGAGCTGCCGGTCATTCACTGTGGCTTCACCAACCTCATCAAGACCTCGTTGAAGTCCACATGCAACACTTGCAACCGAATTCTGTTGCAGGAGCAGGCAGGGACACACCCCCACGATATCGAGAAGTCCGAGCAAGACTACCATCGAGCGCGGGTTGAGGATATCATCCAAAAGCACGGCCCAGGTTCTCCTGAGTTCAAGAAGGCAATCAAGGATGTTGAGAAGGTCTGCTGCTCAGCCAAGCGAAGAGTTTGCATGCACTGCGAGGCGGAGCAGGGCAAGATTATCCTTGAGAAGCCGACCACCTTCAAGGAGAAGAAGGAGGACAAGAGCGAGCACAAGTTGAACGCCCGTGACATCCGAGAGTGGTTGGAGGGCATCCCGTCTGAAGACCTGATTTTCATCGGCATGGAGAAGAACACAAACCGCCCTGAGTGGGTAGTCATGCGAGTTCTGCCAGTGCCACCAATCACCGTGCGACCCTCAAT
>Ga0310122_10001595_pt1 | contig 14467 bp, 11 predicted proteins | sample CB6_Bottom_1051__FD_203503 | JGI IMG/M metagenome (GOLD analysis project Ga0310122, IMG submission 203503) | Marine microbial communities from Western Arctic Ocean, Canada - CB6_Bottom_1051 | ecosystem: Environmental > Aquatic > Marine > Oceanic | place: Canada: Western Arctic Ocean | collected...
GGCCGAAACATGGAGAATGCTCGTGATGGATGGAGGAGACCCCGGAGTGCCGGAGGCGATTCCCAGAACGCTTCAGATGATGGCGCGCCGCCTGGGCCAGAGTGAGATCGATCGGCTTTGGGTGTTCCCGCCTTTGATCGTCGGACGCAAGGAGCGAGGCCTGGTGGCTGCGAGTTGCTTTACCGAGGATGGTGCTCGCCGGTTGTACACTGCGGCCTACTCCGCCGAACGCACAGGAACGAGCCTTTCGGTCGAGCACGGTATCGTCGAGGAGGGCCAGGCCCCGCCGGACCGCTTCCCCCGAGTGATGCAGGGCGTCGTGCGTAGAAGCGAGATCGGCCTCGGTGAGCCCCGGATGGTCGAGATCGCCGGGGACCCGGCGAAGCTCCGGGCGTTGTTGGACGAATTCGACGTCGAGCTGTTGGAGCCCGTAGAAACGTGAAAGCCCGCCCGGACGCGGCTCCTTTCGTCCGGCTCTTCGGACGCTACCTGAGAGAGCAGGGACTGCCGGTCACCCACCAGAGGGAGGCGGTGGCGGGGGTCGTGTTTGGATCGGGCGAGCATCTCTCGGTGGACGAGATCGAACGCGTGCTGAGATCCGAGGGTCACCGGATTGGCAAGGCGACGATCTATCGGGCTCTGGATTTGCTCGTGCGGAGTAAGCTCGTGGCCGAGCTGGACTTCGATGAGGGCTTCAAGCGGTATGAACACCGCCTCTCCGCGGAGCCCATCCATGAGCATCTCATCTGCCTGAACTGTGGAGTGGTCATCGAGTTTCAGAGTGCCGAAGTGCACCGTATCGAGGCCATGGTATCGGCACGCCACGGATTTCGGCCCACGCGCCACAAGCTCGAGATCTACGGTCTTTGCAGGGAGTGCACCGCGGCCGGCGTTGAAGTTACCGCGCAAGGACTCACCTGCCCGATCGAGACCGTATAGAGGGCCGGGGGTAACCCGAGGCCAGTCGTCGTGCGATGAGTCCTAAAGAGAAATCCTCCGTACCCCCCGCCAGGGGCGGACTGCAGCCGGCCTTCTCCGCCGATCTCCCTCGGTCCACCGAAGGTGTTCTGGGCGGCCTGACGAAGGAAGCGCTCGAACGAGCGACCGGGTCCCCGGAAATAAAGGGCAACTCGCTTCGCCTCCAGTTCGACGGACCCGTCACGTTCGACGCCTGGCTGGAGGCGATCGCGGGTGCCAAGCGTTACGTCCACTTCGAGAACTACATCCTCCGGAACGATCCAGTGGGGCGGGCGTTCAGGGATGTCCTAATGGAAAAAGCTCGCCAGGGGGTCGAGGTACGGGTCCTGTATGATTGGGTGGGGTGCTGGGCGACACCGCGACGGTACTGGCGGCCGTTCCGCAGCGCAGGCGTCGAGGTGCGCGCCTTCAACCGCCCCTCCCTCCGCGATCCCTATGGCGTGTTCCAGCGCGATCACCGGAAGCTGGTGGTCGTGGACGGAGAAGTCGCGTTCGCCGGAGGGTTCTGCATCGGCCAGGAGTGGGCCGGCACGGGAGACGCCCCCCCCTGGCGCGACACCGGCATCGAAATCCGGGGACCTGCCGTATCCGCGGCCAGCAGGGCGTTCGGCCGGATATGGGACGTCATGGGCGAGCCCCTCCCGAGCGATTTTCCGAAGGGAGAGGCGAGCCATGTGGGCGATACGTCGGTCTGGCTCATCGAAGGCGAGCCGCGGCGAAGCCGTGTCCTTCGTACCGTGGCACTGGTCGCAGCCATGGTACAGGAGCGCCTGTGGATCACCGACCCTTACTTCGTTGCACCCGGGGCGGTCGCCGAGGCCATGGTCGAGGCCGCCCAGTCCGGGGTCGACGTCCGGGTGCTCGTACCGGCCAACAACAACTGGCCCCTGGTCGGGACGCTTTCGCGAGCGGGCTACCGATATTTGCTCGAACAAGGCGTGCGACTCTTCGAGTGGCAAGGCGGGATGATCCACGCGAAGACCTCTGTCGCGGACGGACTCTGGTGCAGAGTGGGCTCGAGCAACCTCAATGCGTGGAGTCTTCTGGGGAACTGGGAGATCGACGTGGGCGTTTTGGATGCGTCGTTGGCGGGGCAGCTTGAGGGGATCTTTCTGGCCGACCTGGCGTCTTCTTCAGAAATCGTACTTCCGGGACGCCGCCGTGGGCATGCGGTCGTACCGGCCGAGCCGATCCCGACGCTTCAAGGGCTGCCTACGACGCCGTTGGAACCCGAGGGCAAGCTCACGGAGCGTTTGGAGGCGATGATCGATCGAGAAACCGTGTCGAGACCATGGCGGCTCGCCCAGTTGGTGCGGGCGGGCGTATCGTTCAGCGACGCCTTGGCGGGCCACCGCACCCTGGCCCGGGAGGATCGGACGATCCTCGGGACCGTCGCGATCATCGCGATCTCATCCGCGGTGGTCGTGGGCTTTTTTCCGCTCGTGTTCGGCTGGGCGTTAGCTTCGGTGCTTGCCTGGCTCGGCATCGTGATGGGGTTTCGCGCGGTGTGGCACCGTCTCCGTGCTCAGGATGCGAACCCACCCGATGTAATGGATTAAGAGGATCAATTAGAGGATGAACGACTCTGTCGGTCTCTTGGTCGCGTTGACGGCGGGGGTGCTGTCGTTCCTGTCGCCGTGCGTCCTGCCTCTGGTGCCCAGTTATCTGTCCTTCATTACGGGCATGAGCCTGGAGGATCTCCAGGAAGGCGTCGACCGCAAGGCGACGCTCCTGCACTCGCTCCTCTTCGTGGCGGGCTTCAGCATCATCTTCATTACGTTGGGCGCTTCGGCCTCTTTTCTAGGCGCATTTCTTCGATACTACGAGGTCTGGATCGCCCGGATCGGGGGCGCCGTCATCATCGTACTCGGTTTGCACCTCACGGGTGTCTTCAGGATCGCGCCGCTGATGCGGGAGCGAAGAGTCCACGTAAAAGACAGGCCCGCCGGATATCTAGGAACGATAGGCGTGGGGGCCGCCTTCGGGGCCGGCTGGACGCCCTGCATCGGCCCCGTTCTCGGTGCGATCCTGACGCTGGCCGGAACCCAGGACACGGTCTGGGCGGGAGTGAGCCTGTTGAGCGTCTACTCGTTGGGGCTGGCCATCCCGTTTCTGATTTCCGCGCTGGCCCTGGACTGGTTCCTGGGCGTGTTCTCCCGCTTCCGCCGGTTCTTGCCAGTAGTCGAGAAGGCGTCTGGAGTGATGCTCATCCTTCTGGGCCTGCTCCTCATGACGGGTTCCTTCACCATTTTGAGCAGCTACCTTACTAGGTTTACGCTTCCCTGGGTCTTGGAGAGGATCTAGTTGTCGCATCGATTGTGTCCGGAGGGGATGAATCGGAACGAAAATTAACGGCTCGCCTGGGGTCAGCAAATCCCTGCGTGACTTCGGCCTCTCGACGTGCCATCATGCTCCTATGAGCGAACCGATTGCGGAGCGGTTGCGCGCCGCCCTCGGCGACCGCTACGAGTTGCACGAGGAGCTGGGCGCCCGGAGCTAGGCCGCTACCTTTGAAAAACTTGGTGAAAAAGCGGCTCCGTACAGTCGCCGCCTTCACTTTGTGGGGGGTGGTGATCGGTGCAGTCCTCGGTCCCATCATCGGTCAGTTTGACGAGCGACAGCTCTTTTTTTCGGGGGTCCGGGGGGTCGCGATCGGCCTTCTCATCGGTGTCGGTCTCGGCGTGGGGGAGGAGTTCATCCTCCCGCGCTGGAGCCGAACGATGGCCTTCGCTCGGCTCAGCGTCGTCCGAATCGGGGGCTACACGCTGATGATGATCACGGCGTTGACCGCCGTGAACGCGGTCGATCGTTCCATCGTGCTCGTTTCGGGACTAGGTGCGTTAAAGAAGGAACGCGGGCATCGGCCGTCCAGTTCCTCCCGCGCCGCAGTTTCCCGCCGGCCCTCAGTCCCCTGCCGCCACCACCACCGTCGCCTCGATGTCCTGCTCGAGCATTTGCCGGTGGAGCAGTCGGGCGTAGGTCCCTCCTAGTGCGATGAGGTCGGGGTGCCGGCCCCGCTCCACGATCCGGCCGCCATCCAGCACCAGAATGAGATCCGCGTTCATCACGGCGGACACGCGGTGGCTGATGATGAAGGAAGTGCGCCCCTCCATCACGCGTGTGAGGTCGTCGAGGATGCGCGCCTCGGTGTGTGTGTCGACCGCGCTCAAAGCGTCGTCCAGGACCAGGATCCGCGGGTCGCGGGCTACGGCACGGGCCAAGGTAGTGCGCTGCTTTTGACCCCCCGACAGGTTGACTCCCCGCTCACCGAGAAGTGTTCTCCAGCGCCTCGGGAATTCTTGGATCGACTCGTGGAGCTGCGCGACACGGGCCGCTTCCGCGACGGCTTCGTCCGGGTCCGACGCCTCGGCGCCGAGGTCGAGGCCAAGTCCGATGTTCTCCTCGATGGTCGTCGAGAAGAGGAACGGGTCCTGGGGCACCATGCCGATGAGCGAGCGCAACTCGCCCGGGTCCAAATCGCGCACATCCACCCCATCGACCAGGACGTGCCCGCCCGTGACGTCGTAGATCCTGGGGATCAACGTCACGAGCGTCGTCTTGCCCGAGCCGGTGGGACCGACGACCGCCACGATCTGACCCGGGTCGGCGGAGAAAGAGACGTCCTCGAGGACCAACCGCTCCGTGCCCGGATAACGGAACAAGACGTTCCGGAACTCGACGGCCCCACGGGGCTCGGCAAGACGCACAGGATTCTGGGGAGGGCGTACGGCCGGCTCGGTCTCGAAAATCCTGTTGAGGCGGCCCATGCTCGCTGCCCCTCTCTGGAACAGGTTGACCACCCAACCCAGGGCAATAAGTGGCCAGATGAGCATCGCCACGTAGATCCCGAACGCAACGAAGTCACCGAGCGTGATGCGGCCGGCGATGACTTCGAGACCGCCGAGCCACAGTACGATGACCATCGCCGTTCCACTGAAGAGCGCGAGGATCGGGTGGAACAGGCCCGCCACCTTCACGAGGTCCATGTTTCGGTCCATGTACTCGCGGTTAAGGCCGTCGAAGTGGTGAGCCTGACTCTCCTCCTGCACGTACGCTCGCACGATGCGTATGCCCGTCAGGTTTTCCTGCACCATGATGGAGAGCGTGGCGAACTGCTCCTGAATCTTCTCGAACCGCTGGTGAATCACACGCGCGAACGCGAACACGACGGGAGGTAGGATCACCATCGGCATGAGGGCGTAGAGCGTGAGCCTGGGGCTGATCCATACCATGAATCCGAGAGCGAGCAGGAAGCTCACGAGCGTATTCACCGAGTACATGATGGCGGGCCCGGTTGCCATGCGCACTGCCTGGGTGTCGTTGGTCGCGCGGGCCATGAGATCACCGGTCCGCGTTCCTCCGTAGAAGCTCGCGTCCAGCCGAAGGAGGTGTGAAAAGAAGTCGTTCCGCAGGTCGCACTCAATACGGCGGCTGAGACCGTTGAGGAGCTCCCGCATGCCGTACTTGGCGGCGCCCCCGAGAAGTGCGGCCGCTACCATGAGGAGCGCATAGGTCGCAATGCGGCCCATCGTCACGTCCGGATCGCCCAGGCCGTCGATGGCCAGCTTGATCAGGTACGGCCCGGCCACCGTGAACAGGTTGGTGACGATCACCAGCGCCAGACCCGCTACGATGCCGGCCCGATAGGGCCGGAAGTAGGGGAGGACGGTGCGGAGGTCGTTCATCGGCAGGCGCCTCGGGCTGGCGTCACCAGCCCACTGCGGCACCGCCTCGGCGCGGATCGGCCGCCGCCTCGAGCGTCCCGTCGGGCATGACCATGATGGCTTCCACGTCCCCGGAGATGTCGCCCCGCTCCACCAGCGTGTGTCCACGAGCCTCCAAATCCGACACCACCTCCGGGGGTAGCCCGCCCGGCTCGTAACGGATCTGGTCGGGCAGGTGCTGGTGGTGGACCCGTGGCGCGTTTACGGCCTGAACCACGTTCATCCCGTAGTCTACGACGTTCACGATCGTCTGGAAGACGGTCGTGATGATGGTGGCCCCGCCCGGTGTACCCGCGACGAAAAACAGCTCACCGGCCGGATTCAGGACGATTGTGGGGGTCATCGCGGAAAGCATCCGTTTGCCTGGGCCCACCGCGTTGTTCGCTCCCTGCACCAGCCCATACTGATTGGGTGTGCCGGGTTTGGTGGTAAAGTCGTCCATCTCGTTGTTGAGCACGAAACCCGCCCCGGTGACCATCACCTTACTCCCGAAGAAGGAATTGAGCGTCGTGGTTAGCGCGACGGCATTGCCGTCGGCGTCGACCAGCGAGATGTGTGTGGTGTTTTCTCCCTCCGTAGAAGTCCCCAGGCCGGGTCCGATATCGGTCGAGGGCGTGGCCCTCTCTGAGATGTCGGCTCCCCGCTCTGCGGCGTAGGCCTTCGACGTCATGCGTTCGAGTGGAATGTCCACGAAATCTGTGTCGGCCAGGTAGGTGTTCCGATCGGCATACGACCTCTTCCAGGCCTCGGCGAGCAGATGGACCATCTCCCCCGAGTGCCACGGCAGGCCGCCGAGATCGTAGGGCTCCAGGATGTTGGCCATCTCCGCCATCGTGGCTCCGCCGGACGAAGAGGGCGGCATTGAAAGGACTGTGTATCCCCGGTACGTGAACTCGACCGGGTCGCGCCACACGACCCGGTACGCGTCGAGGTCTCGGTGCGTAATGAGCCCCTCCCCACGCTCCATCTCCGCCACGATCAGGTCAGCAGTTTCTCCGGCGTAGAATCCCCCCGCGCCCTGGTCCCGGATTCGTCGCAACGTGGTCGCCAGCTCGGGCTGACGGAACGTCTCCCCGAGCTCCACGATCCGGCCTTCCGGAAGATAGGTGGCGGCGGTCGCTGCAAAGCGACGGAGGCCTTGAAGGGAACTCGTGATATTTCGGCGGAACCGCTGATGGACCTCAAACCCGTCCGCCAGCAAAGCGGCCGGTTCCACGAGGTCCGCCCACGGGAGTGTGCCGAAGCGTCGATGCGCCTCCCACATTCCCATCACAGAACCCGGTACGCCCGAAGCCAAGTGCCCCACCATGGACTTGTCGCTCACATTCCCGTCGGCGTCCAGGAACATGTCCCGCGTGGCCGCCAGCGGGGCCTTCTCTCGGTAGTCGAGCGCCGCTGCTGCGCCATCGGCCATCCTCACTACCATAAATCCGCCGCCGCCGATGTTGCCGGCTTGGGGGTTTACCACCGCGAGCGCGAAAGAAACCGCCACAGCGGCATCCACGGCGTTTCCACCCCGCTCCATGATTGCGGCGCCGATCTCGCTGGCGATGCTGTCCGTAGTCACGACCACGGCGTGTTCGGCGCGTACCGGGGCGTCGTCGGCCGAGAATCGCCACGTGTCCGGGAAGACGATAGGAGGCCGTGATTGGACCGATCCAGTGGACCGCGCTGGGGTTGGTTCGGCGGGAGTGCAGGTCGCCACCAGCAGTCCAAGACCCAGCAGCGGAAGACCCGGCAGCGGCAGACCCAGCACCCGAAGACGCACTACGCCATCTCCTCAAGAAGGCGGATGGCGCCGGCCGCCAGAGTGGCGGCCCCGAGCGGGAGGGCCGATTCGTCGATATCGAAGTCGGCTTCGTGGTGCATGCGCGGCCTGGGGAGGGCTGCTCCCAACCAAAAGAAGGTGCCGGGCGCTTCGTGCGCGAGGAAAGAAAAGTCCTCTGCCAACGTCATGGGCTGGATCGGTAGCACGTCGTCCTCTCCCACCAGATCGATCGCCGCGGCGCGTACCCACTCCGTCACCCGTTCGTCATTGATCACAGGAAGATAACCAGTCCCCAGTTGGATGGTGACCTCAGCGCCCGAGTCCTTCAGAGCTCCGAATGCCTCGTCCAGACGGCGGTGGAGCCTCTCTCGGACTTCCTCGGAGAAGAATCGCATGGTGCCTTCGATCGTGACCAGATCCGCCAGGACATTGTGGGCCGTGCCCCCCGCAATACGTCCGAACGAGATGAGTCCATCCTCGACGGGAGAACGCCTCTCAGGGGCGGCGTCTTGGACCGCGACCACCCCCCGAGCCGCCAACACGAGCGCATCCACGCCGGCTTCGGGCATTCCCGCATGGCTGCTCTTCCCGTGCACCTCGATGTGGACCTCCGCGGCGCCGGCCATGATCGGGCCCGTCGCAAAGAAGAGCTTCCCACTGGGGAGCGGTGCCCCCAGATGGAGCCCGACTACGGCGTCGACCCCTTCCATCACGCCCTCGTCCACCATCCGCATCGCACCACTCTTGCCCTCGTCGTCGGTCACCTCCTCGGAGGGTTGGAAGATGAAGCGAACGGTGCCGGTGGGAAGGCGCCCGGCATCCCTCTCCTCCGCAAGGATCCGGGCCGCTCCGATCAATCCCGCGACGTGTCCGTCGTGCCCGCAGGCGTGCATGACACCTGCGTTCTGGGAGACGAAGTCGTGGGTATTCGCCTCCTTTATGGGAAGGGCGTCCATGTCGGCGCGGAGTGCGATAAGGGGACCCCCGCCGTTGTCGAGTTCGGCGATCACCCCCGTTCGGCCGATCCCTGTGCGAACGGAAAAGCCGAGGGCCTCCATCTCCTTTGCCGCGATTCCTGCCGTCCGGACCTCTTGGAACGAAAGTTCCGGATGCTGATGAAGGTCTCTGCGTATCGCGGTGAGATCTGCGGCGAGAGATCGGGCGTGTTCGAGAAGATTCACGGAGCCTCGGGCGTGTGGATCGGGCGTGCACAGTCCGTCGGACGTGCAAAGTCCTTGGTTCCTGGCGAAAAGAAGCCAAGATTAGCTTGTCCAAGCGAGAGTATCGCCGCAACCCGGGGGGAGTTCCGTATCCCCCACACCGAGGGACGCATCGCCCCCATGCTCGATGACCGTCTGACGGAGCAGAGAAATCCGCGTTCTTCGGCGATTGACGAGCTGTCACCGCTGGAGTTGGTGGACCTCATCAACGGGGAGGACCGCACCGTGGCGGAGGCCGTTCGATCCCAGCGGCTCGCCATTGCGCGGGCGATCGAGTTGGTGGTGGATGCGTTGCGGAGCGGGGGCCGATTGATCTACGTGGGTGCGGGAAGCTCGGGACGGCTGGGCGTTCTGGATGCCGCGGAGATGCCGCCGACGTTTGGCACCGACCCTGAAATGGTGCAGGGTATCATCGCGGGTGGACGCGAGGCGCTGGTCCGGTCACAGGAGGGCGCGGAGGACCATCCGGAGGACGGTGCCGCCGAGATTGATCGCATGGCCATCGGTCCGAAAGACTTCGTGATGGGGATCGCCACCTCGGGTACGACCCCGTTCGTTCATGGCGCCTTGGCCTGCGCCCGCGAACGCGGTGCGCATACAGGCTTTCTCATTTGTACCCCTCCCGCGCCCGAACTCCTGGAGACCCACGATGTGGTCATAGCGCCCTTGGTCGGTCCGGAGGTCGTGACGGGCTCCACCCGCATGAAGGCCGGGACTGCCACCAAGATGGTTCTCAATACGATCACCACGGGTGCGATGGTCATGACCGGAAGGGTGTTCGGGAATCTCATGGTGGATCTTCAGGCGGGGTGTGAAAAGCTCCAGGATCGCGGCGAACGCATCCTGATGACGATCCTCGACGTGGATCGGTCCCGTGCCTCGGAGCTCCTTGAGGCGGCCGGAGGTGGTGTGAAGACCGCGCTAGTCATGGAACGTCGCGGGGCCGGGGTAGCGGAGGCGGAGCGGTTGCTCGAGGAGGCGGGGGGTGCGCTCGCCCGCGTGATCGGGGGTCTGGTCGAGGACCCGCACACATGACCCCGCGGCATCTCTTCGTGGGCCTCATGTCGGGGACGTCCATCGACGGGATCGACGCCGTGCTCGTACGGATCGACGGCGACTCCCGCGGGGCCTTCCAGTGGCGCCTGCTCGCCTTCAACACCATCGCGTACGACGAGGGTAGCAGGGAGATGATCCTGGACGCTCTCGAAGAGGGCACGCCGGAGACGCTGTGCCGATTGAATGCTTCCCTCGGCGAGTGGTTCGCCTCGGCGGTTCGGGATGTGTGTGAGGCCGGCGGTGTCGAAACCCGGGATCTCGCCGCGATCGGTTCGCATGGGCAGACCGTGTGGCACATTCCGCCGACTCATGCCGAGCGGGGGGCCACGCTTCAACTGGGGGACGCGGCTACGCTCGCCGAGCGAACGGGGGCGCCGGTCATTAGCGATTTCAGAAGCCGGGATGTCGCGGCCGGTGGGCATGGCGCTCCGCTCGTTCCCTGGCTCGATCAACTGTTGTTCTCCGCTGTGGATCGCCGGCGTGCCATCCAGAACCTGGGGGGGATGGCCAACGTTACCTGGTTGCCGCCCACGGGTTCTCAGGAGCCGGTGATCGCGTTCGACACGGGACCGGGTGTGGCGTTGATCGACGGGGCCGTGCGGCGCGCCACCGAAGGCGCCTCGCCATTCGATCAGGACGGGGCGATGGCGCTCCGGGGGCAGGTGGACGAGTCGCTTCTCGCAGGGCTCCTCGACGATGCCTACTTCCGCGCTCCGCCACCCAAGTCGACCGGGCGGGAGCATTTCGGAAGGGCACTCCTGGATCGGGTGGCGACCGGCTTGGACCCCGGCGACGACGGGGACGCGTGGTGTGATCTCGTAGCCACGCTCACGGCCTTCACCGCCCACTCGATTGCGGAGGCCTATCGGACCTGGGTGCTTCCGAGGGGTCTCGATGAGGTCTTCCTGGTCGGGGGCGGTGCGAATAATCCAGCCTTGGCCCAGGCGATCAAGCAGGAGCTGGACACCATACCGGTAAAGGACAGCATGGAGCTCGGCGTCGATCCGGGCGCGCGGGAGGCGCTCGCCTTCGCGTTTCTGGCGTGGGCGCATCTCCACGGTATTGCCGGTAACATTCCGTCGGTTACGGGTGCCGAGGTCCCCCGAGTTCTGGGGTCCATGACACCCGGCGGCGCCATGACAGCGGGAGCGGAGACTTGACCGCCGGGGCCCGCAAATGACGCCCCGGGGCAGGGACATTACCCCGACAGCCGAGGAGAGGGCGACCGGACGGCCGATTCCTCCCACCATGATTCTCGCGGTCGTGGCTCTGGTCCACCTGGCCATCGCGCTCCCGGCTCTGAGCCCCGCGCCCCACAACGGCGGGGACAACGCCGGCTACCTGTCTCTGGCCCATTCGTTGGCTTCGGGTTCGGGATACGTCGAGGCGTGGGATCCTGCCCTGGCGCCGCACACGAAGTACCCGCCGCTCTACCCCGGACTGCTGGCCGGAGCCATGGGGCTCGGCGCGGAGGCGTGGCTCACCTTCAAGATTCTGTCGTTGCTGCTGGTGACGGTCACCGTCACGCTTTGTTTTGCCTGGGTGCGGGACCGACACGGAGTGTTCTTTGCGTCGGGCGTTGCGCTGGTGCTCGCCTTCTCGCCGGCCTTGCTTTGGTCCACTAGCTGGATCCTCTCGGATCCACTCTTCCTGGCACTGACTCTCGCATGTCTTTGGAGTTTCCACAGAACGGATCACAGCGCCTCGCCTTTGAGATGGATTCTGGCCGGATGCGCTTTTGCGATTCTCTCCACCTTCACCCGGACCGCTGGGCTGCCCCTGGTGCTGGCGGTCGGTGCGGCGTTCGGTCTCGCCCGCCGCTGGCGGGCGCTCGCGGGTTTCACGGCGGTATTCGTGGTGCCGAACCTGCTTTGGTGGCTACGGTCGCGGGCGGGCGGTGAGGCCCAGTACGTATCCGAATTCTGGATGATCGATCCGTACCAACCCGATCTGGGCCAAGCCGGGATCGGAGACCTATCGGTTCGGGTGCTCGAAAACCTCCAGGGTTATGTCCTCCTGCACATCCCGGCTGGGTTGTCCCCGTGGTCGGGCGTCGCGCTCACGGCGCTGGGTGTGGTGCTGATGGCCACCGCGGTGACGGGGTGGGTCGCTCGGATCCGGGTGCGCCGGACGGTCGCCGAACTGTTCACGCCTCTGTACTTCGGGCTGATTCTGCTCTGGCCGGCCGTCTGGTCCGGGGATCGGTTCGCGCTACCACTCTATCCGCTCGTGCTCTTCTATGCGGGTGAAGCTCTGGTACGCGGAGCGAGGCAGCTACACCCACGTCTGCCGGTGACCGTAGGGGTGGTGGCGGTCGCCGCTTTGTTGGTGCCCTCCATGCAGGGTTGGGGACAATCTGTGAGCCGGGCCACCGCCTGTCGGGAGGCCGTCCGCGTGGCGGGCCCCTTCGCGTGCTACGGTGAAGGCTTCCAGCAGTTCGTTTCTGCGGCGCGTTGGGTCGGCGAGAATGTTCCCGATGGGTCGGCGGTATTCAGCCGAAAACCCCGTATCTTCTACACACTTTCCGGCGTACGTAGCCGGATGTATCCGCTGAGTGCCGATCCCGAACGCTTCTTCCGGGAGGCCCGTGAGGTCGGGGTCTCCTACGTCGTGCTCGATCGGGTGGATCGCTTGGGTGGGGCGTATGTCGGAGAAGTGGTCCGGGAGCGTCCATGGGCCTTTTGCGGGCTCGCGGGTGTGGGCGAGGGAGAGGTCCGGACCCAGATTCTTGGGATCGTCGAGGGTGCGGTGGATCCGCCCGACGGCGTAGACGGGGTCGACGGTGCATCAAGCATCGCGCTGGCCCCGTGCCCGCAAAGTATGGTACGCCTGGAGCCCCGACCCCTCCCCGCCTACTCGGCCGCGCGGCTTCCTCTTCTCGCGCTTCCCTCTCCGTAGAGTAGCCCGAGCGTGACCCCGAACGCGACGTGGTCGGCTATGGACCCGGCGCCGGACCCGGCCCCAGAATCGCTCAGGCCCAGAAGCGCCGCGATAATCGGCAGGGTCCGATGAGGGCTGGAAGCACCGAGGATGCCGTCGAGCCCGCCGAATGGGGATGTCACGTACTCCATGACGCCGAAGGTGGCCCCGCGAAGGAGTGGCGATCCTGGGAGCCGGGGTTCGAGAACGGCCCCATAGAGCATGCCACGGGCGGCTCCCGTGAGGAGTTCCGCGGTCGGGTCGTGCGGGTTCTGTCCAACCCCCGGCTTCCCATTCTTTCCGTTCCGAAACAGGCTGAGCGCCAGCGCGGCGCCCGCTCCGGCCAAGGCGGCACGTGTCATGCGCAACCCTCCGGGCCGCCGCCCGGCCACGATCGAAAACAGCCGATCGCCGAGAATGCCGGTGCCGGTCGCGATGAGTTGATCGATAGTCGACGAGACGGGCCGCCGTTCGGCGGACCTGCCTCTTCCCGCGGGTGGAGCTTTCTTGGCGGATCGGACCCTCTCGGCGGATCGGACCCCCTGGGCCGTCTGGGCTCCGTGGCGGGCCGACTCGAGCGCATAACCCAGGTGGTACCAGATGCTTTTGGACGGTTCGCGCATGCCCTCGGTCACTCGGAAACTTCAATGGATGGTCCAACGCTTCGAAGGGTGAGGATGATGCGCCCGTTTGACAAGAGGCCCAGGCCTCACGGTCAGCTAGGGAAGATACGCCGGAGCGTTCTGATCCTGTTGTGTTTCTCGGCCGCCGGTGTGGCGGGAACGTCACGGCCGGTGACGGCCCAGGTGCCCCCCGACGAGTCCTGGCGAAGCCTCGAGACCAGTCACTTCCGGGTCACCTTCCCGGAGGGCATGGACCCCTTGGCGCGCAGGGCGGCGGCGCGGGCCGAGCGGGCTTTTGAGGCGCTGAGCGAGGTCTTTCTCGATCCGCCGAGAGGGCTCATCCAGCTCCTTCTGACGGACCACACCGAAACGAGTAACGGCTTCGCTACCGCGGTTCCCTACAATCGGATCATCGTGTTCGTCCGTCCACCGATGGACGAGGGCTCGCTCTCCCACTTCGACGACTGGATGGAGCTCGTCATCACGCATGAGCTCGTCCACATCTTCCAGTTGGATCATAAGGGGCCCCTCGGATCCCTGATCCGGAGTGTGCTGGGCCGCTGGGAGGCTGGATGGCCGACCTTTCCCGCTTTTGATCTTCCGCGCTGGACGACCGAGGGCTTGGCGACCTACTACGAATCATCTCTCACCACCTCGGGCCGGGTGCGCGGGAGTTATATCGACATGGTGCTCCGCACGGCGGTGCTGGAGGACGGTCTCGAGAGGTTGGACCAGGTCACGGGGGATTCGCCGAATTGGCCCGCGGGAGACCGGGTCTATATATACGGGGCCACACTTTTCGACCACCTGAGTGATAGGTACGGGGAGGAGCGCCTGGGCGCGTTCGCCGACGCGATCGCACGCCAGTGGGTTCCATACCGGGTGAATGCGGGGGCCAAGGACGCGTTCGGAATCAGTTTTTCCAACCTGTGGGAGCGTTGGCGAGCGGATTTGGAGGTCCGGTTCCGGGCCTTGGCTGATTCATTGGCCGCTGCCGCTCCGCTGACCGCAGGCGAGCCTCTCGCAGCCGAGGGGCGACGGGCATTCTTCCCTTCTGTCTCACCCGACGGAGCACGGTTGGCGTTCGTGCGTTCGGACGGACGGACGGACATCCAGATGCGCATCGGTGAGCCGGACGGCTCGAATGACCGTAAGTTATTACGATTGAGTAACTTGTCT
>Ga0310122_10001598_pt1 | contig 14448 bp, 13 predicted proteins | sample CB6_Bottom_1051__FD_203503 | JGI IMG/M metagenome (GOLD analysis project Ga0310122, IMG submission 203503) | Marine microbial communities from Western Arctic Ocean, Canada - CB6_Bottom_1051 | ecosystem: Environmental > Aquatic > Marine > Oceanic | place: Canada: Western Arctic Ocean | collected...
CGTCGGCTTGCCCGCTCCATCCGAAAGCTCGAACGCACACGCCCGCGGTCCCAAAATGACGGAGAGGGGCACCTGACTAACGACGAGATATTCCGTTTGCTCGGCGAAGCGAAGGCATCATGACGTCCTCGGAAAACGGCCCCGTCAAGAGCGTGTGCATCGTGATGTTGAGTGCCCTCGGTGACGCGGTCCACGTGCTCCCGGTGGCGAACGCGCTGAAGCGCGCCTGGCCGGACGTTCGGATTTCGTGGATCATCCAACACACTTCCAAAACGCTCGTGGAGGGACACCCCGTCATCGACGAGATGATCGAGTTCGAGAGGAGGAGGCGCGGATTACGATCCTGGACCAACTTCGCCGACCTCGCCCACTACCTACGAGGGCAGCACTTCGATCTCGCCCTGGCGCTCCAGGTCTATCTCAAGGCCGGCATCATCGTAGGTATGCTCCCGGCGAAGAGAAAGCTGGGCTTCGACCACGCACGCGCACGCGATGGCAACTGGATTTTTACGAATGAGCGTATTTCTCACCACTCCCTCCAACACGTGCAGGATCAGTATTTCGAGTTCCTGCACCACCTGGGCGTCGATCCCGAGCCGGTGGAGTGGGGCATCCCGATCACAGACCAGGAACGCGAGGCCCAAGCATCGTTCTTCTCCGAATTGGACAAACCCGCCTGTTCCGTCGTGGTGAGCACGACCGACCCCAGGAAAAACTGGACGGCCGAGGGATACGCGCGAGTTCTCGAGGAGATCGAGTCCACGTATGGACTCCAACCCATTCTCGTGGGTGGATCTTCCCAGCTCGAACGCCAGATGGCGGACGAGATTCTCAGCTTGACGAAGGCCCATCCCCTCGACGCCCTCGAGGACAACGTGCGCCGCCTCGTCTATCTCCTCGACGGCAGCGCCTTGACTGTCAGCCCCGACACCGGACCTTTACATATCAGCCGGGCCCTCGAGACGCCTGTCGTCGGTATCTACGGGTACACGAATCCAAAACGCACGGGACCCTACCGCCGTTACTACGACCTCTTGGTCGACGGTTATGCAGAGTTTTCAGGCGAGGAATATCCGATTTCTATTGAGCATAGAGACGGCATGAAGCGAGTCACGGTCGAAATGGTCCTCGAGAAAGTGGACCTGGCCGTCGGTAGCTACCTGTGAAGCCATGTCCCAAACACGCGGAGCTGACGTGACAATACGCAGAATACCCGGGTTCTGGAGCGTTGGAACGGCCCTCCTTTTCTCCCTCATCGGCACCGCCTGCACCACGCCGGAACCCGAGCCTCAGTTGGCACCCGAGCCTCAGTCGGCGCCCGCACCGGTCGACGAAATCCAGGTCCTACTCCGTGAGTTCGCGGCCACGTCTCCGCCCGAGGTGGCGCAGGGTAAGACATTGTTCGAACAAAACTGTAGCGTCTGTCATGGTCCGGCAGGCGACGGTACCACGCTGGGTCCGCCCCTCGTGCATATCATCTACGAACCGAACCACCATGGCGATGCGGCCTTCCTTCTGGCCGCACGTAACGGCGTGCGGGCTCATCACTGGCGATTCGGAGACATGCCGCCCCTTCCCGCCGTGACGGACCAGATGGTCGTGGAGATCGTGGGCTACATACGGTGGCTGCAACGCCAGGTCGGGATCGAATAGTTTCCCCCCCCAGCCTTCGTCGTCAGAGGCAGACCCTCAGTTTCAGGGCCAGAGCTTCAGCTTCGAGGCCAGCACGCCGAACGCCACAACCGCTCCGAGCGCCGCCTCCCACTCACGGTTCCGCATGTAGCGCGCTCGGAAAGAGCCTCCCGGCGGCGATTCTGAACGCTCCCCGCGGTAGGGGATGATCCGCGGCAGCACCGAGGGCACCTTTTCCGCATAGACTCGGTAGCGCTCTCCGAAGCGCGCCTCCAACTCAGCGGCCTCGCGAAGCGCCGTCGCCCGGTAGACCACGAGGAAAAACGCCAGGAGGGCCACACCGAACACCCACTGCCCACCCGCGAGGGTCACACCGACGCCGAGAATGAAGCTGCCCAGGTAGAGCGGATTCCGCGTGTGTGCATAGGGGCCGGTCGTGGCCAATTTGCGGTCCTTTTGAATAGACCCCGCCGCCCAAGCCCGGAGCGCCAAGCCGGCGGTGCTCACGGCGGCACCCCACAAAATCAGAATCGTCGTAGGAGAGGCATAGATGTAGAACGGAATGATGAGAAGCCAAACAGCCTTCAGGCGCAGTCTTCTCAGATCGAGTCGCCGACGCACGGGGTCATCACCGAAAAGCGAAGGGCCCTCCCGGTATTACCAGGCGGCCGCCCCGGAGTGGATTGGGGTTCCCGGCACGATATTCTCGAGGTGCAGGGTGATGGACCCGACGATCGGCATACCGATACGCATGTACACGAGGTAACGATTTTCGTCATCGGTGAAGTGCAACTCGGCGTCTCCCCCCTCATCGAAGAGTCCGCTCGTCTTGATCGTCGGACGCACCACGATCGTGTTGAAGATCCCGGCCGGCACTTCCCGCACGTCCCGGCGCACGACTTCGAGGACAACCGGATTGCCGTCCTTCTTGAAGTAGCGTGAATACGTGTAGGTCTGTCCGACCTCGAGCGGAATGGAGCGGACAAAGTACATAAACGAGATGTCGTCCAAAGGAAGGGCCGTGGCCAACTCGCCGATCACACCCTCGTCGGTCTGGTCCCAGTACCCCTCGTCCGGATAAAACTCGAACGAACGGTAGCTGCTGTGACCGGTATTGCTAACGTCCGAGATATACCGGCGACTCATGATCAGTCGCGTGTCGATCCACGACTCATAGTGATTGTCCATCTTCAAAAGTCCGAACAGGGTGCCCCCCCGCATGGACACGTCGACGTGGTACGCCAGCTCGCCCCTCACCGAGTCGACGCCCACAACCTCCATGTGTGCCTCGCCCGCATTGAAGAAGCCGAGCTTGACCTTGTATTCGAGGCGCTCTCCAGGGCCGAATGGAACGACCGCAGTGAAGGGATCGGTTTCGTAGGAAATCGCCTCGGCTCGGTGGGTCTCGGGCAAATCCATGCCAGCAGCCGCCGAACGGTGCCGCTCGGAGTCATACGTGATGGAATCGCCCACTAAAGGGCTGTCGGCGAGCCGCGCGCTGGACGGCACACTGGGTCCCTGCGCGACACCCGATTCGGGTGTCGCGACGCCCAGCATCAGGGCCATACCCATCGCCGCACATATCCGTGGCATCACTATTTTACTTCTCTTACGGGCCTTTCCCACCTTTCCCGTCGTACACGGAGGAGCCCCCGAAGGGTTCGGACCGCGCGCAGACGCGAGGGGCGTCCGCGGACATCGTATCGCATCGTCACGGGCGCCTCGACGATCCGGCGCGCGTGGGGCGCGACCAGACCCAGTAGTTCTACGTTGGACGCCCAGGAATCGGTCGTCAAGAACGGTCTGCCCCTGAACTCCGCCAACGCCTTCTTCAACACGATCAGTCGGTAGGCCCGAAATCCGGACAACGGATCGGAAACCGGAGCACCGCCAAAGGCCCTTCCGAGGACCCACGGCGCCATCCGCCTGACCACACGGACGGCGCGAGGTGCGCGACGCCCGTTCACCTCGACCACACCGACCACGACGTCGGCCCCACCCTCCATCGCCTTGATCAAGGGAACGATATAGTCGGGGCTCTCCGTGAAATCCGCCTGAAGCACGATCGCAGCGTCTCTCTTCGGGTAGCGCGAGCGCTCGAGCGCCTCTCGAAGCAAACGCTGAACCGCCCCGGCGTATCCCGCACGGCTCTCTTGCTTGAGGATTGAAAGCGGAAGCACACGGCCGTACCGACCCAGGGCCTCGGAGGTCCCGTCCGAGGAAGCATCATCGAGAACCAGGACCTCGTAGTCACGCCCGAACTCGAGCATCACCTTGCGGATCTTCCACAGAAGAACCCCGATGGTTCGCTCTTCGTTGTGCGCGGGAATGCAGACGTAGATCAATGGTCGAAGCCATCCGGAGGAAAACCCCGGCCATTTCCGGGAGAGACGGGAAATCTAATACAGATGGCGAATCAGGGTGGTTCCGGCGAGGGCGCGGGGGAGGGTTCCGGGCGCGTCTTCCACCGACGATGCTGCCAGAAGTACTGGCTCGGCGCTTTGCGGATGTGCGCCTCGAGCCTGGAGACGTGCCTCTGGGTCAAATCACGGATCGCGTGCGCATCGGTTGCTCCCTCCCCATCGGGTGCCCCCTCGCTCAACGGGATACGGTCGATGATCACGCGATACCGGGAGGGGAATCCGTGTTTCCGGACCGCCACGCCAAAGAAGACCGGGGCACCCGTGCGGAGCGCGAACAAGGCGGGACCTCTCGCGGTGGCCGCCGACCTTCCGAAGAAATCCACGAAAACTCCGCGTTTCCGCATGTTCTGATCGGAAATGAGTGCGACCACCCGGCCCGCGGCGAGCGCCTGCGGCACCAGACGAAACGCCTCGTTCTTCACCATGACCGTCAGACCGAGACGATCCCACACCTCAAGCATATGGCGGTGGAAAAACGGGTTCTTCTGGAGATGGGCCGCAACGTCCATTGGCATGCCCCTCGCCGCAACGGCCGCCGCCGCGATCTCCCAATTGCCCAAATGCCCGGAAATCACAACGGCACCGCGACCCCCCTCGGCGGCGTCTCGCAGGGCCTCGAAACCCTCCATCTCCGTCCGCCGAACGATGTCCTCGGGGTCCATCCGGGAGAGGCGTAGGGTCATGGCCGCCTCGCGCGCGAGGTGCATATAGCTGCCCCGCGCCACCCGGCGCCGCCAACCCGAGTCGTGTTCGGGGAACGCGATCTGGAGATGCTGATCGGTGTCGACACGGCGGACCCTCAACACCACGCCGACAAACCACCCGAGTGAGCTGGACAAGCCGAGCGCGGCTCGCTCGGGCAGCACGACCACGACCCAGGAAAGGGCTCGAAAAAGCCAGAACTCAATCCGGTATCGGACCGGGTTCAACCGGGACCGGACCGGGTTCAAGACGAAGCAGCCTCACGTACGGCGGGCCTGCCCTCCGCAGAACCGGATAACACTGAGGACGGCCCCGCAGGATTGGCTGTGGACTCGCGTCCCGCAGGATCGGCGGCAGGTTCGCTCCCGTTACCGCTCGAATACTGAAGCTCGTAGAGGCGCCGATAGAGCCCACCGGTCGCGAACAGGGACGTATGGTCTCCCCGCTCTACGATCCGTCCCTCGCTCAGCACGAGGATGAGATCGGCGCGTCGGACGGTCGACAGGCGGTGGGCGATCACCAGCACCGTGCGCCCGCCCATGAGGCGCCCCACGGCTTCTTGTACCAGGCGCTCAGACTCGGTATCAAGAGCGCTCGTCGCTTCGTCGAAAATGAGGATGGGACGGTCGGAGAGGATCGCCCTCGCAAGAGCGATGCGCTGGCGTTCGCCGCCCGAAAGGCGAGTGCCCCGTTCCCCCACCACCATATCGTACCCCTCCGGCAGGGTAGAGATGAAGGTGTGCGCGTTGGCTACGCGCGCCGCCCGGTGGATCTCCTCCCCCGTCGCGCCTTTGGCCCCATATGCGATGTTGGCGGCGATCGTGTCGTGGAAGAGCACGGTCGCCTGAGGCACGATGCCCATCGCTCTACGCAAACTCGAAACCGTCCAGTCCCGCACGTCCACACCATCCACGGTCACCCGCCCGGACGTCACGTCGTAGAACCGCCCGACGAGGTCGGCGAACGTAGTTTTCCCCGAACCGCTCGGTCCGACCAGGGCAACGAGACCCCCGGCGGGAATTTCCACCGTGATGTCTTGGAGTACGGGTTCTCCGGCTCTGTACTCGAAGGCGACGTCCTCGAACGCGATCGCGCCCGTAGGATTTCTCAAGACTCTCGCACCGGGCCGATCCCGAATCTCGACGGGGGTGTCCAGGAATTCAAAGACGCGCTCCGCGCCGGCCAGCCCGGGTTGCACCAGGGCGGGAAACTTCGCCCCGTACTTCACCGGCGCGTAGAGTTTGAGACTGAGCGCGACGAATCCCACGAACTGGGCTCCGCTCAACGCTCCCTCTGACACGACCAGGCGCGCCCCGTACCACAGGATGATGACGGTGCCGACCGTCGCGAGCGTCTCGGTGAGGGGGCCCACGAGTGCCCGCAAGCGCTCCGCCTTCAAGAACGTCCTGTGATAGTCACCCGTAATGGAGCGGAAGCGCTCCCGCTCCAGGTTCTCCGCGGAGGCGGATTTGACCACCCGAATTCCGGACAGAGTCTCGTGAATCCGAGCGCTCAGCTCTCCCGCCAGATCCAAGACCCGCCGGTCCCCCCGCCGGAGGCGCTTCACCAATGGCCCCCAGACCGCCATCGTGGCGGGGATCACTACGAAGGCCGCAAGTGTGAGCTTCCATGACAGCAGCAGCATGAAGGCCACCGCCACGGCGGACTCGAAACCGGACGAGAGAAGCCTCGCCAACTCGGTCGTGAGCAGACGGCGCATCTGCTCCACGTCGTGGGTGAGCCGGGAGGTGATCTGTCCCACCCGTGTCCGGCCGAAGAAGGAAAGGTCGAGCCGTAGGACGTGGTCGTAGACCTCGTTCCGCAGGTCCCTCGTCACCGACTGCTCCACCCACGCCACCAGATAAGTGCGGGCGAAATCGAAAACGTTCTTGAGGAGAAACACGACCAGGATGAGAACAATGATTCCCTGGACCGCGTGCAGTGGGTCGCCCTGGACGTCCACCATTCGGTACACCGTGGCGTCCAGGAGCCTGGTCATCAGGTCTGGGTCACTCGCCTCACCGGATGGGGCACCCGTTCCCCCGCTCGGTCCGGCACGGAAGAGCGTGTCCACGAACGGGATGAGCAGCACGTAAGTCGATGCGTCGAGCGCGGCGAATGCGAACGTCGCCGCACCTGCCGCCACGAGCGCGGTGACGTGGGGACAGAGGTACGAGAGGACCCGAGTGTAGAGCGTCACGCCGGCCGGTCAGCGTGCGGAGCCGTGGGAACGCGGCGTGAGGCGCGCAATTGGGACGATCATCTCCTCTGGCGAGATGCCCCCGTGCAGGAATGAATTGCGGTACCGGCGCTGGTATTCCCTCAATTTGGTGGGATAGACGAAGAAGTAGTCCTCGACAGCCACCGCGTACGTTATACCCAGCTTTCCAGCGGGGAACCGGAGATCCTCGCTCCGAGCGGTGGAAAAAGCCGTTTCGGCCTTCTCGGGTCTGAGATCCTGGCCAAACTTGTACCGGAGGTTGCTGGTGGCGTCCCGTCGTGCGAAGACGGTGGCCGGGCGTTGGCAAAGGATCGAGCCGTGATCGGTGGTCATGATCACCTGATGTCCGGCGGTGGCCGCATCCTTGAGAACAGAGAACGCGGTCGATCGCCTGAACCACGCCCGGGTCAACCCGCGGAGCGCAGCCTCGTCCTTGGCCACCTCCATCAGAATGGGCGACTCACTTCGCCCGTGCGTCATGAGGTCGACGAAGTTGAAGACCATTGCGACAACGGAGTGGGGTTTCTTGAGCGCCGAACGGACGCGGCCGCGTACCTGATCTTCGCCCCGGTCGGTGAAGATCTTCTCGTAGTGAACCGGAATGTCCTCTCCGGTGAGGCGCTTCAGTTGCTCTTTAAGGAGTTCATCCTCGAACGCGTTGAGGCTACCCTCGTCGTCCGACTTATTCCACCAGGCGGGGCGGTCCCGCGCGATCTCGTCCGGGAACTGGCCGCTGAAGATCGCGTTCCTCGCATACGGGGTGGCCGTGGGGAGGATCGAGTAGTGATACGACTCCTCGATCTCGAAGAACGGAGCCAGGAGCGGAGCGATCACGCGCCATTGGTCCAAGCGCATACAGTCCAACACGACCAGAAAAACCGGGGAGGGACCGAGGAGTGGGAGGAGGTGCTCCTCGACAACGTCCACAGAGAGGGGCGGAGGGTCCACTTCACCCCTCAACCAGCGTGGGTATTCCTGTCCTACCCACCGACCAAAGTCCGAGCGGAGGTCGGTCATGAGCGACTGCACCGTATCGAGGAGGCCCCGTTCCCCGGCTTCTTCGAGGTTGACATGCCAGCCCGTCAGTTCGATGTAGAGCTCGGCGAAGTCCTCATAGGTGCGAGCCTCTTCGCGCTTTTGGGAGAGCCGCCCGAAGCGAGCCGCGAAGTCCTGCGCCGCACGCTGCTGGCGGATCACCGAACCCTCCAGAATGCGGGTGACGACTGAAAGGACCTGCCGGGGACTCGTCGGTTTCACCAGGTAGTCGGCGACCCGCCGTCCGATCGCATCCGTCATGGTCTGATCTTCGGCGGACTTGGTCACCATTACGACGGGGACGTGTGGGTCCTCACGGCACATGACTTCGAGGACCTCCAAGCCACTCCGGCCCGGCATCTGTTCGTCCAACAGAACGAGGTCGTAGGTGTTGTCACGCATCAGGACGAGCGCGTCGTCCCCATTCGTGATCGCGTCCACGTGGTAACCACGCGCTTGCAGAAAGAGAAGGTGCGGCTTGAGAAGGTCGATCTCGTCGTCGACCCAGAGGATTCGTTTTCCCGACGGCTTCATGGCCAAGGGCTACATACTGATCGTATAGGGGAACCAGGAACCCACAGCTCTCCCGCCCCTCTTGGCCGGCTCGAACACCCACTCCGCCGCCTCCCTTACGATGCGCTCGTTGAAGTCCCTGTCGGACGTGGGCGGACGAAGTTGAGTCGAGTCCGCTACGACCCGTCCTCGCTCGTCCACGAAGACCCAGACCTCGATGCGCTGTCCTCGGACATTCCGGTTGGACGGCGGTAAGATGATTCCGCGCGGAGAGGGGGGTACGACGCGAAAACGACCCTCCTCGGCGGTCCCACCGTCACCGCGCCCATCCCCCTGGGCCAGGCCCGGGCCATCAACACCTGGACGGTCGCCCAGGATGGATGAAGTCTCGATCTGCTGCTGCTGCTCCTCCTCCAGCTCGACCGGAGGGATAGGGTCGAAGGTCAGCAGCGGTACCTGAGGCCGAATGATGGGACGCGGAGGAGGAATCCGGAGATTCAGCGTCTGCATGGCGCCGCCGGACGCCGCCCGATTATCCCCTGCCCGCGGTCCGGCCGCCGCGAACGGAGACTCGGGCAGCGGCTCGCCCCACCACAGAAAGAAGACGAGAAGATGCACGACCACAGCGGTGAGAAATCCGTTCCGCCAAAGCATTCGCTCCGCAACGCGACGATCGGCGGCTCTCATACCGTGGGTGACTTTGGAGGTCAGCCTCGGAATCGTTCGTCTCCCGGGAAGTGTGGAAACTGTCCGTCATACTACTGTATCGTGCCCGCGCATGTTTCGTCTGCGCCCTTCGAATCCGAACCGCCTTGCTCCGGTTCTCCGGTTTCGGCACTTTCGAGGCTCCCTGGGAACCCACCCGGGGGCCACCACTGCACGAGCCGAGCCATGACAGAAACGAAGCAAAACGTTCCCCGGGGTGTCCGCCCGAACATCCCCAAGCGACCCGCTATGGACGGAGACGCCTGGGAGAGGATCCAGGCTGAGCAGGAAAAAATGAAGGAGCGGGAGTTCGTCCGTTTCTCGGTATTCAAGGTGGACCCCGCGTGGCGCCGGCTTCCCGTGGAGGAACGGACCAGGCACAAGGATGAGTTCGAGTCGGTGGTGGCGGCCCGCGTCCGCGAGATGATGATCTACAGCTACGCGCTGGTCGGGACACGCGGTGATGCAGATTTTATGCTCTGGCAGGCCGCTCGGGACATGGGCCAACTCCATGATCTCGCCGCCGCGTTGAACCAGACCGGTCTCGCCGGATATCTCTCCCTGGCGCATTCGTATTTCGCCATGACCAAGCGGTCCATCTACCTCAACCGCTACGAAAAGGAGTACATCCGGACGTACGGCGGGGAGGAGGTGCTCGATTCGGCCCGTGTCGCTATCAATCCGCAGGGATGCGAGTATCTTTTCATCTACCCGATGGCGAAGATCCGCGACTGGTACAAGCTTCCCCACGAAGACCGCCAGCGCATGATGGACGAACACATCCGGGTCGGCCACCAGTGGCCCGACGTGAAGCTCAACACGACCTACTCGTACGGCTTGGACGACCAGGAGTTCGTGGTCGCCTTCGAGTCGGACCATCCGGGGCGCTTTCTCGATCTGCTCATGGCTCTCCGTCTCACCGAGGCGTCGGCCTACACCCTATTCGACGTTCCGGCTTTTACGGGTCTGGCCCGATCCATGAGGGACACACTGGACTCGGTCGGATGACTGAAACACCGGCCCCCAGCAAGGCCGGTGCGCTTTACGAACTCACCAAACCGGGGATCGCCGGCTATGTGATGATGACGGCCGGCGTGAGCTACTACGTGGCGTCCGGCGGCCACGCCGACATCCTCCCGATCGTACATACCCTCCTGGGCGTCGCCCTCGGGGCGGCTGGCGCACTCGCCCTCAACCAGTACGTTGAGCGAGACGTAGACGCCCTCATGACGCGCACGCAGACGCGGCCCCTGCCTTCCGGCCGTTTGCGCCCTGGGGAAGCGCTGGGGTTCGGGTGGGCACTCCTCGTGGCGGGCCTGGCCTATCTCGGGCTCACGGTGGGTTGGCTGCCATCCGTGCTGACGGCGGCCTCGGCGGCCTCGTACATCCTCGCCTACACGCCCCTCAAGACCCGGTCGTACCTGGCCACCCTCGTGGGTGCGGTACCCGGAGCCTTTCCGGCTCTGATCGGATGGAGCGCCGCGACGGGCACCGTGGAGTTCGGTGCCGTGATACTGTTCTTTATCGCGTTCCTCTGGCAGCTCCCCCACGTCCTGGCACTCGCCTGGTTGCTCCGGGAGGACTTCGCTCGCGTCGGCTTTTTCCTGAGCCCCCCGACCGATCCCGGGGGCGTAAGAATCGGCAGGCACATGGTATACCACTCGGTGTCTCTGTTGATGATCAGCGGTTTCCCCACGTTCCTGGGGCTCACCGGACTGATCTACCTCGCGGGCGCCCTGGTGTTGGGGCTGATCACTCTCGGGATTTCGGTGGCCGCAGCGGCCAAGATGTCGCGGACCCGGGCACGGCGAGTCTTTCTCTGGTCTCTACTTTACCAGCCGCTCCTTCTGGCCCTACTCTTGATCGACACCGTTCGCTGACGATCGGGCGCAGCGCCCGGGAAGCCACATAGCCGGCTATCGAGGGCGTCCGCTGAACCGAGAGAATCCGCTCCATCGAGAGAGTTGCCTCATGAACAGACGGCACGCCTTGATCGCGACACTCCCACTGTTCCTTCTCGCCCCAGATGCCACGAGTCAGGAGGTCGACCGGCCCAGGGCTCGGGACCTCGGGGTCGAGGTGGGGATCTTCCCCCCGGGCCCGTGGAACGCCATCACCGATGTCGAGGGCGTGCGGGTGGGACAGGTGACGGTAGTAGAGGGTACCCGGGTCAACACGGGTGTAACAGCCATCCGGCCTCACCCGGGAAGCATATACCACGAGCGAGTGCCCGCCGCCATCTACGTGGGCAACGGCTTCGGAAAGCTCATCGGTGTGACCCAGGTACGCGAGTTGGGGGAATTGGAGACACCGATCCTCCTGACCTGCACGCTGTGCGTCTGGAAGGCCGCTGACGCCCTGGTCGAGTGGGCGCTCGAGCAGGAGGGCATGGAGGGTGTCCGATCCCTGAACGCGGTCGTGGGCGAGACCAATGACGGAGGCCTGAACGACATCCGTAACCGTCCGATCACCGCCGCGCATGTGCGTGAGGCTTTGGAGATCGCCTCTTCGGGTCCGGTGGCAGAGGGATCGGTGGGCGCCGGCCGAGGCACCAGGGCGTTCGGCTGGAAGGGCGGAATCGGAACGAGCAGCCGCGTCCTTCCCGAGAGCCTGGGTGGGTTCACGGTCGGCGTCCTGGTCCAATCGAACTTCGGAGGGATTCTGACCATAGCCGGTGCCCCGGTCGGGCGCGAGTTGGGGCGGTACTCCTTTCGGCAGGCGGTTGAAGCGGGAGGGCAGGGTGACACCGACAAGGGCCAGGGCTCGATCATGATGGTCGTGGCCACCGACGCCCCTCTGTCCCCTCTCAAGCTGGAGCGCCTGGCCAAGCGGGCTGTCTTGGGACTCGCCCGCACCGGTTCCTTCGCCGGGAACGGAAGTGGTGACTACGTCATCGCTTTCTCCACGGCGGCTGGAGTACGACGCACGCTGGGCGAGGAGTGGACCGAGTCCATAGAGGTACCCAACAGCGGCCTTTCGGCGCTCTTCGAGGGTACGGTGGAGGCAACGGAAGAAGCGATCTACAACTCGCTTCTCAAGGCGACCACGGTATCAGGAATGGGAACGACGGCGGAGGCGATCGACATCGCGGCCGTGGCCCGCGTCCTGGAGGAGTACAACGTCGTCAGATAACCGGCGTCACTGGCTCCGCCTGGTGGCGTCCCTGGTTCCGGCCACGATGGGTCGCCGCGCATCCCCGCTCAACCGTCGAAGTAGACCGCCCGCGCATCCAAGACATCCTCGTCCTCGGTCAGGGTCGTGAGAAACTCGGGGCTGACCTTGCCATCGACGGACACGGCGGCCAACGCCAGACCGCCCTTGGCCTCCCTCGATTGGATATACTCGGCGATGTTCAAGCCGTGAGCCGCCAGGAGGGTCCCCACCCTTCCGATGACACCGGGGACGTCATTGTTCCGGAGTACGATCAGGCACCCTTCAGGTTGGACCATCAAGGCGTACTCGTCGATCTGCACGATCCGAGGGTGGTGCTGCTCGCCCAGTAGCGCACCGGCCACGCGTACCTTCTGGTCCTCCGTCTCGAGAACGATCTCGAGGAACCTGGCATAGTCGGATCGTGGGGGCTGCAGCGTCGTGGTGATCTCGATGCGCCGCCCTTCGGCGAGGTGGAGCGCGTTGACGTAATTGACGTTGCGCGCGCCCACGACGGGCGTGAGCACTCCGGTCATTGCCGCCGCCGTAAGCGGTTCGAGAATCTCCTCGTCCAGCCCAGCGACCGAGATGTCGACCCGTTGCATCCCACCTCGGCCTAGGACGCCGACCACGCGTCCGACTCTGCCCGCGAGATCCATGAGAGGCCTGAGATACTCGAGGTCCTCCCCTCCGATCGCAGGCGCGTTCAGCGCCTTGGAAAGGTCGCCCTTGAGCAGTGCCGCACGCACGCCCCGCGCGATCTCGCTGGCGACCAGCTCCTGGGCCTCGACGGTGGAGGCCCCGAGATGCGGCGTGAGGAGCAGGTTTTGAGTGCCCCTGAGCGGGCTATCCTCGGGAAGCGGCTCGGTCGTGTATACGTCGAGCGCGGCGGCCGCGATTCCCCCTGACTCGAGCGCCGTCACCAGGGCACCCTCCTCGACCACCCCACCTCGCGCGGTATTGACCAGGATGGCCGTGGGCTTCATGGCCTTGAGTTCGGCCTCGGCGATCATGCCCTCGGTCTGCGGCGTGAGTGGTACGTGTATCGAGATCACGTCCCCGCGAGCGAGCACGTCATTGAGCTCGACCCGTTCGATTACCAGATCCTTGGCACGCTCCTCCGTCAGATACGGATCGTAAGCGATCGTCTCCATACCGAACGCCTGTGCGCGCAACGCGACCTCGCTCCCGATCCGCCCCGCGCCGATGAGTCCAAGCGTCCTCCCACGAAGCTCTATACCCGAGAACTGCGATCTAGCCCATGCGCCGCTCCGAACGGAGGCATCCGCCCAAGAGACGTTACGCGCGACGGTCAAGATGAGCGCCATCGCTAATTCGGCGGCGGATACGGTGTTCCCTTCCGGAGCGTTGATCACCGGGATCCCGAGTTCTGTTGCGACCTCCAGATCGATGTTGTCCACTCCCACCCCCGCGCGGCCGATGACCTTCAGGTTCGGAGCCTGCTCGAGAAGGTCGCGAGTCACCTTAGTCGCGCTGCGTACGATGAGACCGTGAGCCCGGCCCAACGCCTCCTGCATCCGCTCGGGGGTCCAGCCGTCGGGCACCAGGACCTCGAAGCGATCATCCTCCGTCAGAGGTGTAAGGCCCGAAAGAGAGATCTTGTCGGCCGCGATGACCACGAATTTCTCGCTCACGACAAGACCTCCCCCAAGGCGTCCAGCACCGCATCGAGTTCTGCAACGGTATGATCGCCCATGTGGCCAACACGGAACGTCTGCTCCTTCAGCTTTCCGTAACCCCCCCCGATCGTGAATCCTCTCTCCTTCATCGCCGAGACCACCGACGGCCCCTTTGTCCCCTCCGGAAGCTCCACACAGGTCACGGTCGGAGAGCGGGATCCTTCGGGAGCAAGCACCGACAGCGCGACCCCTCTCTGCTCCCACATCATGTCCACCCACTGGACGCATCGGTCGGCCATAGCCTGGTGCCGGTCCCATCGAGCCTCCAACCCCTCCAGCCGGATCCGGTCCAACTGCTTGGCCAACGCGTAAAAAAGAGAAATCGCAGGCGTGGTGGGGGTCTGGAGATTGTCGAGCTGCTTCCGGA
>Ga0310122_10001600_pt1 | contig 14443 bp, 5 predicted proteins | sample CB6_Bottom_1051__FD_203503 | JGI IMG/M metagenome (GOLD analysis project Ga0310122, IMG submission 203503) | Marine microbial communities from Western Arctic Ocean, Canada - CB6_Bottom_1051 | ecosystem: Environmental > Aquatic > Marine > Oceanic | place: Canada: Western Arctic Ocean | collected...
CCGCAAGGGCGAGACCTTCATTCCGCCGGTCCTGTCGTATCGACGTAAGGACGGCGTGTCGGTGACGGCCGGGTACGTCTATCGGGCCAGGAAGGACTCGTCGTACTACGGAGCGTTCATCTTTGCCGATTTCGAGTCGAAGCGGATCTGGGCCATGACCCAGAAGGACCGCCAACTGGTCAAGGTCCGGCAGATCGGTGTCTGCCCCGAGAAACCGTGCTCGTTCGGCATCGATGAGAACGGAGAACTGCTGGTGATCGGCTACGAGGGGACGATCTACCGGTTGCTGCTCGAGAGATCGGTGTTCGAGTGAGTCGGAATCCGGCCGGCTAGCTCGACATCCAGCCCTGTTTCCTGGCATGCATCGAGAGCCACAGCAGGACGGCGGCCAGGGCGATCACCACCAGCGACATGATCTTGTCGCCGGCTCCCAGCACGTCTGAGCCCTCGACGATGAACATGGTGTAACCCATCTGGATCACGACCGAGACGAGGCTGACGGCAAACAGCGGGGTGGCCCAGGCCTTGCGAACCAGCAGGCCGATGCTGCCCAGGGTGCCCGGGGCAACGGACAGGAAGAAGAAGATGTAGATCCAGCCGGGAACCGATTTCACCCATTCCTGTTTCTCGGGGGTCATGTCTTTCATCATGGCTTCGGTGAACAAGAGGTGAAACACAAAGGAGGCACACCCCATCAGGTTCCACACAATGGCGATGATGGCGACAATCCGAAACCACTTCGGTGCTCCGATCGGCGTGTCTTCACTCGTGATATCTGCGTCGGCTTCCGCTGCGGCTGCCGGTTGCCTCTCGTCGTTCATGGCTGGGTCCAGAAACGGAATGGGTTTGTTGGGGGGATGACGCCTGAGACGGGATCCTACCAGTTGGCGACCCGCTGATCATCGCTGATCCGATCAGACGCCGTCGACCCATTCGGCAAAGAAGGCAAACGACTCGTCGATTTCCGTCGCGTCGTCCAGGATGGTGTCACTGCCATCACCTCCGCGAACGGTATCGGTACCGCTGCCTCCATCGAGGCGGTCGTTGTCGACTGCCAGCACGGTGGCATCATCGACATCGTCCCCCAGCAGAACATCGTCACCGGCGGCCCCGTAGAGGCTGTCGTTGCCCTGACCACCGACCAGCGTGTCGTTGTCGCTGCGGCCAAACAGCAGGTCATCACCCTCCCAGCCACTGAGTGCGTCAGCCTGCGTGCCGCCATCGAGCGAGTCGTTTCCGGATCCGCCAAAGAGCGTATCTGCGCCTCGGAGTCCCAGGAGTGTATCGTCGCCGTCGCCGCCGCTCAGCACGTCGTCTCCGGAGCGGCCGTTGAGGATGTCGTTGCCGGATCCGCCCCGCAGCGTATCGTTCCCGCCCAGGCCGATCAGCGTGACATCACCGCTGAAGTCCCGGGCGTCGAGCGAGTTGTCGCCATTTCCGCCCTTGAGGAACGCGGTTTCGATCTCGCTGATCAGGTCGGTTCCCATGCCGCCACCAAGGCCGGTGTCGTCGAGATCCATGTCGACGTTGGCACGTTCGAGCAGCCGATCGATCCCGCTGCCGCCCTCGATCGTGTCGTTGCCGAGGCCTCCGGTCAGCACGTCGTCACCACCACCACCGACCAGGCTATCGTTGCCGATGCCTCCATCGAGCTTGTCGTTGCCCGCTCCGCCGATCAGCGTATCGAGGTTGCCACCCTGGCCACGCAGCACGTCGTAGGTGGGATTTCCGGTGGCGGGGTCAACCACCGAAGTGCCTCCGATCAACAGGTCGCGCCCCGAACCTCCGAACATGCGGTCGTACCAACCGCCGCCCATCAGAGTGTCGTGACCTCCCAGGCCGTTCAGAAAGGCTCGGCCGCTGAAAGCCGATGCATCGATCCTGTTGGAACCGGATCCTCCAAACAGCTGCACCAGCTCGATGTCGATCAATTCATCGCTGCCGAGACCCTCGAGAGTGGTATCGGTCGCGGTGAAGTCGACATCTGCGGATTCGGACAGAATGTCGTATCCACTGCCCCCGTCCAGCGTGTCGTTGCCCAGTCCACCGCTGAGCGTGTCGAGACTGGTGCCCTGTCCACGCAGCAGGTCGTCACCCGCTCCCCCCACCAGTCTGTCTGCGCCGCTGCCGCCGTTGAGCCGGTCGTTTCCGCCACCACCGTCGAGGCTGTCGTTGCCAGCGCTGCCATTGAGAGTGTCGGCCAGCGAGGAACCGAGCACCGAATCGTCTCCGGAGCCGGCGTGGACCTTCGAGGAGGCCAACAGGGGGAATGTGACCGAGTCGATTGCCGAGAGATCGACCGTGTCGTTGCCGCTGCTGCCGTTGATGACCAGGGCACTCAGCAGGTTCGCATCGATGGCCGACGCCCCGGGATCACTGACCGCGTTGTAGGTCACCTGGACCCCGCCGGCGGCCGAACCGACCACGACATTCACGGAGACTCCGAATGACAGCGTGAGTTCCCCGTCGAGCAGGGTGCGGCTGTAGCCGAGGTTCTCGAACTCCAGGGTGCTGTCGATCTCCGACGCCACGCCGACGACGTCGACATCGCCATCACCATCGAAGTCTCCGACATCGACCCCGTAGGCTCCATCTGCTGCAACCGAAATCGTCCTCGAAGTGAACGACTGATTGCCGTCATTCTCGTGCCACGCAATCGTGTCGTCGAAGAAGGACGCGGAGAGCACATCGAGGTCGCCGTCGGAGTCGAGGTCGATGACCACCACGTCGCTGGCACCATCGGCGGTGGTGATGATGTCGCGACGGGTGAACACCTGGTTGCCGTCGTTTTCGAACCAGGCAATCGTGTCGTCCCAGGCCGAGGCCGAGAGTACGTCGAGGTCCCCGTCGGCATCCAGGTCGGCGGTGGTCACGCTGAAGGCTCCGCTGGCCGTCGAACTGATCACCCGCTCGGTGAATCCCTCGCTGCCGTCATTCTCGTACCAGGCCACCGTGTTGAGCCCCATCACCGCGGCCACGACATCGATGTCGCCATCAGAATCGATGTCGGCGGCCGTGACGTGCCAGACGTCGAGTGCGGTGGAACGGATCACGATCTCGGTGAAGACTCCCGACCCGTCGTTGCGGAACCACGCCAGCGTATCGTCCCAGGCCGCGGCGGCCAGCACGTCGAGATCACCGTCGTCGTCCAGGTCCACCACGTCGACCGATACGGCGTAATCGGCCGTTTGAGTGATCAACTGCTGCTCGAAGACCAGGTCGCCATCGTGGCGATACCAGGCAATCGTCTTGTCGTCGGATGACGCCACCACCACGTCGAGAAACGAGTCACCGTCGAGGTCACCCACGGCCACCGCCTTGGCACCACTGGCCATCGTCGTCACCGTCCTGGTGGTGAAACCGCCGCTGCCGTCGTTGTCGAACCAGCGCACGGTCGAGTCATCAGCCGAAGCTACCAGCAGGTCGAGGTCGCCATCGCCGTCGAGATCGACGGTATGAACGTCGAAGGCTCCGTCGGTCTGGTTCGAGAGGACGTCGGAGGTCCATGGCAGGGCCGACAGCAGGGCCCGGATTTCCAGCTGTTCGGCCGCCAGCCGCAGGCGGCCGAAACGTGACCGATCGAGCCGGCGGGGAGAACCGCCAGGGGCCAGGGACCGAGAAAAGCGGATCAGGAACATGGGATACCGTCGGGTGATCTCGATGACAGGGGGGTGGACATGGGAACCGGGGATGTCGAGGCAACTCAGAGAGCGGGAAGATCGAGGTCGAGCAGGTAGCTACTGACAACACTCTGCGAGAGACCCCACGTGGTTGAAAACAGCAGTCGGTCACCCTGGGGAGATGCCGCGAGGTGGACCTGGCATTCGTAGCAGTTATCCAGCGCGTTGGTCCGGTGATGGGCCAGACGCGTGACGGCGTCGGCACTCGAAGGGTCATCGAGCTTGATCGCAATGATCTCGCCCCGGTACTTCGAACCGACGCTCAATCTGGCTGCGTACGACACGAAGATGTAGCCGGGATTGGCGGTGTTGGTGGCGTTGACGTGACTGACGGTCGCTTCGTCGGTCGGTGTGGTCAACGACGTGAAGACGTTGGTTTGTGAATTGAAGCTCAAGACGCCCCCGACGCGGCCGCCGGGATCATGTGTCGACACCTCGGGAATGACCGAGCCCCGCCAGTTGCCGCTCGAGCCGACCACGTGCACGTCGACTCCATTGGCACCCAGTGCGAAAACGGGGTGACCCCAGCGAACCGGGAAGTGGCCCAGTAGAGGATTCCCGAACTGCGCCTCGGCAGCGGTCGGCAGTTCGTGCGAGGAAATCGTGCCTCCGGCGAGGTCGACATCGAGCAATCGCCAGGTGGGGGACTGCAACGTGGCGCCGTAATACTGCACCAGCACGCGTGAAGCGTCCGGCGCGAATCTCATCGAGTTGGTGTTGAGGCTGTCGCAGAGGGTGTCGTCGTAGTGGCCACATCCGCTTCCAGTCAGCACCAGCGACGCCACCACGGGCTCTTCGGTGGCGGCGTCGTAATCCAGATCGACGACGTGGATCGAGATGTCGGTGGCCGTCTCGGCGTCGACGGGATTCCGGGGAACACCCAGCAGGGCCACGTAATTCCGTCCGCCCACAAAAGCGACGGTCTCCTTGCCCGAAACCAGCTTGTTGAACGGCAATGCGATCTGGCGGGCCACCACGCCGGTTGTCAGTTCGTATTCGACCACCAGGTGGTCGTCGACGCCGTTCTGGATCAACCCGTACTGGGTGGTGGGGCGTGCCGGGTCCTGGCTGTGGCGAAAGTTCGTCGTCGGGATGTTGGCAATGAACTCGGGCGTGAGCGTGCTGTTATTGAGTACCAACTGGTAGGGCAACGACGGAGCAAAGCTGCGAAGTTGAATCAGGCTGCCATCACGATTCCAGGGAGTCTCGGTCACGTACCGGTTCTTGATCAACTCGCTCCACTCACGAGTCGTTGTGCCACCGGTGTTCTCGAGTGTCTCGAACGTCACCGACAGATCGCCGGTGATCCGGGTGATCGTCGACCCGTAGGTGGGGTCGGTGAACGGGACCAGGTAGTCGGGTTTCGAGACGTCATCGGGGAGGAACAGGTCATCGAATCCGGCGCTGTCGCCACCGGCGGTGTTTGTCTGTTCGGGATTGGCCCCCTCAACGACCACGTCCAGCGAAGAATCACGGCTGGCCGAACCGTCTTCCCCGGGTTCGAAGAACCAGTCCTGTCCGGCGGCTCCGGTGAGCCAATCCGAGAGGCTGTCGTCGAAGACGGTCAATTCCGACTGCAGCGTCTGGGCGAAGTTCTCGTCTTCGAGCGTGGCGACTCGGGTGTCGTAGTCGGACGAGTCGCTCCAGGCTGCCAGCACCGCGGTCAGTCCGACGGCGTCGTGGTCGTAGACGGTGGCGCTTCCGATCAGGATGTCGTCGTCGCCGTTTCCGTTGAGCGTGTCGGAGCCTCGGCCACCGATCACCAGGTCGCGGTCGTTCCCGGCGGACAGGGAATCGTTGCCGAATCCCCCCAGCAGGATGTCGTTTCCAGCACCTCCCTGGATCGTGTCATTGTGCCAGCGGCCGTCGAGGACATCGGGGCCGTCGTTGCCTTGCAACAGGTCGTCGTCGTTGTCTCCGACCAGGGTATCCGATCCGGCTCCGCCCAGCAGCGAATCGTTTCCGGCACCCCCGCGTCCGCTGTCGTCACCGTCTCCGCCGTCGATCAGGTCGTCACCGCTGCCTCCGCTGAGGAAGTCATTTCCTGCCTCGCCGGCCAATTCGTCGTCGTCCTCTTCCCCTCTCAGCGCATCGTCCCCCTCACCGCCGTGGATCGTGTCGTTTCCCAGGCTGCCCTCGAGCGAGTCGTCGCCGGCTCCGCCCAGGAGCCGGTCGTTTCCATCATCGCCGAGCAGAGTGTCGTTCCCGTCGCCTCCGTACATCAGGTCGTCACCATTGCCTCCCTGCAACGTGTCTCCGCCGCCGCCGCCGCCGATCGTGTCGTCTCCATCGTCTCCGATGAGCTGGTCGGCGCCGTCGTCGCCATCGAGGCGATCGGCTCCGAGTCCTCCGATCACGATGTCTGGTCCGCCGTGGCCGCGAATGACGTCGTCACCGTTTTCGCCTCGCAGCGTATCGGCGCCGGTGCCACCCAGCAGCACGTCTTCTCCGTACAGCCGATCGTCGCCGTCACCTCCGTCAATCGTATCCGCTCCATCACCCCCATAGAGCCGGTCGTCGCCGGCACCTCCATCGAGCGTGTCGTCGCCGTTGCCTGCCAGCAGCGTGTCATCCAGGTCGCCGCCCCGCAGGATGTCGTTATCGTCGCCCCCCTTGAGCAAGTCGTTCTCACCATCGCCCCGCAATTCGTCGGCACCGGCTCCGCCTTCGAGTGTGTCGTTACCGGCACCGCCCCGAATCAGATCGCCGCCCTGCTGGCCCTGCAGCAGGTCGGCGCCGGGTCCACCGGTCATCGAGTCGTCACCGCTGCCTCCGATCAGCAGGTCGTTGCCATCGCCTCCGTGCATCGTGTCGTTATCGGTTCCCCCCTGCAGGAAATCGTCTGCTGCGCCGCCCTCGAGCACATCAGCCCCGCTGCCTCCCACAATCGAATCGACACCATCACCACCTCTCAGGGTATCGCGTCCCGCCCGTCCCAGCAGCGTGTCGTCCCCCACATCCAGGTCTCCATCCCCCTCGGCCAGGTCGTCACCGTCGCCGGCGTCCAGCAGATCATTTCCGGCATCCCCGTACAGGAAGTCGTTTCCGGCTTCTGCCAGCAGCGAGTCATCTCCGCTGCCACCCCGGAGCGTGTCGTTGCCGGCACCACCAGAGACGTGGTCGTTGTCGTCTCCCCCGTTGAGCGAATCGTCACCGGCACCACCCTCCAGGATGTCGTCACCGGCATCACCGAAGAGCGTGTCGTTGCCGAGTCCGGCATCGAGGCTGTCGAGTCCTCCGGCACCGCGGAGCGAATCGTTGTCATCGCCTCCCAGTAGCGTGTCGTTGCCGGACCCTCCGCCGAGGGTATCGGCCCCGGCATCCCCTTTCAGCAGGTCGTCGCCGTTGTCGCCACGCAGCGAATCGGCATCAAGACCCCCCTCGAGCGTGTCCTGTCCGTCGTTTCCCTGCAGCGTGTCGGCTCCCGCTCCGCCCAGCAGCGAATCGTTCTCGCTGTTGCCAACCAGGAGGTCGTTGCCGGCTCCGCCGTTGAGCACGTCGGCCCCGCTGCCTCCGCGGAGAACATCGTTGCCCTCTTCGCCGTCCAACCGGTCGATGCCGGCGTCACCTTCGAGCGTGTCGTCGCCCGAGCCGCCGCTCAGCGTGTCGGCTCCGATCCCGCCACGCAGCGTGTCAGAATCGGCACCGCCGCTCAGCGAGTCGTCTCCGTCGTCGCCTTCGAGCAGGTCGTTGCCGTTCCCACCGACAAGCCGGTCGTTGCCGGCATCCCCGCTGAGGATGTCGGCCCCGATCCCACCTTCCAGAGTGTCGTTGCCGCCTCCACCGATCAGTGAGTCGTTGCCTGCTCCACCGATCAGCGAGTCGTTGTCGTCGGAACCGTTCAGAGTGTCGGCATCAGCACCCCCGTCGAGCGTATCACTGCCGCTGCCGCCGTTGAGTGAATCCTGGCCGGCGTCACCAACCAGGCTGTCGTTTCCCGAAGAACCCAGCAGCGTGTCGTTGCCCGATCCGCCGGTGAGCTGGTCGTCGTCAGCTTCGCCCTTGAGTTCATCGTCTCCGCCACCTCCGAGCAGTACGTCGTTCCCGGTGCCACCCTTCAGGGAATCATTGCCGAGTGACCCGATGACCAGGTCATTTCCCGCGCCTCCCTTCAGCGTGTCCGGGCCGCTGCCACCGGTCAGAGTATCGGCGCCGTCGTTTCCGCTGGCATTGGCCGATACGCCGGTCAGGTTGGTGAACCGGTCATTCCCCTCGGCTCCGGTGAAGACCACCAGGCTCACGTCGGCCAGGGTGAAGTCTTCGGTCTCGGTTCCTGATGCGGTCGTCAGCGAGGCCCGCAGCACGCCGGCCGACGGTGAAGAGACTTCGGCGATGTCGGCAGCGGAGGTGCCGACAATATTCAACGCGCCACTCGCGGGATTGAACGAAATGCTCAGCAACGAGCGGTCTTCGAGCGTTTCGAGCTGGCGGGCGAGTGGCTGTCGAGGACGGCGGCGCGTGCCCTTGCGACGTGCTCCGCTGGCCGGGAGCGAGAACAATCTCAGCAGCCACGAATCAAACAGCATCTGGAGTTCCGCGATGGGACGGTGTCATCGCAACGGATCCCCCAACTACGGGTCCGCCGCGGGAGAATACTACCCCCGGCTCCGGGGTTTTCAATCCGCCGCAGGCCGACTAGGGCAGCGGCTGGGTGACACGCAGAAAGGCGAAGAGGTGCCGGATCTGTTCGTTGCTGAGCTTGTCGAGCAGGCCATCGGGCATCACCGACTTGCGGTTGACCACCATCTCGTCGATCTCTGCGCGGGGAATGACCACGTTCTGGCCATCCACTCCGCGGACGACGACAACCTGGTTGTCCTGGTCGGCGATGAAACCGGTGACGATCCGCCCATTCTCGGTCAGCACCGTATAGTTCTCGAACCCCTTGCGGATCTCCGCACTGGGGTTGATCACGTTCATCAGGATCCCGCGGATATCGTCTCGCTTGAAACCCGTCAGGTCCGGCCCGACCTTACCGCCCTCGGTGAACAGCGTGTGGCACTTGCCGCAGGTCTGCTTGTAGAGCAGCTTGCCGGTGTAGGGGTTTCCTGCCCCCTTGGCGGTGACTAGCATGCTGTTGAGTTCCTCGATCCGCCGCTGCATCTGTTGAGTGGTCGCTCCGGAGACCTCGCCGAAGTGCTTGTGCACCAGCGCGGTGATCGGCTGGTTGTTGTGCAGCAGCAGCTTGCGCTGGATCTCGATGCCGACGGCCTGCTTGTCGATTGCTCCGGAGTCGATCGCAGCCAGGAACCCGGCGGCCCAGTCGCGTCGGCTGGCCAACAGCGACTGCGCCGCGGTTCTCAGCGATCCACCCAGCGTGTTGTGCTGTCTGACCACCTGTTGACCGACCGAGGGATCCGAATAGGCTTGCAGGCTCAGCAACGCCGCCGCGCGGAGCGTGTCGCTGCGATCCTTGGCAACGACATTCAGCAGCACCGGCAAGGCCCTGGGCGTGGTGACTTCACCGAAGACCTGGATGAACGCCAGTCGCTGTTTGGCATCGGCCTTCGGGTTGCCGACGGTTTGGAGAGCCGTTTGCACGGCGGCGGGGATTCGCTGGCGGAGCTGCAGCGTGATCGAGCCGCCTCCGGCAGCCTGGATCGCCGCGGTCAATTCGTCGGGCAGGTTGGCCAGCGATCGGCCGGCGAAGGCCGTTTCAAACCCCTTGATCAGTGTCTGCTGGTGTGCCTTGCTCGGAGCCGCCTTCAGGAGACTGGCACAGGCGAGCAGGTCGAGCCGCGAACCGGCCAGCGCGAAGCGGCGGATCAGGCGGTCCAGCAGGTGCGTCTTGACCAGCGGGCGGTCCCAGAGTGTCTTGTCGGCCATCAGCCGGATGACCTCGTCACGGCCCGTCGCCGCCTGGGATTCGATGGCCCACCACAGCAGCAACGGGATGTGCAGGTCGCTGACATCCTCGTCATGAACCAGCAGGCTGCCGACGATGGCCAGGCAGGTGGCGGCAGGAAGTCGACGCGCCGAGGAGGCCAATTGGCTGCGGACCTCGGCATAGGGCTCGGTCTTCGCCATCGACACCAGCCGTCGACCAACGGCCTGGGAAACGGTCCTGCGGTCACCGAGCAGTCGGACGGTCCAGAGCCTCACGTATGGCTCTTCGTGCCCGAGCAGCGCGAGGGCCGTCTTGTCGGCCAGGCCGCCCGAGAGCTCAAGCGCCCAGAGCATCTCGAGGGCCGGCTGACCGTCACTCTCGGCGATCGACTCGACCAGGGCTGGCAACAGACTGCGGTCGCGGCGATCCCCCAGCACGCGGAGCGCTGCCTGGCGATGCCACTTGTTGGGATGCGAGAGGACCTGGAGCAGGTCCTGTGACGAGCGCGAGGCGTAGTCGAAACGGGGAACCAGCGGCTTGTTCCTGGGAGTGTCACGGCCGACCAGGCGATAGATCCGTCCGGTCTCGGGGGTCACGCGGCCGGCGTAGTGGCTGGCGTGGTCGATGCGCTGTTCGTACATGTCGCAGATGTAAATCGCGCCATCGGGACCGACCTTGATATCGACCGGGCGGAACCACTGGTCGGTGCACTTGATCGGCCGGTCGATGTCCCGGGTCTGAAACGTCGTGGTGTTCGGGCTGATGTCGCTTTGCACGACCTGCCCCTGCAGCGGTTCGATTCCGAACAGCCGCCCGTGGAACTTCTCGGGCAGGGTCCCGCCGGCATAGATGATGAAGTTGTGCGTGAAGCGGGGCACGCTGTGGTGCTTCATGGCGGGGAAGTGACCGAAGGCATACGGGTTCGAGAGGGCACCGTGCTTCGAGAAGCCCTTGCGTTCATAGGCCCCCTGCACGTAGTGGAAGCCTCGAGCATTGCCACCATTGGTCCCTGAAAAGATGCGGCCCTTCTCGTCGATCTCGACCCCGAACGTGTTCCCGCCCCCCTCGGCGAAGATCTCGAACCGGGTGGTCTTGGGGTGATACCTCCAGATGAGCTGTCCCATCGAGTGGATCGGTTCGGCTCGGCTGCCGGGCTTCCGGATGTGGCTGGTGGTGGTGCTGCCCTGGGCACCGTACATCCAGCCGTCGGGGCCCCAGCGGAGGCTGTTGGCGACCGAGTGGGAGTCTTCGATGCCGAAGCCTTCCAGCAGCACCAGCGGATCGGAATCGGGAACGTCGTCGTTGTCCTGATCGGGGTAGAAGAGCAGGTAGGGAGGATTGAGGACAAAGACGCCGCCGCGGCCGCGGACGAAGGAACTGGCGATATTGAGTCCGTCGACGAAGGTCTTGTGCCGATCCAGCACGCCGTCGCCGTCGGTGTCTTCGTGAATCGTGATCTTGTCGCGGCCTCGGACCCCGTGAGGTGGCGGCAGGGGGACCTTGTCGTAGACGGCCCGCAGGTACTTGTCGCGGCTGACCATCTTCAGGCCGGCCGGGTCGGGGTACTGCTTGTAGTTGAGTACCCACAGTCTGCCGCGTTCGTCCCAGTTGATGAACAGCGGCTGACCGATGTGCGGTTCGGCGAGCACCGCTTCGAGGCGGAAGTCGTCGGTGACCTGGAAGCTGGCCAGGGCCTTCTGCGGGGGGATCGGGTCGGTGTCACCCTTGCGGCGACGCAGGTACAGCTCGATGTTGTCGACCCGGTCGACCTTGGTGAAGTAGGCCGGTGCGTTCTCGGCGAGAGTCTCGGGGACATCGCTGGTGGCCCAGCTGCGGTCGTCGCCGGGTCGGTACTGCCATTGCCCTTCGGTGCGGATGGCCTGTTTGCCGTTGAGCAGGATCGGCGCGGCGACCAGGAAGTTGCTGCGGGCGTCCTTCATGTAGGTGCGGACAGCGATGACGTTGATCTGGCCATAGCGGATGGCCCGGGTTGGAACCGCGAAGCGGGACTTTTCGCCCAAGCCGCTGCGGAACTGGGGCGGGAACGTGCCGGTGGCCCCGATCTGGGTACCGTTGAGGAAGGTCTGCCGTGCGTCATCGACCGGCTCGACGTTGAGCTCGATCTTCTTGCCCTTCCAGTCGGCTGGGATCCTGACGAAGCAGCGATACCAGGCGAAACCGTTCTTGGTCGCCAGCGCGCCGCCGAGTTGCCGTTTCCAGGAATCGGGGATCGGGACCAGGTGCCACTTGGGCTTTGGCTTTTGGGCGGAGGCCGCTTCGGGAAGACCTCGCGGGGCCCACATCGCCACCATCAAGCCGAGGCTCAGTATGCCGATCGACAATCGCACTCTGTTCACAATCCGGTCCTTCCTGCTCACCAACTCGGATGCCCCTGTTTTACAGCGGCCCGAGTGCGGATGCGAGTTGTCATCGAGATCACTCCGGGGTGATCTCGCGCGTGTCGGTCGAGTCGGTGGTCGGCGGCGTGATCAGCAGCCAGGTCAGTCCACCGACCGCGCTGATGGCACAGGCCAGGCCGATGGCAATCGGCCAGCCGAATCGTTCGGCGACAATCGGTGTCAGCACCGGTGAGATCAGGCCGCCGATGTTTCCGCCGGTGTTCATGAAGGCACCGGCGAGTCCGCCCGATCGGCCTCCGATGTCAGTCGCCGTCGTCCAGAAGACACCCTCGCACATGCCGACGGCGGCCATCGAGAGGGCCAGGCAGACCGAGATGCAGACGAAGGCCTCGGCTTCGATGCCCAGCGCGGCGAGCCGGGAAACGATGAAGGTCGAGTTGACTCCGGCCAGGCCGAACACCGCCCCCAGCCCCATCCCGGTGATCACGATGGTTCGACGACCGCGGACCGTCCCCAGCCAGTTGCCGGCCACGTCGGTCAGCCGACCGCCCACCGCCATGCCGACTCCCATCGTCAGCATGATCCAGGTGGTCGCCCAGCGGGCCTGCACCGGAGGAATCTCGAGGATCTCCTTGAAGTAGTACCCCAGCCAGTAGAAGAAGAGGTACTGGAAGTACCCGTACGCGGCGTAGCTGAGTGTCAGCAACCAGAGCGTGTTGTTGGACATCAGCGTCCGCAGTGTCACGCGGGCTTCGCGGGCAGGTGCCTGGAGTTCCAAGTCGCGGGATTCGGAGAGCTCCGCCGGCGGTTTCAACAGCGGTGTGGCCACCAGGTGCCAGAGGACTCCGTAGGCAAACAGCATGGAGCCGCCAGCGACAAATGCCCATTGCCAGGACAGCGTGTCCATCAACCAGCCGAATGCCGGATAGCAGCAGGCGATGCCGATCAGTGCTCCGGCCGTGACCATCCCATTGGCGGTGGCCCGGCGGCCCGGCGGCATGATTTCCGAGACGACATTTGCGGCGCCGGGGTGAAGCGGCGCGTTGCAGATTCCGGCCAGGCCGCGGATCACCAGCAAGCCGACGAACAGCCCGGATGGGTTGGTGGTGAGCCAGCCGAGGGCCCCGGTGAGGATCACGAACGAGCCCATGGTCACCCCGAAGAGTGCCAGGGCACGGGCCGAGCCGATGCGGTCGATCAGCCAGCCGCCGGGCAACATCCCGATCGTGTAGAGGATCAGGAAGGCCGTGTAGACCCACCCCATCCGGGTCTCGGGGATCTTCAACAACGGGATGAACATCTCGTCGCCGGCCACCGAGATGCCGACACGGTTGAAGTGACCGATCGCCGCGTAGCCCATCAGCAGTGCGATCACAAGCCAGCGGTTGCGGGACACGCCGAGATTCTCCGGGAGGCCTCGAGACGGGGTGAATCCAATCCAAGTGCTGCGACGAGCTTCGAGCGGTACAATCTAATCGTCTCGATGTTTGTTTGATACAGATTGATACAGATTGATACAGATTGACACTCGGCCGATCGTCCTGGGCGGTGTGCCCGATCGTCTAAGGAGCAAGTGTGCCTGCTGAGGGCTCGATCTCGCGCCGCGTCACGTCGGCCGGCCTGGTGCTGGCGTTGGCCGTGACGTTGACGCCTGGTGCCGCTGTCGCCCGGGCGGCGGATGCGCCGACGTCGGCGGCGGTCCGTTTTTTTGAGACTCACGTGCGACCGCTGCTGGTGTCCAAGTGCCTGGCGTGTCATGGGAAGAAGAAACAGTGGGGCGGCTTGCGGCTCGATTCCCGCAAGGGGCTGCTCAAGGGAGGCGAATCCGGTGCGGCGATCGTGGTCGGCAAGCCGGATGCCAGCCGGCTGATCCGGGCCGTGAAGGACACCGACCCCAAGACCCGCATGCCGCGCAACGGCAAGCTGACCGGTCGCCAGATCGGCTTGCTGGTGCGGTGGGTTGAGATGGGGGCTCCGTTTCCGGACTCCGCAGGTGCAAAGCGGCGGCTGCGTGATCCCGATCACTGGTCGTTTCAGACCCTCAGCTCGCGCCCTCCGCCCGAGGTCCGGGACGGGGGCTGGGTTCGTTCGCCGATTGACCGATTTGTACTGGCCCGGCTCGAGGCCCAGGGGTTGAGACCGGCTGCCGGGGCTGATCGCAGGGCGATGCTGCGCCGCGTGACGTATGGCCTGGTGGGATTGCCGCCGCCGCCCGGGGAGATCGAGTTGTTCCTGGCCGATCTCGAGCCGGGGGCGCTGTCGCGGGTTGTCGATCGGCTGCTGGCGTCGAGCCGCTACGGCCAACGCTGGGGACGGCACTGGCTCGACGTGGCCCGCTATGCCGACTCGAACGGATTCGACGAAAACGTCGCCCACGGGAACGCCTGGCGGTATCGCGACTACGTGGTCGATTCCTTCAATCGCGATACGCCGTTTGACGAGTTCGTGATCGAGCAGCTTGCCGGAGACTTGATGCCGTTTTCCGGGCAACAGCAGCAGCATGACCGCCTGATCGCGACGGGATTCCTGAGCATCGGGCCCAAGGTACTGGCCGAGACCGACCAGGCCAAGATGCG
>Ga0310122_10001602_pt1 | contig 14438 bp, 14 predicted proteins | sample CB6_Bottom_1051__FD_203503 | JGI IMG/M metagenome (GOLD analysis project Ga0310122, IMG submission 203503) | Marine microbial communities from Western Arctic Ocean, Canada - CB6_Bottom_1051 | ecosystem: Environmental > Aquatic > Marine > Oceanic | place: Canada: Western Arctic Ocean | collected...
TGTGATCGATGGCGCGACCACGCTGCGGCTCGATCTCGAGCAGAAGCATATGAGCCGGGCCAATCGGGTACACGGCGGCGTTCTCTTTACCCTGCTCGACAGTGCTCTCGGTCGCTCGATCCTGAGCGCACTTCCGGAAGGTCGCGGCTGCGCCACGGTCGAGATCAAGGTGAACTATTTTCGCCCGATTCAAGCGGGACGCGTGACCGCGCGCGGCGTCCTGCGAGAGCTGACCAGGAGCCTCGGCTATGCCGAGGGTGAAGTCGTCAACGAGCAGGGAAAGGTGCTCGCGAGGGCTTCGGGGACCTTCTTTCTCACCGAGACGATGCGCCCGGAAGATCGCGAGCGGATCTAGTGGCATCGCTTTGCGCGCCGGCATTCCCATGACTAACAAGACGGATCTCAAAACACTACAACGCCACCGAGTCCCCGATTGGTTCGAAGATGCCAAGTTCGGGATCTTCATTCATTGGGGACTCTTTTCGATTCCCGCCTTCGCTGCGAAGTTGGATCACATCTCCGATGCCTTCGCGAAACACTACGATCGCGGCGTCGTCATGACGCCGTATACCGAGTGGTACGATAATGCGCTCCGCGTCGAAGGAAGTCCATCCGCGAAACACCATGCGGAGTACTTCGGCAATCGACCCTACCAAGAATTTCGCGCAGAATTTTCGAAGGGTCTCGAACAATGGCGCCCGGATGAGTGGAGTCGGCTCTTTCGCCGCGCCGGCGCGAAATACATCGTGCTCGTCACGAAACATCACGATGGCTACTGCCTCTGGCCGAGCGACGTCCCGAATCCGAATCGCGACGCCTGGACCAGCGAGCGGGATATCGTAGGGGAATTGGCGACCGCGGTTCGCGGGGAAGGACTTCGCTTCGGTCTCTACTATTCCGGCGGCATCGACTGGTCCTGGAACCCGACGCCGGTTCGTACGCTTGGCGAATTCATTGGGTCGACACCACGCGGAGACTATCCGGCCTATGCGGAAGCCCAGATCCGCGAATTGATCGAACGATACGAACCGAGTGTGCTCTGGAATGACATTTCCTGGCCGAGCGATCTCGACGCGATGGTTCGTCTCATGAGCGACTACTATCAGCGGGTCCCAGAGGGTGTGGTCAATGATCGTTGGATGCATCGCGGCTGGCCGATGCGCCTGCTGTCCTGGCGGCCGATCACCCGACTTCTCGACACATTCATGAAACGCGCAATTCGAAAGGCGGCGGATCGCGGCGAGCCCCAGCGAGGCATCATCCCACCGAAGCCCGCGCATTTCGACTTTCGAACTCCGGAGTACACGAGCTTCGAGAAGAGTTCGAAGGGAAAATGGGAAACGACTCGGGGCATGAGCCCGTCCTTTGGCTTCAATCGCGCCCACGAAGAACGCGACTACGAGAATCCGGACGAACTGCTCTTCAGCTTCATCGATACCGTCTCGAAGAACGGAAACCTGCTGCTGAACGTCGGGCCACGCGGCGAGGACGCTTCGATTCCCCTTCCTCAGACCGAACGACTCGAGATGATGGGGAAGTGGTTGGATCTGAATGGCGAGGCGATCTACGGAACTCGACCCTGGCAGCGAGCCGAAGGCGAAACCATCGATGGCATCCCGGTTCGCTTCACCACTTCCGGGATTGATCTCAACGTGATCTTGCTCGGTACGCCTACGGGCTCGGCTTTCGTCGTTCGGGATCTCGGATTCGAACCGGCGGCGGTCGTCACCTATTTCGGAAACGGCGCGACCGTATCATGCGCCCACCACGAAGGTGGCCTCGAGATCGACATCGGCCTGGGCAGGGAAGACACGTCGTGGTCTTCGATGTCAGCGCACGCGTTTCGAATCTCACCGGCGCCCTCGCCCGCCATACGCGAATAGCCACGGGACCGGAGACCGATCCCGGGATTCAAACCCCGATTCCCGATCAGCCGAAGAGCGACGCCTTCGACAGAATCAAATCGAGAACGAGTCCGACCAGGAAGAATCCGCTGTATCGCCGCGTGAACCAGAACGCGACACCGACGAACCACAGGGGCCAGACACCCTTGGGCAATTCGGGCGGAGCTTCGGACGGCCGAGGCTCCGAGAAGGTCTTGAAGACGCGTCCCAGCGAGCGGGCCGACAAGAACGTCACGAGCATGACCGGGTGGAAGAATCCGGTGTAGACGAGGTATCCGATCACGGGATACTGAGCGAGCAAGAGCCCGACGGTCAGCTTGCGCGAAAGGCTCTCGCCCAGAATGACTGGAAGAGTGCGAATGCCCTTCACCTTGTCGAAATCGATCTTGTCGGTGTGCTTGCCGAATAACACCGCGGTCGGGCCGAACGCGTAGGCCAGGCTCGCGATGGCAACTTCGTTGCTCCAGGTTCCGGTGATGACGAAATAGCTCCCGCCGACCATGAGAGGCCCCCAGACCACCAACACGGCCGGCTCACCGAGCCCGATATATTTGAGCGGAAACGTATAGAAGAGAACAAAGAACGCACCGGACGCTAGTAGCAGGAGCGTGATATCGCTGCGCGTCGACATGAACGCCAAATAGAATCCAATCGCCAACGCGACCAGACCCGTCAGCCCTGCATAGATCATCAGCTGCCGAACGGTCAAAAAGCCATCTTCGACCGTTTGGGGCCCGTATTGCGTCCGAAAATAATTGTCCTTGTCGACGCCCTTCCAATGGTCGGTCAGGTCGTTGATCAGGTTGTTCGTCGCGTGCGCCAGGCAGAGACCCGCCGTCACGAGCGCGAAGAGCAGCGCATCGAAGGCGTCGGCCTTGTAGGCGAGCACGCCCGCGAAGGCCGCAGACGTAAAGGTCATGATGATGACCGCGGATCGTGTCGCGATGAGCCAACGTGAAATCACGTCGAGGCCGTCCCAATCCTGCTTGGTGATCCGAGGCATGACGGTCAGCGCCTTACCCCACATTGCGACGTTGGGCATGTTTTCTCCACTTCCGGTTGAGGCTTCGGCTCTTGATCTGCGTATCGCCGTGCTTTGCGCAGTGTTGTGATCGGTGCTGCGGTTCAGCGTTCCGAGCCATCCGCAACGCACGTTCGAGCATAGCCCCCGACTCCACCGCACGAAACGCCAGACGCGCGCGCGGCCTCAGCCAAGGGCGAGTCCACGCGATAGTATCCATGGATCAGAAAATCGAGAGGGTCCAGGAGATCGATATGCGGTTCGGCGTGTTTTACGAGTTACAACTCCCGAAGCCATGGAACGAAGGCGACGAACATCGGATGTTCCGTGAGGCGCTCGACCAGGTCGTCCTCGCCGATCAACTGGGCATCGACTACGCATGGGAAGTCGAACATCACTTTCTCGAGGAATACTCTCATTCCTCGGCCCCGGAGGTGTTTCTCGCGGCCGCTGCTGCCAAGACAGAGAACATTCGCCTGGCTCACGGCATCCGTCAGGTGATCCCCGCTTACAACCATCCAGCTCGCACCGCCGAAACCATCGCAACCCTCGATCTCATTTCGGATGGCCGTGTCGACTTCGGTATCGGCGAAGGGGCGACCCGCCTCGAACTCGGAGCTTTCGGAATCGCCGCCAAGACCAAACGCGCCATGTCGCTCGAAGCAGCAGAGCAGATCGCCAACATGATGGTCATGGAGCCCTATCCGGGATTCGAGGGCGAATCCTTTTCGATGCCCTGTCGAAACGTCCTTCCGAAACCGCTCCAACGCCCCCACCCACCGATGTGGATGGCATGCACGAACCGCGACACGATTCGCGTTGCGGCTCGAAACGGTCTCGGCGCCCTCGCCTTTTCATTTCTCAACCCGGAAGAAGCGCAGACCTGGAGTCAGATCTACTACGACATCATCAAGAGCGACGAGTGCGTTCCCCTAGGACATTGCGTCAACGCGAATATTGCCGTCGTCTCGGCCTTTTCCGTCCACGAAGATCGACTGGAAGCCATTCGCCGCGGCCAGGAGGGTTTCGAGTTCTTCGGCTACGCCCTTCAATCGTTGGTCGCGCGCGACACCGTCCCCGGCCACACCGCACTCTGGGAACAATTCCAGGCCGATCGCGCGGAGAAGAACGAGGCGCTTCTCGCTCAGGCGAAAAGCGAAGATCCGACACAATTCAGCCACGCTGCCGGCATCGGGACCCCCGACGATCTGATCGACCATCTCGTCGAGTTGCAGAGTTCGGGCGTCGATCAAGTGATCCTGATGCAGCAAGCCGGTCGCAACCGTCACGATCACATCTGCGAAGCACTGGAACTCTTCGCTCAAGCGGTTTTGCCCAAGCTGACAAGTGGCCGCGAGGAGCGCGAAGCCAGGAAGGCCGAAGAGCTCGCTCCCTATATCGCCGCGGCCATGGCGCGCAAAGTTCGTATGGCGCCCCTCGAAGAACATGAGATCCCGATCGTGCGCGCTTCCGCGGAACGGGCGCAAGTCAATCAGGGATCCGCCGAGCGCGATTCTTCGAGCTGAACGATTCTTGAACGATGCGGGATGCCAACTCACCATCGCTCAGGATTTGAAACCTTGGGCGATTCTGCTGCTAGGAGCCTGACCCAAGACTCGTCGCGACGCCCATGCGCCGATCCATCACCGCTGCGTGCGTTGCGAGACCTTGCTGTAGCTCGCGATAGCGGCGGCCCCGGGCCTTCCCAGCGGCGCGTCTCGACACCTGGGCTTCCCACGAGAGTCTTGGGTCAGGCTCCTAGTCGATGGCGGCCAACATTCTCGCCGGCGGTCTGACCTCGACCGGCTTCAAACTCTCGAGCAACGCCGTCCGGACCTCGACCAGGGCGGACTCCATATTGCTCGAGAGCGCCAGTCTCCGAGGAATGGGATTCTCGAAGGGCTCGAAGGGGATGTCGAATCTCAGTGGGGAAAAGTCCGGTAGCGCGAGGCCTTCGACTTGCTCGACAGGATGATTGGCGGCGACGAAGCCGATCGTTCCGATCACCACAATGAGTAGGAAGTAGAGCGCGTCGACTCGGCGATTCGTCATGCGGGTCCCTCGCGGCGACGGGCAAAGTCATCCGTCATACACATCATTCGAGGGGTTGTCGCCATCTTAGCCTTCGCGATGTTGATCCTCACTCGAGCCAGACCCCACTGCACAACAAAGGCCGGAGACCACGTAGGGGGTCCTGCCGCAACGATTTGCGGCCTGTTCCGAGGCGATTGGGGACCGATTCTATCGTTACCCGGAAAGATCGATAGACGGATAGGAGGAAGAAGATGCTCGAACTGATTCCCTTCACGCTGATCGTCCTTTACTTGATTCCGTTCCTGGTCGCCTCCGCGAATGACAACGACATGCCGGTCGCGTTTCTCCTCGCCAATCTTGCCCTTGGCTGGACGGTCATTGGCTGGTTCGTTCTGCTCTACGCGGCAATGAAGCTTTCCGACGAAGGCGCGACCGACGAACGACGCAGCTAGCGAAGGTCGAGAAGAGTTCCGATCGCTTCGAGGTCCGCGGGCACCGCGGATGCGCACGACTAATGCATCTAGTTGCGTCGATGTGAGGCAGACATGCGTCTTCTCGACGCGGCGCTTCGCCTGATCCGATAGCGGAGGGCGCCCATCCCTGCTAAACCGGCTGAGAGCGTTGCTCGCGTCCGTGAGCTCATCAAAGCGCCGCGAACCGGTGGATCCATGTCACATCCTCCGCAGGGACAGCTGGAGCAGCCAACTGGAAAGCGAGACTCGATCCCGCTCTCCGTGGCCCTGCTCGGACGATCGTTCATTCATCCCGTCTTTGACTACTTCCTGATTGGAGGCGCCCTCAGTCTGGTCGTCGTCGCGGCGGTCACCGTGTACCCACAGCTGGCCCCTTTCTCGACCGCACAGGACTTCAAATATTTCATCCTCTTCAGCAACAGCGCACATTTTGCGTCCTCGACCGTCCGCCTCTATACGAAGCCGGGCGCCGACGGTCATCAGTCCTTTCCCTTCTTGAAACTCGGACTGCCGTTCATTGCACTCGCGGTCATCACGATTGCCGTCTTCAATGAAGACCTGATCGGAAAGCATTTTCGCGCGATCTACTTCACCTGGTCGCCCTATCATTACGCCGCACAAGCCTACGGCTTGACCGTCATGTACTGCTATCGATCCGGATGTCTGCTCAGCGCGAACAACAAGCAGCTCCTCTGGTGGGTCGCCATGCTTCCCTTCTTCTACAACTTCGCGACCTTTCCCAACGGGGGTCTGCATTGGATCGATGCCGCCGGCTGGCTGAACCAGCCTCAGGCCATCGCGTTCCTCGAGCAATTCAGCTTGTTCATGCCGTGGATCGCACTCGGCGCCGTCCTTCTACTCTCTGCGAAGATCTGGCGGAGCGAACGCCGACCGATGCCTCTAATCGGCGCGCTCATGCTGATTACCAACGGTTTCTGGTGGTTCGTCTTTCCGCCCATGAAGGCGTTCGTCTGGGCCACGATTTTTCACGGTCTTCAGTACCTGGCGATCATCGTGATCTTTCACGTGAAGGATCAAATGAACCGACCCGGCAACCGACGCGGGATGCTCTACCACGCCCTGACCTTCTATGGGGCGAGTCTGGCGCTCGGTTTCGTCCTCTTCGATTGGTTTCCGCGAGCCTATATCTTCATGGGCGTTGCGGCGGGCACGAGCGTGATGATGACCGTCGCCGCGATCAACATCCATCACTTCATCGTCGACTCCTTCATCTGGCGGCTCAAGAAGACCGACAAGAATCGGGCCATCGTTGATGCCGCCCCGACCGCGCCCGCACCGGCTTAGGTCGTCGGCTCCATGCTGATCTTTGGACACGGAACCGAGGAGCCCGGAAATCGAATCAATAGTCGCGAGTCGTTCGTTGCGCTCGCGAAGCTCGGGATCGACGGCGTCGAACTCGACGTCCGCTCCAGCCGAGACGGCGAGCTACTCGTCATTCACGATCATGTCTTCGAAGACGGCCGCCCGGTCGCGGAGACCTTGGGCAAGACCCGACCACAGGACGTCATTTTCCTCGAAGAGGCACTCGATCTTTGCAGGGGAATGATCGTCAACGTCGAGATCAAGAACTATCTGAGCGATCCCGCGTTCGATTTGAGAGAAGGAATCTCAGAGCGCGTCATGGCGCTGCTCGATGCTCGCAGGAACGTCGACCGCGTCTTGATCAGCTGCTTCGGCATCGCCAGCCTCGACCGGCTCCAGAGCGAGCGGCCGGATCTCGAAACGGCCCATCTCGTCTTGAGCCGTCGCCCGGCAGAGGAAGTCGTGAAAACCTGTATCGAACATGGTCACCTCGTCATTCATCCCTATGTCTCGATGATCGACGAGCGATTCATGGAGGTGGCGCGGAGTCACGACTTGCGGGTGAACGCCTGGACGAATTTCGACGAGACCGACGAAATGATTCGCGAATTGATCGCCTGCAAGGTCGATGGCGTGATCACGCCGTTTCCGGAACGCGCCCTTCGACTGACGAAAGGTGGCGCGCCGTCGTCGAGCGATCTCTAACAGGCCATCACTTCTCGCGTCCTTCTCGATCAACCGAGTGGATCGGGTAAGCTCCTCGCTGAAACGCGCCCGCGACCCTCGGAGCCTGTCTTGCCCACCGCCCTGGAATCCCTCATCGACCTGCTCGACCTGGAAGAGATCGAGCTCAACATTTTTCGTGGCCGCAGTCCGCAAGAACGATCCCAGCGAGTCTTCGGTGGGCAGGTGGTGGGACAAGCCCTGGTGGCCGCGAACCGAACCGTCGAGGGCCGCCACGTCCATTCGCTGAAGGGCGATTTCCTTCGCCCCGGTGATCCCAAGATTCCGATTCTCTACGAAGTCGACCGGATCCGCGACGGCAATAGCTTCACGACCCGCCGCGTCGTGGCAATCCAACACGGATGCGCGATATTCAGCATGGCCGTTTCATTTCAAGTCGAGGAGTCCGGGTTCGAACACCAGACTCCCATGCCCGACATGCCGGCGCCGGAAGAGACTCCGGATCCGAGACAATTCGACGAAAAGCTGCGTCGGCTCGTTCCCGCAGAACAGCGACAATGGCTCGACGCCCCCCAGTCGATCGAAGTCCGTCCGATCGAAGTGAGCGATCCGATCGAGCCCGAAAAGCGGCCGCCGAATCTCGCCATCTGGCTACGCGCGACCGGTCGCTTGCCCGACGACGACCGACTTCATCAATGCGTACTGGCCTATGCCTCGGACATGAACCTGCTGGACACCTGTCTACTACCGCACGGTGTCACCTGGATGAATCCGAAATTCCAATCCGCCAGCCTCGACCATTCGATCTGGTTTCATCATCGTTTTCGCGCCGACCAATGGCTGCTCTTCGTCCAGGACAGTCCATCGGCGTCGGGTGGGCGCGGTTTCAATCGCGGACTCGTCTACACTGAGGACGGAAAACTCGTCGCTTCGGTCGTACAGGAAGGTCTGATCCGGCTTCACAAATGAGAGACCGCGCGACAGCGACTTGAGACGCCGGCACGGACTCGCTGGCCTTGTTATTTCACAGTGACTGTGAAGATCTGCCTGCTCAGATTCTTCTTGACGTCGGAGATCTCGATCTCGACCGTATGCCGGCCGCGTGGCAATTCGGTCTCCTTGACATCGATGACCGTGCCCGTCACGAAATCACGAACACGGTCCGTGATGTCGATCCCCCAGGCCTTCTTGTATTCCAGCTTGAGCGTATCGATATCTACCTCATAACCCTTCGGCCCCGGCAGAAACTCGACCTTGATCGGAAAGGGCCCTTCGTAGGTGGCATTGTGGATGGGACTGGCGATCTCGATCTGCGGCCCTTCCGGGCTGGTGGGCGAGCGGCTCCAGGCAACGACGGTATCGATCGGCAGCGCGTCGAGCTCGCTCTGACTAACGAGCAGAAGAGTTCCGCTGCGTTTCGAGTCGGCCTTCAGCTCCGCCACCTGACTGACGAGTTGATCGGAAAGCTCATCCGTAAGTGAATCCGCAGAGAGCGTCGACGAAATAACCAGTGCCGCGCCCAAGACGGCAATGAGTATTGGGCGAGAGAGACCAACCTTCGACATGACGACTCTTCTCCATGATCCAGGTTGAAATGAGCCGCGAACACGACCCGAACTCAACTCCCGGTCGGCGTGCGCTGGCTTCCCAGCTGAAAACAGCGCTAGAGGCACGCACTCTCCAACGAAGTGTATGCCGAGTGACGATCGGTTACACGGTCGGACGCAGCGTCGATGCTGAACCTGCGTTCCCGATCGCCGAACCGTTAGCGACTCGGAGCCTTCTCCCCCACGACGGAAACGCGTTCGCCCCGTCGCGTATAGGGATAGTAGTCCCAGACGGCGTGATGCTGCGTGCATCGATTGTCCCAGAACGTCAGTGTGTTGGGTTCCCAGGCGACACGGCAATGGAGTTTTAGAGTCGTGGCAATATGCCCAAAGAGCATGTCGAGGATCGACCGACTCTCGCTCGGCGTCAGGCCGACAATGTGCGAAGTAAATCCGCTATTGACGTAGAGGACTTTGCGACCGGTCTCCGGGTGCCGCGTGATGACCGGGTGGCGGTGACGTGGATAGCCGCCCTCGGGAGGCGTCGACTTGTACGCACCGACGTAGGGAAGCGCACCGTCGTGGACGGCTTCGAGGGGCTCGAGGAAGCTCTTCATGGTTTCGGACAAGAGCTCATAGGCCAGATACATGTCCGCGTAGGATGTATCGCCACCGCCGCATTCCGGCGTCTCCGTCATGTAGAGCATCGATCCCAGGGGCGGAATCTCGTCGCAGGTCACGTCGGTATGCCAGCCATCCCCCGCCGTATAGGCGACGTTGGCATCGGTCACGACGGGAAGAATCTCGGGATCGGATCCACGCAAATTGCCCGCCTGCATGGGGTGGACGTGAAGCCGACCGAATCGACGCGCGAAAGCCTTGTGCTCGTCACGCGTGAGAACCTGATCCCGAAAGGCCAGAACCATCCATTCCCGAATGGCCTGATCGAGTTCGAGTCCGGCGACGTCGGAAAGGGGCTTCGAGAGATCGAGCCCGCGAATCTCTGCCCCGATATGCGGCGTGATCGAGCGAAGTTCGAAGCTCTCGTATTTCGTTCGGTTTTCGGGGACCGCCACGCGAACCTTGGTGCTTGCGAGCATTGGTGGACTCCTTCTGGCAAGTCATCCCGATACTCGCATAGATGAGCCAGGCGGCCCATTCGCGCAGCTAGGCGACTTGCGGCTGCGCAGAGCGTCCGAGCCGTCGGACCCCGATCGCTTGAAGAACAGCGAGCAGGAGAACCACATCGGCCAGAACCACGATCAGGATGTTGCCCCCGCGCGTCAGGAGATCGACATAAACGACAATCCCGGTCCCGAGAACCCAGAGAAGATGCGCGGTGATCACGGCCATCGCCAGCGGCGCAGAGATTTCGCTGCGAGAAGCGAGCCAGACGAGCATGCCGGCAAAACACAGAAGCTGCACGCCGATCGCAAGAACCAACCACGACTCGACTGCGCCCAGGAACGAGGCGATGAACCCGCTCGCGAGCGCGAACGTCAGTCCGGAGACCGTCGAGAAGACGGCGTTTGCTCGCAAGCTCTGGCGAAGGAAATTGGCAGGATCGCCGCGATCAGTCGTGTTCATGATGACTCCTATGGTCTTGTTAGGCTTTCACTCGCAGGGACCGCGAGTGGAGTTTCTGAACGGCTCGGTCGCGCCTCGACGGCCGACGCGCGTTCGAGTAGGTCCGATAGAGCGTTTCGTGCGGAGACAAAGGCCTCTTCGTCTCCGAGTAGCTCGCGGCGCAGATTCGCTTCCTGCGCCAGCGCGTGAATCTGAAACACGAGCAAGTCGGGGGATGACGCGGAGGTGAGTTCACCGAGTCGATAGGCGAGTCCGGCCTGTACCTCGAGAAGGAGAATCAAGCCTCGCGTGTGTTCGGCGAGCGCGTCCCGTACGGGACCCGGCCTGCCCGCAAAACCAACCCCGCCGAGGTGAAGAAGCACCCGCCCCGATAGTCGACCGAATCGAGATGCTCGAACCAGGCCGATGCGAGGGCGCGAAGGCGCGACAATCCAGGCTCCGAACGGCCCGTCGCGTCGACGATGGGTGCCGCGTAGCGACGCGCGGCGGCATTCACGACGGCGACCTGAAGCGCTTCCTTCGACTCGAAATGCGCCGCAACGCCGGCCTTGGTGAGCCCAACCTCCGAGGCAATCCGACTGAACGAAAGCGCGTCGAGTCCCTCACAAGTACTGAGATCCGCCGCGGTCTCGAGGATTTCTCGCCGGCGCCGAGTGCCGTATCCTTCGTCTGTCATTCCAAAAGATATACGATCGTACATCTTTGCAATACGATCGTTTTAGAGATTAAGCTCCCTATGCGATCGAATACCCGCCATCGACGTTGAGGGTCTGCCCGGTAATGAAGCTCGCACCCGAGCTGGCGAGAAACAACATCGCCGGAGCGATGTCCTCAGGCGTCCCCCAGCGAGCCATCGGGGTGCGACCGATCTCCGGATCCTCGAGCGCGGGAACGCCTTTCATCACCGACGTCATGTTGCTGAGAATGAGACCGGGCGCGACCGCGTTCACGCGGATGCCGTCGCCGACCCAACTCACGGCCAGATTTTTCGTCATCTGCACGACGCCCGCCTTGGCCGCTCCGTAGCCGGGCACGATGGGCACGGCGACGAATGCGGACATCGAGGCCAGATTGATGATGCTGCCGCCGCCGGGAATACGAGCCGCGGACAGTTTCTCTTTGCAGGCAACAGCCATGCGAAACGATCCAAAGAGATTGATGGCCACGGAGGCTTCGAAGGCGTCGGGCTCCCATTCGTTTCGGCCGTCGGGAAAATTCGCACCGGCATTGTTGATGAGCACATCGAGACCCTCGAGCGCATCGGCTACGCGCACGATTCCCTCGACATCTCGCATGTTGAGCGAGTGATAGTCATAACCCGAGAGATCCGAATCGTACTCACTCGCCTTCTCGCGAGTCCCCGTAATCGCGACTTCGGCTCCGGCCTCGCGAAAAGCACGGGCAATGCCCGCACCAATACCGCTGGTGCCGCCCGTCACCAGGATGCGGCAACCTGAATAGTCGTACTTCGCACGTCCCAGCGAGTTCGCCTCTTCGTTGCGCTGTGAATCGCCCTGCCCCATGACCTCCCCTTCCTGCCGTCGAACTCAGTGTGCTTCTACCTCGATCGGAAACCGGTCGAAGTAGAATCCGAAACGTTCGCGCAGCTCGTCACGGTCGACACCGAAGTCGCCCTTCAAGTCATAGACGATTCGACCGTGCTTGCCGCGCGGATTGGCCAACATATAGGCGTCCAAATCCTCTTCCGCCTCGGAGCTCATCTCCAGATCCGCCAACTCGTAGATTCGCCGGACCATCGCGAGATCATCGTCCATGAACTCGTGAAAGAGAACATCGATGCTGCGCTCGACGGGAATCTGGTCTCGATCCCGGACGCAGGAGCGCAACAATCGTTCGATCCGATCGATCCAATAGGCGGCGACCGCGGGCGGATCGACTCGCTTGCGACGAATGCGATCCCCGTAGACCAACATGGTGACCGTCGAAGCGATCACGGACACGGGGTCGCGGTGTGTGATCGCAACGGTCGCATCCGGAAACGTGTCCATCAGCGGTCCCAGTTGCTCCATGTGTTGGGGGGACTTGAGGATCCAGCGACTCGGACCCCGCATCCATTGCAACGCCCGCAAGACATTCTTCATGTAGGCATAAGAGGAACGCTGATCCGCCTCGAGATAGTAGTCGCGCCAGCGTGGCACGGTTGCGATCCACTCCAGTTCATAGGAGGAGAAATCGAGGCCTTGAAGCTCGATTTCCTCGTGAACATGCTCGGGCGCCAGGTCGTGCATGTTCTTGAGCAGAGGCATCATGACGTCCTGCTGCTGATAACTCGCCCGACAACGCGCGAGACGTGGATCGACACCGTCCGGGCCCGGCTCTTCACCGGGAATCGGAATCGGTTCGATGCTCTCCCAATAGGGCAGCGAGCGAAGCCGCCGATCCGCTGCGATCAGATTCAGCAGATGGGTGGTTCCCGAGCGCGGCAGTCCCGCAATGATGATCGGGCGCTCGATCTCGATCTCGAGAATTTCCGGATGACGCCTTAGGAGATCTTCGAAGCGCAGGCGGTTGGTCGCATAACGCGTGATATCGCGAAAGACTCCGATTCGCCCGACCGGACCGAGTAGCTCGTCCTCGTCGACGGCTTGCAGCCAAATAGCAAGTCGCTCTCGAAAATCGTCATTGCCAAAATCCGAAAGGCCCGTCGCTTTGCGCGCCGCGGCCAAGACCGCCTCCTCGGTGAACTCGACCGACATGCCGCCGGCGGCTTCCATGATCTTCATCTGGATCGGCGTCAACTCGGGCGAAGCCAGGTCGCTGATTCGGATGTCGTCGGGCCGCGCCACTATCGGCCCTCCCCATTTCCGAGCAGCTCACGGAGATGACCCGCCTGCTTGCGCAGCCAGGACGAGAGCCAGAAATTCTCGCTTTCGGAATCCAGCGCCTCGTGGGCTGCCAGACTGACCGTGAGCGCGCCTCGGTGCAAAGGCTCGACCGTCAACACGATTTCGGCCAACTGGATCGCCTGCACCGCCTCGCCCAGAGCCAACTTCTTGCTCGCTCGCTCGGCCAGGACATCCGCTCCCCCGACCAGTTCCAACAGGTCGCCGTGCACGGCACTGGGCGGCACCGAGTAGAGTTCGCGGGTCGAACGGTGGTGGAACCAGCCCGCATAGGTCTCCCAGATGGCCCGCACACTCCAGGACACCTTTCCGTAGCCCTCTCCCACTTCGAGTTCCGGGGGAAGCACGATCTCCCGCATCAACGTATGAATGTCCTTGTGTTCGTTCATGCCCTTCACCGTCTCGTCATGAACATAGAGGACGGCGGCCCGCAGTCGCTCGAGTTCCCGACGAATCGTCTCTTGACCCTCCACGGGCTCGTGATGGCCGACTAACAACAACTCCGGTTCGAGAGCCAGGACACGATCCAGCGACTCGACGAAGCGCAGGGGATCCCGGTAGCGATCGCCACGAATCGTCACGAGGTTCGGGAAATGGCCGAAGAGCGCGCTGAACAGATTTCCGGCGAAGCAGATCTTCCGATCCGGCATCCAGATGATCATCGAGTCGAGGGTTTCACCACCTGGCGTCGCGATCAATTCGAGTCGCTGGCCACCGAGTTCGATCTTGAGTTCGTTTTGGAAGCTGATCGTCGGCTTGGGCTTCGACTGTCCGAACGTTCCAAGTCCCCCCTCCTTCTGTATGTGGCGAAGTGACGCGCCGATCGCCTTCGAGAACGCGAAGGCGCTGCGGGCGGATCGGAACTGGGCAATGCGTTCGTCATCGGCCTGATGGGCAGCGTTGCCGGCCTGGGCGACGATCTCCGTGCCGGCTTCTTTCAGGAGATCGACTCCGCCGACGTGATCGACATGCCCCTGGGTCAGCAGGATATAACGGACCGG
>Ga0310122_10001603_pt1 | contig 14438 bp, 12 predicted proteins | sample CB6_Bottom_1051__FD_203503 | JGI IMG/M metagenome (GOLD analysis project Ga0310122, IMG submission 203503) | Marine microbial communities from Western Arctic Ocean, Canada - CB6_Bottom_1051 | ecosystem: Environmental > Aquatic > Marine > Oceanic | place: Canada: Western Arctic Ocean | collected...
CGCCTACGCCCTCTTCGCCCACTGCTTCACCTGCGGCAGGAACCTGAAGGCGGTACGCCATATCAGTCGCGCCCTGGCCGCGCGGGGAATCGCCGTTCTGCGTTTTGACTTCACCGGGTTGGGCGACGGTGGCCTTGATCAGCCAGGCGAGAAAGATCGAGCACCAGATACTGTCCATGATCCGGCCCATGCTCGCGGCGAAGCCGATGGGATGCAAAGGCGACCGGGCCCAGTGGTTGCGGGCGAAGATCAGCGCGCCCATCAATAACGCTCCGCCGCCGGTCCACAGCCAGCCGACGGGGTCTGAGACCGCGGGATGGAGCAGTTTTTGCACCCCGAATTTGGAGGGTGTGGCGGCGAAGCTGAAGTTTTGCGAGTGGAGGTTGGCGGAGCCGTGGCTGCAAGCCAGGTGCAGGGTGTAGGTGGTGGACACCGGGAGGCTGATATAGCATCGCCGCGACCATCCCCCAGAGCAGGCGGGGGCGGTTGCCGCCCAGTTCGCTGCCAGGCGCAGGCCATTGGCTAAAGGCGCGGTCATAAAGACCAGCAGGTCGCCGATCCAAACGAGGGTATAACCCAGCGCGACCATCCCCGCAACGCCCAACGCTGGCACGGAAGCAGCTCGGACCAGTGGTTTTCGGGGGTGGCGTAGTAGAAGGTGCCAGCTGATCACCCCGTCTACCACGCCTGCTCACCAGCTAAAAATCCGGTTGTCGGTCATGCCGGTAAAGGCGTCGACGATCAGCCAGACGCCCGCGCTGGTGAATTGGCCGAGAATCGCGCCTAAAAAGAAGGGGCGGGCGGCGCGAAAACCGCGCGGTCCCCAGTATTTGAGGGCGATGGCCTTGCAGGCCCAGGCTAAGAAGATCGAAAACCAGGAGTGGCTCATCAACCACAAGCCGGCGATGGGGAAACCGATGGGGTGCAGGGGCCACCAGATCAGGTAGTGCCGAGCGAGCATCAGGCCGCCCATGATCGAGGCGCCGATCCCGGTCGAAAACCAGCCCTCCCAGCTGGGGCCTGCGGGGTTTATGAGACGGCGGGCGACAAAGCTCTCGAAAGGGCTGCGGGCGCCGCCGCCGAAAAACCAGCGGTTGAGGTTGATGCCGCCATAGGTGTAGGACAGATCGAGAATCGCCCACAGCGAGCTGACCATGCTGACTAGCACCGCCAGCATCAGCGCCCAGAAGAAGGGCCGGTGGCGCCCCTGCTGGCCGTCGAGCAGTTTGAGCGCGTGGGCGGCCGAGGTCATCACCACGATGCGTAGTTCGGTGGCCCATGCAAAGGTGAAGCCGAGCGCGGTGATACCGCTCTCGCCGACCGAGGCGGTGCCGATACTTGAGGTGACGAAGCTCTGCGGCATCATCGGGGTGCGCGCTTCGGGCACCCCGCTCTCGGCGACAATGCGGGTCATGGCGACAAAAATGGCGAAGGCGCTGACCAGAAAGAGCGCGGCGACCAAGAGCGGCATGCCGCTCAGCCACAGCCAGAATCCGGCGAAACACAGGCTCGCAAGCGCGCCCCAGACGGCGACGCGGTAGGAGAGGATCTCGTCGGTGTCATCGATGTCGGGGGCGTCGGAAAAGGCCTTGCGGCAGACGTTTTTGAAGTGGCCGCGCCCGACCCACAGGGTAAAGACCACCAGCACGATCAGCGCGCCCATTTCCTGGTGGGCGATGGCCGGCGGGTTGACGCTGAAGGTGTCCAGGGCCTCGCCCGAGGTGACGCCGAGCAGGCCGTAGAGACCTTTCTGCACATTGACCAGCACGTTGAAGAACCACAGGCTAAAGGCGATCTCAAGATTGATCAGATAGGCAAAGCCGAGGACGGGGAAGCTCAGCACGACGGGTAGGTGCACGCTATCGCGGAAGAGATCGATGCTCGAGGAGAGCTGGATTTGCGGAAAGACGTGGAAGTAGTTGTGGAAGGCGTTCGTCGACGAGATAAGACAGGGGATGGCGAAGCCGATCCACATCCCGATGCTCTTGAAAAAGGGCGGCAGGCGGTACTGGTCACTGTCGCGGACCATGTCGAGGGGCAGTTGCGCCAGCGGGAAGATGAGCTTTTCGTGCTCGATCCACTGGCGGCGCAAGATCACAGCGACGCAGATCATCGCGAAGTAGACCGCCACAATCAGCGCGCTCCAAATCAGCACCGGCCCGAGCCAGACTTCCCAGGGCACTTGTGCGCCGGTTGGCAGGCCTTCGTAGAAGTGTTTGATCGCCTGCGGGTCGTCGGGAACCAGAAAATCGCGGATGTAGGAGTGAAAGAGGTCATCCCAGTTGTTTTCCGGCGTGGCGAAATAGAGCCAGGAGCCCATGATCGGCAGCAGATACTCGGAGAGGCCGCAGGTGGTGATCGCCGAGGCGATGAGCATCATGCTGTAGATCAGTAGCATTTCGGCGCGGACTAGTCCGCCGCCGGGAAAGACGCATTTGTAGAGCGCGTTGAGCACGCCGACCAGCGCGAAAAACAGAAAGAGCGCGCCGGGGGTGGAAAAGTCCTGGGTCAGATACGAGCCGCGCAGGACCATATTGCCGTAGGGGGCGCCGGCGGCGAGAGCGGCGGCGAAGACCGAGCCGAAAAAAAAGGCCCTGAAGGTATAGCCCGAACGGTTAGGGCTCATGGGACCTTAGTCGGTCGGGGATACGGCGTCTGGTCGACGAAGCGCGCGAGGCCAAAGCGTTCGGGCGCGGGGGATGGCGCACACGGGCAGAGGAGCTGCATCGCTGGGCGATGCGCTCATCTTCGATACCGTCGTTTCGGCGCAGGTGGCCAAAAGCAGCTGGCAGAGGCTAAGTCCAAGCATCGCGGCTGGCTCCGATCCATTCGAGGTGGGCAAGGCGCATCAGCCCGTAGTTGTAAAAGGCGAAGCCGTCGATACCGGCTCGGTCCAGGGCGGTCAGGTGGGCGTCGAGCGCGGTCTGATCGGCGTAGCCGCTGGGGCTTGCGATGGCGCTGAGGCCGGTGCCGGCGGGGAAGGTGTCGCGCTGGGCGGCGACGCGGTCTGCGGCGACGCCGGCGTTGACCATGTAGACGTCGCGGAGGAAGCGGTCGGCGTCGAGGCCATTGGTGACCGGGTCCATCCCCCCGAAGAAAGACACGCGTGCCCCCGCCTGGGTGGCGACGGCGATGGCCTCTTCCATCAGCGAGGTCGCCGCTTCGATGCGGGCGTCGAGAAAGAGCCGCAAGTGGCCCGAGAAGACTTCGGCCAGCTCTTCGAGGTCGAGCGGGTCCATGTCGTCTTCGTTGGGCTCGCGGGCGATTTCGGTGGTGAGAAATTCGGCGATTTCGGCGTGAAAGGCCTCGACGTCGTCGATCCCCTCATCGTGTGCCCGGTCCAGGCAGTGCGGACAGTAGCACAAGCCCATCAGCAATTCGCACAAGGGCGTGATTCTTACCGCGACCTTGGGGTTGCGGAAGCCGTAGTTGAAGTGCAGGTAGGCGAGCGATTCGAGATTGAATTCGTCGGGTTGGAATTGGTCGGCGATATCTTTGATCAGGGCCAGGGCGTAGGCGCGGGTCAGCGGGCTGGCCGGGCAGAGTTGGGCCAGGTTGATATGGCCGAAGGGGTCGCATTTGGCCGCGTCGGGATAGCGCTGCGGCAGGTGGTGGTTGTAGTTGAAGACCAGCCAGCTGGTGAAGTCGAGACCGCGCGCTTTGATTTTGTCAACGATGTTGCGCATGTAGCCAGGGCCATCGACGACGTTGCTGATGAGTGGTTCGATCGGGCTTTCTCTGTAAAAAGTCTCCCCCGGCGGGAAGTAGAGCGCGCCTTCTTCGCCCCAGTAGAGCGGCCGGCGCAGGTTGTGGGGCAGGAAGTAGGTCGAGACGTGGTAGCTCTGGGCGAGGCTGACGCTATTGAGGCCAGCGGTGTCGGCGATGGTGTTTAGGGCGTTGTCGACGCCTTCGTCTGACAGGTCCCACGGATAGGTGTAGATGGTCGCGCGCTTAGGCATTGGGGGCGGTCACTTCCCAGGGCGGCAGGCTGTGGCCGTTGAGATCCCAGACGATCTCGCCTGCGCGCAAGGTCATCTGGCATTCGAACTGGCGGTCGGCTTTGAGCACCGAGCGGGTGGCGTCGACAAAGCCGAAATCGCCCTCGCGCAGCGAGAGGACCGCCACGTCGGCCACCGCGCCCTCGCTCAGATGGCCCAGCTCGGTGCGGTGGATGACTTCGGCCGGGCGCCAGGTCGAGCGGTAGATGATCTCTTTGAGCGGCATCCCCAGCGCTAGGAATTTCGACATGGTGATATTCATGGTGGCGTTGGGAGTTTCGGACGCTGTCCTGCCTCTCCTCATGCTTTCTTGAGATAGAGCACATTCTTTCTGCGCGTGACTTTGTATCCTTTCTTCTCCCACTGCTTTTGTTGCCGCTTGGCGTAGTCTTCATTCTTGTACTCTTTCTTCTCGCTCTTCTCTGCAGCCATGACATCCTCCACTGGAGTCAAATACATTGAGACGGCGCTTCGTATGGCCGTCAAGGTAACCATGCTGGCCTCGATATCCAAGGCCATTCGCTCCCCGCCCCAACGTCTTACGAGCCCACTGGGCGGTGGTCAACTCGGTCGGCCTATGGTTTGTCGAGGTCGATTGCCTGGACCGGCAGCTGGCCGTGCCGGTCATGTCTTGCCGCGATAAGGTCGGCCCTTTCGTGGATAGCGTAGTTTTCACGTCTTCCAAGCCATCGTAAGTCCCATCGATTTCCGTCAGCGGAACCCATCTAGTCTCTTTGGCGCTTGTTTCAGCCGCGACCACCAAGTTTGAGAGGGTACGCTCGTCGTCCCACGTTTTCGGAAACTTTCTTACCACCTTGTATGTGATCGACGAATGCCGACATTTCGTCCCGGTAAACGCAGCGACCTCGAGGGCCCGGTCTGCCCTGCTGCAGAGCTCTGGATTGTCGGTGCTACACAGAGTACTGGCTGCCCGGCCACAGCAGGGCCGTGCCGCAAATTCTCATTGACAAGGTGTACAGCAAACATACATTTGCATATACTCTGTACGCCTTCGACCGACCGAGGAGAGGATGCCGCTCAGTATCAGAAATCCCCGGGCAGAGCAATTGGCCCGCGAAGTAGCCGCGGAGAGCGGCGAGAGTATGACGCAGGCCGTTATTCACGCGCTGGAGGAACAGCTGCAGCGTATCAGGGGGCGCCGTGTGGCTACCGACCTGTTCGATGAGATTATGGCTGTGTCCAGTCGCTGCCGGGCACTGCCGGACCAGGACGTCCGTTCTGCGGAGGAAATCCTGGGGTACGACAATAACGGAGTGCCCAGGTAGTGGTCATAGACACATCCGCACTCATCGCTATCCTGCTGGGTGAACCAGAGGCGGACGCCCTCGCCCATGCTGTCGCCGACGAGCCCAAGCGTATGCTGAGCGCCTTCTCTGCCCTGGAAGCATACATCGTCATCACGGCGAAGAAGGGCGAATCGGGAGGGCGAGAGCTCGACTTGCTTGTGCACCGCTGCCAGGTGGAGACAATCGGCCTCAACGCGGACCAGTCCGAAGTGGCACGCAAGGCGTGGTTGGCCTATGGCAAAGGACGTCACCCCGCCGGACTCAATATCGGCGACTGTTGCTCATACGCGTTGGCGAAGTATTCAGGCGAACCTCTTCTGTTCGTAGGCGAGGACTTCGCGCGGACCGACGTGCAGGTGATGGACTACTGAGCCTGCTGGATCGCCCGAGATTCGCTTTAGGGCGAATCTGGACTACTGCAACTTCGACTTTCTTTCCGGCTATGAAACTTCCGGTACCCCATCTTCGCGCCGGCGATGAGGGGTGAGATGGTTGCCCGCTAAGAGGTCTGCGGCTGTCCAACCCATCTTGCCATGACGGACAGCGCCATAGCGGACGCTGCCTTCGTCCGCGAATGGGCGAACGTCTGGCAGGTCTATCCAGATTCGCAGCAGCACGCGTTTTTCCGACTCATCTTCGATGAGGTCGTGGCCGGACCGGCCGTGAAAAACAGTGTAGTTGTTACAGAAGGCGATGTCCCCTTGTTGAAGGGAGAAGGAGTAGCTGCTCGCGGCTGAAGTCCTGGCGATGAAGTCGAATATCTCGGCTTCCTGGTCGGTGAGTTCCTGACCGGCCTCCTCCATGCCACCTCGAATCCACCCGGGGTGGAAGCGGCATGAGACGACGCCGTTGGCAACGCTGTAGGCCGGTATTTTGAAGTCTGAGAAGGGCGTCTCGCTCGGGTAGGTCTCGATCCGCTTCCAGATAAATCCCTCATACAGTCGGGGTAGATATTCCGGATGCTGACGGAGTATCTCGTTGTAGACCGCCATGGAACTGGCGATGAGGCTGTGCGGATCATCCGGCGCCTGGCGAAGGCAGAAAAGGGCGGCGCAATCGGAGAGGTCGACGTGCAGACTGACCGGGCCGGGCTTGCCCAGCTGTCGTGCGCCCTTTTGCGGGCGCAATTCGCCGTCGGTGATATAGTGGATCAGGCCCGCTTCGCTGTTCTGTGTCACCCCCACACCCAGGTGAGTGCAGAGCCCCCAATAGAGAATGTCGAGGTCGTCGGTCTCGTACCCGTCGGTCGGGAAGCCGCGCAAAACGGCGACGCCTCTGCCGGTGCGAAGCTCGTCCAGAATGCTTTGGAGAGTGCCGCCTAAGGAGGGCAGGGGGAAGTCTTCGGGCCGTATCTCGGCGTACGCCAATCCACGATCCTTGACGCGTTGCAGGGCCTTGTCCAGGTCGGCCGATTGCTGCGGGGTCAGGCTGAATTTCCAGGATTGATCGCGCTCGAGATCGTCCCCGGTCCACTCGCTGGCATCGTTGACAGGTTTCATCCAGGGGGTCATGTGCTTCTGTCTCCCGGTCATGTTAGTTAGATACTGGGTGTGGGGTATCCGTATGATGATACGTTGGTCGACGGCAAAGAACAAGCACGGAGTGGAGCTGCCTTAAGCGGCCTGGGGCGCTTGGCTATTTTGGTGCTCAGGCAGGATGCGGACCCACGCGCGACCACGAAAAGGTGTACATGAACGCTGAAGACAAAGATCGTCCAGTGGGAGAGGATTACCGGGGCCAGCCGAGGATACATATCTCCGTCCAGCAGGTCGCTGTTCACGGAAAGGGCGCCATTCTGTTGACGGGGCCTTCAAGTTGCGGCAAGGGCGAGCTCGCCAACTCACTGTGCAGGTTTCTCTCTCTACCATCCAGATGCCATATTTCCATGGGTGACGTGCTGAGGGAGACCATCGAGGCTGCCAGACAGGACTCCGCCACTCGTGAAATGTTGAGGGAACAGTGCGGCATCAGTGATCTGGTCTCCGTTTTCGATGAGCGGCTGAATCCGGCCGATCTTCTCGTCAAGGTGAAGAGGTATCTCGCATCTGGCAATGGGTCACACGGACGAGAGAGTGGTGTTGAGCAGATGACGCAGCTGGATTGGCTTGACTATTGCGTCCGTGAGGGCTTGCTGATTCCAGATGAGTGGGCGGATCGTCTCATCGAGGCTCGGTTGCGGAATACGCCGGATCTCAATGCAATGGACCCATTTCTACGCCCTTGATCGACAATTCCAGAGTCTACAGTCTTGGCCCCAAGGGCCAGTTGGTTGCGCTCGATCTGGGCAGTGGCGAATTGATCTGGTCAAAACATCTGGTCGATGACTACAACGCCAATGCTCCTTTTTACGGTTTTTCAACGGTCCCGCTGGTAGAGGATGGCGTCCTTATCGTTGAGACCGGTGGCGACAGCACGGCGATATCGGGTTTTGACAAGAACACAGGCGAGCTCCTTTGGGCAACTGGCAGTGACACGATCCAGTACCAATCTCCCATCGTCATGGTGATCGATGGCCAAAGGCAGTTGCTGGGTGGAGGCAACCGGCGCGTCTATGGGCTTGACTTGCAGACCGGTGACAAGCTGTGGAATTTCGCCCACGGGGGCGAGCCGCAATCACGAGGTGGGCGCAGCATCAATCCGGTGATTGCCGGTACTAACCGCGTGTTTCTGAATAACTCTCGTACCGCGGGACTGTTGTTTGAGGTGACGAAAACAGATTCCGGCTACAGTGCGAGCGAAGTGTGACCACAGCGCACATTAAGCAGAGCTACAACACCTCGATCCTGCACGACGGGTTTCTCTACGGCTACAGCAATCGTTTTCTGTCCTGTGTCGATGTGGCGACAGGCGAACTCGCCTGGAAATCGCGCCCGCCGGGTGACGGCTTTGCGATTCTGGTTGACGGCTATCTGGTGATTCTGACGAAGGCAGGGACATTGCACATCGGTGAAGCGACTCCGACTGCCTTCTCCGAGTTGACCAGCGTGCAGCTTTTCGACGGTCTTACCTGGACGCCTCCCAGCTTCGCCAATGGCCGGATCTACGCGCGTAACTCGCGCGATATTGTAGCTGTCGATTTCGCTCCGGCGGGCAATCTCGCCCAGCTGGAGAAGCCGCCACTGGAACTGCTGAATGAGAGCGGGAAGTTCGCACAATTCGGGGTGATATGCTGAATACGGGTCGGGAAGTAACACTGCAGAATATCGAGGGCACTGACTTTTTCTATCGCTCTTTCGAGCTGGAGCCGGACGCTCGTCTTGACTACATCCTTCGAAAGGATTTCGACAATCTGGTGACCGATCCGCGCAACCCTTACGTGGTTCCTTCATACGTGCTACCTGCTCCGGAAGTTTCCGAGCTGCGAATGGGGGAGTGGGAGCATCCGGCCCATCTGGACGAACCGACCGGCGCGCGCGGGACTATAGACATTGGACAATCTCATCGATGCCGGCCAGATCTCTCCTGTCATTGCCGTATTCGTGGAGGCGCCAAACAGTGCCCAGGAGTACGCAAGAGGCCAGAGAGACCAGTTTGCCCAGATGTTCGCCGAGGAACTTCTGCCACACATAGACGACAAATACAGAACGAGGGCCAATGCGGAGAACCGACTTTTTATGGGTGCTGACGAAGGCGCCTATGCGGCGATCTACACCGCCTTCAAATATCCTGGTACTGCGTCCATGCTTGCTGGACAGTCGACTCATCTGTACCCACAAGCAGGCGGCGACGAGCTCACGGCTCTGGTTAGGGAGTCCGAGGGTCTGAGTGTCACGTTCTATCTGGATTATGCGACCTATGACACGCGCGGTGACGGTTTTCACTGGAAGGACTTTAACGAGAGTTTTGTGGAGCTAGTCAAGGAGAAGGGATTTGAGCTGACCAGCAGCCAGGTGAACGAGGGCTTTGGATTTGCCAGTTGGCGCAACCGCTCCGACAAGATCCTGAGGACGTTCTTTTCGACGGAGTGAAGCGGCTACTCGATTGATGGAGGCGATTGATCTCTAACCACAATGACTTCGTAAAATTTTATCTTGCCCTGCCCACAGGGCCGGCTGTATTCAGTCCAGAACAAGTCGCATCCAGTGAATTCTGCACGCCCCTGAGAAATCCGCATCAACTTGGGTAAAACGAGATCAATGACTATTAAGATCTGGTTATCCCCCATATCCAGAGAGATGGGCGCTTGCTTCCGCGAAGCGCTATCACCTGGGGAGGTCGATTGTCTTCGGCGGTCGCTCTTTAGTACTATATAGAGGCGCAGGTTAGATAGAGGATGGGTGGTCAGATATGCATCGCGCCGCGTCTGATATTCACCTGACCTGAACGTGTCAGCAATACAGCGGCAGTACCCTCTAAAGCCATTTCTGGATGCTGCCTTTCCAGGCAAAACACCGGTCACCGCCTGATTGCCGGTGTCATCGGGTCGATCAAATCTCAAGGTAACGATATCATGATTGGATTGCGTCCCATCGATTTCATTCGCCAGCGTCGGCTCGGGGCCGGATTCCCGGGAGGACCGCTCCTGGTGGTCGCTGTCTTGTGCCTGCATTTCGTCGTCCATGCCGAGGATTGGTCTGGCTGGCGCGGTCCCACCCAGGATGGGGCGTCGGCTGAGCGTGGGCTGGTCTCCTCCTGGACACCGGGCGGCGCCGGGCAGATCTGGCACGCCGAGGCCACGGTCCGGTCGACGCCGGTGATCATCAACGGCCGGGTGTACGTCATCGGTCGCACGGGCGAGGGGATCACCGAGCAGGAGGTGGTGGTCTGTCTGGATGCCGGTTCGGGCGAACTGGTGTGGGAGGACAGGTTCAACGTCTATCACACGACGATTCCCTTCAATCGCGTCGGCTGGGCGAGTCTGGCGGCGGATCCGGAGACGGGCAACATCTACGCCCACGGGGTGCAGGGGGTGTTCACTTGCTACACGGGGGACGGCGACATTGTCTGGCAGCATTCGCTGACCGAGGAGTTCCGGCGCATTTCCGGGTATGGCGGGCGCACGCATACACCCTTCGTGGATGGGGATCTGGTCATTGTCAGCTATCTGAATGGCAGCTGGGGGAGCCAGGCGATTCCCCGACACCGGTACTTCGCCTTCGACAAGCGCACCGGCGAGGTGGTGTGGACGTCGACGCCGGGGGGTAAGCCGCTGGACACGACGTACTCGGTGCCGGTGGCGGCGGACATCGGCGGCCAGCGGCTGCTGATCGCTGGCAATGCCGACGGCGGGATCTACGCCATGAAGATGAATACGGGTGAGAAGGTGTGGGGGTTTCAGCTGAGTAAGCGCGGGATCAACGGATCGGTCGTGGTTGAGGGAGACCGGGTGTACGCCGCCCACGGCGAGGAGAATCACGACAACACCGCCATGGGGCGACTCGTCTGCATCGACGGTACCGGAACGGGCGACGTGACCAAGACTCACGAGGTGTGGCGCTACGATGAGCAGCTGTTCGCCTACACGTCGCCGGTCGTGCATGGGGGGCGTATCTACATGGTCGACAACTCCGCCAAGCTCCACAGTCTGGATGCGGCCACTGGTGAGGTGCACTGGGTGCAGTCCATGGGCACGGTGGGCAAGGGCTCGCCGGTGTGGGCGGACGGCAAGATTTACGCCACCAGCGTCAACGGGGGATTTATCATCCTGAAGCCGGGGGTGACTTCCTGTGAGGTGCTGGACAAGGACAAGATCACCATGGCTGACGGCGGTCACGCCGAGATCTACGGCTCACCGGCCGTGGCGTATGGGCGGGTGTATCTGGCGGCGGAGAGCGGCGTTTACTGTCTGGGTGATCCGGAGGCGGCCTTCGAGGTCGGGCCGGGCACAGGTGCGGTGGCGATATCAGCCGCGGCCTCGGGCAGTCCCGCGCACATCCAGGTGGTGCCGGCGGAGGTGCTTATGGCACCGGGGGAGAAGCAGGAGTTGGAGGTCCGTGTTTTCGACGACCGCGGCCGCCTGCTGGGTGTGGTCGGCGACGGCGGCGGTCACGGCATCGAGGCGGCCGATCTGGGGTGGTCGACGGCGGGGCTGGAAGGCTCTGTCGGGGCGGGCACGGGTGAACTCAGGATCGGGGAGGGCGCACCAGACCAGGTCGGCACGCTGACGGCTGTGGTCAGTGGCCCCAGTGGCGAGTTGCGGAGCACGGTGCGGGTGCGGGTGCTGGGCAGGAAGTCGTGGACTGAAGATTTCGAGGGCATGAGCACCGAGAAGGGGAAGGACCGCGCGCCCGCTCACTGGATCGGCGCGGGCGGCAAGTTTTTTGTGCGCGAGGTGGAGGGGAGCAAGGTGCTGATGAAGACGGAGGCGCCCCGGGGGCTGCAGCGCTCGAATGTCTACATCGGGCCGTCCGATCTGTCCGGGTATACGGTTCAGGCGGATCTCATGGGTGCAAAGCGCAAGCGCAATCGCCCGGACATGGGGCTGATCGCGCAGCGCTACACCCTGGATATACAGGGCAACCATCAACGTCTGCAGATCCGCACCTGGGCGGCCGCTTTGCGCATGGCGAAGACCGTCGATTTCTCGTGGGAGATGGACGAGTGGTACACGGCGAAGATGCGAGTCGACGTCGAGGGGGGGAAGGCGATCGTGCGAGGCAAGGTGTGGAAACGCGGCGAAGCCGAGCCGGCGGCATGGACGATCACCGCCGAGGACCCGCTGCCCAATGTCGAGGGGAGTCCGGGGATTTACGGGTACTCGGCAGGCGACATCTATTACGATAATATCAGCGTGACCATGGATTAAGGATAGAACGAGAAGGGGATCAGGGCGCACAACGAGAAGGCGTGAGCGAGACGATCTCGTCAACTGACGGCGAACTGGTGCCGGGGCAGAGGCCCTGCATAGACCCTGCGGTGAAACCACGATCCACAGATCCTTGCGCAGGACAAATCGTGACGACGAACTTTCTATGACTGGAGCAACTATGAGCATCGATCGCATTAGCTACTGCCTCCCACGAGTTGCGGCCGTCGGCGCGGCGGCCCTTCTCAGCTTGAGCCTTCTCTGTCTGCCCACGAGTGCGGCCGATACCGCTATGTGGGGGTTCACGCCAGGTCGAAACATGGTGAACGACGCTACCGGCCTGCCGCAGACGTGGAATGTGAAGACGGGACAGAACATTCTCTGGACGGCGGCGCTGGGCTCGCAGACCTACGCCGGTCCGCTCATTGTCAACGGCCAGGTCTTTGTGGGCACCAACAACCAGGGACCGCGCAACCCCAAACTGACCGGCGACCGCGGCGTCATCATGGCGTTCTCGCAGGAGGATGGCAGCTTCCAGTGGCAGTCGACGCACACCAAGCTGCCCGCGGGTCGAATTCACGACTGGCCGCAGCAGGGGATCTGCTCGACGCCGTTCGTGGAGGGCGATCGGCTCTACTACATCTCCAATCAGTGCCAGGTGGTCTGCGTCGATACCAAGGGGTTCACCGACGGCGAGAACGACGGGCCGATTACCGACGAAAAGGATCACAGTGAGATCGACGGCGATGTGATCTGGACGTTGGACATGCTCAACGTTCTGGATGTGTTTCCTCACAATCTGGCCACCTGCTCGCCGATAGGCGTTGGTGACCTCCTCTTCGTGACGACTTCCAACGGCGTCGACGAGGGGCACGTGCACATTCCCTCGCCGTTCGCGCCGAGTTTTATCGCCATAAACAAGAACACGGGCGAGGTGGTGTGGGAGGACGCGTCGCCAGGCATGAACATTCTGCACGGTCAGTGGTCGAATCCCGCCTATGGGGTCATGGGCGGCGTGCCGCAGGTCGTGTTTCCCGGCGGCGACGGCTGGATCTACTCGCTGGAACCGGAAACGGGGAAGTTGATCTGGAAGTTCGACTGCAATCCCAAGGACTCGGTGTGGAAACTGGGTGGTCGTGGCACGCGTAACAACATCCTGTCGACGCCTGTCGTCTACGGCGACCGGGTGTACGTGGGGGTGGGACAGGACCCGGAGCACGGCGAGGCGGGGGGGCACCTGTACTCGATCGACGCCACCGGCAAGGGCGATGTGACCGACACGCACGCGGTGTGGCATCTGGGCGGCGAGGAGTTCAACCGGACCATGTCGACGGCGGCGATCTCCGATGGGCTGATGTACATGACCGACTTGAGCGGCTTTCTGTATTGTCTGGATCTGGAGACGGGGAAGAAGCTCTGGACTTACGACGCTTTCGCCGCCGTCTGGGGGTCGTGCTACGTAGCCGACGGCAAGGTCTATCTCGGCGACGAGGACGGCGATGTGGCGATCTTAAAAGCGGGCAAGGAGATGGAGCTGATCGCCGAGATCAACATGGGGAGCGCCATCTACACGACGCCGGTCGGCGTGGACGGTGTGCTCTACATCGCCAGCCGGAACACGCTGTTCGCTATCGGCACGGGGAAGTGATGCCTCAGGACCAGGCAGGAGCCGAGTCATCCTCGCTGGAAGAGAGGGTGGCCGAGGCGAGGCAGCAGCTGGACGAGCACGTGCGCGATATGGTGCGCTGGCACTTCAGTCCGGAAACCGGCTGCCCGTTCTGGCTGGAGCGCGCGGCGGGGCTGGGCTTTGACCCCCGCGATGAGATCTCCGGGTACGACGATCTGTGCAAGTTCGGGCATTTTGAGGACGGGTGGCTGCGCGGCGGGCCGGTGCGTCGCTGGTTGCCGAAGGCGTACGAGAACGAACCGGTTTATGTTTTCGAGACCGGTGGTTCGACCGGGGTGCCGAAGTGTCGGATCAATGTCCACGACTTCGAGATCGATTACGAGCACTTCAGTCGGTCCTTGTCCGAGGAGGGCTTCCCAAAGGGGAGTGACTGGCTGATGCTGGGGCCCACCGGGCCGCGGCGTCTGCGGCTGGCGGTCGAACATCTGGCGCAGGAGCGGGGCGGCATCTGTTTCTTTGTCGATCTGGATCCCCGTTGGGTGAATGTGCTGCTGAGGCAGGGCAAGCATCAGGAGATGGAGGCCTACAAGAGCCACGTCATCGATCAGGCGTTGAAGATTCTCAGGGTGCACGAGGGGATCCGCTGTCTGTTCACGACGCCGAAGCTGCTGGAGGCGCTGTGCGAGAAGATCTCGCTGATCAAGATGGAAATCCGTGGTATTTTCTGTGGCGGGACCGAGATGGACGCGCAGTTTCACCGG
>Ga0310122_10001605_pt1 | contig 14422 bp, 12 predicted proteins | sample CB6_Bottom_1051__FD_203503 | JGI IMG/M metagenome (GOLD analysis project Ga0310122, IMG submission 203503) | Marine microbial communities from Western Arctic Ocean, Canada - CB6_Bottom_1051 | ecosystem: Environmental > Aquatic > Marine > Oceanic | place: Canada: Western Arctic Ocean | collected...
ATCATTTAACCAAAGGGCAACCCAGCTACTTCTAATGCCTCTTTTCTTTTTTTGTCCTGGAAAAACAGAAACCGTTTTAGCTCCAAGGCTAGATATTGAATCTTCAATTGCCTGCTGAGCCCCTGTACCAATTCCGACCATTGCTATTACAGCTGCAGTTCCAATGATTATGGCTAAAGCAGTTAATAAAGATCTAAGTAAGTTAGTTTTTATGGAGTCTAAAGCAGAATTAACCGATTCTTCAATGATCATCTTCTAATCCTTATGTTCATTCTTTCACCAAATTCCTCTTGGCTTTTAATTAAACCTTCACTGGGTAAAACATAAACTTTATCTTCTTGAGACAATCCTTCATGAACTTCTACGTTTTGAAAATCCGTAGAACCTACCTTAACCCACGTCAGTTTTGGTCCTTTATTAGTTTCCTTTATAACTACAAATTTCGTGAACCCTTCATCTTCTGGTCTGATACTTAGAAAATCTTTAATTTCTTCTTTAGAAACGCCAACTAGTGATGCTACAAAAGCGATATCTTTTCTAGTTCGTAATGCACCTGCAGGGACAGCTAAAGTAACGTTTTCATTCAAGATTTCTATTTCAACTTCTGTATTCATCTTCAATAAAAGAAGATTGTCTTTGTTTTCTATATCGATAAGGACTGGAAAAGTGGTAACGTTCTGAACTTCCTGTCCTAGGGGTTCTATCTTAGAGACTATGCCAGTAAATTTCTTATCTCTAAAAGCGGACACTCTTAAAATTACCTCTTGATCAAGGGATATCTTTCCCACATCAATTTCATCTACTACTGCTCTTACCCTTACTTGATTCAAGTCTGCCATGGTCATCAGCAAGGTGCCTCCGCCGACTGTTGCAATAGGTGAGGTTATAACTTGTCCAGTTTCTACTGGTCTATAAATCACTGTTCCAGTTATAGGAGATCGAACCAAAGTATCATCCAATGCAATTTTTGCATTTTCCAGAGAAACTTGTGCGTTAACCAACAACTGATTAGCTATAGCATGCAGTTCCTCAATATCTTCAAATGCTTTTTCAGAAATACTTTCCCCCTTAAATAATTCCTCACCTCGTCTAAGCTGAGATTCGGCATTTTTCAGTCTTACTTTTGCTACATCTAAACCAGCTTGGGCTTGAGATAAAGTATTAGATGGAATTCTTTGGTCAATTCTGGCTAGGACGTCTCCTTTGTGAATGTAGTCTCCTACTTCTGCACCAAGAAATAATATTTCCCCTGAAGCTTTGGATTTAATTTCTACAGCAGAAATAGCTTCTATGGTTCCTGAGGCTTCAACTATAAGTTCAAGTTGTTTTGAGCCTATCTCTTCGATCGTGAAAAAATCAAAATCTTTCTTTTTTTCCCCACTACAGGTATAGGCAAGGGCTAGTACAAGTAAGAAAGCTAAAGAATATCTAATAATGTTACCCATGCTTAATTCGTTGAATCAGATTCAATTTCTCCATCCTTTATAGTTATGGTTCTATGGGATTGTTTGGCAATGTCACGTTCATGAGTTATAACTACTATAGTTTGACCTTTCTCATTTAGCTCTTTGAATATCTCGAGTACTTCGCTTCCTGTCTTTGAATCTAAATTTCCTGTTGGTTCATCTGCAAAGAGAATGGATGGAGAGTTAACTAAAGCTCTGGCTATTGCCACTCTTTGTTGCTCCCCTCCAGATAATTCAGTAGGTTTGTGACTTAAACGATCACTTAATCCAACCTTATTCAGGACCTCTTCTGCCCTTGAAAGTTGTTCTGTTCGTTTTACTGAAGCATATTTCAAAGGTAAAGCGACGTTTTCAAGTGCTGTACTTCGAGGAAGGAGATGAAACTGTTGAAAAATAAATCCTATTTCTTTATTCCTAATGCCAGCTAGTTGTTCTTCGTCTAATTGTCCAACGTTTCTTTGATTTAAAAAATAAGTTCCTTCAGAAGGTGTATCCAAACAACCAATAATATTCATTAGGGTTGATTTTCCAGAACCCGAGGGACCCATAATAGAAACAAACTCGCCTTTTTCTATTCTAAAGGTAACTCCTTTAAGTGCATGCACTGAGGTTTCTCCTAAATCATAGGATTTGTGAACACTATCTACATTAATCATTTTAAGAATACCTTTAGGAATAGGGGCTTAATAGGTGTTATACCTAACTATAACACCTTCAACATTTTCGAAAAACCTGTTTTTCTTATGTTTACTTAATTGGTTGAATATTTATCCATCCAAGCCAAAGTTTCTTTAATCATTTGGTTTCTAGGTAGGGGCCAATGTCCTGAATCGTAAAAAACTAAACGTTTATCATCTTCTGGAGTCCCGATTAGACTGTACATAGCTCTCGGAGCTGATGGAGGTACCAAGTAGTCCTGCTCACCATTTAACATCAGGATTGGAGAAGTAATTCTTGGATAATGATTCATGCCATCAGACATAGGAGGAATAGAGGATAATGCTCCACCGACATACAGAATTGCTGCATTGAATCTTTTTTCGAATAGAAGGACATGTGTGGTAAACAAGCTTCCATAACTCATTCCCACATAAAATAAGTTATCAGGATCCATATCCTCTCTTGATTGCAGATAGTCAATGGTTCTTGATGTGTCTACTGTCCAAGCAGTTAATAGTTGTCTAAACAGTCTAAATTGGTCTTGAGTACTAGGAAAAGAAATATTTAAGTCAGTAATTCTATTCATAGAACCCTTGTAGGCAGGCCAAACTAACGCTCTGCCAGATTTTATGATGAAGTCCAATCCATATTCACCAGGATTTACATCATCTATATCTGGTGGTGTGCGATAGTAATTTGCTCCTGGGTAAATTATTACAGACTCTAACTTATTGAAAGATTTTTTCGGTTTGAAAATAAGAATATCCATTTCCTCATTATCATAGCCAACTTTAATTTTAATCCTTTCTTTTATCCAAGTAGGATGTGACTCATCCACATAAATTATTTTTGGGATTTGTTCCATGTAACCAACCTCAAAATTTTTCGAATAAATTCTAAATTGATCATCGGTAAAGGGTTTGTAAAACTCTTGAGGTTTAGGCGGGGCTCTGTTAATTGGGTCTCCAAATGGATTCATATCTCTTGGGTTGAGAAGTCGTATTGTTCTAAAACCTATTAATTCAGATCTCACAAATCTTGGAGAGGGTGTGGCGGAAGAGGCTGAATAAGCTGGGTCAGAAAAGGCTCCCCCAAGAGTCAATCCTCTGCCTCCAAATATATTCCAAGACCATTCTCTTACATTGCCAGCCATGTCATAAGTTCCATGAGCCCCAATACCATTTGTACCAACTTTTTTAACAGACTGATTAGAAAAATTACTTTTTTTCAACAAAACTGGTGAAATTGGAGCACCAATCTCAGTAGGAGGAAAAGCCGCTTTAGCCCAATGGTACATTGGAGGTAGGATATTTCCTTTAAAACGAGCATAAGCCTGAGCTTCATACCAGCTGATTCCTGTTACAGGATAATCTCCTTCACCATCTCTGAAAGAACCCAACTCCCAGTTGGCAGGTCCATAATTCCCAGTAGTATCAATCATCAAATCCCTTGCTTCTTCCCAAGAAAGTGATTCTCCTTTAAGTATGAATTCCATATCAGTCCAATTCTGAAAAATCTCATAACCTTTAGCATCCACAAATTCTTGGAATTTTTTATTTGTTACTTCGTATTGGTCTATATAGTAGGTACTCAAGTGGTATTCAGTTACTCCTTCTCCTATAAGAGCAGGTATAAATCTTCCACCATCAATTGGAATCATTCCTTCTGGTATCTCGCTCTTTGGATACATTTGGACTGGAGATAAAGCCCAACCAAGATCTATGGGGTGATTTTCAAAAATAAAACTGGGATTTCTGTCAACAATAAATTTTGTCTTGTAGCCTTCTTTTTCTAATTTTAATTTTAGTACTCCAAGTGGAAGTCTAGAAGGAGATAAGGGAGATGTACCAAGATAACGCCACTCATAATCTTTTTCTGTAGTGTAAGGTTGCCAGGAAACTGTCACACCAGGTTCGGCTATATTAAGAGATATAGCTGAACTTATCTCTTGATCTAGTGAGTTCGAATTATAGAAAAAAGGTGCGAATGAATTTAATTGATTAACCTTATCCCAGGCACCAACATAATCATCTTTCTCTAGCTCTTTTTTCAACTCAGGCAAAACAAAATTGTTAACCCAAATATAACTTCCTGAACCGTATCCTGTTACTAAGACAAAAAGAAAAATTCCTAAGATTTTAAATGTACTAAATTTGGAAGATGCCGCCCAAGCTGCTAAAGCTAGAAAGGGGAAACCTATAACAAAAATCCATATTAGGTTCTGCATAAATTCTTGGTTAAATCCAAAGATATCGCTAACTAGGCTTGCTACTTGGACAACTATAAAAGAAAACACAGCATAAGCTGCAACAGCTTTGAATAAGGTACTTTGCTTTAATTTATTAAATAAACTGTCTATTTCAATCATTTTCTCCCCTAAATATTTAACTTAAGGCTTAAACATTTTAAAGTAGCTTTTATTGTACCTATTGTTAATATATTTTTTAAAAGTTATTAAAACAAGAAATTAAATGACTTATACAATTTTACCAGGAGAAAAAGCTCCAAATTTTGAAGGCCTTAAAGGAACAGATGGAAATCTATACGGCTTGAATGACATTGGTTTGAATCAATTTAGAGTTATTTTCTTTACTTGTAATCATTGCCCTTATGTGACTGGATCGGATGAACTTACTAGAAAAGTGGCTAAAAAATTTCAAAAAGAAGTAGAGTTTGTGGCAATCAATTCAAATAGTAAGAATACTTATGAAGAGGACTCTTATGAGAACATGGTTTTGAGAATGGAAGAATTTAATTTCCCCTGGTTATATCTCCATGATGAATCTCAAAAGGTAGCCCAGGAATATGGTGCTTTAAAAACTCCTCACTTTTTTCTTTTTGACGCATCATGGAAACTTCTTTACACAGGAAGAAATACAGACAATCCTAGAGAAACTACTCGAAGGAGTACCAATGATCTTCATGACGCATTGCAAGAAGCAATGGATGGGTTAGAAATTTCAGTTCCTGTTACCAATCCGATAGGTTGTAATATTAAATGGGATGGAAAACCTGCCCACTGGATGCCTGCCGAGGCGTGCGATTTAGTTTAATAGTAGAGAAATAATGAGTTATAGCCATTTAGGAGGAGATTCAAGAGATTCGTTTCCAGAATTAGAGCCTTTTTTTCAAATGATAGAATCATTTATGGGGTTTTTGCCGAATAGCCTTTTAACCATGTCAAAAAATCCTGACTTAGTGAAAGCATTCCAAACATTGGCAGGTGTAGTTTTCTCAAGCAAGCACCTTAAACCAGACCTTATTCAACTTATTGCCCTAGCTTCTAGCCTTTCTTCAGGCTGTAAATATTGTCAAGCTCACACCTCCCATGGAGCTGGTAAAGCTGGAGTAAGTGAAGAAAAGATAAACGAAATATTAAAATATCAGGAAAGTAACTATTTTGATGATAGTGAAAAAGCTGCTCTAGATTTAGCTTTTGCTTCCGGCTTTACACCAAATCAAGTTGAAAAGAAGCACTTTGAAGAATTAGAAAAATATTTTTCTAAAGAAGCAATGATAGATATAGTTTCTGTAATTTCCCTTTTTGGTTGGTTGAATAGATGGAATGATACATTCGGTACAGTACTAGAAGATGTACCTAAAGAGTTTGTAGAACAGAAGCTTTTTCCTTTGGGATGGAATAATTAGGGGTTAAAAATGGAGATACCTTTTGAAAAGACTTTAGCTGAGATCATTAGATGGAGAGTTAATAAAGATCCTGACTCTATTGCGCATAAATTTGGTGATAGAGAAACCACCTACAGAGAGTTTGATTCGTTCGCAAATAAGATTGCTCAAGGTTTAATAGCCTTAGAGTGTGGTCCTGATACAAGAGTAGCTTTCCTAGCAAAGAACTCAGATTACTTCTTTGAATTTTTATATGGAACATTAAAGTCAAGGACTGTTGCAGTAGGAGTTAATTGGAGATTAGCCCCTCCAGAGGTCGCTTTTATAGTTAACGACTCAAAGAGCGAAGTTCTTTTCGTTGGGTCTGAATTTTTTGGATTGATAGAACAAATTAAAGATGAACTACCGTATGTTAAGAAAATCATTGCCGTAGGGGAGAATCATGAAGAATGGGAGAACTTTGTTGACTGGAGAGATCTTCAAAAGGATGAAGATCCTCTTATAGAAACCTTATCAGATGATGACGTCATCCAACTATATACTTCTGGTACAACGGGTCATCCAAAAGGGGTTCAATTGACAAACTCGAACTTTTCAAGCGCCAATATTATGGCTACTCATGGTTACTTTGAACATTTTGAAGAAGGTTCTGTAAATTTAGTTTGCATGCCTGTTTTTCATGTTGCTGGAACCAACATGGGCTTGGGAGGCTATGTTTTTGGTTGTAAAAGTATCATCATTCCTGAAGTAGACCCCACCTTAATTTTGGAATTGGTCGAGAGAGAAGGAATTGAAAATACCATTTTTGTGCCTGCTGTGATTCTTTTCTTAATTCAGCACCCAGAAGTTGAGAATACAGATTGGTCTTCGATGAAGACGGTTATATATGGAGCATCACCCATAGCACAGGATACCCTTGAAAAGGCAATCAAAATTATGGATTGCAATTTTTGGCAAGTATATGGTCTGACCGAGACTAATGGAGCAGTTACATTTTTATCACCTGAAGATCACGAACCTTCAAAAGGAAAGCTTAGGTCATGTGGGAAGCCAGGGTACGGTGCAGAAATAAGGGTAGTTGATGAAGATGGAAAGGAATTACCTGTGAGGGAAGTTGGAGAGATAATTATAAAATGTGGCAACAATATGAAGGGTTATTGGAATAATCCTGAAGCCACTGAAGAATCTGTCGTAGATGGCTGGCTCTACTCAGGGGATGCAGGCTATTTTGATAAAGATGGTTTTTTATTTATACACGATAGAGTAAAAGATATGATCGTCTCTGGCGGAGAGAATATTTATCCCGCTGAAGTAGAAAATGCTTTAATGAATCATGAAGATATTCTTGATGCAGCTGTAGTTGGAATACCAGATGATAAATGGGGCGAAGCAGTTAAGGCGTTTGTTGTATTAAAAGAGGGAGCTGATTTGAAAGATGATGAAATTATTTCATACGTTAGAACACAAATAGCTGGATATAAATGTCCTAAATCAATTAATTATGTTGAAGAACTCCCACGGAATCCCTCAGGTAAGATTCTCAGGAGAGAAATAAGGGCTCCTTTCTGGGAAGGTAAAGACAGAAATATTTCTGGGAACTAGCATGGTAAAAGATTTTGATCCAAACGAATTTGAACAAAAACAACATCCTTATTCAATTAATCGTCTGAGTCCTACTATAGGCGCTGAACTTCTTGATATAGATTTAAAAAAACCCTTAACAAAAGAATTAAGTGATGAGGTATATCAAGCTCTTCTAGTTTACAAAGTCGTTTTTTTTAGAGATCAGGATTTAACCATTGAAGAGCATTTAGATTTTGGCAGGAATTTTGGAGATCTAGAAATCCATCCTTTTACATACAATGACAAAAAATATCCTGAGGTATTAAAGATTACTCATGATGAAAATAACAAAGGAAGAGAAAACGCCTGGCATTCTGATGTAACTTGGAGATTAGAACCTTCTTTGGGTTCTATACTGAGAATGAAACAAGCACCAAAATTTGGTGGAGATACCTTATTTTCTGATATGTATGCTGCGTACGATGATTTGCCTGAAGAAGTAAAAAAAAGGCTTGAAGGAGCAATAGCTATCCATGACTTTGCTAATTTTAGGAAAGGACTCGAAAAACGGGGTGCAAGCAAAGAAGAAATTGAAGCCTACAATAAAAAATATCCAATGCCAGAACACCCGGTCATAAGAACACATCCTGATACAGGTAAAAAATTGATTTATGTCAACGTGGCTTTTACTCAATACATCAAAGACTGGAAGCCCGATGAATCAGCTAAAATGTTGAAATTTTTATACTCCAGAGCGGCTACTCCTGAGTATCAATGTAGGTTTGCTTGGGAAGATAATTCAATGGCTTTTTGGGATAATAGGTCTTGTCAACATTACGCGGCTTCTGACTATTGGCCCCAAGTTAGGAAAGTTGAAAGAGTAACCATTATTGGGGATCGTCCTAGATAATTAGTTCACAATCTATATCATGCGCCACATTAGGCGTTTAAATGAAAACCGGTAAGTTTTTTGTAAACTTTCTTCTAATTATCTCTATTGGAGTAACCTGGGGAGCTTCTTTTCTTTTTACCAGAATTGCTGCTCCCGTGGTGGGGCCAGTCGATCTAGTAACCTCACGTTTATTGATTGCTTCGGTTTTAATAGCTCCTTTATTTTTAAGAAAACATCACTTTAAGGGAATTCGGAGTCACTTGGGACCGTTAATTTTTTTCGGAATATTTAATGCCACTTTACCTTTCTTTCTTTTTGCCTATGCAGCCCTCTCAATCAATGCTGGAACACTTTCAGTCCTAAATGCTACTTCTCCTCTTTTTGCATTTGTTATCTCAATTTTATGGTTGAGATTTGCTTTTAGTTGGACACAACTAAGTGGATTAATTGTCGGGGTGGCGGGATTGATAGTGTTTATAGGGTATGAGTCTTTCCAATTTTCATGGATTCCTATTATCTGCTGTCTCTTAGGCGCCTTTATGTATGCTGTTTGTTCAAATTATTTGTATAAATTGTCACACATAGAGCCTACTTATCTAGCTTCTATGACATTGATTGTAGGGTCTATTATGTTCTTACCAATTTCTTATTACGAAGGAGGTATGAGTTTTGATTTATCCCAAGAAGTCTTGATAAGCATTCTTTTGCTCGGTTTCCTTTGCACAGGATTAGCTTATGTAGCTTTTGTTATCTTAATCAGGAGACTGGGTCCAGTGGGAGCATCTTCAGTTTTATTTATCGTTCCTGTTGCAGGAATGATTTGGGGTTACATATTTCTTAATGAAGCTATAACTTTAACGATGATTGCAGGCTGTTCTTTGTTACTTATTGGAGTGGGAATGACTAATTTCTTCAGCCCAGAATTACCTGAAGATAAATTGTAAATCTGCAAGAATTTAGATACATTGATGCAATCAATTTTGAGGAGAATTAATATGAGTAAGGACAGAGATTGGCGGCAAGTCAGATCAGAAGTAAAAGACTTTGTTGAGAATGAGGTTTATCCAGCTGAGTCTATTTTGAATGAGAAGAATGATGCTTCCAAAAACAAGATGAAGGAGTTGATGGATAAGGCCAAAAAGAAGAATCTTTGGGCACTTGGACATCCTAAAGATATAGGTGGGCAGGGAATGCCTTTTATGGAATACGTTTACGTGAACGAAGTGGTGGGGAGGTCTTCTGGTGCTACGGTGGCTCTAGGAACCCATTCATTACAAGACTCAATCATGCTAAGAGAATTCGCTTCTGATAGATGGAGAGATGCTTATTTAGAACCTTTAGTGGCAGGAGAAATCTTCCCCAGTTTTGGGATGACTGAACCTGACATTGCTAGTTCTGATCCCACGCAACTTCAAACAGCAGCTGTTCTTGAAGATGGAGAGTGGGTAATAAATGGAAGAAAGTGGTTTACTAGTGGTGCAGCAAATGCAACTTATACGACAGTAATGTGCCGAACTGAATTGGACGTTCAAGGGCATGGAGCATTCAGTATGATTATTGTTCCCACAGACAATCCTGGTTACAAGATTGTTAGGGAAACGCCGGTTTTAGGAATACATGGTGGGCACTATGAAGTTGAATATGACAATGTCAGGGTGCCAGAAGAAAACCTATTAGGTCCACGCGGTCATGGTTTTATTATTGCCCAAAGAAGACTTGGACCTGGGAGAATTTTTCATTGCATGAGATGGCTAGGTCAAGCTCAAAGAGCCTTTGACTTAATGTGCAGACGTTTGCATGAAAGAGAAGCTTTTGGGTCATCTCTGGCTAAAAAACAACTCATGCAAAAATTTGTTTTTGATAGCGCTTGTGAAATTCAAGCCAGTAGACAACTTACTTTAGATGCCGCAAAACGAATTGATGAAGGGGATGATGCCAGGATTGAGATTGGTATGATTAAGGTGGTTGGTGCACAGATGGTCCATAATGTCATCGATCGTGCTATTCAGGTTCACGGAGCAAAAGGGCTTACAGATGACACACCTTTAAGCTTAATGTATAGGCACGCCAGGGAAGCAAGAATTTATGATGGACCCGACGAAGTTCATATCCAGTCGGTAGCCAAAAGAATTCTAAGAAACTATGAAAATAATGGTGCCGGTTGGGATTTTGGTGAACGTGACGCTACCTTGGATTCAAAATAAGGGAGAGAAATGGAATGAGTGAAAATAAAGACCCTTTAGCAAATTTTTTTAATGTCAGAAGTCCTAAAGACGTACATGATTTCAGAAATATCTTAGAGGAAGCTGTTGAGGTAACAGGAGCTAACAAAAACCTTCCTGAGATAGGAAACTTTCTTACCGAAGTAGAAATTTCCAAAAAGGATGACCACAGTTTAACAACTGACATTCACGTTCCTAAAGGCGAAGGACCTTTTCCTATACTTGTTTATATGCACGGAGGAGGTTGGATTTCTGGAAGTCCAAAAACCCACAGGAAAATTTGTCATAGATTCGCTGAGGCAGGTCACTTGGTTTTTAACGTTGATTACGCTTTAGCTCCTGAAAACCCTTTTCCTGAGGGGTTTGATGAATGTTTAGAGGCTATTAGATGGGTTGTAGACAGCGCTTTAGAATATGAAGGTGATGTAGATAGACTATCAGTAGGAGGCGATTCAGCTGGAGGAAATCTCGCCGCCGCCTGTGCTGCCACCTTAACTGGTGATATTGAGGTTGATATAAAGAAAATCCTTCTTATTTATGGAGTTTTTGATTTTGCTACCATGGCTGAATCTATAGAGGGGGACGGTAAAATGCAAGAAGCGGATTTAATGGTGGAAATGATGGTTGGCTCATACTTAGGAGCTGATCGTGACGAGAATACTCTTTCTGATTCTAGAATAAGTCCTATACATGTAGCGGAAAAACTTCCACCTGCACATATACTTTGTGGAACACTAGATGGACTTATCACTGGCTCCAAATTACTTGCCAAGAAATTATCGGAACATGGAATACAAAATGAGGAGTTTTACTATGAGAATATGCCTCACGGGTTCTTACACTTTGAAGAGTTTTTTCCTGAGGCGAGGCAGGCTATCGATCGGATGGTTAAATTCTTAAGCAACTAGTTTGGTAAATATCGATGGATAATAATTCTTTACTTGATACTAGTCCCAAACCCACTAGAGACCTTGAATTAGCAAAAAAAGACCTAGACAAATTTGGCTTCTGTTTTATTCCGAATGTATTGATAGAAAAAGATTTAGAACAGGCTAAGAAAAGGTTGGTCGATCAAGCAGAAGCCGAAGAAGAGCAGGGGGTTTCTTTTCGAGATGGGGGGGTTAACCAAAACATTTATCTTTCAGGAAATAAAGTTAATAAAGGTGCATTTACTCTTTCAAACGGTGGTATTAATCAACGTTTATGGATGTTAGCTAATAAGGGTCAATGCTTTAGGGATATGGTAGTCCATCCTTATGTTGATGAGTTGGTTGGTCATATATTAGGAAAAGATTTTATTTTATCTACCCATTCAGCAAACATTACTAAACCGGGTGGAGTCAGGATGGGGCTGCATACCGATCAATGGTGGATGCCTCAACCTATAAAACCGGGAGACGATTTCATTCGTGCTTCAGAAATTTCCAGGAAAGCTTCTGATTCTTTTTTAAAACCTGATACTGATTTAGGTATTTCTCCTCCCGTAGTAGCTAATTGCATGTGGATGCTCTCAGATTTTACCGAAACAAATGGTGCCACTGAGGTGGTTCCAGGTTCTCATTTAACCGGGGCTCACCCAAATCAAGAAGATCAGAGCATATATCCTGTCAAACAAGCTGTTTCTAAGGAGGGTACATTGATGGTTCTTGATGGAAGGTTGTGGCATGGCACAGGAGCAAATACAGGCAATACAGATAGATTAGGAGTCTTAACTACTTTTTGTGCTCCTCAATTCCGACAACAGGAAAACCAGACTATTGGCCTAGATAGGAAGTTGTGGGATTCTTGTTCCAACAAATTGAGATCCAGACTAGGTTTTAAAGTCTGGAATGCTTATGGAAGGATAGAAAGTAGTGTTGAAGAAATGATAGAACCGGAACCAAAAAGAATAGGGGAGCTCTTTCCAAAAAAATTAAAACACTAATTAAGTTTCTTTTCTTAAATACATCACACTATTTTTTTCGAAGTCATTTGTTCCTATCTCTTCAAACCCCATTTTTTCATGAAATAATAAAGAGGCATCATTTCTTGGCCTAGTGTTAACTTCACATAGAATATCTAATCCTAATTTTTCAGCTATAGACACAAGTTCTAGATATATTTTTTCACCTAACCCTCTTCTCCTGTACTCTTTTTTAATAGCTATTCGATCTATGTATAGAAAATTAGAAAATCTAGATGTGAGATATTTGTAGTTCTCTGATTGGTAAGATTGACCCTCTCTCATGCATAAGACAAAACCTATTACAACACCTTTATCTTTGAAGCAAAGTATGTGTTCCGAAAAATCTAAAAGTAATTGAAAATCAACTAAATCAGAAACATCACCAACTTCGGGAATGTTTTCCTGATTGAGAGAGTGCATACCATTAACTTGATCTTCCTTTAAAGGTTTTTTTAGAGAGATAAGATCCAAAGAAGAATAATGAGTTATTTATTTGACAACTCTAATCCTTTCAGATTCCCATCTGATCTCCACCGATCCATGAGGCCAAAGAATTCAATAGGGCCACCACCATAAAATGTATTTTGAGCCAATACATTTGGATGACCTTCGTTATTGTAATAACCAGGAGTACATTTTTCTTGAAAGTCTTGAGTTAATCTTGCTTTTTCAACTATTGTTTCAATCCATCCTTCCTCGGCTTCTTGAGAAGCTTCAATTAGGTTAATACCCTTAGCTAAAGCAGTTTTTAGAATGTAAGCTAGATGTATACTTTGTTCATCAAGAGAATAAGTAAAATTAGCAGTAAAAGCTGAGTGTTGAGGACCAAAGAAAAAACAATTAGGAAAGCCTCTGGAATGCATTCCGTGAAAAGTTGACAGGCCATCTTTCCACTTATCAGTTAAAGATATTCCATCCCTCCCGTAAATTTCGTAACCAGATCTTCTGGTATAAGCAGTTCCAACCTCAAATCCGGTGGCAAAAATGATGCAATCAACTTCATATTCTTTGCCATCGAACATTATTCCCTTATCAGTAATTTGATCTATTCCTTTGCCTTCAGTGTTCACTAGAGTTACGTTAGGCTTATTGAATGTTTGTAAGTACTCGTCATGGAAACATGGTCTCTTACAAAATTGACGATAATAAGGCTTAAGTGATTCAGCCGTTTTTGGATCCTCAACAACCGCATCTGCTCTAGCTCTTACTTGTTCCATTTTTTCAAAATCAGCCATTTCCATTTCTTGCATGAGATTGTCCATCCCCACGAAATTAAGAAATTTTTCTCTCATATAACTTTCAAAACCCAATTTATAAAGTTTAGGTGAAAAAACAGATGAAACAGCCCAGGTTGCTATTTTGTATTTTGGTGGTCTTCTCTTTCTAAAGGCACTGAACAAATTCCTAAATAATTCAGTCCATCCATCATTCACAAGATCTTCCTTTTGGTAAACTCCGGCCAAAAAAGATTCAAAATTGTTTCTCCTTTTTGCATGCCATCCAGATTCTAGACTCGAAGCCCACTCAGGGTCAGTTTTTGTGTTATTTCTTACATCTATTGAAGAAGGAGTTCGTTGAAAGACGTATAAATGCTCTGCGGTTTCTCCCAAGTGAGGAACACACTGAACAGCCGTTGCACCTGTTCCAATAACGGCAACTTTTTTGTCTTTTAACTTTGTTAAATTTCCTGCAGAAGATCCTCCTGTGTAACTGTAATCCCATCTGCTTGTATGAAAAGTATGGCCTTTGTAATCATTTATTCCAGTAATATCTGGCAATTTAGGTCTATTAAGGGGCCCATTAGAATTAACTATAAATCGAGCTTTGATTCTGTCTTTTCTATCGGTACAGATAATCCATCTACCAACAGACTCATCCCATTCAGCCGAGATAACTTCTGTTTGCATACAGGACCTTTCGTGGAGTTTGTATTTTTTAGCCATTAATTGGCAGTATTCTAGGGTCTCAGGAGCATTAGTGTATTTTTCCTTGGGTATAAAATTTAATTCTTCCAATAAAGGAAAATAAATATAAGACTCTATATCAC
>Ga0310122_10001606_pt1 | contig 14422 bp, 13 predicted proteins | sample CB6_Bottom_1051__FD_203503 | JGI IMG/M metagenome (GOLD analysis project Ga0310122, IMG submission 203503) | Marine microbial communities from Western Arctic Ocean, Canada - CB6_Bottom_1051 | ecosystem: Environmental > Aquatic > Marine > Oceanic | place: Canada: Western Arctic Ocean | collected...
CCGGTCGGGAACTCATCTGGTTCCCGGATCCGGTGGGCCCCCGTGACTGCTATCGGGCCGCCCTACCGGACCCCGTGCTTCTCCACCACGCTTTTCCGGAAGTGGGTCGGATCACGGCCCGTATGGCGGCGACGCGCCGCGACAGGCTCACGGCCCCGCTGCCGATGCTTTCGCCATCGCACCTGGAGGGTGGTACCGGGGCGGTCCGGGTGGAGGTCCGGGGTCGCCGCGACGGCGTCGAGGACGTGGTCGTGCTGGGTGCCTCCGGACGACCGGCGGTGGCGGCCGCTGCCGTGGCTGCCACGGCGGTGGAGTGGCTGCTGACCGGTCGGAACCGCGTCCGGGGAATGGTCGGCCTGGCCGAGATGGTCGAGCCGCTGGCCTTCCTGGACGAGCTGGCAGGTAGGGGCCTGGAGGCCGAGGTGTTCGAGGGGGACCGGGCGCTGGCCTGAGGTCGCCCCCGGTCAGCTCGGGTCAGCCCCGTCCGACCAGGTCCAGGATCTGGTCAAGGAGTGCCGGGTTGGTCGCCAGGGCGTCTCCACCCTCGGCTGTGATCGCTCCGGAGAGGTCCGTGAAGACTCCTCCAGCCTCGGGGAGGATCGTGAGCATTGGAGCGACGTCCCAACGGGATACGACCGGATCCACCATGGCGTCGGCCCGCCCCGTCGCCACCAGGACGTAGCCGTAGGCATCGCCCCAGGTGCGGATGACGGCGCCCTGTCCGATGAACTCGTCCAGTGCGCTCGCAGACGGCCAGTAGTCGACGCCGCTGGTGACGATGCAGGCCCCCCGGAGGCTGGTGCGGTCCGAGACGTGTGCCGGCTCACCGTCCACGAAGCAGCCTCGGCCACGTCCGGCCCAGACGCACTCATCCAGGCCGGGAACGTTGATGACCCCCACCGCGGGGCCGTGACGGTCTTCGAGGGCCACCAGGTTTGCGAAGAGGGGGACGCCGTGGATGAACGACTGGGTGCCGTCGATCGGGTCCAGGATCCATGTCCGGCCGGAGGTCCCGGCGACGTCGGCCTCCTCCTCGCCCACGATGGCGTCGTCTGGGAAGGCTTCGCCGATCCGCTCGCGCAGCAGTCGTTCGGCGCCCCGGTCGGCCACCGTGATCGGCGTGCCGTCGTCCTTGCCCTCGACGGCCAGGTCGGGCTGTCGGAAGTATCCGAGGGTCAGCTCACCGGCCTCCCTGGCGATGTCCACGGCGAACTCGACCAGGGCCGGGTCGGCGGCCGGTCCGGTTGTGGCTGGGAGCGGGTCAATCATCGTCGGATCCTACGACCGGCATGGTCGGGTACGGGAAGGCTTCGGGCCGGTCACCGACCTGCATGGGCGTAGGCGTCCAGGATGAGGCTGTGGAAGTGGTGGACGGCGTGTTCGGAGCGGCCTGAGCCTCCCTCGTCGTAGACGATCCGCCCCTGGGTGAAGCCGGGCGTGGCCATGCCGCGCTGCACGCTCTCGACCAGCGCTATGTCCTCGGCCTGGAGGACCTCGTCGATGTAGCGGATCGCCTCCTGCTGGGCGGCCGTGGGCTGGGCGGTCTCGAAGAAGAAGTCGTAGGTCCCCAGCGTGCGATCAGGTCCCGCGGGAATGACCTGCATCACGATGAAGTTGTCGTGCCCCGGGTACCTCATGAGGCAGGTGTTGGGCCACAGCCACCAGACGGTGTGGTCGGTGACCGTCGCTCCGTCCACCGGGTAGGCGTTGTTGGCGGTCTTTCCCGCCTCGGCCATATGGCTGGACCAGATCCCGTGGGTGGTGACCTCGTAGGTGTCCATGTCGACCAGCGTGCAGAAATCCCGTTGGGCGACGGGGCAGTGGTAGCACTCCAGGAAGTTGTCGATGACGTTCTTCCAGTTGGAGGAGATCTCGTACGTCAGCCGGTGGGCGAGGGTGAGCCGTTCGACGTCCGGTGCCCAGTGGGCGATCTCTGTGGCCAGGTCGCTGGCCAACCTGGCCATCGGGGTGGCCGTCGGATTCAGGTTCACGTAGATGAAGCCACCGAACTCCTCGACGGCGAGGGTGTCCAGGCAGATTGTGGACGGGTCGAAGTCCACCAGGTCATCGGTGTGGGGCGCCTGCTTGAGGCGGCCGTCCAGGTGGTAGGTCCAGGCGTGGTAGGGGCAGGTGATCTGTCGGACCGAGCCGTCGCCCTCCAGCAGGTGGTGGGCCCGGTGTCTGCACACGTTGCTGAAGGCCCGGAGCAGGCCTTCACCGTCGCGGACCACCAGTACCGGACGGTCGGCCACCGTGGTGGTGGTGAACGAGCCGGGGTACCGGACCTTCTCCACGTGGCAGACCCACTGCCAGGTACGGGTGAACACGGCGTGCCTTTCGACGTCGAACCACAGCGGGTCGCAGTAGGCGTCCGCGGCCAGCGACATGGATCGTGCCGGGTCCGGATCCCAACCCCGGTGGATGGACGTCGAATCGTCGGAGGTGGTGGCATCCACGGTCGGGTCCTATGTTCCCGCACCTGCTCGGGGCCCAGGTACGTCGTGGATCGACGGGCCATCGGCCACATGGTCAAATGACACCTCGGCAGGTCCATCCGGGACACGCCTCTGTGAAGGGGCCTTCCCTCATGGCCACCGAGGATCACCCCATCCGACTCGACGACCGGTCGTTGGGTTGGCTGCGGTACCTACACCGCAAGTCCACCACCCCCGACGACTGGGACCGCGGTGGACGACCCCACCCCCACTGGGACAACACGACTGGTCCTCCGATGCTCTCCTGGCACCGCTTCGACCTGATCGATTCCAGCTACGCGGTGGCCCTGATGAGCGACCGAACCCCTGCCTGGCGGGAGGTCTACTCGGAGATCCTCAATGAGCTCGTCGCCCGGCACACTTCCTGGTGGGCGGCCGAGGACTGGATGACCCAGTTCGGCCCTGACCCCGACCGGGCGGACTACCCCGACAAGTGGCGGGCACTAGTACCCCCTGGTGCCTGGGGGAACTACGACGTGCCCGGCTGGACGGCCAACGGGATCGAGCCATACGGGGTGCAGATGGACCCCGTGGCCGCCGACGGCATGTTGTTCTTCAAGGGATTCTTCGCGCTCCTCCTGGGGCTGCACCGCTACGTCTCCGGCGACGACCGGTGGAACGAACCCTTCGAGATGATCCGGGACGGCGAGCACACCTTCACCTGGACCCACTCCGGGGTCGTCGCCCACCTGGCCGACCAGTGGCGGGAGCGCCGGAGCGGCGTGCACTGCGAGAACACCAAGATCTGGCCCTATTGACTGAGCGGCGCCGGCCTCGGTCTGAGGCTGCACGACCAGCTCCTGGGCACCGACCACCACCGGGCCTTCGACCGGTGGTGGGAACACGCAGCCGACAACTACGTCACCTGGGAGGACGGCCGGCCGGTTGCCATGGACCTCTACTACGACCCGGTTGTCGACGAGCATGTTTCCAGCCCGATGGGCCTCATCGCACCGGTCTGGTACCTGGCACCCCAGCGGCGCGAGGTCGCCGAATCGGCCTGGACGATGGCCGCAACCCTCACCGGGCTCCTCGGTGGCGGCGAGCTGTCCGGCCTCGAAGATCCGAACCTGGCTTCCCTCCTCGCCTGGCACACCGGCGAGTTCGTGGACGGCGAGGTGAAGGCCCGGCTCTGGGGACATCTCGACCAGATCTTCGAGCCGTCCTGGGACCATGATTTAGGCGAGTTCACCTTCGGATTTGGCCTCGACGAACCCCACCCCCGCGGCCAGTTGAACGCCCGTGCCATGGCCGGCTGGGTCTGTACGCCGGGCGCCTGGAGTCGGATCTTCAACGAATCAGATCAGGGGCGATTCACGCAGCCCACTGTAGGAGGCGTCGACTTCCCCAGGGTCGCCATGAGCGAGGCCCGGTGGGATGGAACGGCCCTACGACTGGCCGCCCACCCGCAGAACGCATCTGTGGCAGGAACCCGCACGTCGATCCGGATCACCGGGCTGGCGCCGGATGTGGGGTGGACGTTGATCCGGCCGGACGGCAGTGCCACTCCGATCGACCTGTCGGTCGACCCCACCGGGACGGAATTGGAACTCGTCGTCGATGGGGGCGGCTACGAATTGCGCGGCGGTTGATGAGGTTCCCGGCTGGGTCTGTCAGGCCATGGAACGACCACAGGTCAGGGGCATTTCATGGAAACACCGCCTGACCTGCGTGGCTGCCTACTCGAAGGTCACTCCGGCGGCTACCGGATCGAACCCCTCCGACCATCTGGTGGGCCAATCGGCGAGCGACCGGACCAGGGGCGCAGGTTCGTACAGGAATCAGCAGGTGGACGAGCTTCACCGGGACGGCGAGAAGGGTGGACGGCTCTGGTGGCAGGCCCGTCGGGAGCACGCCCTTCGGGTGCGGGCATGGCAGTTGCGCACCAGGCAGCCCGAAAGGACCGCCTACCACGGGAGTACCCCCCTTCGGGGTTGTTTCGCGTCTGGGTGAAAGACTCGGTGCATGGTTGGTCAGGGAGGGTTCTGCACAGGGTGCGGCACCGCTGTGTGGCCGTGAGAGCGATTCGCGCTCGTAGGGAACCCCCGCCGTTTCGCATAGTCGAAGTGGCTCGAATTGAGCCACGTAACCCCTATATGGTTCGGATCACTCTTGCCGGGCCGATGCTCCAAGGGCTCGACCCCGGGCTGCCGGCCGCCAGCGTACGAGTCCTGCTTCCCGGAGATCCGACCGAGGTCGTCCTGCCCACATGGGCTGGGAATGAGTTCCTGTTTGCGGACGGCAGCCGGCCGACCATCCGCACACTCACCCCGCTCTGGTTCAAGCCCGGTCCGCTAGAACTCGACGTCGAGGTTGTCCGACACGGAAACGGGATTCTTTCCGCGTGGGCAGATACGGCCAAGGCAGGGGATCGTGTTGCCGTCTCTGGCACAGGGCGCGGATACGAAATTGATCCGGCAGTTCGCTCGTTCCTGCTCGCAGGCGATGAGTCGGCACTTCCTGCCATCTGCATGCTTCTTCGAGCGCTGCCTCCGGAGGCCGAGGTGCAGGTACTCATTGAGGTGCGGCATCCCGACGCACGCCTCGAGTTGCCCGCGCATCCAGGTGCGACCATTCAGTGGTATCAGCTTGAGGTTGGCTCAACCCCTGGTGATTCTCTCGTCGCCGCTGTTACCAGCGCACAGATAGCTCCTGACGCGCGAGTATGGGCTGCCGGCGAGGCTGCTGCCGTCCAGCGCATTCGCCATCATCTCTTCGACGAGCGAGGTCTTTCCCGCTCCCACGCTGTTGTCCGGGGCTACTGGAAGCATGGCCGTGGCAGCGTTTCTGAAACCAACTGAGGCCGTCGATTTTGGATCCGGATTCTACATCCGCCTTGCGATCGTGCCTTCCAACGTTTGGCGCGCTCGAAGGGACTCGAACCCCCAACCTTCTGATCCGTAGGTAGGGCCACGGGGATCTCCAGTAGGGTTATTTGTGCTCTGACCAGCCCATTCTACAACCGGTCTGTGTCTGGCTGTGCCCCCGCGTGCCACCCCTGTGGCTGCCGGTATGACTGCCGAGAGAGATGCCGGAACTAGCACGAACAAGCGCTCCGGAAACCCCGACTACCAAATCCCGAAGTCCGACTCTATGGTTTCTCTAGCAGGCGCAGGAGATAGCCGGCAGCGTGACCCTGCACCTCGTTTGACGAAACTAAATACTGTGATCAAGGGAATGATGTAGGTAAACCAAAATGAGTGGCAACCGATCGTCTTCCATGAAATGCGTACCACGGAGTGTTGAACCAAGAATTGTAATTCCAATCTGAAAGGTGCAGCATGATAGTGTCGAACCGCATTGGTTTCGGAATCGAGTGATCGAATTCAAGTAATCAGGGCTGCTGCGCCAGGACCTGAGTTGCTCATCGTGGAGCATGGAGGATCAGCCCGCGCGGTCATATGGCCTGGCTCGGGTGCACAGCAACGTTCAATGCATCTCATCACACTCAGTGCCGGCGGACGCACCGTCGATCTGACGCATCGGTCTGAGTGCGTGTACCACGTGTCTGCGGGCGGTGGAATTATGATGGACCTTGGAGGCGATGAAAGTCACGAGGTTGTCACCGGCTCAATGCTGTTCATCGAGCCAGATACGCAATACCAGTTCGTTGCGGGCGAGACCGGCGCCCTGCTGCTCGGGGGTCCGTGTCCACCGGACCCAAGCCTCTACCTTCACCTGGGAGACTAAAATATGGCAATCAAGGTGTTTCATCGGGATGACCCGGACCGCTATATGCCGGTAATCTCGAAAGATGCCCGCCTTGTGATCTGGCCGGGTGTGGGCGCAAAAATAGCGAATATGAACTACGTCGTGCTCGAAGTGGACGAGATGAACGTCCCCCATGTCCACGCCGAGTCGGAGGACACCATCTTTATCCTTGAGGGCACGGGGTCGGTTGCAGATCTCGACAACAACTTGGTGCTCGAGTTCACTGCTGGCGACGCTGTGCACGTTCCTCCGGGGGTTCGGCATGCCGTCCGAGCGGATCGGAACAGTCGAATCGTCAGCGTGGGCGGACCTTGCCCGCCAGACTACGAATTGCTGAAACTCAGCGGAGCGGGGTATGACCCGGCCTGTTAGCGTTGGGTTGGCGCAGATTGGTAGTCCACCCGGAGATGCTGCAGCCAATCGGACGGTTGCCACCGAGTCTGCGAAGTTCTTATTCGCTCAAGGCGCGCAGGTGGTCGTCCTTCCCGAACTGGCCGTGCCCTGGTACACCACTAAAGAGGAAGATCTCGCCCGTCTCGCGGAGCCGCTGTGGGGGCCTACAGTCGAGGCTTGGGCTTCAATGGCCGCCGACCACTCCGGTCTGATTGTTGGCGGTCTGTGCGAGCGCGATGGTGATGAACTTTACAACTCAGCGATAGCAGTCGACCAATCGGGTGTTATCGGTCACTATCGCAAGTTGCATCTCTTTGCAGCAGAGAAGAAGTGCTTCACGCCTGGAGATCTCGGTCTTCCTGTCGTCGAAACGCCATTCGGTCGATTGGGGATGTGTATTTGCTACGACTTGCGATTCGTCGAGGTTGTGCGCGTCCTGGCGCTATCCGGCGCGGAGTTGATCTGTGTGCCGACGGCGTGGATCACTGGTTTTGACACCGAACGTTGGGATGCCGATGGACTCTGCTCGCAAGCCCACGGTGTGATTGTTCAAGCGAACCTAAGTCAAGTGTTCATCGCTTGCGCGAGCCAAGTGGGCATGTTCGCGGAAACGGAGTTCCTCGGCTCATCGTTGGTAGTCGACGCATTTGGTAAGCGGTCAGTCGGGCCGCTATCAGGAACGCAGAACGAGTTGCTTGTCGTCACTATCGATCTGGACGACGCCGCCCGGGCCCAGGACCGAGGATCCGCGATTCGACCTCGCGAGGATCGGCGTACTGACGTTTATGGTCTCTTATACGGCGATGCGACGCTGTGAAACCTGCGATCTTCCACTACGAGCGGCCCCACGATATCGAAGAAGCATTGGATCTACTGGCCGAGCACGGCGACGAAGCGAAGCTTCTGGCTGGGGGTCAAAGTTTGGTTCCAATGATGAACTTCCGACTAGCGCGTCCGGCAATCATCATTGACATCGGCGCCTTAGCAGGTCTTAACCAGGTGACGCTCGAAGGTGACCGGCTCTCGATCGGTGCCAGAGTTCGCCATTGTGAACTCGAGCGTCCCGGTTTCGCTGGCCCTCTCGGCTCGCTGTTGGCACGAGCCGCTCGACAGGTGGGCCATGCCCCGATCCGGTTTCGTGGCACGTTTGGTGGCTCGATCGCCCACGCAGACCCTGCGGCCGAATGGTGCCTTCTGGTGAGAACCTTGGATGCCGACGTCGTGGTGGCGTCGGCGCGCGAAGCGGAGCGCACCATTGCTGCCGCCGACCTCTTCGAGATGACATTCATGACCTCGATTGCTGACGATGAGTTGCTTACCGAAGTGCGCCTGCCCTGGCTGACCGACGACTGGACGACTGGCTTTGCCGAGTTCAGTCGCCGCGCTGGCGACTTCGCGGTTGTTGCTATCGCCAGTGCGGTCCGGCTCGACGGAGGCCGGGTGGTCGAGGCCAAGATCGGAGCAGCAGGAGTCGGGACGATACCTGTACGCCTCCCCCACGCCGAGGCGGCCATAATCGGAGGGTCACTTGATCCTGCCGAGGTTGAGATGGCAGCAGAAGTTGCGCGAGCCGAGGTGGACCCAAGTGGCGATATTCACGGCTCAGCCGATTACCGGCGTGACCTCGTCCAGGCGTTAATCCGCCGAGCGCTCTTGTGACATCGAGTGACCATTGGGTAGGCCGCTCACTACGCCGCATCGAAGATTCGGCACTTGTGCGTGGTGAAGGCCGCTTTGTCGCTGATATCGCTGCTGGGATGGCCTCTGCCCGGTTCATACGTAGCGATGTTGCGGCTGGAGTAATCAAGTCCATCAAGGGCCCTGGCTACACGTCGGTTGATCTTGATGCCGACGGGGTCGGCGAGATTGAGGCGGTCCTGCACCTCCCTGGGTTCGTGAAGGTGAGCCAGCCCTTGCTCGCGCGTGATCGTGTGCGATTCGTAGGTGAGCCCATAGCTGTTGTTGTTGGGCGTTCACCCGAGGAGGCTGAGGATCTCGCGGAAAAGGTCTTGGTGGATATCGTTCCTGATGGCGAGTCGATCGTGCACCCCGATAACGCGTCAACCAACACGGTTGTGGAGGGGCGCTTCGCCACTTCCGGCATCGATGCCGCACTTGATCGAGCGGAACACCTAGTTGAGGTGGAGATTATCTCTCACCGTCAATCAGCCCTTCCTCTGGAGACACGCGGCGCTACCGCAACGTTCGACCGACGGACCCGACGTTTGACGATCAATGCGTCTACTCAGGCGCCGCACGTGGTTCGCACCGCAGTGAGTGATCTGCTGCACATGCCTGAAGCCGATATTCGTGTTGTGGCACCAGATGTAGGCGGGGCCTTCGGCCAGAAACTTAACCTGGCTCGCGAAGACGTGGTGGTTGCCTGGCTGGCAGTGCAGCGGCGGGGGTCCGTGGCTTGGATCGAGGATCGGGCTGAGAACCTGACGGCCTCGTGGCATAGTCGTGACCAGCGGTATCGGCTCACGGGCGGTTTCAGCGCCGATGGACGCCTCCTCGCGGTCGACGCTGAAGTCGAATGCGATGTGGGCGCCTGGTCGTGTTATCCGGTCACCTGGGGCGTGGAGCCGCTCATGGCATTGGGTGAACTTCCAGGTCCATACAACATCTCGGACTACCGGGTCCGAGCCATCGGCGTGGCAAGTTACCGCTGTCCGGTTGCGCCCTATCGCGGTGTCTCCCGACCAGTGATCACAGCGGCGCTAGAACGGCTGATGGACACCGCTGCACAAGAACTCGATCTAGACCCCGTCGAGATTCGCCGGCGTAACTTGGTTACTAAATTCCCACACACGTCGGTTACCGGGGTGGTCCACGACGAGGGCACCTACGTAGAGGCACTGGATGTGGCAGCAGAGCATTTCGATTTCGAGGAGTTTCGAGCTCGTCAGGCAGCCGCACTTGCTCTGAGCGATGGTTCTGGCCCGCTACTCGGCGTAGGAATCTCGACGTTCGCTGAGCGCACTGGATACGGCACGCCGGTGTTTGCCAAGCGTTCCATGGGGATCACACCGGGGTTCGAGAATGTCACTATGACGATGGACCCATCAGGGTTCGTTGAGGCTTGCATCGGGGCCTCTCCCCATGGTCAAGGGCTCGAGACCACGCTGACGCAACTCATTGCCGATCAGTTACATATCGATGTGGCTCAGGTCAGAATCGTTCACAGCGACACCGATCGGACGCCGTACGGGTGGGGTACCTTTGCCAGTCGGTCGATCGTGATCGCAGGAGGCGCTGTCCAGATCGCCGCTGGCCGCTTACGTGATCGACTAGCGCTAGTGGCCGCAGCTATCTTGGAAGCCAATCCTGACGACATCGTGTTCTCGGCAGAGGGCGCTCAGGTGGCAGGCACCGACATCGGTCTGCCGGTCTCCGAGCTTGCACGGATTGCACACCATCACACGGATCGACTCGATCCTGGCACTCCGTCTGGACTTTCGGTGGAGGCCTCGTATGACCCAGCTGGCACTTTCTCGAACGCTTGCCATGTCGCGGAAGTGGAGATCGATTCCGAAACTGGCTCCACGAGAGTCACGCGATTCGTAGTCGTCGAGGATGCCGGCAAGTTAATCAACCCGATGATTGCTGATGGCCAGATTCGAGGTGGTGTTACGCAGGGGATAGCCAACGCCCTGTACGAGGAGGTCGTCTACGACGATGGAGGGAACATCTTGACGGCGTCAATGATGGATTATCTTCCGCCCACTGCTGCGGAGGTTCCCGACATCGAGATACTGCACCTTGAGACTATTACCGATGCCACGATCACCGGGGCGAAAGGTCTGGGCGAGGGTGGTGCTATTGGTGCACCTGCCGCCGTACTGAATGCGATTTCTGATGCGCTCTCACACCTAGATTTGGGAATTAACGAGATGCCGGCCACACCGGATCGAGTGCGGGCGCTCATCCGAGTTCGAGAGGAGAATCGATGACCTCCGATGGCAGGCCGCTGACGCTGACAGTTAATAAACAGCAGCATCATGTCCATGTAGAGCCACGCCGGACTCTTGCCGACACCCTTCGAGACGACTGCGGTCTCACCGGGACACACCTGGGTTGTGAACAAGGTGTCTGCGGTGCCTGCACGGTCTTAGTTGATGGCGATCCTGTACGTTCCTGTCTGATGTTTGCAGTTCAGGCTGAGGACACCGAGATCGAAACTGTGGAGGGTCTCGCAGGCGATGATCTAGAATTGCACCCCCTGCAAGAGGCTTTCTCCGCTCATCATGCCCTTCAGTGCGGCTTCTGTACACCTGGGTTTTTGATGCTGGCTGCAGGGATTCTTAACCACCAGCCCGATATCGCCGATGACGAACTACGGATAGCGCTGTCATCGAATCTTTGCCGATGTACGGGATATCAGACAATCATTGAGGCGGTTCGCAGCGTCCGCGACCAGACGTGATTGGCCAGTCGGTCCAGCGCCTCGAAGATAAGCCTCTGCTGTTGGGGCAGGGGGCATTTGTCGCTGACGTGTCATTCCCTGACGAGGTGCATTTGCGTGTTGTCCGGTCCGAGGTAGCGCAAGGCCTCATTCTGGACGTCGATGTGTCGGCAGCACGGGAGGCTCACGGGGTGGTGGGGGTCTGGACAGGTGAGGACCTCGCTGCCGTCCCGCTGATCGATTTTCGCCAGATTGGTTATGACGAGTTGTTGATGCATCGTCAGCCCGTCCTCGCTCGTAGATCGGTTCGCTATGTAGGCGAGCCGTTAGCCATCGTGGTTGCGGCGGATCCGTATCTGGCGGAGGACATCGCAGAACTGGTCAGCGTCGACATCGAGCCAACCGAATCTGAACCTGTGGAGGCAATGGTTCTCGAGAGCGGGTACGGATCGATCGATGAGGCATTTGCAGCCGCCGATTGTGTCGTCGAGCTCAACCTCGAGATCGGCCGCCATTCGGGCGTTCCGATGGAGACTCGAGGTTTATTGGCCCGGCCCAATCCCGAGTCGAAGTTACTCGAACTGTATGGAGTGTCTAAGGTGCCGCACTACAACTGTGCTGCGATCGCCTCGATGCTGAATCTAGATCCCGAGTCGGTTGTCGGGTTAGAGGGACACGTTGGGGGTGGTTTCGGGATCCGAGGCGAGCTTTATCCGGAGGATGTGTTGGTCGCATGGGCTGCGTGCCTGCTCCAGAGGCCGGTGAAGTGGATCGAAGATCGGAGGGAGCACTTCGTCGCTGCAAATCACAGTCGTGACCAACGCCACCGAGTTAGGGCGGCCGCTGATGGTTCCGGAATGATTATGGCCATCGACGATGAGTTTTGGTGCGATCAGGGCGCCTATGTACGCACTCACGGCGCGACAGTTCCGTCGCTAACTGCAGCAATGCTTCCAGGTCCCTATGTGATCCCTTCATATCGATCGTGTGCACACATCTTGATGACCAATAAAACCCCTGCAGGCACCTACCGAGCGCCTGGGCGCTTCGAGGCCACGTTTGTCTGTGAGCGCGTCGTCGAAGCGGTAGCGAGAGAGCTTGACCTCGATCCGGTTACAGTCAGGCGGCGCAATCTCATCCCGTCGTCCGCTATGCCGTTCGACCGAAAGCTCTCCGCCCTGGGAATTCCGATTGTCTTGGACTCCGGCGACTATGAGCAACTTCTCCAGCGGTTGGTTGACCATATTTCACTGGACGATCTGACGATAGATCTGGAACGCCGCCGAGCGTCTGGAGAATTGGTCGGCCTTGGCCTCGGCCTGTTCGTTGAGAAGTCAGGTCTAGGTCCCTACGAAGACGTACGCATGACGGTGCAGCACGATGGCAGTGTCGAAGTTGTCACCGGAGTGGCATCTGTCGGTCAGGGAGTCGAGACCGCTATCGCCCAGATCTGTGCAAGTTATCTCGATATGGACTATCGAGATGTGACGGTTGTCCATGGGCAGACCGATCGGATCTCTCGAGGAATGGGAGCGTTTGCGAGTCGGGTTACGGTCATGGCTGGCTCTGCAACATACTTGGCGACAGCGGCGATCAAAGAAGAGGCGCGTCGACTCGCAGCTGAAATGCTCGAGGCAAACATGGAGGACCTGGAATATCGAAATGGCTCAATCGGGGTGCGCGGGAATCCTGATAAAGACATATCGCTGGGGGATATATCCGCGGCTGCTGAGAGCGGGCTAAGTGCGGAGGCAAGTTTTACCACCGAGCACATGACGTACCCATATGGTGGCCACGCAGCCGTTGTCAAGGTTGATCCTGAGACCGGAGAGGTAACGATCGAACGGTATGTGGTGGCATACGACGTCGGGCGAGCGGTAAACCCCATGCTGATAGAAGGACAGATCCAGGGTGGTGCCGCGCAGGGAGTTGGCGGCGCTCTGCTAGAAGAGTTTCAGTACGACGAGTCAGGCCAACCGCTGGTGACCTCTTTCATGGACTACCTAATGCCGACAGCGGCGGAAACACCGCTGGTGGAAGTTCTACTGTCAGAGGACGCGCCGAGCCCACTCAATCCGCTCGGCGTGAAGGGCGCAGGCGAGGGTGGCACAAATGCATGTGGTGCCGCATTGGCCACAGCGGTTGAACAAGCGATTGGACGTCCTGGCGCGGTCACCGAGTTGCCGATGACGCCAGCCAGGGTCCGCTCGATGCTGAATAACTCCTGAACCGAAGGGTTAAGTTAGTTACTTGGGAATGCCGACCTCGAACACATTCATTAACTGCGCTAACAACCCGTAGTAACCAAGCAACGCTACGAGTTCGACGACGCCCCGTTGACCGAGCCGGTCGACTGCGGTGTTGTAGATGGCATCATCGACAGTGCCTTGCTGTAACGTGTTTTTGCAGAGTTCGTAGGAGATGTTGAGTTCTGTTGAATCCAACCTCGGCTGGATGCCCAATCGCAAAGCTTCGATCTGTTCGTCGCCGAGACCGACTTGCTTGGCAATCGGTTCATGAGCCCAGCGTTCAAACGCGCAGTCGTAGTGTGTTGCGACGATCAAGATCGCCAACTCACGCACTGGCGCAGGAAGCTCACAGTGGAACCGAATAGCGACCCCCACTTCCTGGATCGCATCACCAACTTTTGGGCTGTAAAGCAGCGGGTTGAACGGGCCAACCAGCGCACCTACTGTGTCTGTGAGCGGGAAGGAACCATCCTTTGCTCGATCACCTCCCGCTATCGAGTTGTAGACACTGCGCTGATCGTCGTCAAGTTCGCCCGGAATCAAACCTGGGAGTCGTGTCATCTCAACCCAAATCTACGATGGCGGCCACGGATCCGCCGCCAGCTGGCCCGGACTGCAGCCCGGCAACCGATACGAAGACCGCTGGGTCACCGAGAGCCGCTGCGGCCACGCCTCCGACAGCGCCTTTCGTGTGATGGGTGTGATGGATGTCTGAGTCGTTCAAGGCGACCTGACGACGGCCACGCAGTCGGCTTGTGGGGTCCGCTTCACACTTGATGAAACAGTTCACGACCCGACCGCCGAGGTCTTCCGGGATGGGTCGCTCAGGAAGGTCCAGACCGGCATCGCGGATCGCACGATAGATGCCGGGAAAGTCGAGGTTGTCTTCCATAATCGAGTGGCCAGAGCGATATCGCCCACCAACGCCTAAGCGGTTTCCGACGACAACCACCTGGGCCTCCACCTGCTCCGCACCCGAAGAGCAGGATGCAACGGAGGAATAGACGGATAGGTCCTTGGCGATCTGGTCTTCGCGAGGTCGCTCAATCTCACCGAGGGCCGTGGCGATCCCGAGGGCGGCTGTGGCATTAGACACAGCCATCGATTCCATCGTGTCCTCAAGGGCTACGGTCTTTCCCCGGAGGTGGGCGTCTTGAATCCGTTCGGCC
>Ga0310122_10001607_pt1 | contig 14417 bp, 9 predicted proteins | sample CB6_Bottom_1051__FD_203503 | JGI IMG/M metagenome (GOLD analysis project Ga0310122, IMG submission 203503) | Marine microbial communities from Western Arctic Ocean, Canada - CB6_Bottom_1051 | ecosystem: Environmental > Aquatic > Marine > Oceanic | place: Canada: Western Arctic Ocean | collected...
CCAAGGCCCACCGCCGGGCGGAAGCGCTACTCGAACACGGGATGATCGACATGATCGTCGAGCGGCCGCACCTGCGGAACCGGTTGGCGGTGCTGGTCTCCCAGCTGACGCCGAACCGCTCCGTCGTCTGGCCGACCATGCAATTGGCGCCGACACCCAAACTGTCGCGCTCGCCGTCTGAGGTGATCGAGCTGGCGCGGTCCCCCTCCCGCCCGCGGGCGCCCGCCTATGTCGAGCGGGTCTTCCAGTCGTTCAGCCAGCTCCATGGCGACCGCTGCTTTGGCGACGACCCGGCGATTCTGGGTGGCGTGGCGAATCTGCAAGGACACCCGGTGGTCCTGATCGCGCAGTGGGGCCAGATGATGCCGATGCCGGAAGGCTTCCGGAAGTCCCGGCGGCTCCTGCGTCTGGCCGAGAAGTGCAGGCTCCCGGTGGTGACACTGGTCGACACGCGCGGCGCGTTTCCGGGCATCGAGGCGGAGCGCCGGGGCGTGGCCCTGACTATCGGCGAGAACCTGGCAGCGCTAGCCCGACTGCCGGTGCCGATCGTCAACGTCGTGATCGGCGAGGGCGGCTCTGGCGGCGCGCTGGCGCTAGGACTCGCTGACGTGATTCTGATGCAGGAGAACGCGATCTACTCCGTGATTGCGCCGGAAGGCGCAGCGGCAATCCTGCTGCACGATGCCGCGCGCAGCGAGGAGTTGCTGCCCGCCCTGAAACTCAGAGCGCACGACTTGCTCGATCTGGAAGTCATCGACGACATCGTCCCCGAGCCACCTGGCGGCGCACACCGCGACCCGGACGCCGCCGCCCGTCAGGTACTCGAACGCGTCGTGCACCACTTGTCCATACTTTCGTCGATCAAGCCGAAAAAACTGGTGCAACGCCGGGCGAACCGCTATCGCGCCATCGGGCGGTTCGAACGTAGCATCGTCCACCGGGCGCGTAATATCGTCGCGCGCCTTTCTACGTAGCAGTACTTAGACTGGGCTGCGCCCCGAGTCCCACGCGCGGGCGTGCGCGCCCTTTTCCGGCCCTAACTGCGGTTTCCTGGGCCCGGCGCCCGGATGACGGTCAAAAAGCGATATGATCCCTGCTGCAGCGAGTTCTGCCTCAGCCGGACTACTCGACTCTTGTGGAGGGCAACATGCGTATGCGTAGCCTGTGGGCGATCGTGGCCCCGGTATTCCTGGCGTCCGTGTATCTCACGACGGCCCCGGCCGTCCCGCACGCCCAAGAAACAACCGAGAACCCGTTCACGACCACGCTCGATGTCCGGATGGGCGAGCGCCTGTTCCGCCAGCAGTGCGGCCGCTGCCACGGCCGCGATGCGGCGGGTGGCGAGCTGGGTCCGGACCTGACGACCGGGTTCCGCAATTCCAGCACAGACGCCGGACTGTTCAGGATCGTCCGTGAAGGGCTACCGAACACCCAGATGATCGGGATCAGCCGCACCGCCACCGACCAGTCGGTCTGGATGGTCGTCAGCTACCTGAACTCGCTGAACGACACCGGCGCCGCCGACTTACCGGGCAGCGTCGCGGGCGGGATGGCGCTGTTCAACGGCAAGGGCAACTGCGCAAGCTGTCACATGGTGAGCGGAGAAGGGGGCCGGCGCGGACCGGACCTGACGCGGATCGGGAACCGCCGCGACCCCGACGAGCTCGCCAGCGACCTGTCGACGCCGGACGAGGACGTGCGGCCACGCTGGTGGACCATACGGGTCACTCGCGAGGACGGCTCGATCGTTGAGGGGCTGCGGATGAACGAAGACACCTTCTCATTGCGGCTGATGGACGAGGACGAAAACCTGTGGTCGTTCTTGAAAGGTGGCATCCGATCCTACGAGCGGATCGAGACGTCGACCATGCCAAGCGTCGACGGCATGTTGACTGCGAGCGAGGTGGACGACCTGATCGCCTACCTGTTCTCGCTCCGTCGGGAGGAGGCCTGATGATGCGGCGGTGTGTCATCGCTCTCGCCCTACTGGTCGGCGCCCAACCCGTCTTGGGGCAACAGTCCGAGTCGCAGCCCGGTGCGGCGCCCTCGTTCTCCCCGGTCACCTGGGAACGTCTGGTTAACGCGGCCGACGAGCCAGAGAACTGGCTGATGTACTCGGGCACACTCGATAGCCAGCACTTCAGCGGGCTCGACCAGATTCACAACCGCAACGTCGGCGAGCTGGAGCTGAAGTGGGCCTACCAGATCCCCCAGCTCGACCGGGCCGAGACGGTGCCACTGGTGGTTGACGGAGTGATGTTCATCACCGAGGCGCCGAGCAACGTGGTCGCGGTGGACGCCGCGACGGGACGGCAGTACTGGCGCTACAACCACGAGCTCCCAGATGACCTGCGGATCTGCTGCGGTCGGAATAACCGCGGCGTCGCGATCCTGGGCGAGACGCTCTACATGAGCACCCTCGATGCCCGTCTGGTCGCGATCGACGCGCGTTCCGGCAACCTCGTCTGGAATACGGTGGTCGCGGACTACCGGTCTGGGTATAGCAAGACCGCGGCGCCGCTGATCGTCAAGGACAAGATCGTGACCGGTATCGCTGGCGGCGAGTTCGGCATCAGCGGGTTCATCGATTCCTACGACGCGGTGACCGGGGACCTCAACTGGCGCGCGAAGACGATCCCGGGACCCGACCATCCGGACAACCAGACGTGGGCCGGCGAGTCGTGGCGCACGGGTGGCTCGGCCAGCTGGATTACCGGTGCGTACGACCCGGACCTCGACCTGGTCTACTGGGGCACCGGCAACCCGGGACCCGACTGGAACGGCGACGTCCGGATGGGTGACAACCTGTATTCCGACTCGGCAATGGCGATCAACCACGAGACCGGCGAGCTCGAATGGTATTTTCAGTTCACCCCGCACGACGTGCACGATTGGGACGCGATCCAGGTGCCGATCCTCGCCGACCTCCAGATGGACGGGGAGACACGGAAGGTGATGATGTGGGCGAACCGCAACGCCTTCTACTACACGCTCGACCGGGTCACCGGCGAGTTCCTGGTTGGCAAGCCGTTCGCCAAACAGACCTGGGCGGAAGGGCTGGATTCGAACGGTCGCCCGATCCGCGTGCCCGACACCTTCCCGACACCCGAAGGAACCCTGGTGTCCCCGCCGGTCGGTGGCGGCACGAACTGGTTCTCCCCAGCCTATAGCCCGCGGACAGAGCTGTTCTATGTACAGGCGTTCGACGGCGAGGCGCTGTACTTCAAGCGTGACGAGGACTACGTCGAAGGTGACCGCTTCACTGGCGGCGGGCAGCAGTACAACCTCCCGATGGACAGCTATCACAGCGCCATCCGGGCGATTGACCCGAAGACGGGTGATATCCGGTGGGAGTATGCGGTGCAGCCACGGTCGACGGCGGGCGTCATGGCCACCGCCGGCGACCTCGTCTTCAGCGGCAGCATCGACGGATACTTCTACGCGCTCGACGCCGTCAGCGGTGAAGAGCTCTGGCACATCGCCGTCGGGGCGCGGGTGCACTCATCTCCGATGAGCTTTGCGGTCGACGGCAAGCAGTATGTGACGATTGCCGCCGGCAACGTGGTCTACACCTTTGGCCTGAGGGACTGAATCGATGGCGTTTCTCTCTCAAACTGACCTGGCGCGCAAGGAACCGATACCGGGCTTTGTCGGTCTGTTCGCGCACGGCGTCACCATGACCGTGGTGCAGTGGACCGTCGCGGCGGGTGCCACACTCCCGGAGCATGCACATCCACACGAACAGGTGTCCCACATACTCGAGGGCGAGTTCGAGATGACGATCGACGGGCGGAGCGAGCGCTTGGGTCCTGGCACCCTAGCCATCGTGCCGCCGAACGTCACCCACTCAGGCCGAGCGATCACGGAGTGCCGAATCATCGACGTGTTTCACCCCGTGAGGGACGACTATCGGTAGAGGCGTGTGCTCAGTGGCTTTGGGCTCTAGGCTTTCCGCCTCCGTTCGCTGGAAGGAAGGGGCAGCGAACTATGGCGAGATGACCACAGGAGCTCGTGGACTGGTCGCCATTGCTGGACTGGCGGTCTGCGTCGGTCTGTCGATGACGCCCACGCGGGCGGTACAACAGCAGCCGACGCTGCCCGGTGAGCCGGCGCCCGTCGGCGTCGCTGCGCTCCCCGACGGCGCGCGGTCGCCACGCAACGCCAACTACTCCATCGACGTCCGGCTCGACCCGGACACCCGCACCCTGACCGGTCGGGCGATACTGACCTGGCGCAACATCGCCGCCATCTCGGTATCGGATCTCAGATTCCATCTGTACTACAACGCCTGGAAGAACAGCCGCTCGACCTGGATGCGGGAGCGGGCGCTCGGGCGTGGTCCGGGGCGGGCATCCAGAACGGAGGCCGACTGGGGGTGGATTGACGTCACGGCCGTCCGGCTGCTGGGTGACGCGAGCCCCCAGGACCTCACCGACCGCATGCGCTTCATCTCGCCGGACGACCGCAATCCCGACGACCAGACAGTACTCTCGGTGCCACTGCCGACCGCGGTGGCACCGGGCGACACCGTCGAGATCGAGCTCGAGTGGAGCTCGCGAGTACCGCGCACCTTCGCCCGGACCGGTGCCATCGGAGACTTCTTCTTCATCGCCCAGTGGTTCCCCAAGATCGGAGTGCTCGAGGACACGGGCTGGAACTGCCATCAGTTCCACACCGCGACCGAGTTCTTTTCTGACTATGGGGTCTACGACGTCCGGATCACTGTCCCCACCGGATGGGTCCTCGGCGCGACCGGTCGCGCAGCGCCGCTACGCGACAACGCGGACGGCACCACGACACACCGTTACACACAGGCAGACGTCCACGACTTCGCCTGGACCACGAGCCCCGACTTCCTCGATCTGCAGCAACGCTTCGAGGTGGACGGGCTACCACCGGTTGTCATGCGTCTGCTGCTGCAGCCGGAACATGCCGGGCAGGCGGAGCGTCACTTCGCGGCAACCCGGGCCACGCTGCAACACTACGGACAGTGGTTTGGCCCCTATCCGTACCCGCAGATCACCATCATTGACCCCGCGTGGCAAAGCGGCGTCGGGGGCATGGAGTACCCGACCCTGTTCACCGCCGGCGCACGCTGGCTCGCCCCTGCCGACGTCTCGGAACCGGAGGGCGTCACGATACATGAAGCCGGGCATCAGTTCTGGTATGGCGTCGTCGGCAACAACGAGTTCGAGCACGCGTGGCTGGACGAGGGGCTGAACACGTTTTCGACCGCGCGGGCACTCGAGGCCTCGTTCGCGCCCCACCACATCGCCCGGCGGTATTTCGGCGGCTTCGTACCGTTTGTATTTCGTGACATCGAGTGGTCGCGCGCCACCGACGGCAACCGGTTGGCCGGGTATCGCGCGGCGGCATGGGCCGGACGGCTAGACGCGCAGCAGACAGCGAGCTACAAGTACTGGCCGGGCACCGCGAGCGCCATCACCTACAACAAGACGGCGCTGTGGCTGCACACGCTCGAGCGGTATCTGGGGTGGGAGCAGGTCGGCGAGATCCTGTCGGTGTTCTACGAACGTTGGCAGTTCCGTCACCCGCGTCCAGAAGACTTCTTCGCCGTGGCCAACGAGGTCAGCGAGCGCGACCTGTCCTGGTATTTCGACCAGGTGCACGGCGGGACCCAAACGTTCGACTACGCCGTCCAGCACGTCACGAGCCGTGCGCTGCGTGACCGCGGATTCGTCGACGGCGAGGGCGGACCCACATACAGGGCCTCTATCGACGACGGCGGACTGACACGCACGACGGTGACCGTTCGCCGGCGCGGCGACGGCATCTTCCCGGTCGATGTGCTCGTGGTCTTCGACGACGGCGGGACGGTGCGTGAACACTGGGATGGCCGCGCGCCGTGGCGCGTGTTCACCTACGAGCGCATGACGCGCGCCGCGCGTGTGCATGTGGACCCCGACCGGGTGTTACTGCTCGATGTCGACTATGCGAACAACAGCTGGACCGCGACACCGCGCGGAGACGCCGCCGCCACCAAGTGGACCCTGCGGTGGATGGTCTGGTTGCAGGATCTGATGCTGACCTACGCGTTTCTCGTTTAACCTTAGGTGGGGCTCCGCCCCACACCCCGGCTCAGTCGCTCGCGGGGACCCCTACGCCCCGCGCCGCTCCCTCGCGGGCGCGCACGTGCGCGCCGTTCGGGACTGCATGCCGTCCTCAACTAGGAACCTGGGCGGAAATGGATATACCATTCTGGACGCCGACACATCCCGCCCGCGTCGTGGCTCGGCGCCTCGGGTCCTGATGCAGCCAATCGTCACCTTCCTGCTCGTTGGCCTGCGCCGCGTCGGCGGGGCGCCAGTCATCCTGGCCAGCGCGGCCCTACTCACGCTGCTGGTGGCGGTGCCGCTCGGGCTGCTGCTACAGGAGGAGTTGAAGACCGCGCTGGGGAGCAGCGTCGTGGCGGATGAGATGGCGGACGGTGTCGCCTGGGACTGGTGGCAGCAGTTCAGCAGTCAGGCCACTGGTCTCGCGCGAACGTTCACGCCATCGGTGATCGGCTTTGCCGCGGTGCTCGCCAACGTGAGCGCCCTACTCGACGGTGACGGCCAGGAACCGGTCATCGTGGCGGCGGTGCTCATCTACCTGGTGGTCTGGACGGTGCTCTCCGGGGGTGTGCTCGATCGCTACGCACGGGACCGGGCGACGCGGAGCGCCGGCTTCTTCTCGGCGTGCGGACTGTACGGGTTTCGACTGCTGCGGTTGACGGCCATCGCCGGTCTGACCTACGGGTTTCTGTACGGCGTCGTACACGCCTGGTTGTTTGGCGACCTCTACGAGGTGATGACCCGGAACATGACGGCAGAGCGTGAAGCCTTCGCGCTACGAGCCGCGCTCTACCTCGTCTTCGGGCTGCTCCTGGTCACGGTGAACCTTGTCTTCGACTACGCACGGGTGCGGGCCGTCGTGGAGGACCGCCGCAGCATGCTCGGCGCCTTGGTGGCTGCGTGGCGGTTCGTGCGCCGGCGTCCGGGCACGTGTGCGGGGCTCTATCTGGCCAACGGGCTGGTGCTGCTCGGAGTGATGGCGGTGTATGCGCTGGCGGCGCCCGGAGCCGGGTCGACCGACCCGTCCGGCCTGTCTTTGTGGCTTGCGTTCTTCGCCGGTCAGGTCTACCTACTGGCGCGTCTGGCCAGCAAGCTCCTCTTCTATGCCACCGAGATCGCCTACTTCCAGAGCCAGCTGGCGCACGCCGGCTACGTTGCCGCGCCGGCGCCGGTCTGGCCGGAGTCACCCACCGCCGAAGCGCTAGGGCGCCTCGGCTAAGTACTGACGCTCACGTGATAGGCGCCCTCATCACCGTCGTCGTTGTCCTGCTGCTCCTGGTCGGGCCGCCGGTGCTCGCGTTGCGACGCTATAGGGCGACGCGACGGAGCATGGAGCGACTTGAGCGACGGCTTGCCGTCCTGGAAGACCTGGTGCTGCGAGGCCAGCCGCTCGACGTGGCCACTGTACCGGGGCCAGGCGCCACCGATGCGGCCACCGATGCGGCCACCGGCGCCACGCCTGACCCAGCCCCGTCGGTCGCCAGCGCCGACCCCGCCGGAACAGCAGCCGGTCCGAGCGCCACGTCACCAACCCCACCAGAACGGCCCCCGACAACACCGACACGCCTCGAAACCCGGATCGGCACCCAGTGGATGCTCTACGTCGGCGTGGCCACCCTGGTCATCGGCGTGGGACTGTTCGTCCGGTATGCCTTCGTCAATCAATGGATCACCGAGCCGATGCGTGTCGGCATCGGTGTACTCACCGGCCTGCTCTTGATCCTGTCCGGTCGCCGCTTCGCTACAGCGGGTCAGGAACGATTTGGCCACACGCTGGTGGGCGGTGGCATCGTCACCTGGTATTTGGCGCTCTACGCCGCCTTGAATCTCTACGCGCTTGTCACCCCCGTCACCGGATTCAGCCTGCTGGTCCTGGTCACGGTGCTGGCCGCCACGCAGGCGGACCGGCTGCGCTCGGAGGCGCTCGCGACGATAGCGGTGGTCGGCGGGTACGGAACACCGCTTCTCGTCGGGTTCGGCCCGAACACCCAGGTCACGCTGCTGGCCTACACCGCGGTGCTGATCGCCGCCATCGTCTATGTCGCCGGCAGACGCGACTGGCCGACCCTGAACCTGATCAGCTTCCTGCTGACGGGGCTACTGGTCGCCGTCTGGCACGCCGGGTTCTATCGCCCGAGCCTCTATCTGACGACCGAACTGTTTTTCACGCTGTACTGCGGGCTCTTCCTGTGGGTCCTCCACCGGATGCGGCAGTCGAGCCATGCGGTCGCCCCGTGGGTCCGCCTGGCGCTGTGGACGACGCCGGTCTGGTATCACGGGGCCTCGCTCGCGATTCTCGGCGACCAGTGGCTCGGTCTGTTCGTGTATCTGATCGCCGTCACCGGCGTGGGGATGGTGGTCTCGGTCCGGTGGGAGGCGATGTGGCCCCGCCTGCTGTTGTGGGCCGCGGTCGTGGTCCCTCTCCTCGACTGGACGACTGTCCAACCAGATGGCTCCTGGCTTGCACCGGCCGTGGTGACCTGGATCGCGGTCGCGGGCATGCACGCGTACGCACAGATCGAGCTACTGAGACGCGTGCGGGCTCGGCTGCACGCCGTCGACGTCCTGCTCATCCCAGCCAACGGGCTTGGTCTCTACGTCGGGCTGCAGGCGGTGCTGGAGCCCCATCTCTCCGCGGTGACCGGTCTCATCGCGGTGGTCCTGGCGCTCGCCTACGGCGGCCTCACGGTGCTGACCCGACGCATCCGAACGCACGCCGCCAGGCATGTCCTGGTCGTCGCCATCACCCTGGCGGTCGTCGCGGTCGCGGTCCAGCTCGACGGCGCGTGGTGGACGATGCTGTGGGCAACCGAGGCGGGCGGTTTGATCTGGGTGGGACTCCGAGAGCGCCGCGCGTGGATCCGCGCTCTCGGCGCACTACTCCTGGGGGCCTCGGTCGTTGGCCTGCTCGCGATGCAGCTCGCAGCCGTGCCAGCCGTCTACACCGTCTTCCTGAACCAGCGCGCCGCGCTCGGTCTCTTCATCGTCGGCGTCCTCAGCCTCGTGGCCTGGCTGCACACCCGGACTGATCTGAACGTCGTCAGCCACCGCCGTCTGGCCATCGCCACGGCGGTCGTGACGGCGAACGTCCTGATGCTGGCCCTGCTGTCCAGCGAAATCCACGCGTTCTGGGAGCCACGCGGAGACACGGTCCGCTTCGCCTCGAGCGCCGAGCTGATCCGTCAGATGATGCTCTCGGCGACCTGGGGCGTCTACGCCGCCGGGCTGACGGCGGTCGGCATCAAGCGGCGCTACGCCCCCATCCGGTATCTCGCGCTCGTCGTGTTCGGCATCACGGTACTGAAGGTGTTCATCGTAGATTTTTCGCAACTCGATTCGGTCTACCGCATCGTGAGCAGCATCGCCTTGGGCCTGCTACTCATGGGTGCGTCGTATCTCTATCAGCGCTACGACCCATCGGTAGGTAACGCCGGGACAGACGAGGCGCCACCGGCCGCGGCGAGCCCGACGGACGCCTCGATGTCCTCGACGCCAGAGCAGCCCGCCACGTCACCTTCGGCGCCTGGGCCTGACAGCGACCGCGGTTGACGTCAACTCACACCGTTGTCGCCGTCCACACAGCCACCGTGTCCCAGGCCTTCGGCGCCTGCGTCGATCCACGACTGCCCGGCCGGGAGGGCGGGCAGACGCGTGCCAGGCTGTAGCAGCCCGTGGAGGGGCGCTCGAAGGCGTCGCGGCCGTCGACTGCGCTCGCTTGCTCGGCGACCACGCTTGGAATAGGCTGTCGACTCGCATGGCCATCGTTCACCGTCTACTCTCACCGTTCGTCGAGGTACGGAAGGAGGAGAGCACTACTCTGCTTCGTACAACCTCCTCAAGCCACTTGCCTCCGGAACATTTATCGCCGTCCACGGCGCCGAGAGCCTGCCGATCATGATCATGGCTGCAGGTCCCTTGATCACCGCGATCATGCAGGTCTACACAGCCCTGGCCTCCCGACTTCCGCAGCGCCGGGTGATCCAGATCACCCAGGCTGGCTTCGCCGCCATGCTGATCGGCTTCTCGGTGATCTTTCGGATCGGTGAAGGGTGGTGGTCGGCAGGCGGCGTCTTCCTGTTCCGGCTCATGCTTGGTGCGCTTTGGCCAGCCAGTTCTGGACACTGGCCAACGATGTCTACGACCCGCGACAAGCGAAACGCTTCTTTGCGTTCATCGGCACCGGAGCCACGCTGGGTGCGCTGACCGCCTCCTTCCTGGTCCGGCAAACAATCGATCGTGTCGGGTTCCCCAACCTGCTGCTGGTGGTCGGCGGTGCTGGCCCGTACCGTCGATGCGTCGTTGCGCTACTCGGTGGACAAGACAACCCGCGAGATTCTCTTCATACCGCTGCCGAGCGAGATAAAGTATCAGGCCAAACAGACCGTCGACGTCAGCGTCGATCGCCTCGCGAAGTCCGGTGTGAACCTCCTGATCCTGGTGCTGATCCAGCCGTGGGGGTTCGGGCTGAGATGGCCCCAGTTGAGCTACGCCAGTCTGGCCATACTGATCCTGTGGGTCTATATGTCGGTTCAGGCGCGCAAAGGCTACCTCGCAGCGTTCCGACGTAGCATCGAGCGACGCGACGTGCCACCTGCGGAGATGCGTCTCGACGCGGCGGACCTCTCCACCGTGGAAACCCTGGTCGAGGAGCTCGCCTATCCCGACGAGGCCCGCGTGCTCTATGCCATCGACGTCCTCGAGTCGCTGGACAAACGCAACCTGGTGACCCCGTTACTACTGCATCATGGGTCACCCGCCGTGCGCGCTCGGGCCTTGGCAGCGCTGGGGTCGGCACGGTCCGAGATCGCCAAGCGATGGGCGCCGGTCATCCAGGGGATGATCACTGACGAGAGCCCGGATGTTCGGGCCGCCGCCATCGGCGCACTGGCCAGCACCCGAGACCAGGACGCGGCGGCGTTCGCGCGCACATTGCTCTCGGACGATGACCCTCGGCGCCGTGGCACTCTCCCAGAGCGACCGTCCGGAAGACCAAGAGGCGGCCGACCGCGCCCTGACGTCGCTGGCCGCCGCCGCCGACGAGAGCGACGTCCGGGTGCGGTTGGATCTGGCGGCGGCGATCCGGCACACGGGTGGCACCGCCTGCCGCCATCTGCTGATCCCGCTGCTGCACGACAGCGATCCTGACGTCGCCGCCGAGGCGATGCGGAGTGTCCGTGCGGTGGGGTCGACCGACAACCTGTTCGCGCCGACGCTCATTTCCCTGCTTGGTAACCGACAGTTGAAAAGCGGCGCACGCGAGGCGTTGGTCGGCTATGGAGAGCCGGTGGTGGCGATGCTGGGCCACTTCCTGCGCGACCCCCTGGAGGACGTCTGGGTCCGCCGACACATACCCGCCACGCTGGCGCGGGTGCAATGTCAGGAATCGATGGACATCCTGATCGCCGGGCTCGTCGAACCGGACGGGTTTCTCCGTCACAAGGTCCTGGCGGCGATCGATAAACTCGCGCGCGACCACTCGAGCCTGACGTTCGCGACAGATCCCATCGAGAGGCTGGCCTTGCAGGAAGGACGCGGATACTTCAACTGGCTCAGCCTCCATCACAACCTGTTCGTCCGGGCGGGACTCCCGACCGATTCGGTCCTAGCCCTCACCCTGGACCAAAAGCTCCGTCGCAGCGTCGACCGGATCTATCGGCTGCTCGGGTTGCTCTATCCATGGAAGGACATCGCCGCCGCGCGGTGGGCGATCGAGCACGGCGATGCACGAGACCGGTCCGGCGCCCTCGAGTATCTGGACAATATCCTGGCCAGTCAGCTCCGCAGCCGGTTGGTGCCGGTGCTCGAGGAGATGCCGCTCGACGACAAAGTGCGCCGGGGCAACACCCTGCTCAAGACCCGGCCGCGGGACGTCGAGGAAACCATGCTCCAGCTGATCAACGACGACGACGAGATCGTGGCCGCCGCGGCGATCGACCTCATACGGACGAGGGCGCTCTGGGCTCTGACGGACGACGTGGAGTTCGTGCTCGCCCATCGAGACCCGAAGGACTGGTTTGTGTTCGAAGCGGCCTCGTGGACGCTGGCGTCCCGGCGACTGACCCACGACCGCCGACGGGCGCTCTGGCTGGAACCGATGCCCCCCGCGGCGCTCGTGACCCGACTGCGCGGCCTGCCGATGTTTGCCTCGGTGGAGATCGACGAGCTACTCAGGATTGTCGGCGCCGGGCATCAGGTTCGGCATGACACCGCAACCACGCTGCTGCAGGAGGGCGCGGTGCCGGACAGCCTGCACATTCTGCTCGATGGCCGTGTCGCGGTGACCGGCCGGCGGACGAGCCGGAGGGAGATCACGCCGCCGGCAACGCTTGGGTTCGAAGAACTGCTCAACGGCAACCTGATGTCGCACACGGTCAAGACGCTCGAGCCCTGTGTCTCGCTGCGTCTCGGCACCGACGACATGCGCACGTTGCTCGCCGACAACACCGACCTCGTGCAAGGGTTCTTCCGCACACTGGCTGGCCGTGGCCCGAGCAGCGAAGAACAGTCCGTCATAAAGGGCAAGGCGGGCGAAGAGCTCGCACGGCTGGCCGCCAGCTCACGCCGATCCAGAAGGTCCTGGCACTGCAGCGGGTCTCGGTCTTCTCGAAGGTCGGCGCCACCGAGATGCGGCACCTTGCGGCGATCGCCCACCAGGTCACACTTGAGGCAGACGCCGTGCTCTCTGGCGAAACCGACCCACCAGTCGTCTGCGTGGTCCTCTCGGGGGTGCTGCTGCTCGAGGCGCCGGATGGGGCGACACCGGCGCTACGGGCCGAACCGGGCGACGTCGTGGGGATGCACGCGGCGCTGGCCGGCACCGCAGGTGCCGCTGGGCGACGCCCTCGGCGACTGACAGTGGCAGAGACCGGGTCGGCGCTCCGTATCGACCGCGACGACCTCTTTGATCTGCTGGGACAACAGCCCGACTTGCTCCAACAGATCTTCAGCGCTCTGTTCGGGAAACACGAACGGTCGCAGGCCTGACGCCCACGCGCGAACAGTTGTCATTCCCGCCTGGGTCCCTGAGGTGCCAGTGTGATACAAACATTAGTGCGACACCAGAGGGAGACACCCATGCAGCGTCACGCAACTGCGGCCAAACACACCCTGCTCGTGCTGGGCGTGTTCGTCGCTGCGGTCGTCCCGGCCGTAGCGCAAACGTCTACCGTCATCGAGCGAGAGGTACGTGAGGAGCTCCGCCGCGACCGGGACCTCCGACGGCTCGAGGTGACCGTGGTCGGGGGCGAGGTCACACTGAGGGGCGCGCTCAAGACCTTCTGGTCCAAGAGCGAGGCCATCAGACGGTCGCTCACCGTGGATGGAGTCGAGCGCGTCGTCAGTGAGATGGAGATTCCACCGGCCGAGAGCGACCAGAAGCTGGCCAACGAAGTCGGCAAAGCAGTGCAGCGATACCCGTACTACACGGTCTTCGACTATCTCGACGGCAGAATCAACGCCGGCGTGATCACGCTGCTCGGCAAGGTCACCGCGGAGCGGGACAAAGCGAGGGAACTCTTCGAGCGAGTTGCGAAGATTCCCGGCGTGCAGGACGTTCAGAACCAGATCGAGACGATGACCCCGTCATCCGCAGACGACAACCTGCGGCGAAACATCGCGCGTGTCGTCTTTGGAAGCAGCCACTTTCAGCAGTTCAGCTCGCGGTCGAATCCGCCATTCCACATTGTGGTCGAGCGCAGCGTCGTCACCCTCCTCGGCTATGTGCAGTCGGAGATCGAGCGGCGTGAGATGGAACAGCTGGCCCGTCAGACCACAGGCGTGCTACGGGTCGTCAACCTGCTTCAGACGCCGTAGCGCCGCAGACCTAGCGTTCGATGCCGACGACGACGAACGTCGCATCGGTCGAGCGGAGATAGACCCGCACAGGCTGGCTCCAGGCCGGGAAGGCATCGTGGCGGGACCGGATCTCCGCCATCAGATAGGTGTCACCTGCGGACACGGTGTTCGCTGGCAGCGGCAGCAGGGCGTCGGTCCTGGTGACTGTGTCAGTCAGCCCTTGAACGGTGTCGGTGGTGTTGTCGTAGACCGACCAGGACATCTCGTACTGCGTCCCCGCCGCGGCAAAGCCGTACCGTTCGGAGAGATTCACAAACCGCAGCCCTTGGCCCGTGACCTTGAACTCGTCGAGCGGGTTCATCCGGTTCATGTAATAGCGAGCGCTCTTGTGCTGCCGCTCGACCAGCACCCGGTGGAAGTAGCGCGCTGAGTTCGGGTCGCTGAACTCCCCCACCTCCACGATTGTCAGCAGCTCGTCCTCGGTAAACCGCATGATGATTGTCGCCGCCCAGAATGCGTCGCGGTCGGTCATCCGGACGAAGGCCGGGT